>Ga0209536_100007951_pt1 | contig 16011 bp, 12 predicted proteins | sample DeeMarSeWOR28_12_FD_187461 | JGI IMG/M metagenome (GOLD analysis project Ga0209536, IMG submission 187461) | Marine sediment microbial communities from White Oak River estuary, North Carolina - WOR-2-8_12 (SPAdes) (version 2) | ecosystem: Environmental > Aquatic > Marine > Intertidal zone >...
CAATGGCACCCACCAGTGGTGGCACTCGAGCAACTCGGACATGCCGGGCGACCAGGTGACTCCGCTCGTGGTGTCGCCGGACGGTCTGGTCTGGTTCACGAACTTCAACAGCCAGGGGATCGAAGCGTCGCTCGTCTGGTTCGACGGCGTCCAGTTCGGCACGATCACGCGAGCGCAGGGCCTGCCCCACGCCCAGATCTACGATGGTGAGGTCCGCGAGGTGCCCGGTGCCTACGAGATCTGGCTGGCCTGCGCCAGCCGCGGTATCGCCGTCTTGACGGTCCCGTTTGCCGGGCCCACCGAGGTTGCCGCCGACGAGCTACCGCGGCGAGCGACGCCGCTGATCGCTCACCCCAACCCGTTCAACCCGCAAACCACCATCTCCTACGAATTGCCCGCTCCGGCATCGGTGCGGCTGGAGATCTTCGACACCAGGGGCCAGCGGGTGCGGATGCTCGTCGACGAGCCCCGGCCGGCCGGCCGCCACGCCGCCGTCTGGGATGGTCGCGACGGCACCGGTCGCGCACTGCCCAGCGGCCTCTACGTCGCCCGGTTGAGCGACGGTACGCGGAAGGTCATGAAGGTTTCGGAGGTGACAGGGTTGGAGGGGGACACCGTTGTGATGCAGGACGTCTTCTTCTACGAGAAACAGGGAGTAGACAACGACGGAAACGTCATCGGGAGATTCCGGGCCACCGGCATACGACCGAAATTCCTCGACACGCTCCATGTCGCGGGGATTTCCCTTCCGGCCGAGATCTTCGCACCCCGGAAGTAAGCATGGGAGAAGGAACGTGATCCTGATTCCGCTGCTTGTCTTCATGATGGTCCTGGTTATCGTGATCGGCGGGTATCTCATTCTGGGGTACGAGCACGAGCAGAAAGAGATTGAGAGGCGTCTTTCCGGCCTGGAAAAGCGGGACGCTCTCGGGGATGTTCTTCCCGCGATCCTGAAAAGCCAGTCCATGAGCGACGTTCCCATCCTGAACCAGATTCTATCGAACCTCAATTTCGCCTTCCGGGTCGACAGGCGCCTGCAGCAGGGAGGTGTCACGCTGAAGGTGGGCACGTTCGTCCTTATCTCCGTCACCCTGTTCGCACTCGGGACCGTGATCTGCCTCTTGCTGGGGTGGCCCATCGTGTTCTCCCTGGCGGCCGGCGCCGCTCTGGGTTTTCTCCCGAACACCGTTGTGAACGTCAAGCGCCGCCTCCGCATAAAGAATTTCACGACCCATTTCCCGGACGCGCTGGAGATGTTCGCCAGGTCGCTCCGGGCGGGACATTCGTTCGCCGGGGCGATCGAGCTCGTAGCCGAGGAGATGCCCGATCCTGTCGGACCGGAATTCCGGAAAGTCTTCGATGAACAGAGCCTGGGAATTCCGTTACGTCAGGCGCTCCTCGGGATGACGGAGCGAATCGACAGCATGGACGTCAGGTTCCTGGTCACCGCCATTCTGATCCACCGGGAAACCGGAGGAAATCTCGCGGAGATCATCGACAAGATCTCGCATGTTATCAGGGAGAGATTCCGGATCCAGGGACAGCTCAGAATCTTCACCGCGCAGGCACGGATGACCGGTATCATCCTGTCCCTGCTCCCTGTCGGCGCCGCCTTGCTGTTGGGGTTATTGAATCCGCAGTATCTGAAACCGCTTTGGGTTGAACCGATCGGCAGAACCCTGGTGATGGCCGCCGTGATTCTCCAGATCATCGGAACGCTGGTCATTCGGAAGATCGTCCGCATCAGGATATGAAACGGGGAAAACAATCTTGATTGCCTTCATTTCGTTCAATGTCTTTCTTGCCACGGTGTTCGGGATCCTGGCCCTGTTCTTTTGGCTGGAAAGCAGGAAGGAATCCCTGCCCCAAAGAGTAAAGCAGTTCTCGTTGGGTGACGCGAAAACCGACCGGAACGTGTTCGAGGAGGTAAAGGGTTGGATTGCGGACACCTGGAAACGGTTCATGTCGAAAACCCCCGGGAAAGACGAATTCCTGGCGCTTTTCACGGGCAAGGAACTGTCCGGTACCCGTTTGCTCCTGAGCCAGGCGGGATACAGAAAGGTGATGGCGTATCGGTTCTTCCTCTGGGCAAAGGCGGGACTGCCTGTCTTGCTGATATCCCTTGTGATCGTTCTGGTGATGTTGGGCGGAGTACGCGGAACAGGGGCAATTTTCCTCGGAATGGCGGGAGTGCTCTTCGGATTCCTGCTTCCCAACATGTGGCTCAGGGACAGAGTCCGGAAACGACAGGAAGAGTTTGAAGGTGCTCTCCCCGACGGCATGGACCTTTTGTCCGTCTGTGTCGATGCGGGACTCGGTCTCAATTCCAGTTTCGTGAAGTTGGCGGACGAGTTCCGGCTGACGTGCCCGGCCCTGAGCGAGGAGTTCGATATCGTCAACAGGGAAATGATGGCCGGAAAACCAAGACAGGAGGCTCTTCGCGCGCTGGCGGAACGAACCGGGGTGGAAGACGTGAAATCCTTCGTGGCGATGCTGATTCAGACCGAGAAACTGGGAACGAGCCTTTCCCAGTCGTTGCGGGTGCACGCGGACTCCTTGCGAACGAAACGGCGGCAGAGGGCGGAAGAAACGGCGGCCAAAACCACCATCAAACTGGTCTTTCCGTTGGTGTTTCTGCTGTTCCCGGCCCTGTTCATCGTTATTCTCGGCCCCGGGGTTATCCAGGTTTTTCGTGTTCTTTTCCCGGTACTCCAAAGGTAGGAATCAGGGAGGAGGGTGATATTGAGCGGGAATTTTGGAGCGACGTTACCGTGGGTGGCTGCCTTTGTCGTCGTTCTTTGTCTCTATTTCTTTGTGAGGTCGAAAAGAACGCGTAAATAAAACCCGGCGATATGTCCTGGACAAAAGTCCGAAACATCAACCGGACCGTCTTCCTGGGAGACAGGATCCGGGTGGCCGACTCCCCCTCCTCCCGGTTGGTGGGACTTCTCCGAACCGACCGGCTGGAAACCGGCGAAGGACTGTGGATCAGTCCGTGCAACGGGATCCATTCTTTCGGGATGCGATATGAGTTCGATGTGCTGTTTCTCGATTCCAGGATGAAGGTGATCGGATTGTACAACCGTTTTCGGAAAAATCGCATATCCAGGGTATTCTGGGCCGCCCGAGGGGTCCTCGAACTGCCGGAAGGCACGATCGAGACAACGGGGACCGAGATCGGGGATGAAATTGAATTCCAGGCGTGAGCAGGTCTTCTCCCCAAACGTCGTACGGTTTCTGTTTTTCCTCCTCGTTGTTTCCTTTGTTCCCGCTCCGTTATCGTACGGGGCTCCTGTCGGAAGTCCCGTTGTTTCTGTCTGGGAAATGGCGCGCCTGGAAGCGGCCGATCCGACGGACCGCGACGGCATTCTCGCGCTCTTTCACGGATACGTCTCTCTCGGGTTGCAGAAAGAGGCGGTCTCCTTTCTTGATCGGAAAATCAACCTGGCCGAGTTGACGCGGGAGGAAGCGACGCCGCTTTTCGAAAGGATTGCCGTGGAGCAGAGCCGATGGGGCGAACCGGCGAGTTTCATGGCGACCTGTGAGGCGGCCCTTCGAAACGGGATTCGCACGCCGTTGATTTTGTATTCGTACGGTACTGGGTTGCGATTGGCCGGGCGGCTTTCCGACGCCTCGTCAATCCTGTCCAAAGTCGCGGTGGACAGCCCCCTCCATCCTTTTGCCCTCTATGCGATCGGACAGATCGCGGCGGAGGAAGGAAATGCAGAATCCGCCCTGGAGATATTCGGGCGCGTCCGCGTGCTGACCAGAGACCGTCCGGAGCTTGACCTCCGGGTTTCCCGGTCGCAGGCGGAACTGTTGCTCATATCGGGGCGCCCTGCGGAAGCCGTTCCGCTGTTTGAAACCGTTGCAAGCCGGAACCAGGACCCGCTCCTAACGATCGGGATGGCTGCCGCAAGGAAAGAATCTCCTTCCGGGGAAGAGAACCTGCGTACCGAGGTGATCGCCGGAATGCCCGTCAGGGAACGGGTCCTGCTCTCCATGCTGCTGGGAGGACTTGCCCGTGAGCGCGGCGATTACGTTTCGGCCCTGGACTACATGACCCGTGCCGCCGGGGATCTGAAATCGTCATTGTTGTCGGGGTTTCCCCCTGCAACGGAACGCCTGGAGGGGTACAAATCCAGGGATATCATCGAACGCCAGATTACCGCCCACTCGGTGATCCGGGGGGAGCTTGCCGGCGCCGACCCGGGTCTGGGACCGAACCTCCGTCGGGAACTCATGATGGAGCTCCTGCTGAGAATTCTTTTCATGGACCACGCGATATCACGGTCGATAGGGTCGTTGCCGCCCGCCCCTCACCTTCCCCCGGTACCGATTTCCTCCTCCCGGGAGATTGAGGAAGTCTTCAGGAAGATCGAGCAGGTGGCCCTGGATGGAGTGTCCCTTGACGGACTGGTAGAAGAAATCACAAAAAAAATCGAGTTATTCCAAAACCTGGCCCATCCCTTGCCGAGGTTTCGCCTGCTTTCGAACCTCGAAAAAAGCCACAAGGAGATCCTTGGGATCAAGGAAAAAATCCGGAATCGCAGGGAAGAAGGGATCGCAGGGGTGCAGACGGGGGACGAGGAGGCCAATTCCCGGTTATTGAGGGATCTCGGGCGATTCCTTGCGGAGTTGGAGGAAACCCGGATTGTCGCCCTGGAGGCAAGGACGTTCATGGGGCAGCATTTCGACCTCCTGAAAAAAAAGGAAGGGGAGAACAAGAGGTTTTCCGGAGAGCCTCCGGGGATGGTTACGGAGGTGCTTGCATTCGATAACGAGCGGTTCGCCGCTATGTTGATTTCGGTCCAGGCCCTGGAGGAAAGAGCGCGAATCAACTCCTGGGAGAGAAAGCGACAGGAAATTCTCGTACTTCGTCCGGTGGTCCTCCGACAGTTTGCAGACACCCTCCTGGCCCAGGCATATTCCCTGCGGGCGGAGGCGCCACCGGGATGGTCCAGGCAGGCAAGCCAAAACCTGAATCAGGCAATGTCCACCCTGTCCGACGAGGCGATCTCCCCCGGGGAAAAGGCGGAAATTGCGGTCAACATCGCTTCTTTCCTCGTCCACGGGGAAGGCCGCTGGGTGGTGCATCCCGGGAGACGGCCGGGAGATGCGGAAAGAAAGATGATCGCCAGGATTCTCCCTTTGCTTGACGGCGGCGTCTCCTCCGAAGGAGTCCGGGAAAAAAAACTCGCTCTTCGGGCACTCCTGAAAATGTCCGTTGGAGCTTCCGACGCAACTTCCGCTGCCCGGGATTTCCTGAAGAGAGCCCCATCATCCCCCCTGGCAGGCGATGTTGCCGTGCGCCTGGGAAACGACGCCATGCTCGCGGGGAACCTGGCCGAGGCGACGAAGTTCTACAGGCTGGCCTCCGAGAGTTCCCGTCCCGGCCCGTCCTCGATTGCGCGATACATGCTCGGGTGGGTCCACTACCATAACGGGGATGCGGAAGGGGCAGTCGAGAAGCTGGTTCCTTCCTTGACCGACCCTGCCTTTGCTTGCGGGACTCTTGTTCCCTTCGAGAAATCCGTTCTTGCCCTGGCCGTCCATGCCTGGATGGATCTGCCTACGGACCGCCTCGCATCCTATCCTCCTGTTCAGGAGGGAAGATGTGGCGGAAAGATCCTTTTGACTTCCCTGGGGGAGGCCGAGGAGAAGCGGGGCGAAACGCCCCGGGCCGCCGTGGTGTTTGATGTCCTGGCAAGCCGGTTCTCGAGCGACGAGGCTACCCTGACGTACGAGATGAAATCGGTGGAAGACCTCATCCGGGCCGGAAGAGAGGACGAGGCCTATTCACGCGCCTTGAAGCTCAAGGAAAAATACGGGCCGGGGTCCGCATGGGCCGAATCTCAACCCCCCGCAGTACGTAAGGAGGCCCACGAGAAATTGGCGATGATGCTGGAAACCCTCTCGGAAAGGAAATTCGATGAGGGGATCCGCTCCGGAAACCGTTCGGCAATGGCGGAAGCCGCGACGGGAATGGAGCAGTTCTTTGCGGTAAAGGGAGACCCGTCCCTGAAATCGAAACCGGACCTGAGACTCAAATGGGCCATTTCCTCGCTCCAGGCGGGGGACAGGGAAACGGGCATCGGCATTCTCGAGGAATTGCTGGAAGAGGAACGATCCGGCACGATCGGGGAAAAGGCTGCCATTCTTTATGCGGAAACGATGATCGCGGGATACGAGAGAAAGGAGCAGACGGCGGGGGATGCCGAGAAAGGAGCCCTTCTCCTTCTCGGGCGGTTTCCCTCCGAAAAGGCTGTTTCGCTGACGTACCGCGCCGCCGTCGACATGGTAGATGCCGGGGATTACGAACATGCGGTGCGAACCGCCTCGTCGCTGGAAGAAAACCAGGCCACGCCGAAGGCCCTTCTCCACAAGGCAAGGCTTGTCCAGGCGGAAGCCTACGTATTCATGAACGAGTATGCGAAGGCACGCGGCAAGGCGAATCAGATCCTCGCCGTTGCGAAGGGGAAAGAGGGGGAGCCCAAGGTATGGGAAAGAGCAAAGGATCTCCTCCTGCTTTCCTCTCTCAAGGAGGTGGAAGAAAAGACGGCGGCCGGGGATTGGATCGGAGCCGCGAAAATGCTTGAGGATCTGGTCAGAAGATTCCCCGAGGCGCCGGAGGCTCCCGGGTATTCCCTTCGTGCCGTGAGATCGTACCGGGAGGGGGGAGACCCGGAAGGGGCCATCAGGGTCGGTACGTTTTTCCTGCAGAAATATCCCCGAAGGGAGGAGTCCGTAGAGATTACCGGCGTGATAGGGACATACCTCGAGGAACGGAAAGAGTACCTCAAGGCCGCCGATGCATACGCCGAAGTTGCGAATCGACTCCCGAAGAATTCCGCTGCGAACCTGTTTCTTTTCCGCTCCGCCCAGCTTTCGCGGGATCACGGCGATCCGGCGGGCGCAAGGAAACGCTTCTCCTCCTACCGTGACCGGTATTCCACACCCCGTTGGATGAACGCGTACGCGGTGCTCTCGTTGGGGCTCCAGAACTGGAATGAGGGAAAGGTCAAGCCGGCTCTCCGCGGGATAGAGGAGGGGCTTCGCCGTGTCGATGCCGGCGTCGAGCCCGATGCCCCGAAGGAGCTGTTCGAATTGGCGGGGAAGGCGCAGATCGCAATAGGCGAGTACTGGGCGGACCAGTTCCGCAGGTTGAAGCTTACGGCGCCCCTGGAGAAGAATCTTGCCATCAAGGACAGGTTTTTCCGGAGATCGCTCGAGGCGTTCGAGAAGGCGGAACGGAAAGCACCCCTGGAGGTGGCGCTTACCGCCTCCCAGCTTTCGGGGGATCTCCTGGTCGAATTCGGGAAAGCGATCCTCGCTTCCCAGCAACCAAAGGGGATGAGTGAGGAAGAACGGGCGCAATACGAAGAGGCTCTGGCGGGGCGTGCCCGTCCGTTTTTTGAACGGTCACTGGACTGGTACATCGAAGCGATCGACCGGCTCGAGGCGGAAAAGGGGCCATCCGAGTTCGCCGTTCCGCTCAGGCAGAGGATGGAAGAGGCGCAGAGATTGCTCGCGGGAATTCCTGCGCCGCGGGGGGGGAAATGAGAAAGAAACGGGCAGTCTGGCGAATCATCGTCTGGTTGCTGGCGTGCGTCTTCGTGGGGGGAATCTTTCCGCATCAGGGTAAGGCGGAAGAAACGGGGGCGGAATCACCGCTTTTGACCATGGAGGAGCTGGAAGTGCGGGGGTTTAGGGAAAAACCCGGCCAGCTCTACCTTTCCGTCCCGGAACAGGTCTTCCTTCCCGCGCCGGTACGGTATGACCTGTTGCGCGAGGATCTTGCCAGACCGATTCTTCCCTGGGAGATTGTTGAAGAAAATTCCGGCGGGGATCATCTAAAGAACCGGGGAAGCCGATAACGGGGAAAGAGTTTTTATCGGCTCCCGTGACCCATCCGGGCCAATGCAACCCGATGGGCCCCTTAACGGGAGTTCGCGGGACCACTCCTGCGGATACAGGAAGGGGAGAATGAACGGATTCATCGGATTTGATGACTTCGAGAGATGGCAGGGGCGGTTCGTCCGCTGGATGACGGGGCTATCCCTCCTCGTTCACGTGGGGGTTCTCTTCCTGGGTTCCATGATATCGTCTTTTTTCCCTCCCCGGGTGCTCCCCCCTCCTGTAGTGGAAGTGGAGTTGACGGAAGTCCCGTTGTCCCCTCTCCCCAAGGAAAAGCCCGCCCCCGCGCCGCCTGTAACCGTTCCGTCGAAAGACCGCATTGCGGTCAAATCCCCGCCCGTTCCCGCAAAAAAGCCGAAGCAGCCCTCCAAGGCGCAAAAGTGGCTCCGAAAGCTCGATGCGGGCCTGCCGTCCGTTCCGGAAGCCCCTGTCAAAAAGGGATTGGGAAGGCCCGGGGGAATACCGGTTCGCCAATGGGAAAACGAGGCATCCCCCCGTCCGGGCGATTTCGCCCCGGCGGTTGCCCCGGAAAACAGCGCACTGCTCCGCCAGATCTCGAAACTGGAGGGGAAGGTCCGCCACTCCGGATTGGGGGGAGTCGGGACCGGTACGGAGGTCGAAGCATCGGTGATGTTCGGGGGTGTGGGATCCTCCCACGGAGAGCAGATCCCGGAATGGATTCGCAACATGATCCGAAGAAAGGTCCAGGGGTATCTTACGGAACTGGAGGCCGCCTATTCCGCCGCCTATCGCCGCAACCCGGAGGTCAAAGGAAGACTGGTAGTCAGGTTCCAGGTGGAACCCTCCGGGAAGGTGTCGCGTGCGGAATCCGTGGAATCCTCTTTCCGGGACAGTACGTTCATCCGGGACGTGCTTTCGAAAGTGCGCCGATGGTCATTCGAGCCGACGGGAGGACACATTGTGGAAGTCCTGTACCCGTTCGTGTTTATCGCGCCTTCCTGATCCGAAGATCGGCACTTTTCCCCCGTTTCCGCAGCCAAGGCTGCGGTTGGCGCCCTGACCGGATCCGCCTTCACGATATGCGGAAAAATGGTATAGGTATGGCTATGAACGGGAGTTCGTTCGGTATGGTCTTTCTCCATGAATAGCAGGGCACGGTATTTCCTCCCCTCTATAGGGCAAACCCTGTTTCTCACCGTATTTCTCGCCCTCTCCCTCCATACGGGGGCCACCCTTCTGAACGATGGGGATACCGGTTATCACATCCGGGCGGGAGAATATATCCTGGATACATTCAGCGTTCCGCACCACGATATCTTCTCCTTCATTTCCCCGCCGCCTGCGTGGACCGCCCATGAGTGGCTGTCCGAGGTGATAATGACCCTGCTTCATCGTGCATTCGGGCTCACCGGTGTGGTTCTTTTTTTCATATTCCTGATTTCGCTCACCTATCCGTTGCTTTTCCGCGCGATGCGTGCCTGGCGAGGGAACATCCTTGCCGATACCCTGATCATTCTCCTCGTTATCGTTTCCTCCACCATTCACTGGTTGGCCAGGCCCCATGTCTTCTCGTTACTTCTTCTGGTCGGGTGGTACCATCTCCTGGAAACATTCCAGAAAGAGTCCAAAAATCGTCTGTATCTGCTCCCCCCCCTCATGCTCCTCTGGGTCAACCTGCATGGTGGATTTGTAGCGGGATTCCTTCTTCTTCTGATTTTCCTTGTCGGGAATGTCGTTGCGGTCCGGTTTCCCGCGGACTACGGGAAGGAACAAGCCAGGGGGAAAGCAAGGGTTCTCGCCTACACCATTCTTGCCTGTCTGCTTGTATCCCTTATCAACCCTTACGGGGTTCAGATTCTCTCTTTTCCTTTTCAGCTGGTTTCGAAACGATACCTCATGGACAACGTAAACGAATTCATGTCGCCCAACTTCCATCTGGTCATGCCTTTCAAGTATCTCTTGTTTATGACCATAGCCATCTTTGCCGTTTCGTTGCGGAAGGCGGATTTCATCGAGATTTCTCTCATCCTGATATTTGCGAATATGGCCCTGGTTTCCGCGAGATATATCCCCTTATTTTGTGTAATTACCGCACCCATTCTCTCGAGGCAGGCAGGCTTTGTGCTGGACCAGGCGGAAGGGAAGCGATTCCCGAACCTGAAGATAAAGGCAGACAACATCGCGAGGATCGATGCTTCCGTAAAAGGGTACATACCGGTGTTTATCGCCGTGCTTCTCGTGGCGTGGTTCGCGGTGGCGGGGAAAACGGAATTTCATTTCGATGGAACGAAAAAACCGGTCGAGGCGGTGGATTTCCTGAAGAGCGAACATATCCCGGGGAACATGTTCAACAATGATGAATTCGGAGATTACCTGATATACGCCGCGTATCCCCGATACAGAGTCTTTTTCGATGGAAGATCAGATATGTACGGGGAGGAGAGGGCAAAGGAATACAGGAAGGTCATCACCCTGGGGGCGGGATGGGAGGAGGTGATCGAAAAATACGACATCGGTTGGGTATTCTTTGATGCGGACTCGATTCTTTCCCGCACATTACAGGAGAAAGAGCGCTGGCGGCTGATATACGCCGATGGCGTGGCGAATATTTTCGTGAAGGACAGCCCCGAATATCGGGATCTCATAGCGAGGCATGGAAATGTCAAGCCGGTGATGAAGGAAGACAGGAAAGAGGGAGGATGATGTGGAGGCTTTGAAAAGGATCCACCCCCTCCTTCTCCCCGTTACTCTTTTTCTTCTGGTTATCATCACGAGGGTGCCCTTCAAAAGCAACCTTTTGTACAGTATGGATTCCGGTCACTTTGCGTTGGCATTGGAAAAATTCAGTGTTCCGGTCCATCAACCTCATCCCCCCGGGTATTTCCTGTACGTGATGTTGGGGAGGATATTCCGCTTCTTCACGAACGATGCCAACCACATATTTGTCTCCATCAGCATCGCGTTCAGCGCGTTTGCGATCGTGGCACTGTACTATCTGGGAAAGGAACTTCATGGTCGTTCGACAGGAATCCTCGCCGCCGCGATCGGGATTACGAGCCCTACTCTCTGGTTCCACGGGGAGGTGGCTCTTACCTATGCGGCCGAGGCGTTTTTCAGCACGCTGATAGCGTTTCTCTGCTGGCGCACTCGCAGCGGGAAGCGGTCCGGTCTCTGGCTGTCTGCCATCGCCATGGGGATTGCCGGTGGGTTTCGCCAGGACACCCCCATCTTCCTCTTCCCGCTCTGGTTATATTCCACGAAGGATCTGCCTCTCCGGGAAATTGCCCTCTCGTTCGGCCTGATGGTCCTTGCATCTCTTTCCTGGTTCATCCCCATGCTGCATGTGACGGGGGGATGGGATGCCTACTATGGGGCTTTCCGGGAACTGTGGACGCACAACGCGGGGAGTTTCACCGTTTTCGGAAACGGCTGGCCGGCGCTGAAATTGTATTCCACCACTCTTCTTCTTTTTGCCGTGTACGGGCTGGGGTTCGGGGTCTTTCCCCTGGTTCTCGCGCTCCATGTGTGGATTCGTCAGGGAAAACACAGATCACGGGACAGGGAACGATCGGTTTTTTTTTCCGTATGGGTTTTCCCGTCGCTCCTGTTTTATCTTTTGATCTTCATCCATCCCGCGAATCCCGGGTATTTCCTTGTCATCATGCCGGCATTTACCATCCTTACGGCTCTCTCCCTGGAATTCCTGGCCTCGGATCTTCAAAGGATATGTCGAGGCAACTGGTACCCGTCGCTGGCATTTCTCCTGGTGTTTCTGAACGCCTGCTGGTTTTTCCTGTCAACCTCTCCCCCGTCGTACCGGGAGATCAGGCAACATGACAGTGAACTGATGGCGATGCTCGATGGCATCCGAACCTTTCCTCCGCGGGAAACGGCGGTATTCGTCGCGAAAGACTACGTTTTTTTCAGTTTCCGGCACATCATGTACTATCTTCCCGAATACAGGGTTTATCTGGTCGATGAGAAAACGGCATTGGCTGGAGAGACGAGAGTCACCTTCTGGGGGGAGAACAAGGAAACAAAAATGGTCGACGGGATTGAACTCCCGGAGGGTATCGACAAGGTTGCCATACTGACGGACGGTGACGATTGCAGGATACCCGGAGATGGGGTGGAATTACACCAGAGGATGGAACACTCCGGTCTCTGTATCCTGTCGGGACCGGTCGTGCTGTTGAAGGGGATGTTCCCCGGGTTGCGTTTTCAACCTTAGCCGGAAAAAACGGAAGACTCTTTATGGATTTGCGGGAACGAACCGGTTTCAACGGGAAACGACATCCCTGGGAACTATCCCGCTTGAAGGCAATCAGGACGATATGCCGAAAAGTTCCGATTCGTGAAGGGGATCTTCGGATACTGGATGTCGGGTGCGGGGACGGTTTCATCAGTCACGAATTGGCAAAAGATCGACGGATCGGGAGCATCACGGGAATCGACATTCATCTTTCCGATGAGCAGACAGCCGAAATGGGTTCCACGGCCGAGGGGGTTACCTTCCACAACAAGCATGATGATTTGAAGAGGAACCATTACAATCTTTCGCTCCTGCTGGATGTCATGGAGCACGTGGAGCAGGATGGGGCATATCTTTGGGACATCGTCCGGAAATACATTTCTCCAGGCGGGTATGTGGTGATTACCGTGCCGGCACATCCCTTCCTTTTCGGTTCCCACGACCGGTTCTTGAAACATTTTCGCAGGTACACCCGGAAGGATCTGCTGGAAGTGATCCATGGCGCAGGTCTGGAATGTCTGTCTTCCGGGTACCTGTATTTCTCCCTTCTGCCCGTGCGGGTTCTCGCCGCCTCCTTCGAAAAATGGTTTCCTCCGAAAGTCGAAAGGAACAGGGGTATCGGTTCCTGGAAGCATGGCGCGATCGTGACAAAAGCGCTTGAATTCCTTCTCAATACGGATCTTCGTCTCGAGATGGTATTGAACCGTGCCGGGGTCACGCTTCCGGGTCTTACCGTGTGGGCGTTATGCAAAAAACAGCGATAATCATCCCTTGTTATAACGAAGCCCGTCGTCTGAAAGTCGAGGAATTCGTTTTTGCGGTGAAAGGAAACAGCGAGTTGCATTTCTTCTTTGTCGACGACGGAAGCACCGACGGGACGCGTGAAAAACTGGCAGCGCTTTGCAGCGAGAGCCCTGTGCAGATGCAGTGGGTCGGGTTGGATCATAATTCGGGCAAGGCGGAGGCTGTGCGCGTCGGTTTCCTGAAGGCGTTTGCGTCGGATTACGGGAATATCGGATATTGGGATGCGGATCTGGCGACTCCCCTCGGTTTGATCCCGGCGTTTTGCGAGATTCTGGAAAAACAGGGAATGGTCCTTGTCATGGGTTCTCGCGTAAGGCTCCTTGGCCGCAGAATCAAGCGGAATGCGATGAGGCACTATATGGGGAGGATTTTCGCCACGTTGTCGAGCCTCGTGACGGGGCTTCCGATATACGACACCCAGTGCGGCGCAAAGGTGTTCAGGAACAGCGAAGAGCTCCGGATGATATTCGGGAAACCGTTCCGGGTGAACTGGACTTTTGATGTGGAAATACTGGCTCGTCTGCTGATGGTCGAAAGGACCACGGGAACCGCCCCGCTGGTCACATCCGCCGTCGAATATCCCCTGGAAGAGTGGACCGACGTGCCGGGGTCAAAAATAGGGTTCGGCGATTTCCTGGTCATGTTCATGGAACTTTTCAGGATTTTCCATTTCCTCCGTTTTCCCGGGGCGGAGCGACGTTTTGCCAAATGGAAAAATGAACCATCGCAATGACGATCTGTCCGTCCTTTCGAATTCCGGTCGGAGGAAGCGGCCCGTGCGAACGGCAGCGATAAAGGGAAAAGGTTCCGGAATCTTTCCGCAGCTGGAAACGCTCCGCGGAAGGGAGCTTGACGGCGGGGGGTTTTCCCTTCGGCCGGGTGGAGAATACCGCGCCGACGCCACCGCATGGGCGGTTTTGGCCCTGACCGCAACCGGAACGCAAAAGGAACTTCTCGGGAAGGCAAGGGACCGCCTTGCGGCCGGGCAAAAAGAGGACGGGCGAGTCTGTATTTCACCGGACCATCCGGAGGCATTCTGGCCGACACCGGTGGCGATTCTGGCATGGAACGGATCGCCTGCGCATCATGAAGCGCAATCGCGCGCAGTGCGGTTCCTTCAGGATACGACCGGCATTCACTTCAAGAAAGACCCGGAGTCTCCCGTAACGCACGACAGCTCCATCAGGGGCTGGCCCTGGATCGCAAACACCCATTCCATGGTCGAGCCGACGGCGCTCTCCCTGATCGCACTGCGGTTGGCGGGACAGGGTGAACACGAGCGGACCCGGGAGGCCGCGCGCATGCTGATGGACAGGCAGCTTCCCGCGGGAGGATGGAACTACGGGAACACGTTTGTGTACGGTCAGGAATTGTATCCCCAGCCGGAAAACACCGGGGTTTCGCTCGATGCGCTGGCCGGGAGCGCGTCTCGGGAAGACGTCTTGCGGAGCCTTGAATATCTCGCGGCCCGGACCGAGCGCGTACGGACACCGCTATCCCTTGGCTGGGGCCTGTTGGGGCTGGGGGCCTGGGAAGCGCGACCGGGGAGAGCGAGGCTCTGGTTGAAGGAGTGTTTCGAACTGCAAGGAAAATATGGACCTTACGACACGACGCTATTGTCCCTGCTCCTGCTGGCCTATCTGGCAACCGGCGGAATTGCGAGTGTGACCGAAAGGCAGGAACCTCCCGGATGATCAGGTGGAAGAATCCCCGAGAGAAGCCCGGATGGACGCGCCGCGAGTTCCTTCTTGGCGCTCTGGGGGGAGGCATTGCAGCATCCGGATATTCGCTCCTGCTGGGGAATTGCACGAAAAAAGATTGGCGTGCCGACACGTTGATCGCAAGGGTCTCCACGTATGAGGTGGACATCGCATCGATCCTCCGGAAGGGTTTCCGGGAACTGGGATTGGAAGGGGGGGAGATCCGGGGGAAGCGGATTCTTCTCAAGCCGAACCTGATCGAGCCGCACGTGGGGGCGGGTCACATCAACACCCATCCGAACGTGGTCCGCGGTGCGGTGGAGGCGTTTCTTGCGCTCGGGGCCTCCGAAGTCCTGGTGGCGGAGGGCCCCGGCCATTCCCGGGATTCGTTCCTCGTGCTTGAGGAATCCGGTTTGGGGGATGTGCTCGTGGAGGATCGTATTCCGTTCGTGGATATGAATTACGAGTCGGGGTACGCGGTAAAAAACCTTGGGGGCAGGACGCGCCTTGCTTCCCTTACCTTGCCGGCATCCCTTATGCGGGCGGATTGGGTGGTTTCCCTGGCGAAGATGAAGACGCACCATTGGGCGGGGGTGACTCTCTCCATGAAGAACCTCTTCGGAGTGATGCCGGGAATATACTACGGATGGCCCAAGAACGTTCTCCATTGGGAAGGGATCGATCCGTGCATATTCGACATCAATGCAACGGTGAAGCCGCATTTCGCCATCGTGGACGGGATCGTGGGAATGGAAGGGGACGGGCCGATCATGGGGAACCCGCGGCACGCCGGGGTGATCGTGATGGGACGCAATCCGGCGGCGGTGGACGCCACCAGCGCCCGCATCATGGGGATCGACCCGTACAAGGTGCCCCACCTTAAGGCCGCATCGGGTCGGCTCGGCACGATACGTGAGTCGGACATCCCACAGCGGGGAGAGAAGGTTGCGTCGGTGCGCACGGACTTCGCCCTGGTCGACAAGATCCACGCACAAAGGGGGTTGCGGCTGCAATGACCGGAGCTCCCGACGGTGCTTCACACGTTTCCCCCGCCGATAGACTTTTCCCCCATCTTTCGGTTGATTTCCGGCCTTGTTAAATGCTTAATGGAACGAAGGGTTTTTCACGATTTCCCGATAGGAGAGGAATGGGAGATCTGCTCCTGCGCATACTCGAGGCACACCAGGGGCGGTTCGTTTCCGGCGAGGAGATCGGCCGGCGGATGGGGACGAGTCGGGCGGCGGTGTGGAAGCAGGTCAGGACCCTGCGGCGCCGGGGTTTCGGCGTTGAAGGAGCCCGGGGGGCTGGCTACCGGCTTCTCGGGCGCCCCGACGTGATCGAGGAAACGGACGTACTTTCCCGTATCAAATCCCGGTC
>Ga0209536_100007952_pt1 | contig 16010 bp, 11 predicted proteins | sample DeeMarSeWOR28_12_FD_187461 | JGI IMG/M metagenome (GOLD analysis project Ga0209536, IMG submission 187461) | Marine sediment microbial communities from White Oak River estuary, North Carolina - WOR-2-8_12 (SPAdes) (version 2) | ecosystem: Environmental > Aquatic > Marine > Intertidal zone >...
CGATAACGACGGCCCAATAAATGATATCACGGTACAGGAGCCGAACGGATGGGAACCCAATGTCCCTTCGGGTAAATTTACTGCAAGTATCGATGCATCGTGGTCGACGAATGGCAACTTCAGCTTGTTTCTATCTTCGATATGGTTTAAGGCCTTTGACGCCAATGATACAGCGATGGTTTCTCAGGATGTTTTTATTGATGATGTGAATGAAATTACGTTTGACTTAAAAATGGATACCTATACGGGTCTTGCATGGGACCCTAATATCACAACAGCGGTTGTAATGTTAGATGACGAGATAGTCTGGGAGCCGAACAGCGCAACTTCGGATATAAGGGGAGAGTATATAGGCCAAAGCTATGCCGTTGATGATAAATACAGGGATGGGAATCCACACAAATTGTCGGTTGGTCTAAGGATTAATGTTGATACGCAAAGCGGATTTTTCGAGTTCTACCGTGTTCGATGGGATTCTATCAATTGCGTTATATATTGTGACGGCGGTGGCCTTTTGGCCGGGGATTTTAATCGTGATTGCCTTGTCGATGCCAACGACCTGCAGCAGGCGGCGGACGTATGGCTGCTTGAGGTGGAATCCGCAGACAAATATAATCTGTTTCGGGATGATGATTCAGAGGGAATTGGCACTATCAATTTCTACGATTTGGCGATTCTTGCAAATAACTGGCTCTTAACGAGCTATATAGAGCAGCAGGAAGTTGATGCCGTTAACGATAACGGAAATTAAAAGGAGTAGCTGTGAAACGTAAAAAAACAGGTCTTACGATGATAGAGTTGTTGATCGTTCTGGCAATTATAGCCCTATTGGTTGGTCTGCTTGTCCCGGCTCTAAGTACAGTGCGAAATATTGCCAAGGAGACAAAACAGAAAGCCCAGCTTTCCGCGATTGAGATGGCTCTGGCTGCTTTCAAGAACGACTACGGAGATTATCCACCTTCTTACACGCCTGTTCCGGGTCAGCCCGGGGGAGATTATTGTGGTACGCAAAAACTTACCGAAGCACTTATTGGCTGGGACCTTTTGGGATTTCATCCGAAATCAGCCTGGAGAGCCGATGGTCTTGATGCTCTTGATGGGCCCGGGACCTACGATCCTGCTCAAACAAGAGACTTTAACGGCGATGGTATCCCCGACACTTTCGACGAGAGAAAAGGACCTTACCTGGAACTTGCGACTACAAATGCATTTCGATTAGGTTATAGCGCACCGAATATACGTAGTGGATTGTATGCCGATACCGGACCTTTGGCTCCGAGTACTTTTGTACTCTGTGACGTGTTCAGCGAACAAAAAGTAATGATGGCCAATGGAACGACGGCCAAGGCAGGGGCACCAATTCTTTATTACAAAGCAAATACTTCCGGAAAACAAATACTTGATGTTTATAATATGGCAGACAACGATAGCCTTGTTTTTGTAAGAGAGCAGGCAAACCTGATAGAAGATCCGCCGGGACCGGGTGAAGTACTTCCACGTAATAAACTTGCCAGTACAATTGCGTTTTTCGAGAATTATATTACAGATCCGAAGATAACAGCCAGACCCTGGCCTTACAGGCCCGATTCTTACATATTAATTTCAGCGGGGGCGGATGGTCTTTACGGGACGAGTGACGACATTACGAACTTTGGAAACTAAATTCTCTTCCACTACCCGATAGGCGAGCCAAAAAACATGAAAACTCGCAAATATAAGCATGGTCTTAGTCTCGTTGAGATGCTGATAGTTGTCGCTGTAATTGCGCTGCTTGCGACAATGGTCATCGGTGTTGCCAGCCGTATTGATAATCAGTCTAAAGAAAAGGGCCTAAAGAGTACCTTTGCTTTGCTGGAAGGTGCGTTGGAGGAATATAAAGAATTTCAGGGTGATTTTCCAGTGCCACCTGCGGGTAATTTTAATAGTGTAGCAGAGCGTGCAGCAGCTTATTCGGAATATCTGTATGGGGAACTTTACTCCATACCCAGCTCTCGGAAGATTTTGGAAAAGATCAGTGATTCGCTTATACAGCACAAAGTCGATAGCGGTGCTGTACCGCCGGTACCTGAAATATACGATCCGTGGGAGACGGCTTTGGACTATCGGTATGTTGCCGATGAAAATTTCCCTGAACTTGTTTCCGCCGGGCCGGACAAAACCTTCGGCACTGCCGACGATATAACCAACAGATAAAAAATGAGAACGAGATCGAAACAATCTGGTCTTACATTGCCTGAGCTGGCGGTTGTTATAGCAACCATAGCGCTGCTTGCCGGTTTAGCGTTGCCGGCAATACGTGCGCTTCTGAATTCCTTCGAGACCCAGAGCGGTGCAAAAACCCTGATAAGCACAGCTCTTGCTTCAGCTCGCGCTATTGCTGCAAAAGAGCATCGCTATGCCGGTGTACGTTTCCAGCGGGATTTGTCAGGCAGCCAATATATGATCTTTGTTGTGCAGGATCCAACCATTATGGCATACGGTTTTCGGGCGGTTGAAGGCGTCAAGCCGATAAAGCTGCCTGATACTGTTAGTGTTATGGATTTGACTATTGTGCCTGACCGCAACGAGCAAAATCCAGTGAATCCTCAGCTCGAAATTCGCGTCGATGACCCATCGCTATTATATACTGATCCCGAGAGAGATAGCCTGATTGATGAACCACGCGAAGTTACGGATATTACTACTTTTTTGATTATTTTTTCGCCCGGCGGAAAACTCGTAATCCACGGCGTTAGAGTAAGAAATAAAGACGGTTTCGTTGACAGCACAAACAACACGGATATTAGTTACGACGATGTTTTCAACAAGAAGGTGCAGGTGGACCAGAAGTATAACGGTTTTGACAGAAATGCCGTCCCCCCGGGAGCAGGCAAGTTCTATCAGGATGATTATTATGATGCAGCCTGGCCCGGTTTAAGTCTGGGGCCAGAACCGAGCCGAAACAGTTTTGTTGTTGTTTATGAAAAGGATAAATTCGAAGAGGCCCGCGTAAGGGGCAATGCGTGGTCGGGTTATTTGAAGCATGTAGCACCGGAAAGGATTTATATTAATTCTTATACGGGAACGATGATTTTGCAGGATTGAAAAGTTTATGAGAAAGAGGCGTAAATATAGAGGTTTTTCTCTCACCGAGGTTTTGCTGGCCGTCGGAACGCTGGCCGTGGGGATGGTCTTTATAAGCGGCACGTTCCTCACTGGTATTCATTTTTCGACAATATCCACAGAGCGCAGCATTGCAGCAGTAGTTGCAGACGAGGCATTTGCAAAGATCAAAGTGTACGGCATCAATTTTTCGGATCCTAATTTTGTAGCAAACCAGCAAGCACGTTTCGATTCGATAAGTTCTATATCTACACGACCTTTTGAATTTGCGTATCCTTCGACAAATACGTTGACTGAGAAGCATTACTACTGGTCCGCCTTATGCAGGCCTGTGTATTCCAGTCCGGGTAACCGGGTTATGCAGATGACAGTATTTATCAGCAGAAAATTGGGCGATACTACTACTTATGTGGGCGGAGCGGCCTGGCCTGTTCCGGTTCAGGTTGGTGTCTCCGGCGCGTTTGGTGACAGAGTACTTACTGTAACCGGTGATATCACATTTATAAACGACGGTTATACGATAGTTGAAAACGGGACTGGAGATATATATCGAGTCGTGGAACGGGCAGCAGATCCCGCCTTTCCGGAACAAATCACTTTAGCCCAGGACAAGCCGTGGCAGGGCGGAGATTCAGTATGGGTGATTCCGCCTCCTGTGGGCGGCGGTAAAAATCCCTGCATAGCCGTATATCAGAAACTGATTAGTTTTTAGCGGCAGGATTTTACGGATTTGTTATAGAACATGTTGAACGGTTGAAGAATGCCTGTAGATCAAAGAACCATGAACTACGAACTACGAACTAAAAAAGCTTTTACGTTGGTCGAGCTTCTTGTAGCTATTGGGCTTTTGGCTGTCGTTATTTCCTTTGCGGGCGTGATTTTCCGAGTAAGCATCAACGCCCACCGCACCGCTATAGCAAACGCTGAAATCATGCAGAAGCTGCGAGCCATTACCGAACAGCTCGATGCTGATTTCAAAGGCCTTCGCAAGGATGGAGAAATTTTTGTGATATGGTCCGCGAGTCCTGTGCCTGGTGCCGGTTACCAGGATAATGATCTTGACGGGTACGAGAGATTCGACCGGATCATGTTTTTTGCCGATGGTGATTTTCATTCGTATCGAGTTAATCCGATGGTTCGAGGTAACATTGCAAGGATTTGTTACACGCTTGCAAACAAGCCCTCTAACGTTCCGGGTATCGATCCGATTAGGCCTGCTCGGCAAAAACCGCAAACGCGGATGCTTGCAAGGACTCAGCGTATATTAACGGCTGATCCGACACTTGCTTCTATTGGGGATCCTAATACTTTTACTGATGATCTGGAGTGGTATTTGTGGAACAACTACTTTGAATATGAAAAGATTACCCTGGATGAATGGAAATTGATTTCCTGGACAGACAAGGCGAATATGCTTTCGGTGATTTGCGATGTCGATGTCGGATCAAGCAACGTAAGCACACAGGCCAGGGGTTCCGATATCGATCCGGCCGATCCGAATTCGATTCACATGCTTTTATGCAAAGGTGTGGGCGAATTTAAGATTCAGGGCTGGAACGATTTGCGGCGACGCTGGGTGCCTGAAGTTGATCCGAATGACGACACCTTATTATCAGATTCCGACTTTATACTGACTCCGGATGGGCAGGAGGTTCATCCCATGGCTGTTCCGGGAGTTCTGTATCCTTATCGATCATGGTACCCTATCGATCCGAATAGCTATGTTCGAATCAATAATATCAGTTATCCGGGGCAAATGCTTAATCAGACGAACTTTAATAGTATCCCGGGACTTGGGCGAGCATTGAAGTTTACGTTTACGCTTTATGATTCCAAAGGGATTATAAAGGAAGGCAGGACCTTCACGCACATTGTTTATTTAGATTAGTTCATTGTTCATAGTTCGTAGTTCATAGATATGAGTAACGAAATACAAATAACAAGTCACGAGAAACAAATAACAAGCAACAAATGCTGCGGCTCGGCTCTGATCCTGACGGTAGTCCTGACCAGCTTGCTGGCTATCATCGGCGTATTGTTTGTTATGGTTTCACGCGTGGACAGGATGGCAACTTCGTCCATATCGGAGAATAAAGAGCTGAATCTGGCGGTCGATACGGTCGTTGCAAGGATATCACAGGAACTTGCCTGGGACGTCCCCGGTGTGGCGGACCAGGAATACTACGACTATCCTGATGCCAGTGACACCTGGCTGGCAAGCTTTGAGCCGTACCGGGACGTAACTGATTATAGGTGGCGGCAGATAAGCGATGTTTATAACAAGCTGGGCCCGGATCTGCAATTATTAGCTGAGGTTATTCCGGATTATCAGGATTTCTCTAATGTTGTGAATGTGCAGGATGTGCAGGGATTGCCAGCCGATGCTGATGGTGATGGTGTGGCCGATTCGCGATGGGTGATTATACCGGAAATTAGCAGTGGAAAAGGCAGGCCCATTTATGCTGCCATCAGAATTGTTGATAACGGGGCAATGTTAAATGCCAATACAGCTTATAAATTTGATCCTACAGCCCCTAATTTTACCGTATTCGACATTGGCGGCTCAAGTCAAATGCAGATAAATCTTCTGACCCTGACCGACCGGCCGGCTGATCCTTGTGATCTTCCTGATCTGCAGGACGAGATTGACTTGCTTGAAGCAAGAGCAAATTCCGAATATTTTCCTGATCCGAATAAGAACACTTTGGTCGAATATGCGAGGAATGTCATTTGGAGATATTACGAGCCAAACGGGCCTTACACACCTTTTGATATCTCCGATGAGCTGGAATTTCGTAACAGATTTCTGTTGAATCATCGAGATATTAACACTCGCCTGGAAGAATGGGGAGGGGCCTTCAGATTCAATACCTTATCTACTCCCTTAATGTCAGGAGGAAGGTCGCTGGATGCGTGGTTTGGAAGGATCAGCTGTAATAGTGGTATTGATCCGAATTATGCATATCGACATATTACCACTACCTACAATATGGACAGGATTGTCGATCCGAACGGCGAGAAAATGGTTAATGTCAATACCGCTAATGTAAATGAACTATATACCGCGTTAATAAAAGGGCTTCTGGCTGAAGATCCCAACGCTGTTGGCGTCTTACCGTTGGCTGCTCAACTGGCTGTCAATATTATCGACCTTCGAGATGATTACGAAAGTGATCCTAATTCCCGAGTCACTGTTTTACCGGTTGGCCCGACGACATATTACGGCTTTGAGGCCCAGCCGTTCATAAGCGAGCTGGCTTTCAGAATCAGCGAGACTTCTGCGGATATTTCGGCGAATAATCATTTTGCGATTGAGCTTTCTAATCCGTTTGATACGGATATTCCGCTGGGCGATTTCAGGCTGGAGGTTCGCGATCCGAATGGTACAGTAGTCGGCACAATCGACCTGACCGGTTACGTTTTAAGGGATGTCAGTCAATTTATAATTACCAATGGCAACGCTGCTTCAGGAACATTTGGAGTAGCGGGCATGTCAACCGGTGGGGGTAAAGAAGACCCTGCTTTAGTGCTGGCTACATATGAAGCCGTCGAGGATTCGGATCCTCCGGAATATGTCCTGAAAGATAGATACGATGTTTATCTTATTAGAAGTACACTAGCCGGAGACATTTATCTTGATAAACAGCAGATGCGGGATGAATGGTTTACCTGGGATACAGCTAAGGATGTTCAGCAGTTTTACGCCCGGCGGGACAGTAATTGGAATATTGTATATCAGAATATGGTACCTGTGGATAATCATACATTTGGAAGTTCTAACGGATTAGACGGGACGCGAAGGAACTACAATTTTTACAATTTTGCAAGAGCTAATGAGCGATTTGTATCGGTAGGCGAGATAACGAGGTCGTTGATAATCGGACCGAGCACCGATCCCAATGATATGATTGGTGTAAAGCTTGACTCGGAACCCGCCGAAGGCTTTGTCCGGCTTGATTTAAGTGATCCCAACTACACGAATATTTTCCAGTATCTTACCGTTATCGATCCAACGGAACATATCGATCCGAACGATTATATAAATTACCAGTCATTTTTAACCGAGACAAGAATAAAAGGCCGGATCAATATCAATACCGCACCATGGTTTGTGATTGCGCAATTGCCGTGGATGCAGCCTGCGATTGCCCAGGCAGTAGTGAGGTATAGAGATACGGTATTAGGTGCATTTGAAAACATCGGCGCGCTTGTACAGATTCCCGAGATAGGTTTCTATGCAAATGATCCCAACGATCTTATGACTTATCCCGATTTGACGCCGGGCGATAACGCAGCTAATGATTTCGAAGAACGGGACGTGATTTTTTCGCGCATCAGTAATATTGTAACCGTACGAAGCGATGTATTTACCGCTTATATCCTTGTTCGTGTCGGCCTCAACGGCCCGCAAAAAAGAGTCCTGGCCATACTCGACAGAAGCCAGGTGACACCATCCGGCGGCAAGGTGAGAATCCTTGCCCTGCACCCAGTCCCGGACCCAAGATAAATCGTCAATGATTTAGCATTTCGACTATCACGGGGTGGACTTTTTTATTTGCTGTGATTATCTGGAGTTTATGCCCATCGTAGCTGTCCAGATCGATAGGAAAGATTTTTTGCCCCTGCCAGTTAGTGAAAAGCGCTCCTGCGGCTTCGGCGATTGCTACTCCGCCGGCTATGTCCCAGAGCTTCGGAGTATTGGCGATGGTCGCAACCATGCTGCCCTTTGCCACGTATGCAATTTGCAGTGCTGTAGAGCCTAAATTCCTGAATCTCGTTCGCACCATAAGCTCGCAGGCCCAGTTTGGCGCGCCGTTGTCGAAATGGCTTTCGAGCCCCACGCTGGCGAATTTATCGATAGATTCTTCGCTTGCTGTAATATGTCTGCCGTTCAACTGCGCTTCGCCGCCCTTGACAGCGGAGAACATCGAATCGGTGGCGGGCTCGAAAATCACGCCGACCACAGGCTCACCCTCGTACATTACAGCGATGCTTACTGTAAAGAAAAGCATACGGTGTGCGAAATTGTTCGTCCCGTCGATCGGATCTATTACCCACCAGAGCGGCTCTGAGCCCCGCGGCGACTGCTTGAATAGTTTGCCGTTCTCACCTTCCTCGGCTATAAAGCCATGATCGGGATAATTCTCTTTGATTCGGTCGATGATTATCTTCTGGCATCTCGCATCGGCCTGTGTTACCAGCTCGTTGGTGTTTTTAACCGAGACCTTGATATAATTAATCTCTTCCATCGCGCGCTGGCCCGCTAAGCGGGCTGCTACGATGGCCGTCTCTAACATACTGCTCAGATTTCTTTGCTCTAATACCATATTTTGTAATCCGCCTCGAATATTGACATAATCGTTACGTTATCCTATTTTAACGTAATAATGCATGCAAGCCAACAGCTAAATAAGCCGGAATTTTTCTTCCGGGCCACATCAGGTCAGCGGAAGGTCTCGGCGATTGTGTGCGTGGGGATAATTGTTTTCTTTGCCGTATTTGCGTTAGCGGGACATTACAATATTGATATGGGCCGTTTGCTTGGCTACTGCGGATTCAAGCAGCGAACCGGCCTGCCGTGCCCGGGCTGCGGAATGACGACTGCTGTGCTTGCCTTCGCTCAGGGCAGAATCTTCGAGGCTTTCTATATCCAGCCCGCCTGCGGTTTTTTGTGCTGTGTAATGGTTCTCGCTGCGGTTCTGGCGTTTATTATTGCTGTTTTCGGAGTGTATTTTCGCTTTATCGAGCGTTTTTTCAAGGAAGTCAAGCTCAGATATATGATTTTGGCTCTGATAATAATAATCGTTGCCGGCTGGGCGGTTACATTGGCCCGCGCGTTGGTAGCGAATAATTAATATCTTGCAATTAATGCGGAAAGCAGAAATCAGTTACGTCCGAATAAACATCACGCAGAACAAGGAAAACGAAGTTTTTTCTTGACGGCCGGGTGGATAATCTGGTAGAAATAAGTGTGGTCGAAGGCTTTGGATTATAGGTCTTTGAGTTTGAAGGTCTATTATATTTAGCTTGAGAGAGGAGGAATTATGCATAGCAATAGGATTCCAGCCGGGAAATTTTCCCTTGGTCTAATGATACCTGAATTTTGATTTATGGCTGCCCGTTTACTCACCGAAAAAGGAGGTGGTAAACTTTATTAAAATGTTCATATATCGTACAAATCAACCAAGAATACAAAATTTTTTATCGGTTGCTTTGGTGTGTAGCCGGAGCGTTATTATCTTAATCCTTTTGTAAGGAGAATTGTTATGTGTAAAAGACTGATTTATCTGATTTGTTTCGTTTTACTGGTTGACTTGGTTTTCAACAGCATGGCCAACGCCCAAGTGGAAGGTCTTGTCGCACATTGGCGGCTCGACGAGGGAGCCGGGACCAGTGCCGGAGATGCGAGCGGCAACGGTAACACCGGTACTCTTGTTGGTGGCGCCCAATGGATGACAGGAAAGTTGGAAGGAGCGGTTTATCTCGATGGAGTGGATGACTATATTGAGGTTCCAAATTTCCTAACTGAAACAGGCACTCTTGCATTCTGGTTCAAACCCGATTGGGACGGATCTGATCCGGCAGACTACAGACTTTTTGATGCAAGCACTAGCACCATATACTTTTTCATATCGAAGGGAGCAGACCATGCCGATATCAATCCGGAGGAATTCGGATTTTATCTGGAGGATGTGACAGATGCCGACTACCAAGGTATCGAGTTTGATCCGGCTGGTGTTATCCATGCTGACACATGGCATCATGTTGCTGTGACGTGGGAATTTGGCGGTGGCCCTGCGATACTGTATTTTGACGGCGTGGAAGTTTCGAGAGCCGCTTCAATCGGTGGTTTTCCGGCACTGGCCCCGAATCTCCGCTTTGGACTGGAGACCGTTACATACATTCCAATGGCAAATGGTGCAAAAGCTGCTATTGACGACATCATGTTCTATGACAAGGTTTTAACAGAGGCCGAAATACAGGTCATTATGGTTGGTCTCGGAGCATTCCCCTATGCCTGGAATCCCTCCCCGAAGGACGGGGCCCTCGTCAGCGCAACGTGGGTGTCCTTAAGCTGGTCGGCAGGTGATTTTACGGTCTCACATGATGTGTACCTTAGTGATAATTTTGAGGACGTAAATAACGGCACCGGTGATACGTTCCGTGGAAACCAGACTGATTTATTTTATGTTGCCGGCTTTCCCGGATATGCTTATCCGGACGGTCTTGTTAATGGCACGACCTATTATTGGCGAGTCGATGAGGTAAATGAAGCCGAGCCGAACAGTCCATGGAAAGGTCCGATCTGGAGCTTCTCGATTCCTCCCAAAACTGCATACGATCCCATCCCGGCTGATGGCGGCGAGTTTGTGTCTACGGACGCAACACTTACATGGACGGCAGGTTTCGGTTCAAAATTGCACTATGTTTTCTTCGGCGATGATTACGACCAGGTGAGCAACGCTACTGTAGGTGCTCCGAGAGGTACTACGAGTTATTCTCCCGGCACACTTGAATTGGCTAAGACTTACTACTGGCGTGTCGATGAATTCGATGGTGCCGGTACGTATAAAGGCGAAATCTGGAGCTTCACGACTGAGGGTGCCGTCAGTGGCCCGAATCCCACCGATGGCACTGTGGATGTAAAACCGTCCGTCATACTGACTTGGGATGCAGGAGCAGTCGCCGCTTCGCACGAAGTATACTTCGGCACGGATGCAGATGCTGTAAAGAATGCGACGACAGTCTCACCTGAGTATAAGGGGCCAAAGGCACTTGGTGAAGAAAGCTACGATCCCGACTTGCTTACCTTGAACACAACGTACTACTGGCGGATTGATGAGGTTAACGGTGTCAATCCCCTAAGTCCGTGGAAAGGCAACGTCTGGAGCTTTTCGACGGGCAATTTCTTTGTCATAGACGATTTCGAGATTTATGACTCTAATGATAACCAGATATGGTACTCATGGCATGACGGCCTCGGTTATGGTGTGGCCGGAGTTGATCCTTACTTTGCCGGTAACGGAACAGGCGCAGCAGTTGGTGACGAAATAACAGCTTCTTATACTGAAGAATCTATTGTTCATGGTGGCAACCAGGCAATGCCGATTACATTCGACAACAATAAGCAGGGCTTTTCCAAGTATTCCGAAGCAGAGCATGCGTTGACAGAGCAGCGAGACTGGACTGCGGAAGGCGTCACGGAATTGTCGCTTTGGTTCAGGGGCAATCCGGCATCAGTTGGCAGCTTTGTCGAGGGCCCGGTAGGCACTTACACTGTGATCGGCTCCGGTGCGGATATCTGGGCGGTTAATGGTGTTGAAGCAGATGAATTCCATTTTGCATATAAGATGCTGTCCGGAGCCGGCTCAATGGTCGCAAAGGTCGAGAGTGTTGCCAATACGAACAACTGGGCAAAAGCCGGCGTGATGATTCGAGAGACGCTCAATCCTGACTCGTCACACGCGATGATGGTAGTGACGCCTGCTCAAGGTGCTTCTTTCCAGCGACGTCCCGGAATAGGTGCGACCAGCTTGAATACAGACAATACCGGAATTGTTGCACCATACTGGGTAAAAATCGAGCGTAGCATATCCGGAAACTTTACAGGATCTATTTCGGCCAACGGCACGACGTGGACGATGGTGGGTACAGAAAACATCCCGATGGGTGCGAATGTCCATATCGGTTTGGCGGTGACCGCTCACAATGCATCTGCTGCATGCGAGGCTGTGTTCACAAATGTTTCGACTACGGGTAATGTCACAGGACAATGGGTGAGCCAGGATATCGGTATAGCAAGTAATGATGCCGAGCCGCTTTATGTGGCGATTTCCAACACCGCCGGAGCACCAGCAGTAATAGTCCATGACGATCCAGCTACTGCACAGATTAGCACTTGGACAGAGTGGATTATTCCGCTTTCGGCATTTGCCGACCAGGGCATCAACCTGACGAATGTGACTTCGATAGCGATTGGCCTTGGTACGAAAGGCAATATGACTGTTCCCGGCGGTTCGGGCAAGATGTATATTGATGACATACGGCTGTATCAGCCGAGAGGAGCTGCAGAGTAGTAAACCGCTTTTGCAGAAATAACAGCTAATTATCAAGGGCTGTGAGCATCCGCTTGCAGCCTTTTTTTCTCTATCTATATCGTTGTTAGACCAAAACCAAAAAGTACCGTTAAGCGTGTTCTGAGCGACAAACTCGTTCAGACCGGCCTGTGATACTACCCCTGTCGAATTCGCTAAAAAATATCGCGGTTTTTGACCCCGTAAACGAGGATTTTCAATCACAAAAGCGTCAGGTTATACTCATATATTTTATGTTTTTTCATAAATGTCCGATCATGTGTATTTGTGCTTGACTAAAATAGCTATAAACTGATACACTGTATAAACCGATTTTGAGGAAAACATCTTGTCAGGTCAATTAGATTCGTTGGATTAGGCAGCAGGAAATGCGGCGGTTGTCCTGATGCCCAAAAATGGGGGGCTGGAGGAAACAAAATGAATCAGACACGCATACACCAACACATTCTAAGCATCACGTTTGTGATAGGCATGATTTTGACTTCGTTTGCCTTTTCACAGGAAGTCGAAAACCTGTTAATAGACGGCGGTTTTGAGGAGCCTGTGTTAGGATGGGGTCTTGCTACACGTGCGCCGGCAGCGGCAACCTTGACGATTGACACAAACGAGAAAAGAGTCGGCCAAGCGTCGGCACGGATTGAGATTACGGACGTCGGCGACGGTTCATCGAACCATAATTTGACGCTTGACAACCATGCCGGTATCGCCGTCGAGGCGAACAAAACCTATACTGTGGACTTCTGGACGAAGGCAGAGGCAGATCGGACGCTGATTATCGATGCCCTGCTGAATCAAGATCCGTGGACACGTTTGTTTCGAGTGTTAGACCTGCCGGTGACGACGGAGTGGACAAGAATCCACTATACGTTTCAAGCCGATGCCACGATGTCACCCGTGGTGTTTCTGTTTTCGTTTGTGGACTCTAAGACGACAATATGGCTAGACCATGTCCGGTTCTATGAGGGAGAATTTAACGAAGAAGACGGCGTCCCAGAATTGGCTTTTGACCCGGATCCGGAAGACGGAACTGTGGTTGAAGCCACTTGGGCGAGTCTCTCATGGAGTCCGGGGAGTTTCGCGGTCACTCACGATGTGTACTTCGGTGAAAACTTCGATGATGTGAACGAAGGCGCTGAAGACACATTTGTGGGCAACCAGGGTGAAGCGTTTTTAATAGTCGGCTTCCCCGGATTTCCTTATCCGGATGGTCTTGTTCTGGGTACAACTTACTACTGGCGAGTCGATGAGGTCAATGACACTGAGCCGAACAGTCCTTGGAAGGGTGATGTCTGGAGCTTTATTACTTCCCCGAAGATTGCATACTTTCCCGATCCGGCTGATGGCGCTGAGTCTGTAAGTGTCGATGTACAGCTCAGTTGGACAAGAGGTTACGGTTCGAAACTGCACACTGTTTACTTCGGTGAAAGTTTTAATGAAGTGGATAGTGCAACAGGCGGCCTTCATCAGGGAACTACTACCTTTAACCCCGGTGCACTAAAAATGGCAAAGACTTACTACTGGCGTATCGATGAGTCCGATGGCATCGAGACTGTTAAAGGAGAAGTCTGGAGCTTTACAACCGAAGGCGCTGTCGGTGGTCCAAATCCGGCCAATGGGGCTGTAGATGTAGATCCGGCACAGATTCTTACCTGGGATGCGGGTGGCGTCGCCGAATCGCATGATGTTTACTTCGGGACTGATGTAGATGCCGTCAAGAATGCAACGACAGCCTCACCTGAATACAAAGGGCCAAAAGCCCTTGGTGAGGAGAGCTATGATCCGGGCAAGCTTATGTTGAATACAGCATACTTCTGGCGGATCGATGAAGTCAACAACACCAATCCAGACAGCCCCTGGCCGGGCAACGTCTGGGGCTTTACGACGGGTAATTACTTGGTCATAGACGATTTCGAGGACTACAATGCCGATGACAACCAGATATGGTTTGCATGGCACGATGGACTTGGCGCAGGTACACCCGGAACACCTGGGTACCTCCCTGGCAACGGAACCGGCTCGGCTGTCGGTGACGAAAGCACTCTTTCCTATACAGAAGAGACTATTGTTCACGGCGGAAACCAGTCTATGCCGATTGCGTACGACAACAACAAACAGGGCTCTGCCAAATATTCGGAAGTCAAGCTAACTCTAACAGACCAGCGAGACTGGAGAGAAGATGGCGTCACGGAACTATCGCTGTGGTTCAGGGGCAACCCGGCATCCACAGGCAGCTTCGTCGAAGGCCCGTTCGGCACCTACACGATGACCGGCTCCGGCGCCGACATCTGGGCAGTTGACGGCGTGGAAGCTGACGAGTTCCACTATGCCTTTAAAACGCTCGCCGGCACCGGTTCGATTGTTGCCAGAGTCGAAAGTGTCGATAACACTAATGCCTGGGCCAAGGCGGGCGTGATGATTCGCGAGACGCTCGATCCTGAATCGGCACACGCTATGATGGTTGTTACACCTGGCTCGGGTATTTCTTTCCAGAGACGCCCAGGCAGGAGCGCTACCAGCGTCGATGACACGACTTCCGGTATCACCGCACCGTATTGGGTGAAGATTGAGCGTGACATAGCCGGTAATTTCTCAGCGTCCAGTTCTGCCAATGGTACTACGTGGCAGAGGGTTGGTGCCATGGAGTCTATTCAGATGGGTGCAAACGTTTACATCGGTCTGGCGGTGACCAGTCATGATGCGGCTCAGACGTGCCAGGCTGTATTCACAAACGTTACGACTACCGGTAATGTCGGCGGGCAGTGGGTGCATCAGGACATCGGAATCCTCAGCAATGATGCTGAGCCGCTTTACGTGGCCGTCTCTAACAGCGCAGGCGAACCGGCGGCGGTGGTTCACGATGATCCGGCCGCGGCGAACATCGATACCTGGACCGAGTGGGTCATCCCGCTTCAGGCTATTGCCGATCAGGGCATAGTTCTAACCGACGTTGACAGCATCGCAATTGGCCTTGGTACTCAGGGCAACATGACGACTCCCGGCGGCTCGGGCAAGATGTATATTGATGATATCCGGCTGTATCAGCCATAAAGTGAGCTAAAATGACTAAAGTGAACTAAAGTGACTAAAGTGAGCCATAAAGAGCCGGCGCTCTTGGCAACTTTAGTCACTCTTCACTTTAGGCACTTAAAACTCTTCATTCGGCATAGGCCCTTTTTAATTAGGTCGGCCTGGAGAAGAAGGATTTTGGCGTAAGCGCTCTTGATTCCGGCCGGCCAAAGTTGTATAGTACGGCGTATGGAAACGAAGGTAGAGATTGTTTATAAGCCGGACTTCTCGACTAAACGACGCCAGCCGATTTTTATCGCTACGGTGCCGGCGGGATTTCCTTCCCCGGCAGCAGATTACGAGGAAGGAAAGCTCGATTTAAACAGGCATCTTATAAAGAACCCGGCGGCGACGTTTTTTGTAAGGGTCGCCGGCGATTCGATGCTCAAAGCGGGTATTCACAGCGGGGATTTGCTCGTTGTCGACCGCAGTATCGAGCCGAGAGACAAGAATGTTGTTATAGCCGTTGTCGACGGCGAGCTTACCGTCAAGAGAATCCGCATATACAGGAAGAAAATTACGCTCGTAGCGGAGAACGATGACTACCGGAGCCGCCAAATCGACGAGCAGACCGAGTTCGAGGTCTGGGGTGTTGTCACTAACGTTATACACGCATTATGAAATATATATTCGCACTTGTCGATTGTAATAATTTCTACGTCTCCTGCGAGCGGATTTTCGAGCCGTCCCTGGAGAACAGGCCGGTCGTGGTGCTTTCCAACAATGATGGCTGTGTCGTATCGAGGT
>Ga0209536_100007953_pt1 | contig 16009 bp, 20 predicted proteins | sample DeeMarSeWOR28_12_FD_187461 | JGI IMG/M metagenome (GOLD analysis project Ga0209536, IMG submission 187461) | Marine sediment microbial communities from White Oak River estuary, North Carolina - WOR-2-8_12 (SPAdes) (version 2) | ecosystem: Environmental > Aquatic > Marine > Intertidal zone >...
CGGCCCTCCCGGAGGGTGCTCAACAGCACCCAGCGGGCGAGTGCAACTTCGCGATCCGTGGCGGCAGCATCCGCCAATGAGTCCCACGCGAGTTGAATGATGCGTGGTGGGATTACTAATCCCATGAGCGCGCGAAACCGAACACTTTCGCGCGCTACGGCACACTCGCCGGGATCACGAAACACTGAAAAAAGTGGGAAAAACGCGATCGCGGATTGGGCTCCGGAGGCAGAAGTCATAGGTTCGAATCCTATCGCGTCCGCTAAGGATTCCGGTCACTTAGCCGTCACGACGACACGCAAAATCCCGGTGCTGCTACCGTTTGCTGCTACAGCTTTCGGGGAGGTCGCGCAACGGGTGTCGGGCAAAAGAAAACGGCCCAAGGTCTCCCCCTGAGCCGTCTCGTGTTGGAGCTCGCAACCGCGCCGCTACGGCTGAACCCCAAACGCGACAGTCAGTCGCCTTCGGCTTGGCGGAGGATGGAGCGGTAGTGGACGAACGACGAGGCGCCGAGGACAAGCACTCCAACCGCACCAGCAGCGCCAAACAAGGCCGCCAGGTACGCGAGAATCCTGATCCCGCCGTCTGTCGTCTGCTCAGCGAACTGCATCTGCGCAAATGCAAGCAAACCCGAGCAGGACGCCAGACTCCCCATGTGGGGCACCCAATAGTTGTAGAGCAAGAACGTTCGCTCGTGGACCGACATGGCAACGCCATCAACGACGCCGGTAACGACTTGGTACCCGACATCCTTGGTCTTGCTCGACAAGTAGAAGAACAGAGAACTGCCCATCACGAACAGAAGAGCAATCGCTGCGAGCACGGCAAAGTCTGACATGGCTTGTGTTCTCCACCCGCCGCACCTCTCCACCCGACCAAAGCCCGCGACGGCATCAAGCCCTGTCCGGTGAGCGAACGGTACTAAGTCAGGGAGTGGCGGAGCAAGGGTAACGTCGGTCAGTCTTGCTCGGCGCGGCGCAACATCGAGATCATCCGAAAGAGGCTTTGAGTCCCGAAAAGTGCGAAGCCGAGAAAGCCAACGCCGCTCAGAAACGCGCACGCGTATGCGAGCGTTTTGACGCCTGGGTGGCTCACCTCTCGCGCAAGGGATATCCACCCGAGAGCGAGGACGAACAAGAACACGCACTGGCTATACAACAAGGGTGCCCATTCGTGGAAAAGCTTGATCCATCTCGCTTCTCTGGATAGCGGCATGCCTTGGACAGCTCCGATCTCAATAGCGTCGCCCCGTAGATTGATCCATCTCAAGGTCCACACGCTCACGAAGTACCCAAACATAAATGTTGGCAGAGTCACCAGGATGATCGCGATGTCTGTCATGGCGTTACCTCTCTAGTCCCGTGCGTTGAAACCGAGACACAGCCAGCGACGGCATCAAGCCCTGCCCGGTGAGCGGACGGTACTAAGGCAGGGAGTGGGGGAGCAAGCAGCGTTTAGGGGCGTGCGGGCGCGGCGGGTGCGTGGGTGCCCCTAGCCAGTCGCGGCGGCGGCCTTCCGATAGCGCGCGCGTTGCGAGCATCCTCGACATCGACGCGACCGACCCTGGACGATGGAGCTCAGTTGTCGGTCATAGGCCCGTCCGCACCCGACACACTCGACTCGGACCCATGCCATCGCGCCTCGTCCGGCACGGGGCGTCCACGGCTCCGAGAGCACTCGCCAATCCGTGACCTCGCCGAGCTTGTTCTCGATACACTCGCCGATGATGAGCTTCCGCCAGTTCCGGGCTTGCCGTGTCCCTCGTGCCGGTGTGTGACGTTGCGCCCACGAGAGCCGATGGTGTTCCATCACAATCCAGCCGCCGCCAACTTCTGACTTCGGAGCGCGCGCAGCTCGTGATCGATCATGGCCTCGACCTCGCGGCGGTGATCGCGTTGCGCTTCGTCGAGCTCGTTCCGCTCGGCAATCGTCGGCCGGGTGTTCCACGGTGCCAGCGGTCGAGCTTGGCGGTCGATCGTCGTCTCTCGCATGGGTAGATCCGGATTGTGGAGGACGGCCAAGACCTGATCCTCTTGGTAGGCGATCACCTTGAGCAGCTTGACGGTGCTCCCCGTCGTCGGCGTCAGGGCCGCGTCGATTGCCAGTCGTGCCATGGGTCGCATGCAACGTGCGCCGTCCGCCTCGGCGATGACCCACTCCCGTTCGACCGGCTGCGTCCCCGGCAGCTTCCGGAACAGTGCGAGCTGGTCCCGCCAGTCCTCCGGTCCGAAGACTTCGATCAGTCCCGATATCGTGCCGTAGCCCTTGCCACATAGCCCGCACTGGAACGTAATCGGCGAAAGCGGATAGTTGCCCGGGTATGCGACGATCGCCGCGTTGCCGCTTTCACGCTCCGTCGAAGCGCCGCACTGTTTGCACGTCAGCCCCGAGACACGTTTGCCGTTGCCTTCGAACACGAGGTCGGCGTCGAGCATCGAGATCGCTGGAGCCAGCGTGTGAAACTCGGCGTCGGCCCGTTCCTTACGCAAGGTGAGCTCGCGCTTCTCACCGCACGGGATTTGGATCGTGCCGTCACCGAGCGATTCCCACCGCGGCGCGTCGTCGTTCCTCTTCTTCTTTGATTGGGTCATATCTTGTGAACACTTTCTAATTGAACAGCCCGCAGACGAGCCAGCCCACGAGGAAGGCGATCAGGAACAACGTCAGGTCGCGCGCAATCTCGATCAGGCTCTCCATCTCAACACCCAACGGTCGGCCGTAACCCTCGATTCTGTCCGTAGAGCCAGTCGCGCCGGCACTTGGTCCAGCATCGAAGCGCCTCGCCTCCGCAACGAGTGCAACGCTCGCCGTGCTTCGGCTCCATCCGGAGAAACTTCTCCACCCGCTCGAAACGCGGCTGCGGACCTTCGAGGTAGCCCGCGACGTCTCGTTGACCTTGAGGCTCGTAAAGGTGCCAAGGCCGTCGTCGCTCGCTTTGGAGCCAGGCGTTTTCAAAGCGTGTGCAACTCACAATCCGCCAGAGACAAGCCCCCGTCGCGCAATCAGCGGCAGGACGTGCCGATCGAAAAAGTCACCGTAGGTCGTGCGTCCGTCGTCGCTCCTGAGTTTGAGCTGCGTGCCGAACGGGGAAATGCAAAGCAGGTGCGCCGCCCGGTAGCAGACGGCTCGTTCGTAAAGGTCGGTGCCGCCAAAGGCGTTCACGTCGAGAAAGGTGCAACCCGGACACATGGGTTGCATTTCATTCCGAAGACAGCGCGCCGAAAAGAACGAGCTTCGCCGTACCCTCATAGAAGTCGAACGCAATGGGGCCGAGCTCAGACGCGTGGTCGCCCATCTCCTTCGGTCCCGATGAACTGAACCCTTGAAAATCGCGTCCCTGCCTTAGTACCGTCCGCTCACCGGGTAGGAGACGGCTCCGGATTTGGAGGGATAGGGAATGTCTGATTCAAGCGTGCTCTTGTCGATTCTTGGATTCCTGGCCGTGGGTTTCGTCAGCGGCCTGTGGGTGACGAGAATGGCCAACGATAGAATGGACGAGATTCTTTCGGGGGTCGTCAAGGGAGTCTCCGTGCCCGAGCAACAACGGTGGCTGATGCTCACCAACAACTGGCTTCCGTACGCCGCGTTCCTGATCGTGTTCCTCACCATTCTGGGCCTCGGGTTCTATCGACTCGCGGGTTGGGCACAGGACCCGATGGTCCAGCTCATCGGCTACTTCTCGGCCATGATGTGCGCGACCGCGTCGGTATTCTGGCTGGCTCTAGGTGCGATTTGGGTCTTGCACTTCAGGTCCGTACTCCGCCAGAGCAGACCAGGCTGACGCCCTTGCTCCCTCACTCCCTGCCCTAGTACCGTCCCCGCACCGGGCAGGGCTCGATGCCGTCGCGGGCTGTGGTCGGGTGGTGAAGTGCGGCGGAGAGAGAACAGGAGACATGTCAGACTTTGCCGCTGTAGGCCTGCTGATGGCGCTTGGCATGCTTGCTTCGTGCGCCTTTTTCTTCATCCACATACATGTAGGGCGACGGCGCGATGCGATCGTCAGCGGCGTCCGCGACGGCGTTCTAATGTCTGTCCATGAACGTCGTCTGGAATTCTACCGAGAGTGGCTCATATCTGCGACGGCTTTGTTCGTGTTCCAAGCAATCATCTTCACTGGTTGGATGCTGATGGCCGGCAGCATCGACTCCAACCTCGCCAAAGTGTACGCGTACCTATGTGCATTCTTCGGTTTTTCTGGCGTGGTGGGCGCGGCCTACCAGGGCGTTTTGGGCTACGTCCAAATCGCGTCCGCACTGCGCCAAGCCGAGGCAGACTGACCTTGCCCCGCAACGCCGCGCCTTAGTATCGTCCGCTCACCCGGCAGGGCTCGAGCCGTCTTGGGCCAGGCTAGGGCATGTCCCCGATTGCGCGTTTGAGCTGGGCCTTCGCGATGCGGATTCCGATTGAAGAGTCGACGAGGTCGACCTGGGCGCGGATGAGCTCCGCCTGGGACTGTAGCAGGTCAGTCGTGTTCACGATTCCCGCTCGGAGTTGCTCGCGCTTGACGCGATAGCCCTCTCGGGCGGCCTCGAGGCCGGAACGTGCCGATACGATCGCGGACTGCGCCGCGAGTATTCCGTTGTAGCCCTCTGCCACCTCTACTCGAATCGCATCCTTAATCAACTGCACGTCCGCGTGGGCGCGCTCGAGATCCGCTTCGAGCTCGCGAGCACGGCCGGATGCTGCGACGGTTGCGTTTGGCGTCCACCGAACTACTGCGCCCACTTCCCAGGTCGCCTCGAATCGATCCTGCTGCGGCACTATCCGGAGATTCGGATTCGAATACTGCACCGATCCGCGGGCCAGCACGTCGGGTGCGCCGCTGCCTTTCGCCGACTTCAGCTGGTGGTTCGTGACTTCGATGTATTTGCGAAGTGCCAGCAAGTCGGGGCGGTTCTGGTAGGCAAGGTCGAGAAGCTCGCTTTCCGTCTCTGCAGGGATTTGCGTCACTTCCTCCGAGAGGTCTTCACCAAGTGACGGAACCTCTTCGGTGTGCATGAGTGTTTGAAGCGCGCGCGCAGCGACTTCGACGTTTAGCTTGGCCTGCTCCACGGCCACCCGGGCTGCTTCCTCCTGGGCTCGAACCCGCATCAGGTCCACGTGCGCGGCCGACCCCGCGTTGAAAAAGGACTCGGTCTCTTTGCGCTGGGACGCCGCGGCTTCGAGCGCGAAGTTCGCCACCGCGAGCCCCGCCTCAGCACGTGCATATTCGTAGTAGGCCTGGCGACCTGCAAATGCGACGTCATTGAGCTCCGCTTGGATTTGATGCTTGGCAGCCAGCTTGCTCTTCTTGGCCGCACGATAGGCAGGCAAGGCTTCAGCGAGCGACCGCGTGAAGGAATAGCTCAGGGTCGCGTCGGTGGCGTACTGGTGGGTCAGCGAAGGGAACTGGAAGCTCGTGATGCTTCGCCACAGTATTTGTGCGTTCGGGTCATCGAGGCCGCTGATCAGTGCTTCGAGAGCCGCCGGGTCCGTACCGGTCGCCAGTCCGGCGGTCTCGACCTCGCTCAGTTTGGACGCGCGCGCCAGCAACCCCAGCTGGGGAACGAGACCAGACATCGCCTGAAGCGCGCCACCTTTCGCGTCCTTGAGGAGAGCTTTCGTACGCCGCAACGCAGGTGAAGTCTCGATGACCTCCTGCACCGCACGATCCGAGGTCAGTCCGTCGGGCACGTACAGGGAACGAAGCGCTCCTTGTGCCGCATCCTCCGCGCGCGGGATCGCTTCGACCTGCGACTCGTCTGCGATAGGTGGCGCCTGGGCTCTCGCGGAGCTCGCGCAAAGGCCCAAGACCACTCCGGTGACACCTACGGTGACCGCATAGCGATGAATGCTCATGACTGCTCCTTCGTTTCAAAAGGCGTGGTAAGTGAGTTGCTTCCTACTCCTCCGCGCTGCTCTCCGAGGCCATGCGCCACCAGCTCTGCAGCAGCACCTGCATCGACTTCATCAGCTCGGAGAAGCGCTTCTCGTCCTCCACGTCGAATGCGTCACCGTCGGCCTTGTTGAGCAGCTCGGCCACGCCAAACACTTGCCCTTGGGGATTGCGAAGCGGGACCGCGAGAATGTTGCGCGTCCGAAAGCCCGTTTCTTGGTCAACTGCGCGGTTGAAAAGGGGCTCCGCGTAGGCGTCGGGTACGTTGAGCAGCTTCCCCGTCTCGAAGACCCGGCCGACGATCCCCGCACCCAACGGAACCCGCGCGGTATGCCGCTCGCCACCAAAGACCTTGGACCAAAGCTCGCCTCGCTCTTCGTCGAGTAGCCAGAGGCTCGCCTTCTCCGCATGTAAAAAGTCGCCGATCTTGAGCGTGAAGGCCTCGAGAACCTGCTCCAACATGCTCTCAAAGCCACGATCGGTGCTCATGTCGATCACCCGTAGGAACTCCTCTGCCTCCGCGGTTACCTGCGCCAGAAGCTCCTTGAAATCTTCGAGCCCCATGTCTCGGACGCGGTTTGTGAGCTCACCTTTGCGGTTCTGCTCGATCAGCAGCTCCATCATCCGACGGGTGCTCTCGATGACTGCGTTCGTGAACGACGACAGCCGCCCGTCCTCGAGATGGATGATTCGATCTGCCACGTCGAGGATCCGGTTGTCGTGAGTCACGAGCAGAACCGTGACGCCCTGTTGTTTCGCCAGGTCGTGCATCAGGTTGACCACGTCGCGCCCGCTCTTCTTGTCGAGCGAGGCGGTCGGCTCGTCTGCCAGGATGATCCGAGGTGATCTGACCAGCGCCCTCGCGATCGCGACGCGCTGCTTCTCACCGCCGGAGAGTTGGTTGGGGTAGTGGTCGATACGGTGGCCCAATCCCACGTGCTCCAGCATCTCTTTGGCGCGTCGCGCCGCGTCTGCTCGCGACACGCTCGGATCGAGCAGGGCCGACATCTCGACGTTTTGGCTGGCGGTGAGCGAGTCGAGCAAGTTGTGTGCCTGGAAGATGAAGCCGATCTTCTTGCGCACCTCGTTCAGCTGGCCATGCGAAGCGCCCTGCAGCTCGTGGCCGAGGACTTTGAGAGTGCCTTCCTGAGTCGAGCGAAGAGCGCCGATCAACGTGATCAAGGTGGTCTTCCCCGAGCCCGAGGGTCCGGTGATGATCACGATTTGGCCGGGTTCGATTTCGGCCGACACCTCGAACAAGATCTGCTTTCGAAGCTCGCCCTGGCCGAAGAAGTGGTTCACACCGGAGAACTGCACCGGAAGCGCGTCAGCCATCAGAAGACCTCCGCAGGATCAGCCGAGCGCACCTTTCTGAGCGCGATCACACCCGAAATGCAGCACATGGCCAGCGTGAGGATCAGCACGAACACGGCGCGTTCCGTCGTGAGCCTGAGCGGCAGGCCCGTCGCGGTATCGGTCACCCAGTACAAGCCGAGCGTGGCCAAGACCCCCGGCACGTATCCGAGCACAGCCAAGAGGATCGACTCCTGAAGGACCACCGAGAAAAGGTACCGGTTCGGGTACCCGATTGCCTTCAGCGTCGCGTACTCGCGCAGGTGCTCAGACACGTCCGAGAACAGGATCTGATAGACGATGACGCCACCAACGCCGAGCCCCATGATGACGCCGAAGAGGAACACGTAGCCAATCGGAGTATTTCGGTTCCAGTAGTCCTTCTCGCGGGCAATGAATCCGGCGCGGGTCAGCAGGTCGACGTCCCGGGGGATACTCGACGCAATGGCGTCTCTCATGGCAGCCGGGTCCACCCCTGGCGCCAGCTCGAGGAGACCCAGGTCGATCGCGCCCGGGCGTCGGTTGGGAAACAGACGCAAAAAGTTGAGGTCGCTCGTAATTACGCTTCCGTCGATACCAAAGGAAGTGCCGAGCTCGAACAAGCCGGCCACTTCGACTGTCCGCGCACCCATCTCCGTGATGACCCGCTCTCCGGATTCGAAGCGCTCCACGATCGGTCCGAACTCCGGTCGCGAGGCCCGATCGAAAAGCACGACGTCGGCGAGCTTGACCCGGTCCCAGGAGCTTCTCGCGCCAGACAGGTCGACGACATCGTGGCTAGGGTTGATGCCGACCGCGAATATCGCGCGGGTCTCCGTGGGTCGATTCGGGTTCTTCCAGAAGTGCTGACCGAGGTAGACCGGCGTCACATTGGCGACACCTTCGTGCCCTAGCGTCTGGTAGAGGCGTCTGCGTGCAAACGTTTCTGGCTTGACGATAAAGTGGGTTTTCGGGCTCACCATGACGAGGTCGTAATCGAGCGCATGGTGGTACCGCACAGCGCTCTCGAACATGGCATCGCGAAAACCGAGTTGCATCAGGATCAGCAGCACGGCGAAGCCCACGCCTGCGACGGCAATCGTGAGACGCAACGGCTCCCGCGTCAGTTGCAGCCAGGCGAGGGGGATCGGACGCCGCATGTCACCCCGCGACCGCACCTCTACGGCGCGATCACGACCTCCACCTGAAGGTTGGTCAGTCGCTTGACAGGCTCGGAGTCATCGAGGCGAATCTCGACCTCGACCACGCGGGCATCCGTCCTTGCCGCGGGGTCCGTGCTGAGTGCGTCGAGCTTGCCGATCTTCATGCCGACGCGTTCGACGACGCCTTCGATGGATGCTTCGAGCGCCGGGCTCGAGACCTTGGCGCGCTGACCGACCTTGATGCGCCGCACGTCGGTCTCGTACACCTCGGCGATCGCGTACATCTCATCGGTCCGCCCAAGCTCCAAGATCCCCTGGGGGCCAACCCTCTCGCCGGTCCGCGCGTGGACTTCGAGCACCTGCCCCGCGAAGGGGGCGCGGACGGTCGAGCGAGCGAGCTCGGCTTCCGCGTACCGAAGCTGGGCGCGGGCGACGTCGCGCAGAAGTACTTCGGCTTCCAAGATCGAGTCGGCAATCGCGCCTTCGCTGTGCAACCTCTGCTTGCGTGCAAGCTCGCGTTGCGCGCTCTTGAGCTCGGCGCGCAGGCGGTCGACCACGGCGCGCTCGGACGCGTGACTATCGAGGACGGCAAGCACGTCGCCTTCCTCCACGCTGTCACCTTTTGCAACGTGCAGTCTCCCGATCACGACGGCCACACGCGATGGGCCGGAAATGCGAATCACGCCCTCCCGAGGCTCGATGCGCCCGAGGGCCGTGATGGCGACCGGCCCCCCACTCGCCCGAGCCGTCTCCCGATCGGCTGACGCCACGGGACCGCCTTCGCCGCCGAAACCGAAGGGCAACAATGAGCGGAGCTCCGAGAGGGCAAGGATCAGACCCGTTGCGAAGAGAAGAACGACTGCCGCGCCCAAGGCTGTCTTTTTGGGGGTATTCGGCATCGGATGACGTCACCCTACATGGGTATGGGTCCACACATACCATAAATCCAGACCCTCGCGTCATCAGTTATGTTATGGAGCGGAGCGATGCGCGATGAGGGGTCGGTGTTGATTTCCCGCGCCGCTCGAGAGCAGGAGGCGCAACCTGAGCTTTTGCGCTCGCTCGAGCTGCTGAGCGGGCTCGACGAGCAGATGCTCGAGGAGCTCTCCAACGAGGTTCGATGGGTCGAAGTCGCGGCGGGCGAGTCGGTCCTCGCCGAGGGCAACGCGAGCGACTGCATGTACTTCGTTGCGCACGGGAGGCTAGGCGTTCTTCAGCGTCGTCCCGACGGCGCGGATCGTCTCGTTCGCGAAATCGGCGCAGGGCAACCGGTGGGCGAGCTGGGGCTCCTGCTCGACCAGCCGCGCTCGGCGAGCGTCAAGGCGCTCCGTGATTCGCTGTTGGTACGGCTCGACCGCAAGACCTTCGAGCGCTTGATCGACCGCGAGCCCTCGGTGGTGATGCCACTCACCAAGCGCATCGCGGAGCGCTTGGCCACGATTCGGCCCGACTCGCCGCTCGACTTACCTGCGGGAACGCTCGTCGTTGCATCGTCCCCGAGCGTCGACCTATCGCGCGTCTGGAGTGAGCTGGCGCCGATCCTCGCCCGGCACGGTGCTTTGTGTCTATGCGCAAACGAGCTGATGCAAGCATGCGGAAGCTCTGGTGAGCTCGAGCCCTGGCGCGCGAGCCGTTGGGTCGAAGCGCAAGCGAGTGCCGGACGCCCGGTGTTCGTGCTCGGCGACGATCAGACAGCGGCCGAAGCGCTGGCGCCCGACATCGACCGCGCCTTGGTGCTCGCCGATGCGACAGCGCCCCTTGGGCTCGGTCCGCTCGAAAGTCAGCTCGCCCGGCGCCGCGAGCGAGGCGTACCTGCGAGGTTCGACCTGGTGCTTGTTCACCCCAGGGACTGCGCGCTGCCACGCGGCACTGCGGCCTGGCTCGATCGGTTCGAGCCTGCGCGACACCATCACCTGAGGGCGGGAAATCGTCGCGACCTACAGAGGCTCGCGCGCCTCGTCACCGGAAACGCGACGGGACTCGCACTTGGAGGGGGTGGGGCGCGGGCCTTCGCACACATTGGCGCGATACGAGCGCTTCAAGAAGTGGATTTCCCGATCGACATGATCGCAGGGACCAACATCGGGGCGGCGGTCGGCGCGCAGCTAGCGCTCGGCTGGGATGCGGGCCGAATGACCCAAGAAAACGAAAAAGCCTGGCCACGCGTGGGCCGCGACCTCTCGCTGCCGCTGGTCTCGCTGCTCGGTGGTCGACGCTTGCCGAAGAGCATGGACCGAATGTTTGGCGACGTCGCGATCGAGGATCTCTGGCTCGGCTTTCAATGCGCAACAGTCGACCTGTCGTGGTGTCACCTCGTTTCGAAGACACGTGGACCTCTGCGCCGCTGGGTCCTCGCGTCGGCTTCGACCCCGGGCATCCATCCACCGGTCGTCAGTGGTGGGCGGCTCTACGTCGACGGGGGCTTGCTCGAGAGCGTTCCAGCCCGACTTCTTCGTGAGGCCGGCGCCCGCACCATCGTTGCAGTCGACCCCTCGCCCTTCCGACGTCAGACCGTGGCTGAGGAGATCGAAGAGGCCCCCGAGGGCCTCGACTTCCTACTTCATCTCGTGCCGGTCATCGGCGGCGGCTTTCCCGGCATCGTCACGCTGATCTATCGGGCACTTTCCGTCGCACAGCAGTCACAGCGCCAAGAGTGCAGGGCGATCTCCAGTCTGTACATCGAGCCTCCAGTCGACCGCTTCGGCGCTACCGACTACCACCGCATCCGCAAGATCATCGAGTACGGCTATGAAGAGACGAAACGACGCCTCGACCAAGACGGTGTCCCCGCCGTTGCATGAGCCCCATGAGGTGCCCCCTGGGCGCTTGATCGAGCTTCCGGGCAGGGGCACGACGTTCGTGCGTGAGCTTGGGGGGCCTTCGGGGGCGCCGGCGGTGATCTTGCTGCACGGGATCCTCGGGACCGCCGGCACCAACTGGCTCACCACGATGGGCCGCCTCGGGCAGAGGTTTCGCGTGCTGGCGCTCGATCTTCGTGGACACGGGCGAGGCATCCGACCGAAGAAGCGCTTCCGGCTTGCCGACAATGCCGATGACGTGGCGGCGCTTGCATCCGAGCTCGGGATCTCGAGAGCGATCGTCGGTGGATACTCGATGGGCGGTCCGATCGCACAGCTCACCTGGCAGCGACATCGCGCTCTGGTGAGTGGGCTCGTCTTTGCGGCGACTTCATACCAGTTCATACACGGCGCGCAGGCGCGGGTGTTCCTATCTTCCTGGGCAGCCTGGGGCGCGCAGACAACCCGCGCCGCCGAGATTGCCGGTCGCGTCCCTTGGCGTGTTGCCCGCGGTTTCGTTCCGACGCTCGTCCCGACCTCTGGCTCGCTCGGCCGCTGGGGCGCCGACGAGATGCGCCGTCACCACCCCCGGTCCGTCATCGAAGCAAGCCGAGAGATCAGCGTCTACGACGCCGGGAGCTGGATCGGCGACGTCGACGTGCCCACGGCCGTGGTGCTCACCACCCGTGACAACGCGGTCGAGCCCCTCTGGCAGCTCCGCCTCGCTCGAGCGATTCGGGGCGCCGCAGTCCATCCGATCGACGACGGACACGTGACCTGCGGAACGACGCTGTTCGGCGAGGTCTTCACAGACGCATGCGTCGAGGTTGCCGAACGGGTCGCCGTGCCGGCTCGGGAGGCCATCGCGCCGAACCATCGAAGATGAGGCAGCATCCCCGCGAGGGTGGTTAGTCGGTATGGGCTTGGCGTCTGATCGACGCGAAATGCTGGTCGCGGAGCGGGGCAGCAAGAGGGGTCAGTCTGCCTCGGCTTGGCGGAGGATGGTGGCGAGATGCCTGTAGTCGAAGGGAAGTGTCACAAGCCAACCGATCGCACCCATGCCGTTGCCGAACGCACTGAGGTATGCGTACCACCTGATGTCGGCGCTCGCGTTTCGGCCAATCAACACCCATGCCGCGGCCAAGAGCCCCAAGATGAAGATCAGGGTCCCCGTGTTGGCGACGACATTCAATTGAAGTCGATAAAGGCGATGCTTGAGTGGAGCCTCGGCGCCGTCGAATGTGCCCGTGGCAATCGCATCCCCCTTACCGACGATCCATTTGTCCATGAACACGAAGAGAAAGCAGTTCGCAATCCCCGCGGCAACGATGGCTACAAATACGGCCAAGTCTGACATGCCCGCAACCCTCCAGCCGCCGCACCTCAACACCGAGACACAGCCCGCGACGGCATCAAGCCCTGCCCGGTGAGCGGACGGTACTAAGGCGGGGTCTTGCAGGGCAAGGTCAGTCTGCTTCGGCCTGGCGGAGGATGGAGCGATAGTTGTTGAAAACCAGGGCACCTCCCATCACCCAGCCCAGGGCTGCGACCCCAGAGAGGAAGGCCGACAGGTAAGCGATGAGCTGGACGGTTGTATGATTTACGTAGTTGGCGATCGCGACCTGCACAACGGCGTGCAAGACCGCCCAACATACGATAGCGGCTGCGTGGGGCACCCAATGATTGAAGAGCAGGAACCAGCGGTGTGTGGTCGAGATCGGTGCCCCACTTACTGCACCAGATGCGATCACATAGCCGGACTCATTTACGAAACCTGACATGTAGAAGTAGACGACGAAACCCATCAAGCCAAAGAAGGAAACTACTACCATCCCGACGAAGTCCAACATGCCGCTGTCCTCCATTCCGCCGCACGTCAACACCGAGATACAGCCGGCGACGGCTCCCGCCATGCCCGATGCGAGGACGGTACTACGGCGCGGAGCAGGGTCGCAAGGAGATCAGTCCGGCGCGGCTCGGCGAAGGGCCGATAGGGCATTCACTAGGGTGCTGAGGCCAAGGAACAAATACATTGCGGCCGCCCAGCCAAACCAACCTGCAAGGATGTAGGCCAGCAATCGGACGCCGTCGTTGTCGACCAGCCGGGCGGTTTGCAGATAACCGAGGCCCAGAAGCAGGCACACGCCCGCCAACCCGAACATCGTCGGAAGCCATTGGTTGTAGAGCATGACCGCGCGGTGTCTCCGTTGGATGGACGCCCCATTGACTACGCCGAGCAAGATCTCGTCCATTCGGTCGTTGGCGGTCTTCGTCACATAGTTGCCGATAACGATCGCCGCTAGGAGCACGGCGAGCATCAGGAAGACGGCGGTCGTGTCACACATCTCACCTCTCCATTCCGCCCTGGATCTACGTGCACAGCCAGCGCCCAGAGGCATCAAGTCCGAGTTGGTGAGCGGACGGTACCAATTCAGAGAGTAGTGGAGCAAGGGCTAGCGCCTACGGCTGCAACTCGGACGCGGCGACGTCGCGTCGATCAGTCTGCTTCGGCGAGTGCAGCCTACGATGAAGCTCGATAGATCGCTCTCCTGGCTCGCCCCGAAATCGCATTGACGAAACCGACGGCTCCCGTCAGCAAGTACAGGCCCGAGATGCCAGCGAAATAGAATGCACAAGCGTTGGATAGGAACTTGAGATCGTCGAGCTCCAATGCGTTCGCAAGCCCTCGGAACGTCAGGGCCATGAGCGCCGCAAAAGCACATGTCACCAGAGATATGGGCAGCCAGGCGTTGTAGAGAGTTTCCAGTCGGAATCTCCGCGGGACGGCAACCCCGGCCACAAAGCCGCTGCGCATCTCGGCGTCCATGCGATTGGTTTTGAAGGTTATGTAATAGATGAGGGACGTCGCTCCAACGAGGAGCGCTCCAATCAGCCCGATGGCGGCAAGATTGAACATCGTGCCATTCTCCAATCCGCCGCATGCTCATTGACACCGACCAAAGCCCGCGACGGCTCAGGCCCTGCCCGGTCTGCGGACGGTACTTGGTCACGCGGTGGAGTCGCAAGAAGAGTCAGTCTGCTTCGGCTTGGCGCTAGGCCGGCTGGGCGCGCCAGCCTCGCCTGATTATCTTTGTCATGTTGATGCTCATGAACACGGCCAAGACCAGCAGATACGGCACGAGGAGCGCAAGCAGGGACGCAAACAGGTAGCCAGTCCTGGTAGCCTCTGGAGACGTGGTCTCTTTGGCGATCCCCAGCAGTGCGAGTGCGAGCAATCCGTTCGCAGCCATTAGCGCGAAAATAAAGCCACCCCAGACTTGGGTGAACATGAGAAAACGCGTTTGCCGCGACAGCCGCACTCCGTCTGCAACTCCCGCATAGACCTGCATCGCAATCCTATGCATCTTCCCTAAGATCCAACAGCTAAAGGCCAACGACGAAAGCAGTAGCGTCGCTTCGACGGCGATTACTTGAACGCTGGACATTTGCCATTCCTCCCATCCGCCGCACATCACCACCGAACACAACCTGCGACGGCTCGAGCCCTGCCCGGTGTGCGGACGGTACTAGCGCAAGGAGTTCGGTCGCAAGCACGGTCAGCCCGCTTTGGCTTGACGCCGTTGGCCGCGGCGCACTTTGGCTCGCGGGTCGCCTCCCATAGGCGTTCCAATCGGGGTTACGGGAGCGTATATTCGCGAACTGAGGCACATGGCGATCGTCAACGCAAAGCTACATATCGGGATCATGGGTGCCGGGGCCATCGGGACCTATGTAGGCGGACGTCTCGCCGCGAAGGGCACGGCGAAAGTCACGCTGATCGGACGGAGGGCCATCGCTGACGCGGTCGCAAAGCACGGTCTTACACTGCGAGACTTCGATCGCGAGGATCGCGTCGATGCTGCCAAGATCTCGATAGAGGAAGACTCACGGCTCCTCTCTTCATGCGATGTCGTGTTCTGCTGTGTGAAGGCAGGAGCAACGGCCGAGGCCGCCAAGTCTCTCGCGCAGGTTCTGCAACCGAAGACCGTGGTCGTGAGCTTGCAAAACGGGGTTCGAAATCACGAGGTTCTGCGCGAGGCGATGCCCGCTAATCCGGTGCTCCCAGCCGTGGTCGGCTTCAATGTGGTCATTCGCGATGGTGCCGTCTTTCAACGCGCGCTGAGCGGGCCTTTGATCATCGAGACGCGACCGGAAGGCGAGGATCAGGAGTGGGTCGATGCCCTCAGAGACGCCGGGCTCGATATCGAGGAAGTTCGACCGATCGCGCCCGAGCAGTGGGCCAAGCTCATCTCGAACCTCAACAATGCGGTCGGCGCCCTTTCGGGTATCTCGACACGCGACATGATCCTTTCGCCGGCGTGTCGGCGCGTCATCGCGCTTCTTCTTGATGAGGCGCTCAACGTGCTGGATCAAGCCGGCGTCCAGGTCGCCAAGTTTCGTGGGGTTCCTCTTCGCGTCATGTCGTTCATCATGAAGCTCCCGACTCCGATCGTGCGAGTGGTCGTGGGCGCACAGCTTCGTATCGACCCGGAAGCACGCGTTTCGATGTGGGCGGACCTCGAGCGAAGACGACCCACCGAGGTCGACTTCCTCAACGGAGAGATCGTCCGCCTTGCCGAGCAGAGCGGAGCGAGCGCTCCGGCGAACCGACGCATCGTGGAGCTCGTCCATCAAGCCGAGCGTGCCGGGACCGGCTCACCCCAGATCGATGCCCAAACGCTGCTCCGCAGGCTCGAGGACGCAGCGTGAGCGCGAAGGCCAAGAGGAGAAGGAGATGTCTATGGCATTTGCGTTCACCGGGAGGGCGCGGCGGCGCTGCGGAGTGGGTCACTCGGTCCGACGGAGTCCTTTGATGTACTGGAAGAGACCAACGCTCATGG
>Ga0209536_100007954_pt1 | contig 16007 bp, 14 predicted proteins | sample DeeMarSeWOR28_12_FD_187461 | JGI IMG/M metagenome (GOLD analysis project Ga0209536, IMG submission 187461) | Marine sediment microbial communities from White Oak River estuary, North Carolina - WOR-2-8_12 (SPAdes) (version 2) | ecosystem: Environmental > Aquatic > Marine > Intertidal zone >...
CGGCGCTTCAGACGCCCTGTTTCTTCTGTCCGGACAAGCGCAGTAGCAAAATGACCGCGGTCAGCAACAGAACCGCGTTGCCGATATCCGATAGCGTCTCTCCGGTGTTGTCGCCGATGAAGAACACAGCGGTGACGTAGCAAGCGAGTCCAATCAGGAACAGCACGTAACAGAAGCGAAGCATTTGATGACCCTCCCATGAATAGCCAGGTTGTCACAAGATGCTGACTCCATTGCCTCCCAACAATACCGCCAGTAATCTGTCTGTCGGTCCTATGCGATCAGCGTAGCGCGGTGACTTTTCAGGCTCGATCCTTGCTACGTCATGCTGTGGCCTTTTCTAATCAACAGACTATCCCGAAACGGATTTCGGCTCGGAAACGCAGGAGGGTATCATGCACGCCACTCACCGCCGCCTCAAACGCTTCACTCGCCGGGCTCTTGGGCTAACGCTGGCTGTGGGGCTTGTCGTGGCGCTGAGCCAATGCGGTGGTGACGAATGCGATCCGGCCGATCCAAACTGCGGCGCCGGCGAGCCTCTTTCGATTCCTGGGCAGTATCAGACCGACAACTGCGTCAAGACCGTCGAGCGCACTTCAAGCCTGGCCGATCTGAGCTCGAGCATCTCGCCGACGGACTGCGACAACAACAACGTCGATCCGGGCGTGAGGGGATACTTCGAAACCTGGCACATCTTCGCTGACCGTACAGATATCCTGAATTTTAGTGCCCAGTCGGACTTCGACAACAAGATGCAGTTGCTGTTAGCCACAGGGACGACCGACACATCAGTCACCACGCAGCTGGTGAAACAGAGCGATGACCGCGACGCAGACGACAACGGGGCTCACATATCGGAAACGTTGCAGTCCGGCAACGATTACCTGCTCCGGATCTTCAGCCTCAGCGACGGCCAGACCGGCTCTTACAGGATCGAAATCTCCCGCGTGAGCGAAGAAGAGCCGCCGCCGCCGACGGGCGCGGTCCGTGTCACGGTCTCGACCCGTGGGGACACAACCACTACGTACAGAGTCACGCTGAACGGAACGAAAGAGCGGGACATCGGGCCGAATGGCACCGTAACCTTCTCGGATCTGATACCGGACCAGGTCGGCGTGCAGCTCACGGACCTGGGGTCGTGCACGGTCACCGGGTCCAACTCGCAGACCGTCACCGTGAGCGCCAACCAGACGGTCACCGCCAGCTTCGAGGTCGATTGTCCGACAGCTCCGATTCTGACGAGCATCAGAGAGGAGCACTCTACGCTCAACAACTGTCCCGTAGACACCAGTCGCATGGGGACCACGTTTTGGATCGTGGTGGGTTACAGCGACGCGAACGGCGATATCGAGTCGGGTTTCACTAAAGCGTACCTCGACTACGTCTTCAATCCCGGCGGTAACAGCGGCTCGGCCCAGTTTGACGATCCTGTGGTCTCCGGTGACGGGTTCTCGGGCGAGCTCCGTTACGATGTGTGTATCTACTTCTGGGATGACGACAGCATCGACATCACGACGTGGATCGACGACAGGGCGGGCAATTCCAGCAACGCTTTGAGCATCAACATTCCGAAACCGAATGGGGCCAACCAACCGACGGGCACAGGCTCGCGCCTAGGTAGAACGCCGCAGGATTAGCTGAGGTCAACTCGCGACCCCTGTTGGGGTAGAGAGGGACGCGGAGTGCCGACCGGGCCTTACGAAACGGGCACCGAAACGCCTAGATTTGCGCACTGGGAAGATCTTCGACATCTTGCCCTCGTCGAAGGTTACCCAACCCAATCACCCCATTGACCTTTTGGAAGAGAGGATCCGATGAGAAGACCTCGTGGCTTGATCACCTTCGCACTTTTGACGGTCTTCGCCTTTGCCTGGACTGCCTGCGGTGACGACGCAACCGGTCCGACCGTCGCGACAATCCAGGTTACGCCGACAAGCGCGTCGATTGGCATCGGCGAGACCGTGCAGCTCACCGCGATAGCGCTGGACGGCTCGGGCAACCCGGTGGCGGCCAGTCTGACGTGGACGAGCAGCACCGGGGCGGCATCCGTCAGCAGTACGGGACTCGTCACCGGTCAGGAGGCGGGCACTGCGACGGTCACGGCTAGCGCCGGTGCGCAAAGCGGATCGTCCACGATCACCGTGGAGGAACCTGTGGCCTCGGTGGATGTAACACCTGCAGCTGACACTTTGCAGGCGGGTCAGACGATTCAGCTGACGGCGACGCCGAAGGATGCCGGTGACAATGCGCTGACGGGGCGCGAGATCACCTGGTCAAGCGACGACGAAACCGTCGCGACAGTGGACGCTACGGGGCTTGTGATGGGGGAGAATGCAGGCATCGCGACCATCACTGCGACCAGCGAGGGCCAGAGTGGCAGCTCGAGCATGACCGTGGTCGTTGGCATCACCGGTGTTTGGACGGGCCTGGTCATCGCCCCGGCTGGGAATTGCCCACTGGGTCTCTCGATCACCGAGGACCTGAACAGCGATGTAACCGGCACCGCCGACCTCGACCCACCCTGCGCAGATCAGAACCTCACGGTGAACGGTACGAACAATACCGGTGGCTTGGCCAACAGCGTGGTTCTCAACTTCGTGGAGGGAGGCTTCGTCTTCGACGGGTTCTTTGACGGTGTCGCTGACATGGCCGGCCTGATCAACGGCGGCGGTTGCGCTGACTGCACCACAACCTTCACGCGGACCAGTATCACGCCGACTGCACCGGCCGCGACGGCGCGCGCCGGGAAAGATGTTCCGAAGCGGAAACAGGTCTTCAAGAAGGAGTAGTGCCGGCGCGGCCACGTCCGTGGCTAGTCAGTCAAAGGAAAACGCGGCCCATTTCTGGGCCGCGTTTTCTTGTCGGCGGATCGAGGACAGCCGTCTATCAGAGCGTTTGTGACGTTTTGCGGTCCGCCTCCTCCAAGTCGCGGACGCCTAGATCTGCTTCCCCCATCATGTTCGAGCCGAGCTGATCGACCTTCTTGAGAGCCTGACGGGTGCGTAAGTCGTTTCGCCAGCTGACGCCGACGACGAGAAGCATGCCGAGGATGACCGAGCCGTAGATGACGACGGGCAAGGACACGGCCCTCAGCGTGAACAGGCCGAACCGCAGGTCGACATACCGGCCCGAGTTCGCGTGGGCGAACCAGGCCAGAGCGACGACCACCAGGGCGCCGCCGACGAATCGCAGAAGCTTCTTTCCCTTGCTCATGAGTCGATGGGGAATCCGGTGAAGGTGGCACCGCTGGTTCCGGTGAGCGCGACCCGAATGTAACGCCCGATCCAGTCTTCGGGGCCGGGAACCAGGACGACCTTGTTGGTGTCTGTCCGCGCCTGCATCAGCTCACCGCGGCGCGCTCGCTTCTCGACCAACACCTCGACGATGTTTCCGACTTCGGCCAGGTTCTTCTCGGCGGCGATCTCGCGCACAGCGATGATCAACCGCTCCAGACGCCCCTGTGCGATGTGGTCGGGAACATACCAGTCCTCGCTCATGCGTGTCGAGGGTGTCCCTTCCCGGGGCGAATAGCGAAACGTGAACGCGTCGTCGTAGCGGACCTGGCGCACCAGGCTGAGCGTCGCCTCGTAATCTTCGTCCGATTCGCCGGGGAAGCCGACGATGATGTCGGTGCTGAGTGCAATGTGAGGGATGGCCTCGCGGAGCATCTCGACCTTCTCCACATACTCCTCGCGGGTGTAGCGCCGGGCCATGCGCTTCAGCACGCTGTTGGATCCGGACTGCACCGGCAGGTGCATCTGGGGACACACCGCTTCCTCTTCGGCCATCACGTGCACGAGTTCGCGATTGAGGTCGTTGGGGTGCGGCGACGTGTAGCGGACGCGGCGAACGCCATCGAGACGGGCGACGGCCCGTAGCAGACGAGCGAAGCTCCAGTCATCGTAGCGATACGAGTTCACCGTCTGGCCCAGCAGCGTGAACTCGGTGATCCCCTGCCCCGCCAACCTTTCAACCTCTTTCAGCACCGCCCCAGGCTCGCGGTTCTTCTCGGAACCGCGAGTATTGGGAACCACGCAGAACGTGCAGCGATAGTCGCAGCCGCGCTGGATGGGGATCCAGGCGGACACCCGCGACTTCCGCTGGATCTCCAGCCCCTCGTAGTTCTCAGCGGGGTCGAGTTGGATGTCGACGATGCTGTCGCCGTTACCTTCGGCCCTTTCGATCAACTGGGGCAGCGATCGATAGGCGTCGGGCCCGATGACCATGTCGACGTACTGGGCCTTCTCGATCAGCTTGGCGCCCAACCGCTGGGCCATGCAACCGCAGACGCCGATGAGCGTGCCGGGTCGTTCTTTCTTGACCCGGTTGAGCTCGGACACCCTGCCCAACACGCGCTGTTCCGCGTGCTCGCGGATGGCGCAGGTGTTTACCAAGATGACGTCGGCCTCTTCGGGCGCCGAGACCTGGGTGAAGCCGTTGGACGCGAGGACGCCTTCCATGAGCTCGCTGTCGCTCACGTTCATCTGGCATCCGTAGGTTTCGACCCAGTAGGTCTTCGACATGCTCAGACCGTTCGACCCTTATTGTCGGCAAAGAGCCCACCGTCGGGCTGTACGGTGATCCGCGCCGGCTGCAGGCGCGGGCCACGAGCCACTAAACTATCCGCGGCCGGCATCTTCAGGTAGTCGCCGGTCACCGCTGTGACCGAGCGTTCGTCACCCTCCAATACGATACGTGCTTCGGTATCGATCCGGCTGCGCCGGTAGGCCTCGGCCTTGGCGCGCACCCGCTCGCGGATCTCCAGCGAGCGGGCTGCCTTCACCTGCGGTGAAATGTGGCCCGGCATCTCAAGTGCGTCGGTGCCGTCGCGGTCGGAGTACGGGAAGACGTGCACGTAGGTGAACGGCAGCGCCTCGATCATCTCGACCGTGGCTCGATGATCTTCATCGCTCTCGCCGGGGAAGCCGACGATGACGTCGGTGCCCAGGCCCAGCGGCCAGACGCTATCGCACAGACGCTCGACGCGGGTGCGATACCGCTCGCTCATGTAGGCTCGTCGCATCCTGCGCAGCACGTTGTCGCTGCCGCTCTGTAACGGCACGTGGATGTGCGGGGCGAGTCTGCCGTCGGAGGCGCGCATGGCGGCGATGACGCGATCGTCCAACTGGCTGCACTCCAAGGAGCCTACGCGAAAGCGGACGTCGGACACGTTCTCCAGCAGGGCTTCCAGCAGGTCCGCGAACGACGCTCGCGTCTCCAGATCTTTACCGTATAGCCCTATATGAATGCCGGTCAGTGAGATTTCGGGATGGTGTTCGCTCAGCAGGCGCGCCTCGGCCACGATCTCTCCTGTCGGACGCGAACGGCTGGCGCCGCGGGCGACGCGAATGACGCAGTAGGAGCAGCGCAAGTCGCAGCCGTCCTGGACCTTCAACCACGCCCGGGTACCGCGTTCGCTGCGTTGCAGAGCGACGGGAGCAGATTCGGACCCGTTTCGCGGGAGAACGCCGAGGCTGTGAGCCACCGCCTGGGGGTCCTGGCCCGGCACGACGGCGCTCACACCTTCCCAAGATTCGATGGCCTGGGAAGAAATCGCCGACGCGCAGCCGGCGACGACCACCGGGACGTGTCCGCCCGATCGCCGGTTGACGGAGCGAACGTATCGACGCAGCTCGGAGTCGGCGTTTTGCGTGACGGTGCAGCTGTTCACCACCACGGCATCGGCCGCCGAGGGATCGTCGACGGCTTCACAACCGCGGCACTCGAGCAGCTGGCGCATACGCTCGGTGTCGTACTGGTTGGCCCGACAGCCAAAGGTGTGGAAGTAGACACGCGTCGGGCGGGTGCCCGGCTCGCCCGTGGAAAGCATCAGCGTGTGAAGACCGCGGCTCCGAAGCTGAACCGCCGGTACGATTCCTCGACGTCGTTGACGCTCTTGTCCCCACGTCCGCCGAACTCGGCGGTGAAGTCCAATCGTGCGCGCCCGGCCGCCAGGATGGCGCCGGCTCCGAGGCTGAAGCCGCGTTCCCAGATGGCACCGCCTCGGACCTCGAAGGGCAGTTGGTCGGCGTGGGCACCGCCTCGGACCAGCCAGCGGTTGTTCTCCCCGACGATTAGAGCGTACTCGACGCCACCGCCGATACCCCAGGTATCGACCGCCGATGCGTTGGCCAGTTCGTCGGCAACCCTCGACCAGCCCTCCCACCCGAAGGCCATCGCTACCAGAAGTTCGGGGGTCAGCTGCCAGGACGTCCCGAGATTGACGGCGATCGGCAGCGGGATACTGAAGCCTACGTCGGTGGTATCGTCGGATATGCGCATGTCGACGCCATAGCTGAACGCGCCACCGACGAGCACCTCGGGGATCGGCTCCCATTCCGCGCCGAGGGCGAGGCCCCATCCCCGGTAGTTGATTGCCCTCGAGAAGTTGTAGGACTGGAAGTTCGCGTCGTCCTCGAACACTCTCTTGACCTTGCGCCGCGACTGGCCCGTGTAGAACAGGAACGAGGCACCCAGACTCAACCCTTCCGTCGCGATGCCGGCCAGATCCAACCGGACCTGGCTGACCCCGCCGTCCGATGTGCGGGTTTCCTCGAACGCGATGTCTTCGACGGACGTACGCAACGTATCGATGAACTGGACGCCCCAGTTCTGGTCGAGGAAGGCTCCCGCAGATACGGCCACAGCCCAGCGGCCACCCCACGGCCAGACCAGACGGACGACGCTGACCGTTTCCGTCGTGACGGTACCGTTGGCGAACTCGCCCTCGACGTCGCGCCGCTCCGGCGTGTACGTCGCCCAAAGTCCCGCGGTGGCGAAACGAGCCGCGGTGGCCGGATTGATGGCCGAGAGGTTGCCGCCGTGCAGCGCTACGCCGGGACCGCCCATGCCCCGGGCCCGGGCATCGATGGCCAGCACCCGGCGGCCCAGCCCGGACGCGCCGAGCAGGTTCACCTGCGCCCAGGCCTGGACGGGCGCCACAGCGCACGCCGCGAGTACCAGGGCCGAGACGAAGATCCGCCGGGCGCTCACTCGACCGGGAACTCCCTAACCGGGGTGAAGACGATCCTGAAGATCGGTCTGTAGGCGGTATCGCCGTCCACGGCTCCGAAGTTCCAATAGCCGAACGTCGATCCTTCAGGGAACGCCCGGAACATGAAGGTGATGGGCGGTGTGACCGAATCGAGGGGGACATCGGCCCACGCCTGGACCTGGAGCGTCAGGTCGATGGCGATACTCTCTCCCTCTTCCAACGAGTCGGGTTGGATGCGGAACTCGCTGCCGGCCACTCGCGCGCCAACGGGCGTCTTGGCTCCAAGCACCAGGTAGTTGTCGGCCAGCTGATAGGCTGTGGCATCGAATCCGGCCTCGGCGCCGAACGGTTGCGCCGGTGCCGGTAGGCTGGTGATGACGTACTCAGCCTTGTTGATAGTCGCGCCGCGCAGCGTGTAGTTCTCGGCCGAATCTCCGAGCACGACGGAATCGGGCAGGAAAACCCGTACGAACGATCGCCAGCCGTCGACCCCGCCGGTCTGCAATACACCCACCGGTGGCGGCTGGGCCGAGTCGTCGAAGATGTACGTGGTGGCCGGTAGACAGCGAAGGATGGTCGTGAGCGACGGGCAGCGCACCTGGATGGCCGTGTCGGGGTTGAACTCGGGAATGATGAGGTACTGGAGCCGTGGCGCCTGGAGAGCCAGGCTACCGGAATCGGCGATCACCATGGCCAACCCGGTGTTCACCTGCGATGTGTCGTTCCAGCTGCTGAGCAGCGAATCGGTGTACTCGGTCAGGTCGAAGACGATACTATCGGTGACTACGCCAGTGGTATCGACCAGCTCCGTGAGGAACACCTCATCCAGAATCTGGCCCAGGGTGCCGCCGGGTCCAGCCGTCCACGGCACCGCTACGCCTGGGCTGTCCACGGCAAGCGCCCAGGCGGCCGAGCCGGGATCCCATCCCTGTTCGACGGACCAGAGCTGAAGCGTGGTGCCAGCCGACGCAAGGGCGTTGTCCCGAGTGGTGTCTATGTTGACGATCATGCGCAGCGAATCGAAATCCACCGCCGCCGCGACGGTGTCGAAGAAGAACAGCGTGTCCTGGATCGGGGCGTTGAAGATGACCATCGGCTGGCTCTCGAGGTTGGTGCTCTTCTCCGCCAGCATGAACAGCATCGACGCGGCGCTGTTGAAGCCGCCGAACACCGAGTCGATCCACTGCTCGACCTCGTCGGGCGTGAGCACGACCTCGACGGTGGGGATGACGAAGCCGGGCGCTTCCTCGGGGTCGACGTTCAGCAGCTCGTCTTTCGAGCACGCCAGGCCCAAGAAGCCAGCCGCCGCCAGAATCGCGATGGCCCGATACCCTGTCAACCGTCTTCCCTTCATCTTCCCTTCTTCTTTACCGGCTCGATAGGCTGACGAATCGTATGCGCAGCTCCCCGAGTGCGGTATCGAGCAGCTCGTACTCCTCGGGCGTCAGATTGCCCTCGGTCTTCTCCTTCAGCACCGACAACGTGTCGATGAGCTGTCGGGCGCCGGCCAGACCGTCGGCCACTCGCTTGGCCGCCTCTTCCGGCGACAACGACTCGCCACCTGTGGCTTCCGATGGCGTCGTCGGATCGCGCGTGTCCATCAACGCCTCGACCTGGCTGAGCACGGCCACGGCCGAGGTGGCAAGCCCGGCCACCAGACCGCCGAAATCGACTTGCGTCGGTCCCCCCTCGCTCATACTCGCTCCCCCATGAACTCCCCGTCCGGACCGACATAGCGACGCGGAAGGCGACGCGAGAGGCCGGTCAGAATCACATAGGATATAGTCCCGCAACGCTCGGCGACGGCGTTCAGGCTCGTCCTCGAGTCGTGCGGGCCGCCGATGACCGTGGCCACCGAACCCGGTCCGATATCCTCCAGCCCGGTGACGTCTACGATTGTCACATCCATACACACGCGACCCACGATGGGTGCCACCCGATCGCCGAAGGCGACGTAGCCTTTGTTCGATAGGCCGCGCGGCAGGCCGTCCGCGTAGCCGATGGCCAGGGTCGCCCAGCGCGAGGGGCGCTCGGCCCGATAGGTGGCGCCGTAGCTGGCGGTCCATCCCTCGGGCACGTCACGCACCGATCGGACCCGGGCTTTGACGTCGGCTACAGGTCGCGGCTGGATCGGTTCCCCGCCGGCCAGTCCGCCGTAGAGGAACAGGCCGGGCCTGATGACGTCGGCCGAGAACTCGGGCCAGCGGATCGCTGAGGCGCTGGCCGAGGTGTGTAGCACGCCGCCAACGCCCGCGGGGAAACCGGCGACGCAGCTCTGGAATCGCTCCCACTGCTGTCGGGTCGGGCCCTCGTCCTCTTCGTCGGGCGCCTGGAAGTGGGCGAACGTGCCTTCCCAATCGAGGGTATTCGAGCTGGCCTCCAGAACGCGGGGCAACCATCTATCGGCCTCGTCCCAGAGGAAGCCGGCACGTCCGATCCCAGTGTCTATCTCGAGGTGGAACGGCAGGCGACGCCTCAGCTTCCCGGCGACTTCCAGGTAGCGCTCCAAGGCTTCCAGGTCGCCGATGGCGGCGGCAACGCCCAGTTCGGCCACCGGCTCCAACTCGTCCGGCGTGCAGAAGAAATGGACGACCCGACGCGCTATCCCCTTCTCCAGCAGCTCGACGGCTTCGGACAAGGCGGCGACGCCGTAGCCCCAAGGCTCCTTCGGCTCCAGGACCCGGACCACCGGACACATTCCCACGCCGTAGCCATCGGCTTTGACCACCGGCATGACGCCCAGCCGCGGCTTGGCCCGCTCGACGAGTGTGTCGTAGTTTGCAGCGACCGCTCCCAGGTCCACATCGACCCAGGCGCGAACCGTAGACATATCAGTTGAGCTCATAGAAACTCCGGCCGGAGTATACCCGGCCGGCACCACCAAATCAAGAAATGCCTGAAGAGAACGAGCTTCCTCCCCAAGGGGCCCCCGGCGGGCCCGGCGTCCTGGACCGGGCCCTGGACGTTGTTCGCTTCCTGCGGGCCGGCTGCCCCTGGGACGCCGCCCAGACCCCGGTGTCGCTGACCGCCTACCTGCTGGAAGAATCTCTGGAGCTGGCGGACGCGATCCTGGAAGACGCGGACGACGCCGTCCTGAAGAGCGAGATCGGCGATCTGCTGCTGAACGTGGCCTTCCAGATCGTGCTGGCTGAGGAACGGAGCGCTTTCACGGCGGAGGAGGTGGTCCAGACTCTGGAAGACAAGATGCGCCGGCGCCATCCGCATCTTTACGGCGACGCCGAGGAGCGGCCGCACTGGGAGGCGGAGAAAGCGAACGAGCGGGATACGTCCGATGTCTTCGAAGGCCTCGCCAAGCGCCTCGATCCGCTGTCCCGCGCCCAGCGCGTTCAGGATCGCGCCGCCGGGGTCGGGTTCGACTGGGATCACGCACGGGATGCGTTCGCGAAGGTGCATGAGGAAGCGGACGAAGTCCTTGCACACCTGGAGTCGGGGGATACCGACGCGCTGGAGGGAGAACTGGGGGATCTGCTGTTTGCGGTGGTGAATGTGGCCCGTCTGTCGGATCTGCACGCGGCGACGGCCCTGCGCCGGGCGAATCTCAAGTTCGAGAAACGGTTCAGTCGGTTGGTGGTCCTCGCGGGGGAACGCGGGCTGGTAATGGGGGAGGCGTCTTTGGAGGAGCTGGATCAGTTGTGGGAGGAGATCAAGAGGGAGTAGTGAGCAAACGAGTAACAGAGCAATCGAGACGGCGAGATTGGAGCTTCCGGAAACTCAAAACTCGCAGTCTCTTTTTGTCTATACTCAGCTGCTTCCTCTAGGGATACAGCCTGTTGAGAGTCCTAGGGAAGGCGATGCATTCCCGGATGTGATGGACCCCCGCAATCCAAGCAACGGTCCGCTCCAGCCCCAGCCCGAATCCACTGTGCGGGAACGTCCCGTACTTCCGCAGGTCCAGATACCACTTATAGGATTCCTCGGGTAGGCCTTCCTCCCGGATTCGGGACAGCAGCTTGTCGTAGTCATCTTCCCGCTGGCTGCCGCCGATCAGCTCTCCGTATCCTTCGGGCCCGATCAGGTCGTCGCAGAGGACGGTGCGCGGGTCGGATGGGTTTTCCTTCATGTAGAAGGCCTTGGCCTGTTTCGGGTAGTTGTAGACGAACATCGGCTGGTCGGAATCCTGCGTGATCAGCGTTTCGTCTTCGGCGCCCAAGTCGTCGCCCCATTGAATGCTCGAGCCGGCTTTCTGGAGTTGGTCCACCGCGTCGGTGTAGCTGACGCGCGGGAACGGGGTCTTGATGACCTCGAGCTTCGAAGTGTCGCGCTCGAGTTCCTTCAGCTCGTTAGGGCAGCGTTCCAGCGCCCGCTCGACGATGTAGGCGATCAGCTCCTCCTGGACCCGCATGTTGCAGTCGCTGTCGCACCAGGCCATCTCCGGCTCGAGCATCCAGAACTCTGTGAGGTGCCGGCGCGTCTTCGACTTCTCCGCCCGGAACGTGGGGCCGAAGCAGTAGACACGGCCCAGGGCGGCGGTGTTGGCCTCGTTGTAGAGCTGGCCCGTCTGGGCCAGGTAGGCCGTGCCCAGGTCGAAGTACTCAGTCTCGAACAGGGTGCCCGCCGATTCGCCGATGGCGCCGGTGAGGATCGGCGTGTCGACGTTGACGAAGCCGTTGTCGTACAGATGATCACGGATCGCCTTCACCACTTCGTCCCGCACCCGGGTGATGGCCACCTGCTTCGGCGTCCGCAGCCACAAGTGCCGGTTCTCCAGCAGGAAGTCGGTCCCGTGCTCCTTCAGCTGGATAGGGTAGTCCTCGCCCGACTTCCCCACTACCTCGAGACCGGTGGCCGACATCTCGTAACCGCCGGGGGCGCGCTTGTCCTCCTTCACCGTGCCGGTGACGCGCAGGCTGGCCTCGTAATCCAGCTCCTCCAGCCGCCCCCACACCTCGGGCGCCAGGTCGCCGGCGCTGAGCACAGCTTGCACGAGCCCGGTGCCGTCGCGTACGATCAGGAACGCGATCTTGCCACTTGAGCGTTTATTATGTAGCCAGCCCTGGACGGTGACTTCGTCACCGACGTGGCCGGCAAGTTCGTTGATTCTGACGCTTTCACGCATCGAATGGAGCTCTGTTTGATTTCTTCGGATGTGACGCTTCGGGCGGCGAACTTAGACGTCCGCCGAGGGAGTGTCAATTTCCGGCCAGGCCGCCTGGTCTCCCTGCTGGCCGTTGCCGCCGCCGCGCTGCAGGCCGGATGCTCGGCGCCGAGGGAGCCGGCTCCCGTCGACGTCGGCGTCTACTGGCCGGTTTATATGGGCAACCTGGCACGCACGCCGTTTCTGAACCAGCGGATCAACAGCCACCCGCCCAGCATCATCTGGTCGCAGGCCATCGGCCCGGCCATGCGCGGGATGCCGGTGGTCACCAACGAAGTCATCATCGCCGCCACGACGGACAAGAACATCCACGCGCTGAATCGCCTGGACGGGTCGACCTACTGGCGCCGGAGGGTCGATGGTCCGCCCGTCTCACCGCTGGTCGTGGGCGGTGTCATCTACACCGGGACCGAAGATCGCGGCCAGTTGGCCACACTGGAGGCCGAAGCGGGCGAAACCACTTGGGAATTCGAGCTCGCTTCGGTGATGGTACCGATTATACTGGCCGGTGATACACTGTTCGCGGCCTCCGAGGACGGTGCGCTGACCGCCATCGAGGTGGGACAGGAAGAACCCATCTGGCAGGCCATATTCCCCAGGAAAGCCAGCGCCGGCCCGCTGGTCCTGGACAGCTACGTCATCTACGTGGCCTACGACAGCATCTACCTGCTGGATCGCACCCGGGCCGAGCGTCGCGCCACCGCCTACAGCTCGGAGATCTTCGTGGGAGAAGCGGCGACGGACGGCGAGGCTCTCTATCTGGCCACCGAGCTCGGATCGCTGGTCGCCTTTAGCGTACCTGACCTGGAGTTCCTCTGGCAGGCGTCCGGATTCGGCAACTTCGAGGCCGGCCCGGTGGTGGCCGGTTCCGTCGGCTACGCGGTGAACCGGATTGGAAAACTGGTCCGCTTCGACACGCAGAGCGGCACCACCGAGGTCATCGGCGAGGGCAGCGGACCCGTGCTGATCCCGCCGACGGTAGTCGAGAACGGTGTGCTGTACGGCACCATGGAAGGCCACCTGCATTTCTTCTCGCGGAACGGCGAGCCTATCTGGGAGGTAGAACTGGAAGGATCGATCGAGCACCCGCCGTTCATTTACGAGGGCAAGATCGTGCTTAGCCTATACGGAGTGGCTGGAGCCGTGCTGTCGGCGCCATCACACGGGAAGGTACTCGAACTGCGATGAGTAACAGCGTCCGCGCTTCGCTCGTCTTGCTGCTTCTTTCCGCCGCTTACCCGGCGCAGGCCCAGACTGTGCTCGCCCCCCATTACAATGCGGCCCTCGACCCGGCTCTGACCGAGCCGGCGGACGCCGCTTCGGCCGCCGCGCTGCCGGTGCCCAAGTACGGCCGCTGGGTCACTTACGGGAAGTGGATCAGCCTGGCCTCAGCCATTGGGTTCGGTGTGGCGGGCGCACTGGTGAGCGACGATGCAAATACTCTGTACCTGCAACTCGAGGTCATCTGTAATGCCGAACCCGACGCTTGCATCCAGAACCCCGACGGCAGTTACCAGAATCCCGTGCTCGAGAACATGTTCCAGACGGTCGAGAAGAAGGACCAGCAAGCCCGCACCGCGTTCGTGATTGCCGAGGTCAGTTTCCTGGCCAGTGTGACGCTGTTCGTGGTGGACTTCATGCGGGGAGGAGCGCCGGAGAACAAGCCCTATGATCCGGATGAAGGAGAGCGGTCGTTGCTGGATTTCAGCGTTGTCCCAGGGGAAGTGGCATTGAGGTATTACGTGCAGTGATCCATGTTAATATATTGCCCTGCAATCACTTACGCGACTCGTAAAGTGAGCGGTGATTAGTAATTGGTGATGGATTTGAGAACGGCGAATTGCACTGAGTTCGCCCATAATTGCCGCTAACTCACTAATCACTTCTCAGCCTGTCTTCACCCCACGTCATACAAACTGAGTTTCTCTCTATACTGCGTGCGCAGAGCATGCCCGACAGCACGGTGTTCTTTCAGCGCCAGGTCTGGATCCGCTGCAATCAAAGCCGCGGCGGCGTCGCGGGCTTCATGCAAGAGGAGCACGTCTTGATCTAGGTCGGCGAACGCAAATTCCGGCAGGCCATGTTGCCGTGCGCCGAAGAAGTCGCCGTAGCCGCGGAGTTTAAGGTCGGCGCGGGCGATTTCGAAGCCATCGTTCGTGGAGGCAAAGACCGTGAGTCGTTCGGGTGGGGTTGAGCCGGAGTGGAGGACGATGCAGTAGCTCTGATCGGCTCCCCTCCCAACGCGCCCGCGCAGTTGGTGGAGTTGGGAGAGGCCGAAGCGTTCCGCGCCTTCGATGACCATTACGGTGGCGTTGGCGACGTCGATGCCGACTTCGATCACGGTTGTGGAGACGAGGACGTCGAGGTCGCCCGATACGAAGCGCCGCATCACGTCGTCTTTTTCTTTGCTGGGCATGCGACCGTGTATGAGGGCGACGCGGAGGTCCGATAATACGTCTTCCGATAGGTGTTCGAAGGCTTCGGTGGCGGAGCGTACGTCCAGGGTTTCCGATTCTTCTATAACGGGATGGACGACATAGACCTGGCGGCCCTCCCCGACTTCGGTGCGCACGAACTCGAAGACGCGCTCCCGGGCTTTGTCACTCCTCAGTACCGTCTTCACCGGTTGGCGGCCGGGGGGCAGCTCGTCGAGCACCGAGACGTCCAGGTCGCCGTAGAAGGTGAGCGCCAGCGAACGTGGGATCGGCGTCGCTGACATGACCAGTACATCGGGGGCTACGCCGGCCTGGCGCAGTTGCATGCGCTGGTGGACGCCGAAGCGGTGTTGCTCGTCTATGATGGCCAAGCCCAGTTTGTGGAATCCGACGTCCTCCTGGATGAGGGCGTGGGTGCCTACGATCAAGTTCGCTTTCCCTGATGCAATTCGCTCGAGCCCTTCGCGCCGGGCGGCGGCTCCCATGCCGCCCCGTAGCAGCTGGATCTCGACGGCGACTTCTTCCAGCATCTTGGTCAGGGTGGCGTGGTGCTGCTCGGCCAGTAGTTCGGTGGGCGCCATCATCGCGGCCTGGTAGCCGTTCTCCACGGCTCGCAGCATGGCGAACAGCGCCACCACCGTCTTGCCGCTCCCCACGTCGCCCTGCAGCAGGCGGTTCATGGGCCGCGGCTGGGTCATGTCGGTGGAGATCTCGGCCAGGACTTTCTTTTGGGCCTTGGTCAGCTCGAAGGGGAGCGAGTCGCTGAAGGGCCGGACCAGGGTGTTCTTCCGCTCGAAGGCGATCCCCTGGCGCTGTTCGCGGTTCGCGTAGCGGGCTCGGGCGTACAATAGCTGAAGGATGAACAGCTCCTCGAAGGCGAAGCGGCGCCGGGCCTCCATGGCGTGGTCCAGGGTCGGCGGCCGATGTATCCACTCCAATGCCTGGCGCGCGTCGGTGAGGTCGAGCCGCTGTCGCAGGGCTTCCGGTAAGACGTCCTCTTCTTCCTCCACCGCCTCCAGCAGCGCGTCGAGGTTCTGCTGTACGATACCGCGTATCTGGCGGTGGGTCAGGTTCGCGGTGGCCGGGTAGACCGGGAAGACGGTCCCCTGCTCTTCCGCCTCGTCGCCTTCCCGGGCCAGGACGGTGAATTCCCGTGGCTGGAGTTGTCGCCCGTGGAAGAAGCGCACGGGTCCAGCGACGAGCAGCATGTCGCCCTTCTTTATTGTGCGGTCGAGAAACGGCTGGCCCGGCCACGAGCATTCGATCAGGCCGCTGGCATCGCGGATTACGGCCTGGAACAGTCGCAGGCGCCGCGTGGGGATCACACCTTTGGAGACCACCGTGCCTATGGCCGTGGCGTCCATGCCCGGTTGCAGCTTGGCGATGGGCGTCACGTTGGTGGCGTCCAGATAGCGGTGGGGGGCGTGCCGCAGCAGGTCGCGCACGGTGCGAATTCCGATCT
>Ga0209536_100007956_pt1 | contig 16001 bp, 18 predicted proteins | sample DeeMarSeWOR28_12_FD_187461 | JGI IMG/M metagenome (GOLD analysis project Ga0209536, IMG submission 187461) | Marine sediment microbial communities from White Oak River estuary, North Carolina - WOR-2-8_12 (SPAdes) (version 2) | ecosystem: Environmental > Aquatic > Marine > Intertidal zone >...
TCCTGGGGCGTGGACATCCTGACCATCGGCCAGTATTTGCAACCGAGCAAGAAGCATTACCCCATTGACCGCTACTACACAATGGAAGAATTCCAGGAATTGCGCGATTACGGTCGGGAGATCGGTTTCAAGTGGGTCGAGTCTGCGCCACTGGTGAGGTCTTCGTATCACGCGGCCGAACAGGTGCGTGCATTAAGTATTGTGCACAGGAAGTTGTATGGGGATGTGAGTGGGGAGTGATGCGTGAGAAGGAATAAGTGAGAAGTGAAGCTCCCGTTGAAAGAAATTGGCGGGAGTTTTTGATTCTCTATTGATTTGAGGAGTGATTGATTGTATAGTTACATCAGATATTGAAGATAGAGATAGATTTACCCGGTTTATGAATTTGCGCGGCGGTAATACTTCACCTCACTTGTAAGGATTGTATGGATGCGGGATTTATTACTATAGTCACAAGCTGGTCCGCGTATCTGAGCGCGATCGCGACCATTCTAACCTTCATCACGGGCATCCTGTTCTTCACCGTTGGGGGAGCCTTTGGGAAGACCAATGATATTTCGAGCATATTCCAGGTGTTGTTCATGATTCCATTAGCATTGATGCTTTATCGGTTATTGCCAGATAGCACGAGAGCGATGGGCTTGATTGCAGCATTAATCGGGATCGGGGGCATGCTGGTCGCCGCTTATGGGCAAAGCCTGCTGGTGTTCGAAAAGATAGATTTTGAAGGGTCGCTGAGATACTTCCCTGCTGGTGCTGCTATCGGGATTTGGTTAGTATTGACCTGCTCGTACGCCCTGAGAAGCGACCTATTCCCAGATGGGCTGGCCTGGACCGGCATCCTGGCGGGTGTGAGTTATATCGTGATCGTCCTGGCTTTTCTGATCAAAGGGCAGCAGAGTATGGTCTTTTACGTTGCCGGGCTGATGCTGGGAATCAGCTATCCCGTTTGGGCGATCTGGATTGGGCGTCTGATCGGTACTGGTAGATTGCTGCTAGGTTGAAAATACAGGAGTTAGTAAATGAATATGCTGCGTACCCCTGATGAGCGTTTCAAGAACCTGCCCGATTTCCCCTACCAACCCAATTACATCGAGCTAGAAGGAAAACGCGTCCATTACGTGGATGAAGGCCAAGGCGAAGTCATCCTGTGCCTGCACGGGGAACCGTCCTGGTCGTTTTTGTACCGGAAGATGATCCCGTCCCTGGCCGAAAAACATCGCGTGGTTGCCATGGATTTTATCGGTTTTGGCAGGTCGGATAAATTCCGTAACAAGGAAGACTACTCCTTTGAGATGCACAAAGCCACGTTGAAATCCTTTATCGAAGGATTGGACCTCAACGGGATTACGCTGGTGGTACAGGATTGGGGCGGTCTCATCGGGCTGACGGCTGCTACCGAGATCCCCGAGCGGATCGCGCGCCTGGTCATTTTGAACACCGGTTTGCCGATCGGTGAGGAGCCCATGCCAGATGCTTTCCTGCAATGGATCGAATTTGCCAGGCGGATTCCCAACCTACCCATTGCCAGGGTGATCAAGATGGGAGTTGCCTCTCCTGAAAAGTTAACGCCAGAAATCATTGCCGCGTATGAAGCGCCCTTCCCGGATGAAAGTTACAAAGCCGGCGCAGCCATCTGGCCGCTGCTGGTTCCGCTCTCACCGGACGACCCCGGAGCGGCTGAGATGAAAGCAGCCAGGAATGTTTTGTCAAAGTGGGAGAAACCGGCACTGGTCATGTTCTCGGATTCAGACCCGGTCACGTTCGGCGGGGATGTTTTCTTCCGCAGGTTGATCCCCAAAGCGCGGGAGCAGCCTCGCATCCGGATACGAGGCGCAGGTCACTTTTTGCAGGAAGAACGCGGCGAAGAGCTTGCCGTTCATATCCTTGAATTTATCGGGCGCACATCTTGAGAATGATACGCTAGTGAAGCATCCTTTCCTTTCTGCATTAATAGCCGTGTGTCTTGCTCTTATACCATCTGCTTGTAGTTCACCAGAAGTATATTCCAGCCAGCCGCTGCAGGATTCGGTCGTTTATATAGCCGATGGAATTGAAAACCAAAAAATACAAATGCTCTGGATGGAGGTTCCCAAATCCCTGGGGCCTGGGGAGAAATACTTGCGTATCTTTTTTGCAAAACACGAGCCGCCAGAGCCAACCATTCCCAATCCCAATGACTTGCGCTGCATATTGAGTGCAGATGATCAATTTGCGATACTCGGGCCGGAAAAAGTCCTTTTCAAGTTTATGGAGGATGGAAGCTTTTCAGGCAGCTACACCTATCGGGCCTGCCCGGAATGCATCGAGTGTTACATGAACTGGGATTACACCCTGGAGATGACAGGTTCGATATCGGACGAAACAGTTTTGCTTGACATTGCCATCCTCCATTTTGGGCATAATGTGCAGGGGAGTTACTTGAGCACTGAACTCACACTGGCAAAGAACACAAAAACGGAACCCCGAATAAAATGTAATCGCCTGATAGAGTGCAAACAGGTAAAGTTTGTCACGGTGAAATGAGCATCCTGGGCATTGTTAAAAATGACGATATGATGCTATACTAATCTTAACAAATCGCACATTTGTGGTATCCGGTTTCCAACTTCCCTATCGATCTAGCATGTATGGAAAAAAGGAGAGGCAATGACTAAAAACATCCGCTTTTACGCACTGGCAATAATCGTTGCTTTGGCTCTATCGGCCTGCTCGCTTTTCAGCGATCCTGATGGCGACAATGCCGTTCAGCCCCCCCCACAACCCACTCCTATTCCTGCCTTGAGCATGACTGTGACCTACAACACGAATATTGCCTACAACACGGTTGGTCAGGTGGTCGACTTCAGCTATCTAATCGGGAACGCGAGCGGCGCGCTGATACCCGGTCCTGTGACTGTGATAGATGACAGGGTAACGCCAATCACCTGCCCGGAGTTAACGCTTGTCGGCAACCAGGATAACAACCTGGATGCAAACGAGGCGCTTTCCTGTACGGGAACCTATGCAATCACACAATTGGACCTGGATGCCGGCTCATTCTCCAACACCGCAACTGCTTCCGCCAGTGGAAATTTTTCACCCGCTGTAATAACTACTATCACATTGTCGCAATCCAGTTTGACATTATCCAAAGTCGCTGATCCCCAAACATACGACAATGTTGGTCAGCTGATTATCTATTCCTATACCATTACAAACACTGGGACCGTGACCCTGGGCCCGGCTCAATTCGTAATAAACGACGACAAAATAAGCGCTCCAATAAACTGCGGCTCAGATGCAACCAGCCTGGCCCCGAATGCAATCGTCACTTGCAGTGCCACTTACGCGATCACACAGGCTGATCTGGATGCTGAGTATGTGATCAATACTGCCTCCGCAACAGGTGGAGGCGCGACTTCAAACAGTATCACGACAACCATCCAAAAAGCCCCCACGGCCGTCCAACCACTTCCTCCAGCTACAGATCTGGTTCCCGGCTCAACCATCTCTCATACGGTGGTAAAAAATGAGTGGCTATGGCAGATCGCACGCTGTTATGGGGCTGATCCCAAGCAGGTGATTCTAGCTAATTCGCAGCTATACGATCCTGCCAAAATTTCGCCTGATATGTTAGTGACTGTGCCAAATATTGGAAGTGAAAGAGCCATATATGGACCTCCCTGTGTACCTGCTCACACGGTTCTAACTGGTGAAACCTGGGAATCCATCGCGCAGCAGTATAACGCGAGTTCATCTCTCTTGCAGCAAGTAAACCCAGGCGCCACACTAACACCCGGTAGTATTCTCAGGGTACCGGTCAATTCATTGGGCGATTCATAAGCTTCAACAGCCCAGACAATAATTTTGGGTTCTTTAGGATTCTCCGCGAAGGTTCCCAGAGAGCCCAATTTTTCTACTGCTTTGAAATGAATTTGCCTGTATATTAATTGACAAAGCTCGCTTAAAACTATAGAGTTGGATTCAACTATGTCTGGTCGCATCTTTATCAGTTATCGTCGGCAGGATTCAGCTGGCCACGCTGGCCGCCTGTTCGACCGCCTGTCGAACCATTTTGGGCAGGCCAATATCTTCATGGACATTGACACTATTGAATTGGGTGTCGATTTTGTCAAGAAGATCGAAGAAGCGGTCAGTTCTTGTGATGTGTTGCTGGCCGTCATTGGCCCCACCTGGCTGACAATCACCAATGCAGACGGCCAACTTCGGCTCCAGGACAGCAACGATTTTGTTCGTATTGAAGTACTGACCGCTCTGCAGCGCGATATACGCGTAATTCCCCTCCTTGTGCATGGTGCAAGTATGCCCGCCGAAAAAGACCTGCCAAAAGAATTAGCAGCCCTGGCCCGCCGCAATGGCATGGAAATTGAACATTCGAGTTTTGATTCTGATGTCAATATGCTCATTACCAAGCTTGAGAAAATGCTGGGCGTAGCAGCTCAATCAAGCGCTGAGACTGACACACAATACAAAGAAAACTCGGATAAGCCAAGTTATGCGCCTCCCAATTTACAGACAATTCTTCCGGGTACCTGGCAAGTCAATATCAACATGCCCACCCCCTTTGGGATGGTCCCCATGCAAATGAACGTTGAAATACGCCCAGACGGTACCTTTCAGGGTGTTGCGCCGACGCTGATGATCCAAGGACAATGGAGCCTCTCCCCCATGCAGCAATTGATGCTGACAGGTCAACAGTCAGATGGAATGCAGGTTGCGCCTTATAACGTGGTTGTTCAGTTTACGCAGATGAGTCAGAATCAATTAAGTGGCTATACAAGCGGCAATGAAGTCACTGCCTGGAACCGGATCGCTTAAATCGACTGACAAAACAATGTGTTGAGTGTGCAAGATTGGCAATTGCGGGTGTGAATAGGGAAAGGAAAGTAAATATGAGCATTCGATACTCACAACCAACCAAAGACGATTGGGCATGGTTCATCCCCAAATACGGGGAGATAGCCTGGAAAAGCATGCGCGCTCATCGCCAAAAGCTGACATCCGTTGAAGAAGTGCAGTCGAATCTCGAAAAGCAGGTCGAACGGTTTTGCGGCCCAGGTGGGTTGGAACATATCTCCTATGTAGCCCTGGATGAAAGCGGGCAAAGAATCGGCTTCATCTGGTTGATCGAATCCACCAGCGGGTTTACGGCGGCAGCTTTCGCCTGGATCATGTGTGTTTATGTGGAAGCAGGTTTTCGGGGGAAAGGAATCGGGCGCAAGCTGATGGAATTGGGGGAAGAGTGGGCGGGTGAGCGCGGTCTGATCGATATTATCCTGAACGTTTCCGATGAAAATGAAATTGCAGTAAGTTTATACGAGTCTATGGGGTATGAGATTGAAACCAAACGCTATATCAAAAAATTACAGCGGTAAGAAAAGCTTATCAATTGTAATCGATACAATAAAATCAACTTTAGAATTAATGGAAAGGATGTCAACATGACAGAGCTAAAAACAAAACGCAACAAAGGCGATGTAGAAACCTTCCTCAACAGCGTGCCGGACGATAAGAAACGGCAGGACAGCTTCACGGTTTTGGAACTGATGAAGCAGGTCACCGGCAAAAAACCGGAAATGTGGGGCGATAGCATCGTCGGTTTTGGTAGCTATCATTACAAATACGCCAGCGGCCGCGAAGGTGATTGGTTTTTAACTGGCTTCTCACCACGTAAACAAAACCTGACACTCTATATCATGTCTGGCTTTGATGAATATGAACAGTTGTTAGGCAAGCTGGGCAAACACTCCACCGGAAAATCTTGCCTGTATATCAAGAAAATCGAAGATGTGGACATGGATGTGCTAAAAGAACTGGTCAAAAAATCTGTGGAGCATATGAAAAAAACCAGCGTTGGGTAAACTCTTTCGAAAGTATTCACAAGAGGCTGGCTACGAGGGTCGGCCTCTTATTTTTAAAGGTTCTTTTGACACTCGAAATCAGGATAAATTTCACAAGCTACGAGACATCCTATCCGGTATAGTAAAAGGAATAGGAGGCCTATGATGACCGATACAACTAAAAATCTAAAAGATGCATTTGCCGGTGAAAGCCAGGCAAATCAGAAATATCGCGCGTTTGCAAAGAAAGCTGAGAAAGATGGATTCGCCAACATCGCCCGTCTGTTCCAGGCAACGGCGGAAGCAGAGCGCATCCATGCTGAGGGACACCTGAAAGCGCTGGAAGGAATCGGTTCCACGGCTGACAACCTGCAAGCCGCCATTGACGGCGAGACGTATGAGTTCGAACAGATGTACCCACCCATGGTCGAGCAGGCCGAGGCCGACGATCACAAGGCCAAGCGCATGTTCAAGTATGCGACCGAAGCCGAGGCCGTGCACGCCAAGCTGTATGCGCTGGCGCTGGAAGCCGTGCAACAGGGCAAAGACCTGGATGTGGACTTCTACCTGTGTCCGATTTGCGGCTACCTCGAATTCGGCAAACCCACAGAAAACTGCCCCGTATGCGGAACCAAACCAGAGAAATTCGTTCAATACTAAGCTCGTACTTGCTTCCGTTACTGAAACTGAGACCGGCTCCTTCGCCGGTCTTTCTTTTTATAAAAACGAAGTGGTAAAATCGGCGTTATATAGTCCGATTTAGAAGTATTGCTCGATGCCAAAGGAGAGTTTATGAGTGCAAAAGAAATAACCAGCCCGGCACCCCATGCCATCAGTTCATTATTGCCTGACCGCACTACCCTGTTAGCATTTATCGCTTTTATCATTGTCAGCGGCGGCGCATCGGTTGCTATTCGTTTTACATATGCAGAAATGCCTCCTTTCTGGAGCGGGGCAGCTCGCTTCATTTGCGGGGCGTTGTTCTTCTGGATTGCCGCTTTTATTCGGAAAGTTCCGCTCCCACGTGGAAGGGCATTGGTAGGAGCGATTTTATTCGGCGTGTTCAGCATGGGTTTATCTTTTACTTTCATTTACTGGGGATTGGTCAAAACCCCGGCCAGCCTGTATCAGACCATTGTAGCTCTCGTTCCGTTGCTAACTCTGTTCTTCGCCATTATTCACGGCCTAGAACCATTTCGTGGGCGCGGTTTGTTGGGCGCACTCCTGACCGTGATTGGGATTGTCGTAGCAGTAGGCGGGGCATCTTCAGCCGACCTGTCTATTTTGCATATTTTGGCGATCATCGCAGGCGCTGCCTGTTTTGCAGAAGCGGGTGTAATCGCGAAGTTGTTTCCACGTAATAACCCGATCGCAACAAACGCAGTTGCTATGCCGGTAGGCGCACTTATCCTGGGTATCGCATCATTTCTTAGCGGTGAGAAAGCTGTCATCCCCACAACCACTACCACCTGGATCGCGTTTGGCTATATTGTTATTTTTGTAACCATCGTTGCTTTTTTACTGTACCTATTCATCCTGGGGAGATGGACTGCCTCAGGCACATCCTATTCCTTCGTGTTAATCCCGCTTGTGACCATCGTTCTGGCAAGCTGGTTGGCCAAAGAACAAATTACCTGGCAGTTTATGCTGGGAGGTACGCTCGTGGTGCTTGGCGTTTGGGTCGGAGCTTTGCTGCCAGTGAAAGCAAATAAGTAACAAACCACCGGGAGTGAAATTTAGGGTATTATTATCCAAATAGTTTCTATATCTTAATGGAGGAAAATCATGAGCCTTGTAAAAGTATCACAAGCCGAGGGAAGCATCCCTGTGACAGTCTTCGAATTGCAAGAACGGGTCAACCTGGGTAACACGGCAGAGCTTGAACAAGCGGGCAAAAACGCCTACGCCAACGGAACGCGCGATCTCGTAATTGACATCAGCAAAGTGGATTCCTTCACCAGCGCGGGTATCCGAGCGCTGCTAGTCATTTATAAGCTGCTGGCGGGCGATGAAGGCAAAGGATCAAAACATGTGAAACTGGTTAGCCCAACCAGTTACGTCCGCGAGGTGCTGGAAGTCTCTGGGGTGGCCGATTCGATTGAAATCTATGATACGCTGGATGAAGCAGTGGCTTCTTTCTAACTAAAACCGCAACTTTTCAAGAGACTAGTGAAGCATGTTGAAATGTTGCGAAGGATATATATTTGAGCAGGTATAAGAAAGAAGTAAACTCATTGGTTCCGATCAATGGCACAAATTTATATGTCGAAACAGCGGGCAAAGGTGAGGTGTTTTTACTCATTCATGCTGGCGTCGGCGACAGCCGTATGTGGGATGAGCAATTCCATAAATTTTCGAAAACACATTATGTTATTCGGTGTGATTTGCGCGGATTTGGTAAATCGAAAATGTCACCCGGTCCATTTGCCTATCACAAAGATATTGCAGCAATATTAGAATATTTAGAAATTGAAGAAACAGTTGTCATTGGTGCTTCTTTTGGAGGATACGTTGCGCTTAATTTTGCGCTTACATATCCTGATTTTTTAAAGGCTTTAGTATTAGTATCCCCCGCTTTGGATGGTTATCAATTCAAATCACCAGAGATTTTGAACTTCGTTGCTAAAGAGAATGAACTGCTAGAGAATAGGGATTTGATATCAGCAACAGAATTGAATGTGAAAATGTGGGTAGATGGCCCACAGCGGAACCCTAAAGAAGTGGATCAAAAAGTACGAGAACGGGTAAGAGAGATGCAAATGAACATCTTTACACAACCAGAATCTGATAACGCTGAAGAAATTGAATTATCCCCACCAGCAATCAAGCGCTTAAGCGAGGTAGAAGTTCCCACTATGATAATTAGCGGGAACCTGGATGTTATTGAATTTCAGGGGATTTCAAGCTTGCTGGCGAATAATATCAAGAACGCCAAACAAGTTACAATGCCAGGCGCAGCCCACTTACCAAATATGGAAAAACCAGATGAATTCAATCAGATTGTGTTTGATTTCGTGAAGTGAACTGTTTGAGAATTCGTAACACCAGACAAGTAAACTTCCAGGTAAAAACAAAAGCACCCTTTTGCATCAAGGGTGCTTTTGTGATTGAAGCTTCTATATTGTTCTCAGTTCACTGCATCAAATCTGAACGGTAACGTTTGAGTACATTCCAACCAACCAGTTTGCGGGTTTTCTCGTCATACAGACGCAGGGTCAATGATTTAAAACTCGACCAAAGCGTTAGCGGCTCAACATGGAAAATAGAGTTTTCCTTGAAGGCTTTCGGTAGCTTGTAATTGGGAATCTTGGCGCTCAGATGATGAATGTGATGGTAGCCGATATTGCCTGTGAACCAGTTCAACACGGCGGGCAATTTATAAAATGAACTGCCCTGGATGCTGGCTTTGAAATAATCCCAGTGCTCACGGCGCTCCCAATAGACGCCTTCGAAGTTATGCTGCACGTAGAACAACCAGATGCCGGTCGATGCTCCAAAGAAAATGACCAGGAACTGTACCAGCAAAAAGGCTTTCCATCCAAAGAGCAAGCTCATTCCCGTGACAAAGATGGCTAACGAAAGATTTGTCCACCACACACTGGCAATATCCCGCCTGCCTTTCTTGGATGGAATCCGCTGTGTGCCAACGAACACGATCACTGAACCGAACAGGAACAGGAAGACAGGCTGGCGCATCACGCGATACCCAAATCTCTTCCACCAGGGCGCATCCAGATATTCCTGGACAGTCATCGTGTACACATCGCCTGTGCCACGCCGATCCAGGTCACCTGCAGTGGCATGGTGAATGGCATGGTCATGTTTCCAACGGTAATAGGGAGTGAATACCAATAAACCGGTAACGCGTCCCAGCCAGGTATTAGCTGTCTTTGATTTGAAGAATGAGCCATGCCCGCAATCGTGGAATATGATAAAGGTGCGCACCATGAATCCGGCTGTTAGAATACTCAACGGTAAAGTCAGCCAGAAGGAAATCTCCAGGCTGCGCATTGACAGGTAGAACAAGACGGCATATGGAACAAGCGTGTTGACCACCTGCCAGATACTGCGCCACAAATCAGGTCGGGCATATTTGGCGACCACTGGTCGCCATTGAATTTTATCTATGTTCATAGGTACCTCCATAACTATTTTACATCAATTTGGATTAAGATTATATGATAAGGTTGCTAATCTAGGATAAAGTTAATTTATTATTCTCACATATGCTATGTCTATAATCTTGTTCGACTTCGATGGCGTATTAGCCGATACATTGGAAGACATGCTTGGCTTTGCGCGAGAAGCCTGCAAGCAGCTGGGCCTGCCTCGTAATCCAACGCCTGCGGATCTTGGTGCGCTCGAGACAATGTCCTTTGCAGAATATGGACGCCAACTCAGGCTGCCCTCCCAAAACATCGATGATTTTGTCAGTCTCTGTCTGCAAAGGTTCAATCAAAGGCTGCAACCACCAAGAATATTCGATGGCATGAAACAAGTTGTGGTTGAGACAGCAAAGAGCAATACAATCGCCATCATCACCGGCAACACAAAACCTGTAGTTGAAATGTTTCTCAAAGAGTATGACCTTCAAAAACACATCCGGTTGATAATCGGGATAGAGCAGAAAGGGACGAAACCTGAGAAGATCGGGCAGGCATTAAGCGTGCTTGCACAACCCAAAGATGTGGCTTACATGGTAGGAGACGCAGTCAGTGATATTCGTGCTGCCAGGGAAGCTGACATCAAGAGCATTGCAGTGAGTTGGGGACATCAGGACAAGTCCAGGCTATTGGTTGCGAAGCCAGATTACCTGGTTGAATCTCCACAGGAACTCCTGGAACTCTTTAAACAAAAGGAGACCGGGTAATAAATCGGTCTCCAAATATTCTAAAGTGCTTTTACTGGTTTATGATCTGCGTTGACTGCCACCCCCGCTACGATCACGTCCACCTCGTGGGCGCTCTTCGCGCGGGCGAGCAACGTTCACGCGCAAATCACGTCCATCCATTGAGTAGCCATTGAACATCTGAATGGCCTTCTCGGCCTCCTCAGGGCTGCTCATTTCAACAAAACCAAATCCCTTAGACCTGCCTGATTCCCGGTCGGTTATCACATTGGCAGACGCCACTGTGCCGGCCTGCGCAAACAGTTTCTGCAAACCTTCACTGCGTGCGCTATAAGGGAGATTTCCGACGTAGAGTTTTGTTTCCATACTGCACTCTTCTCCTATGAGTAAGAAAAAAGCCGCTTTCCTCCGAGAGGTTTGGCGGCTGACACACAAATCCTACACCGTACACAAGAATTTTATCATAAATTACCTTTGGTCAAGCAAGTCTTGCAATGGCATATCTGCCAGGGAAAACAAGCTCAAATCGGGGCTTTCAATATTTAACAGAGTAGTGACCGGGTTCGGAATCGCCACCACAAAAATTCCTGCAGCGCGTGCCGCATTAACCCCGTTGGGCGAATCTTCGAACACGATTGCTTCATCAGCTTGCACATTCAACGCGTCCAGCGCCTTCAGGAACAAGTCAGGATGAGGCTTGGTACGGCCTGGCGGCACATCGTCTCGGCAGATAATAACGTCGAAACGGTCGGCAAGCTCCAGACGGGCAAGATGCGTATCCACCCAATTGTGGGCTGAACTGGATGCGATAGCCAGGCGTAATCCCAGGCGACGTGCATCGTTCAGGTAGTCCACCACGCCGGGCAAGACTGGCTGCTGGAGGATCAACGCATCGCTCTCGGACCGATAACGTGCATCCAGTTCCTGAGCCTTCACGCCGTCCCCGACCAGTTCCGCCAAATGGATTGCGCCATCGAAGTTTGAAATGCCATAACCACCGATAACCTGTCCCCAGGTTTCGGGGAGCATTTCCTGCCCGTATTCACGGTAGATGGATTGCCAGACGCGAAATTCAGTGGTCTCGGTATCCAGGATGAGACCGTCAAAATCGAAGAGAAGGGCTTTGATTTTCATAACGGGATGATTCTAATCGATTATGTGTTATCAAAAAGGACGGAAGTTTCAAAATCTCCCGTCCATTTTTACTTGTGAAAACAAATCAGTTACAGGTAAATCCAAATTTATCGCAACTCACCGTTAATGTATTGTTTCCTTCATTACTTTCGGTAATGCTGTAGTTTGAATCGATTTCCACTTGAATGGTTTCCACCCCAGCGACAATATGCCCAGTAGAACAGAGATTGCTCCCCGTGGGAACCGGGCAAACACCTTGTTGCACTTGTGAACCATTGGATTTAACAGTGTACTGGAAGTTACCGCTCAAGGTGCCAGTCGGATTCGTACCTACCCGGACTGCCACTTCGAAGTTGGTTTTCATGATGATTTCAATAATGTGCAAATCTCCTGTCACCGACGGTGTGGTCGGTGTTGCTGTGGGTGTTGCAGTGGATGTTGCGGTCGGTGGTGGTGTTGGCGAAGGCGGTGGAATCATTTCCGGCAAAATACTGGTGTTGCCTTCCACTGTGGCATATTGTCCCCATAGCCAGCATGTGACTGAGCCTTTCTTGATGATCCAGTAGGTAGGAGAAACGGTTGTATATTTTCCAACCACTTCTGCCTTTTCGCCAACGAGTAAGGCGGTTAGGTAATCATACTCTATCGCGGGGCCAGTGCGGCAGTTCGTATTCACGCTGACGCTGACCATGGGAACAGATGGGAGCAATGTAGGCGTAATCGTAGACGTCATGGTTATGGTTTGGGTAGCCTGGGATAATGTAGGCAAACCGGCAGGCGGGTTTTGCCCCGCCTGGGTAAGAGCCAGGGAAGTGAGAGTGGCATCTACATCCACGGGAGGGGTTGGTGTCGCTGAAGGCAGATTACAGGCCAATGCAGTAACGACTAACATGCTAAACAGGAATACGATGCCTTTAGTTTTCTTCATAGCTACCTCCTGGCACAATACAACGAATACTCCCTGAGAAAAACTTCTTATTCAGTATAGCATGAGCGTTAAAAAACAAAAGCCTGACAGGTTTCCTATTCCCCTGTCAGGCTTAGTAAATTTTATTTTGCCTAGAAAAGTTTCAGTACAGCCTGACTAGCCCATGCAAACAGGCCACCCGGCATCAAACTGACGATGACCGTAACCAACGCGGTACCGGCGGTAGTGAGCCCCAGCCAGAACTCGCGCTCGGTTTCGGGTTCGCCCTCTTGCATGTACATGGTTACGACCACGCGCAAGTAGTAGTATGCTGAGATGAGTGAGGTCAGTACGCCGATGATGGCCAGACCGATGTATCCACCGGAAAGCACAGCGCGGAACAAGTAGAACTTGCCGACCAGGCCAAGCGTGGGCGGGAAGCCAATCAACGAGAGCATGAAGACGGTCATAGCGGCTGCCAGAGCCGGATACTTGCGTCCCAATCCAGCGTAGTCGCTGATGGCAAGTCCTTTGCCTTCTTTCTTCTCCAGAGCAATGACCACACCCCAGGTTCCGAAGTTTGTGACCGCATATGCAACTAAGTAGAATAGCCCCGCCGCGATGGAGACCGGGGCAACTTCAGGATTTCCATAAGGCACGAAGGCCATTAAGATATAACCAGCGTGCGCGATGCTGGAGTAGGCCAGCATACGCTTGATGTCAGTTTGCGAGATGGCGATCAGGTTACCGACTACCATTGTCAACGCAGAGATGGCCCAAATAACGGGAGTTAAGTCTGTAGAAATCGAGGGGAAGGCTGTGGAGAAGATGCGTAATAAGGCAGCGAAGCCAGCGATCTTGGCGCCAGCCGCCATGAAAGCGGTAACAGCCGTCGGGGCGCCCTGGTAGACGTCAGGCGTCCACATGTGAAAAGGAACAGCGGCGACCTTGAAGCCTAACCCGACCATGATGAGGGCCGCGCCGATGGTCAGGAGCAGGCTGGGGGTCCCAGTAGATGCGGCAGCGACGATCCCGCTCAGGGATGTGAAGCCGGTCGCGCCATAGACCAGGGCAATACCGTAGAGCACAAATCCAGATGAGTATGCGCCCAGCAGGAAGTATTTGAGTCCGGCCTCTTCCGAGTCCGTTTTGGGACGGGCAAAGGCAGAGAGCACATACAACGGCAGGGAGAGCAGTTCAAGCGCCAGGAAGACAGTGATGAGATCAGCAGCCTGCGCCATGAGCATCATGCCGCTGATGCTGAAGAGCATCAGGGTGTAGTATTCGCCGCGCTCAATGCCCATGCGTTTGACGTAGCCGTAGGCCAGCGCAACGCCTAGCAAACCGGTAAGCAGCAGAAGCGCGTTGACAAAGACCGAGAAGCCGTCGAGCACAACCATGTTATTGAAGCCGGTGTTTTCGCGGCCCAACTGTGACAGGGTGAAGCCAAGTGTCAGGGCTAAGCCAAAGGCAGCCAGCATGGCGGTCAGCCATTTGCGTTCTTTGGGGATGAACAGATCCGCCAGCAAAAGCACACATGCCCAGACGATCAGGATAATGAACGGAAGTAAAACGTAGAAGTCAACTTGTGTCATAACAACAGCCTTCAAATGGCTAACTCAGACCTAACAGGTTTTGCCCCTTCACTTCGTTACGGGATGCTTCACAAAAACCTGTCAGGTCTTAATACTAGGGAAGCGGCAGTGTGGAAACAAGAAGTTCCACGGTGGGACCCATCAGGTCGAAGAAGGGCTTCGGGTAGAGACCGATCCAAAAGATGAGGATCAAAATCGGGACGATGATGAGGATCTCACGCGCATTCAGGTCGCGCAAGGCGTGTCCGTGTTTTTTTACTTCTTCCACGATCGAGCCTTCCGGCCCGAGGAACATCTTCTGGAACATGTACAGGATGTAAATGGCAGCCATGATGACGCCAGCCGCGGAGAGACCTGCGTACCAGGGATTGGCAATCGCTTTGGAGCCAAACGCACCCAGCAAAATGGTGAATTCTCCTACAAACCCGTTCAGGCCGGGTAAGCCCATCGAGGAAAGCGCCACAATTAGCATGACTGTTCCAAAGATGGGCGTGATCTTCCACAAGCCACCGTAGACTTTGATCTCACGGGTGTGCGTTTGTTCGTAGATCATACCGACCAAAAGGAACAACGCGCCCGTGCTGAGACCGTGGTTGATCATCTGCAAGATACCGCCAGCGATACCCTGGTGGTTGAGCGCGAACAAACCCAGCATGACGAAACCAAGGTGGCTGACCGATGAATAGGCAACCAATTTCTTGACATCTCGCTGTGCATACGAAACCGCCGCACCATACAAGATACCGATGGTGGCGAAGAGTGCCATCCAGGGCGCCATTTGTACCGCCGCTTCGGGGAAGAGCGGAATGTTGAAGCGGATAAAACCATAGGTACCCATCTTTAGCAACACACCTGCCAGAATGACCGAGCCAGCCGTGGGAGCTTCCACATGGGCATCAGGCAACCAGGAGTGCAGCGGCCACATCGGGACTTTGATGGCAAAGGCAGCCGCGAAGGCCAGGAACAGCCATAACTGGATGTCTGCTGGGATACCGCCGCCAGAGATCAACGCAGGGACTGAGAAAGTCCCGCCTTCAATGCCCAGCCACAAGATTGCCAGTAACATCAAAATCGAGCCTGCCATGGTGTACAGGAAAAACTTGACGGCTGCATACAAACGGCGCGGGCCACCCCAGATGCCGATCAGGAAGTACATCGGGACGAGCGTGAATTCCCAGAAAACGTAGAACAGGAACAGATCCTGCGCCAGGAAAACACCCATCATGCCGATTTCGAGCATCAGGAAGAAAATCATGAAGTCCTTGACGCGCTCTTCCACAGCCGACCAGGTCGAAAGGAGCGAGATCGGGGTTAGGAAGGCGGTCAGCAAAACCAGCAGGATGCTGAGTCCGTCCACGCCCATGTGGTACTGAATGTTCCAGCCAGCCACGGTGATCCAGTCATATTTTGCGACCAATTGCAAATGCGGATTGGCAGAGTTGAACATCGACAGCACCCACAGCGAGATACCGAAGGTCACCAGCGAGAAAGCCATCGCAGTCCAGCGCAGTAGGTTCTTCTTTTCGCTTGGCAGGAATAGTAATGTGAGTATTCCTAACAGCGGGAAGAAGGTTACCAGAGTAAGAGGTTGCAAGAGAAATTCCATAGTTTGCCCTCGTTTCTACGAGTTATTTTAGAAGTAGATATCCCAGAATAAGAACGACACCGAGCAA
>Ga0209536_100007957_pt1 | contig 16000 bp, 9 predicted proteins | sample DeeMarSeWOR28_12_FD_187461 | JGI IMG/M metagenome (GOLD analysis project Ga0209536, IMG submission 187461) | Marine sediment microbial communities from White Oak River estuary, North Carolina - WOR-2-8_12 (SPAdes) (version 2) | ecosystem: Environmental > Aquatic > Marine > Intertidal zone >...
GAGCCAGTGATCTGCACCTGTGCCCTGCCACCACCCCGAACTCTTGCCCTATTCCGCACTCACTATCCAACCATTCGGCCTCGCCCGTACCACGTGCGCGGCTATTCCGGGCATCAGGCCAACCGACATCCTGGCTCTCCCCTTTGAGCAATTGCCATTGGAATGGGGTGAAGGGTGTGATGTTGTCAGCCGGTAGTGCCCAGCTAATCGATGCCCGTCGCTCGGCGGGCGTCTGCTCTTGGTACTCGATGGTGGGGCTTCCGTCACTCAACAATGCCGCACGGCCATTGACGATTGTACCCCTGAGCCCAAGACCGACAGCATCAGTTTAGAATTTCACAGATCGCTCAAGATCACGAACACAAGATATCACATGCCCCAGATTTGTCATTCTCATTTCATTATGCTTCCGCGCGAATAACTCCATTGCCCATCAAGTCGTTTCATCATCTGTTCTGTTTTCGCTTTACGGTAACTGTTGTCATGAGTTCAGACCAGATGCGAGCGAACAGGTTTCATCATGACTTTTTGCTTCTATCGCGATTGCAGAGGAAGCGGTTATGCAGCTGGATTCTCGTGATATGGGCGGGTTATGCTTGTTGTGTGCCCTCGCAACGACACCGGTCACGCTACAATGCATCTGCCAGAGTAAACGTACAAGATGCCGCTGCACTCGATGATTACCACCCTGTTACTGCTGGCGCTTGCCATGCCTGCCACGGCCGCCGAGCGGACGCAGCGCAGCGACAGCCCCTGGACGTGGACATTGAACGCTGGTGCCGTCTACCAGTCCAGGACATCGCTCGATAGCGGCGGTGACATGAGTGCCGGGCGTGCGTTTGCCAGTGGCGGAGTTGGGCGTGTGTTTGCCGGCCGCTGGCGTGTGGGTGCAGCTCTGGGTTATGGCCAGGAACACTACAACTTTTCAGGGTCCTCGGGCTTTGGCGGGCTTGACCCCTGGGACAGGATTCGCGAATTGCGCATTAGCGTACCGTTGCAGTACTTCGCCAACGAGCACTGGACTGTCTACACCATACCCTCGCTGCGCTTCAATGCGGAGTCCGGTGCTTCGCTCAGCGACGGCAGCAACGGCGGCCTGCTCGCCGGCGCAGCGTACAAGATCAGCGATACACTTAGCATCGGGCCGGGCCTTGGTGTCTTCAGCGAGATAGAGGACAGTACGAGCGTCTTCCCTGTCGTCATTATTGACTGGAAGATCACCGATACGTTGTCGCTTGAGACTGGCAGTGGTTTTGCAGCGAGCCGTGGACCAGGCCTGCAACTCAAGTGGCAATATTCGCCGCGCTGGCAGTTCGCCCTGGGGGGACGCTACGAGAAGACCCGCTTCCGCCTTGACGACAGCGGCCCGGCACCCGATGGCGTTGGTCAAGACAAGGCCTTCCCGCTATTCGCCCTGGCGGAGTTTGCGGTGTCAAGTGATATTACGCTGAGCCTGCTCGGTGGAGCGGAGCTCGCTGCCACTCTGCGACTGGAGGACGAATCCGGTGACCTGATCAGCAAAAGCGATCTGTCCACCGCGCCTTTCTTGGGCGCGACCATGCAGGTGAAGTTCTAGCGCAGTGAAAGCTCGCCCCCACCTGCTTTTTTAACGTACTATCATCAGGCTGTACAGGTAACGCCGATGCGCACAATGCTGCAGCCTGCAAACACAACAGGCAACTTCATACTGCTGCGAGAACATTAGGCCAGGCCATTGAATCGAATGCATGTGAACGGAAACCCTGCTCTGATCTGGATCCGGCACGGCCTGATCCTGCTGGCTGCTCTGTTCACCAGCCTCCTGCTGGTGATCGCCGGATTGGTGGTTTTTCTGGATGACTCGGACTACCGCGACATCCTGGAATGGACCGCGGACACCTTCCTCGACGCCAGTCTGGAGATCAACGGGCCCTTTACGCTCACTGTCGGTCGCGAGTTATCCCTGGCCGCCGGCGATGTCCGGTTACAGCATTCCGGTGATGAGTTCACGCTGCACATGACAACGTTTGCGGTGCAACTTCAGTTGCCCCCCCTGCTCCAGGGTAATTGGTGGATCAGCAACCTGCAGACCAGCGGTGTACATCTGCGCATCAATGAATCCGAATCGGCAGATGACGAAAACTTCGCCCTGAAAGATCTCACTATCCCGCGCGTGGTTCTTGAACGCGTCCACCTTGCCGATATCCGAGTCAGTTACCAGCCGCGCAACACGACGGAAGTGCTTGAATACGCCTTGGACGAACTGGCGCTGGACGAGTTTCGCCAGGACGGGCCTCTAAGAATCAGGGCAGCCGGGGAGTTTGAAGCACGGCCGTTCGCGATCACCGGCGAGCTTGGTTCGCACAGGCAGCTCGTCGATCCTGCAACCGCCTACCCCATCCGGCTGGCACTGGAAAGCCAAGGCCTGTTCGCCGCGGCAACCGGTAGCATCGACGATCCCTTGGTCGGACGCGGCGTGGATCTGCAGGTTTCGGTCATCGACTCTGACGTATCCAACACCCTGGCGCCGTTTATTCCCGAGCTTCCACCAGGTCGTGGCCAGTTCGGCTTTGAGTCACGCCTGCATGGGGACTACGACGCGCTGGGCCTGGACGGCATTGTGCTTGGACTGAGTGACGGTGAGCGCAAGGAGGTGCTGATTTCGGGCGAGGTACAGGATCTTCGTACCGGCGCCGGTACCAATCTCGATTTGAGCATGCACCTGAACGATGCGCCGTTCTGGCAGTGGCTGTCCAAGGGCAACATGCCGACCACCGACGCCGCGACCCTGACCGGCCGCCTGCGCGAACAGGACGGTCTGTTTTACCTGGAACAGCTCATATCCGATCTTGCCACCCGCAACGGCATCAAGGTCCATGCCGCGGGCGCCATGGTCCTGAATGCACCCGACTACAAAGATGCCGCCCAGATCCCGGCACTCGAGATATCATTCGCATCGCCCACCACCACCGCGCTGGCCGGACCGGGTGTGGCGGGCATGCCTGAGCTGGGACCGGTCACTCTGCAGACCCGACTCCGCTATTTCGCTGACGGTATTGCCGTTGACGCGTTCGATACGGCGCTCGGCAAAGCCGGGACGCTGCGCCTCACCGCCCGGGGCGCTGTAAAGTTCGCCCCGCTGACACCGGGTGTCTACCCGGAAGGACTGGATGTCACCCTGGCGATCCGGGCCGCCGATACCACGCAGCTGGGCGCCCTGCTGGGACAAGACATCCCTGCCCTGGGCCCGATGGTCGCTAGCGTCCGTGCCAGCGGCGAACTGCCGGTGCTCAAACTGGCCGACCTGGACCTGAGTTTGGGGCGCGCCGGTAGCCTGCGCGCGACCCTGACCGGCAAAGCTATGCAGCTCGATGTCGAGCCACCGTTCCGCCGCAACCGCGGCCAGTTCCGGTTCCAGGGCGAAACCCCGGACGTCGCCACCCTGACACGCTTGCTCGATGTCGAGCTGCCGGCTCTCGGCGCGCTGCGAACGTCGGCACAACTCACGGTTAATGGGCTGAACACGGCCGTCAGGGACTTCACGCTGACCGCCGGGCCCAAATCGGCACCGGTGCACCAGATCGCCGGCAGCTTGGATTACGCGGCGGACAAAGGGCTGAATGCAGACTTCGAGGTCGACGCCAGCACCGACGCACTGCTGTCGCTCGTCGCGCCAGGCACGCCGAAAAACTTTGGCCGTATCGCCGGTCATATCCGGCTGGCAGAGGCACAAGGCAAATGGCGCCTGAAGGACGTCGCGCTCAGCGCCCGCGATACCACGCTGTTCAAATATGAGCTGTCCGGCCGCATCGCCGATCTCGCCAGTTATACCGGCACCGATTTGCACACCCGTTGGCGGGTCGACAGTCCGGCGGATCTCACCATGGCGCTGGGGCTCCCCCCCGTGTCACTGCCGGCAGCACAGGGTGAAGCAAGGCTCAGCGGCAACAGCGCCCGGCTCGAATACGCAGGACAAACCAGTGTCGGCAAGACGCGCTTCGACGCTGTGTTGCATGGATCAGTCAAGGGAAAGCGCCCGGCTTTCACCGGGCGCGTCACATCCGTCGATCTTGACCTGGCGGATCTGGGACTCGTGCCGGTTGAACCACCACCCCAAACAGATCGGCCAAAGGACAAACAGAAAGACACCCCGCCGGCAGCCTACCTGTTCAGCCGCGAACCCCTCTCGCTGCAGGGTCTGCGCGCCGTCGATGTCGATATCGCGCTCAACATTGACCGGATCCACGGCGCCAATCTGGACATCCAACAGCTCAAGGGCAACATCAAGCTCAACGATGGCCTGCTGCAGGTGCGTGACGCTGTCATGACTTACGAATCGGGGGCCGTCAGCACCGATTTCAGTCTGGATGCCCGGACAACGCCGGAAATCACCCTCAAGGCCCGTGTCGATGATTTGGTGTTTGGTTCGATGGTCGCCCAGGTTCGCAAGGGTGTACCCATGCGGGGCTACGCCGACCTTGCTCTCAATATCCGTGGGCGAGGACAATCGCTGCACGATTTGGCGGGCAGCCTCTCGGGCTCGTTCGATCTGGTACTGGAAAACGCGTATCTGCCAACCTACCTGCTGGATTTCCTGTCGTTCGACCTCCTCGGCTGGACACTGGATACAGCGACATTTCGAGATCGGCAGGAACGCGTAGACTGTGTGCTGCTGGATTTCACCCTGGTGGACGGCGTGGCCGAAAGCCGCTCACTGGTTGCCGAAGGGCCAAACCTGGCGGTTGAGGGCCGGGCCACCATTGATCTGGGTGCCGAGACCATCGACATGGTTCTGCTGCCCAAGAAAAAGAAAAACACCTGGTCGAGTGTCACGCCGGTCAAACTCACCGGCAAACTGAACGATCCGTCGGTCACCGCCATTCCGGCCAAGGCCGCGGCCACCAGCATCGGCACGCTGGTCGCGGTCCCCTATGTCGTCGTTTCCATGCGGATTCTGGAATCGGTGCTGGGTCTGATCAAGGACGGCGACAAATACGGCGACGGTTGCACCGCCTTGCTGGGACGCACGGTAAAAGACGGCAAGGGAATCGCCAAGCAGCAGTAAGCCCCTGGTGTAATCGGAGGCCATTTCGCCATGCAGGCGTCAGGGTTCTTCAGCCGGCATACCCTCTGGCAAAGCGAACGGCGAGGTCAGGGTCAAAGCTCTCATCCAGATCGCACCGCCCTGGGGACGGCCGATACGCGCCTTCTCGTAAATGTAGTCGTATAGATCATCGGCGTCGGCTTCCGGCACCACCACATCGACTTTTCTCACCAGTACCGGTTCGGGCAATTCGCCGAACTTCGTCCTGGCATCTGCCAGCACCGCCATGCCCAGACAGCTTATGCTGTTGGCCCGGGTGATCTGCTTCTCATCACGCAGGGCGCGTATCAGTTTCTTTTCGGTGCCGTCATCGGGCAAGACACAGCTTATGAGTTTGCAGGCTTCGCGTGGCGCGGCTGAGTCGGTCGGTGGTTTGCTGTTCATGCCCGGTCTTCGCTTTTATCCAGCTTTTCCATCATGCTCTTCGGAATATACGTAGAGGCTTTCTCCAGCGGCGTAATGTAGATAAAACCTCTGCCGGGCACATCCAGATCGGCGGCCCGGTAGAGGGCGTCATACACCAGGTCGCGTTGTCCGGATGAAACCAGGATGCTGACCACCTCCTTCTCGGCCTCCACGGCAACGCCCAGTATGCCCAGGCGCTCACGCACGCCGATGCCGCGGGCGTGATGGCTGATGGCGCCCGCCGTGGCACCCACATCGCGTGCCGCCTTGAGGATGACGTCGCCGAAACCGATCTGTACCACGCAGGTGAGTAGGGACACATCGGTCAGATAGGTTATGTCGTGATCGCTCATAAAACGGCCTCAGCCTCCTGTTCATGCGTCTCGGAGGAGACGCGGCTTGCAGCCCTGGTCTGCGCCTTCACCTTGTGGCGTGCCCACAAACCGGTGATCATCACCGTGATAATTGGTCCAATAGACGCCATGCAAAGAATCCCGAAACCTTCGACGGCGTGCGTAGCGTTGCCGAGACCCAGGCCCATGGCCAACACCAGAGGAACCGTGATGGGTCCGGTGGTGACACCGGCGCTATCCCAGGCTACGTTGACGAATTCCTCGCTGGAGAAAAACGTCAATACCATGGCCAGCAGGTAACCGGGAAGAATCAACCAGACTATTGGAAGGTCAAAGATAAGCTTGGCGACACCGATGGCAATTCCGCACCCAACGCCAATAGACACCGCGTTGATCAGGGTTTTCTTCTTGAATACCCCGTTGGTGAGATTCTCGGTCGTAATACCCAGCGCATTCAATGCCGGCTCTGCCAGCGTCGCGCCATAGCCAAGAAACCAGGCAAATACCAGTGCCAGGCTCAATCCCACCGCATAGTGGTAGAGTGGAGACGCCGGCATTCCGGATACTTGCATAAACGCTGCTGGTACTAAACCACCCGCATTGGCACCCAGTTTGGACAGCCCGTAGGTAAGCCCGAGATTGAAGATGCACATGCCGATGATGGCGAGCACAATGCCATAGACAATCTCGCCCTGCCTCTCGAGTTTTTCCTTCAGTACCAGCCTGAGCACCACAAACAGGAACAGCACCAGCGGTAGAATGGCACGCACGCCGAGCACGACCTCCTGACCGGGACTGCGTTCATACCAGGCGGGTTCCACGGCCTGGGCCACGGCTGCAGCTTGCTGGGCGGCCGCAATGATTTCGTCCGGCGTCAGCGTGTATGCAACATACAGGGAAAGCAGCAGCACACCGATGATGGGAAACAGGGATGCCAGGGTCACTATGCCGAAGCCGGACAAGCCCGAGTCGCCCTTGCCGGCCGCTGCCGCGATACCGATGCCCAGTGACAACACCAGGGGTACGGTGACAGGCCCGGTGGTGACGGCACCACAATCCCAGGCCAGCCCGACGATCTTTTGCAGTTCCGGGTCGAACGCAGCCAATACCGTGAGGGCCAGTACCGGCAGCAGCGAGGCATAGATCAGGGGTTTCAGGCTCCAGCCGTAGAGAAAGCGCAAGGTACCGATCACCGCCGCCAGGCCGACACTGGCGCCCACCACTAAAACCAGTGCTTCAGACCAGTCATTGAGCATCGCATACAGGTAAGGCGCGCGCTCCACGGCAACATTCCCACCGGCGGCTTTCAGCGCACCGATGGCGGGTTCGGCAAAGGTCACACCGATACCCAGCAGCAGGGTAACAAACAGCACCAGCGGCAGCGGTGATTTACGCGGCAGCTGGCTGCCGATCACCGTACCGAAGGGCATCAGGCCAAGCTGAAGCCCTTCCATGAAAAACATCAGGCCGGCAATCACGGCAAACAGGCCGCCGGTGATGATCCAGGAGTCTTCCACCATATACCGCAGGAACAGAATCTGAAACAGTGCCAGGTACAGTGCCAGCGGAACAACGGCCCTGACCTGGTCCATGAAGCGCACGGAGACATAGGGTCGCAACAGTCTGAGCACCTCGGCGGCGTTCAGTTTGACGCGCGGCGGCGGACAGGGGATGAGCTTGCCCTCGGCATCCCATTGCAACTCGGGATTGAAGGCATTCAGACTGAGTTCGTTGCGCCCTGCGGTCAGTGCTCTCTGGTAATCTCCGAAGCGTCGGTACCTGTCAGTCATGTGCAATATTCCGGGTGATTGTTATGTGTTATAGGCAGCTCGACCATTGTCGGTTTTTCGAGCTGCCATTACTCGTACTCGATGGCTAACAGCTATAAAACGGACAGATGGATCCGTAAGAGACAGGGTGGGTTTCTGTTTCCGGACGAGGTCACTTCTTTTCGGGCAGGGCCACCGGCGCGGACTGGCCCGCTACGAAGGGGTACTTCGAAAAAACCGTCGCCACCGCCTGGCTGATGGTCTGGTCCCGGTTCTCCCGCATCTTCTCGGTAACGATGCCCTCGGTGGTACCCTGGAACACCACCTCCCGTTGCTCGCGGTCGACGATGTCTATGACCAGCGTGCCGACGGTATAGCGGGTCGTGTAGGTCTGAGCGCCGCCCCATCCGCCATACGGCGCTCCGTACAAGCCGCGGTAGCCCCAGGCGGATCCGTAATAGGGGCCGGGCACCGACTCGATATCCATCTTCTCCTCGAGCTTGCCCTTGAAATTGATCACCAGATCCGGTTCGTCGGAACGCGTGTAGCCGCGGTTCTCCATTTCACGCGCTGCGGCGTTCTGCAGCGACTGGGTAGCGAGCGACCTGGGCTCGCCCGTGTCCGCGCCGGCCGCTGCGACAAACCCGAAGGTCCGGTACCTGCCGAAGTCGGCTGCCTTGTCGTAATCCGCGCGGACCTCGGGCCCGCTGGCGCAGCCTGTCAAAACAAGCGCGGCCGCACAGGCAAGAGCGCCGAGGCCGAGGAAGTTGCAAGTCATGGCAGTTTTCTCCCGAGAATGGCACTTACAGTTGGTTTCCACGTCATTATGCCCGAACGGCGAATTTGGGCTGCTTCACCCAATCATTGCATGAATCCTCCTGTAGGAGCGGCCTCCTGGCCGCGATCGCGCCGGAGGACGGCGCTCCTACACGACGGGGCCAGGACCTCACTATCGGTGAATTCCGAAGCAATACACCAGGATGCCTTTCATCTTGTAAATCACCTATCAAAACCGGATTAAACCCCCGTGTTATGCAAGTATAGGGTTCAGTCTGCGGGATCGACTTCGGCCATAGCCGCCGTATCGCTGTACGACCTGCCGACACGACGCCAGACTCTACGACTTCACTGTCACCGGCTGCACATTCCAGATCTCTTCACAGTATTCGCGGATGGCACGGTCGGAGGAGAACTTGCCGCTGCGTGCGCTGTTGAGGATCGACATACGCGTCCAGGTTTCCGTGTCCTGCCAGGCCGCATTCACCTGTTCCTGACAGGCAATATACGCGGCGTAGTCGGCCAGCACCAGAAACGGATCAGAATGGGTCAGGTTCTCGACCAGCGGGCGGAACACCTCGGCATCGCCACGCGAGAAGTGGCCGCTGCCGATGAGCTCCAGCACGCCGCGCAGTTCGGCGTTGCCGGCCACATAGTCGCCCGGCCGGTAGCCTTCGCGCTTGACGCGCTCCACCCCGTCGGCCGTGAGACCGAACAGGAAGAAATTGTCCGCGCCGGCCTCTTCCCGCATCTCGACGTTGGCGCCGTCGAGCGTGCCGATGGTAAGCGCGCCGTTGAGCATGAACTTCATGTTGCCGGTGCCCGAGGCCTCCTTGCCGGCGGTGGAGATCTGCTCGGACAGGTCGGCGGCGGGGTAGATGAGGTGTGCGTTCTGCACGTTGAAATTCGGCACGAAGGCGACCTTCATGCGCGTGTTCACCTGCGGATCGGCATTGACGGTCTCGGCCACGGCGTTGATGAGCTTGATGATACGCTTGGCCATGAAGTAGCCGGGCGCGGCCTTGCCGCCGAAGATGAAGGCGCGCGGTGGTATGGCCAGCGCCGGATTCTCCTTGAGCCGGCGGTAGAGAGTGACGATGTGCAGCACGTTCAGGTGCTGGCGTTTGTATTCGTGGATGCGCTTGACCTGGATGTCGAACAGCCAGCCGGGATCGAGCTCTATACCGGTGTGCGCGCGGACGTACTCGGCCAGACGCTGCTTGTTGGCCTGCTTGACCGCGCGCCAGTTCTGCCGGAACGCCGCGTCATCGGCATGCGCCTCGAGCTGGCGCAACCTGTCCAGGTCCGCCAGCCACTGCGAGCCGAGGGTGCGATTGAGCAGCTCGCGCAAGCCCGGATTGGCGAGCGCCAGAAAGCGCCGTGGCGTAACGCCGTTGGTCTTGTTGCTGAAGCGCTCCGGCCACAGCTCATAAAAGTCCTTGAGCACGCTGGCCTTGAGCAGCTGTGAGTGCAGTGCGGCCACGCCGTTGATGGCATGGCTGCCGACGCTGGCGAGGTGTGCCATGCGCACGCGTTTACCGCCCTCCTCCCCGATCAGCGACATCCGCGCCACGCGGGCTTCGTCACCCGGAAAACGCACGCGGACCTCATCGAGGAAACGGCGGTTGATTTCATAGATTATCTCCAGGTGCCGCGGCAGGAACGCAGCGAACATCGGCAACGGCCAGGTTTCCAGCGCCTCTGGCAACAGTGTGTGGTTAGTGTAGCCGAAGGTCTGCACGGTGATGGCCCAGGCCGTATCCCAGTCGAGCTGTCGTTCGTCGACCAGCAACCGCATAAGCTCGGCCACACCGATAGAGGGATGCGTGTCGTTGAGCTGCACAGCGAAACGTTCTGCGAGCGTCTCAACCGGGGCGCCGGCGAGATCGAGTATGTGCAGCATGTCCTGCAGCGAACAGGAGACAAAGAAATACTGCTGCCCCAGGCGCAGCCGCTTGCCGATCTCCGGCTCGTCATTCGGGTAGAGCACCTTGGTGACCGTCTCGGAGTCCATCTTCTCCGCCACCGCCTGGTAGTAATCGCCGGTATTGAAGGCCTGGAAGTCGAACGACTCGACGGCCTCGGCGCTCCACAGCCGCAGGGTGTTGCAGGTGTTGACCCCATAGCCCTGGATTGGCGTGTCGTAGGCAATGCCCTTCACCACCCGGTACGGCACCCAGCGCACCCGATCGCAGCCCAGTTCATCCTGGTAGTGTTCGGTGTGGCCGCCCCAGTTGACGTGATAAGCGACATCGGGTTTGGCGATCTCCCAGGCGTTACCGTAGCGCAGCCACTTGTCGGTGATCTCGGCCTGCCAGCCGTCGTGGATTTCCTGGTCGAAGATGCCGAATTCATAGCGGATGCCGTAGCCGATGGCCGGGCGCTGCAGTGTCGCCAGCGAATCGATATAACAGGCCGCCAGCCTGCCCAGGCCGCCGTTGCCCAGGCCCGGTTCCTCCTCGCACCCCAGGATCACATCGAGGTCCTGGCCGAGCTCGGCCAGCGCCGCACGCGCCGCCTGCTCGAGGTCCAGATTTACGAGGTTGTTGCCGAGGTGCGGCCCCATGAGAAATTCCGCCGACAGATAACAGGCGACCTTACGCTGCAGATCAAAATAGGTCTGGGTAGTATTCATCCAGCGGTGCTGCATGCGGTCGCGCACCGCAAGCGCCAGTGCGCGGTAATAGTGATGGGGGTTCGCGACTGCCGGCAGACGTCCGACCGAATAGCGCAGGTGATCGGCCACCGCCTGTTTGAGGTCTGCGGCCTGCATACCCGTGCGCACGTCCAGTATGGAAGGGACGCTGTCGCGCGGGACGGTTTCGGTAACTATCGGGTGCGTCGTGCCTGTCATAACTGCCACTCCTTAGTCTATATTGTTAGGCTGTACCTGGCTTCAGCCGGGCACAGCCGCGGTCTCCATTCACCGCCTACAGCGGCCAGACCCAGTTGGTGAACTCGTCGCGGTCGGTGCCGTGCTCGTGCGCGTAAGCGAGGTTGAGGATGATCTCGTTTTTCATCTGTTCCTTCAGATGCGCGGCCCGAGCGGCCAGCCCCGGCACACGATCGATGACATCGATCACCAGGGTGAAACGGTCGGTCTGATTCAGGATCGCCAGCTCCAGCGGTGTGTTGATGTTGCCGCGCTCCTTGTAGCCGCGCACATGTATCTGCTCATGGTTCTTGAAGCGGTAGGCGAGTTTGTGGATCAGCCAGGGATAGCCGTGGAAGTTGAAGATCACCGGCTTGTCGGTGGTGAACAGGCTGTCGAACTCGCGCTCGGTGGAGCCGTGCGGGTGTTCGGACACCGGCTGCAGCTTGTAGAGGTCCACCACGTTGACGAAGCGCACCTTCAGCTCCGGCAAATGCTCGCGCAGTATGGCGGTAGCTGCGAGCGCTTCCTGGGTGGCCACATCGCCGCACGAGGCCATCACCACATCGGGCTCCACGCCTTCGTCGTTGCTGGCCCTCCGCCAGATGCCGATGCCCTTGGCGCAGTGCACGGCGGCCTCCTCGATGGTGGAGAATTGCAGGTGTTTCTGTTTATCGGCGACGATCACATTGATACAGTCGGTCGAGCGCAGGCACTGGTCCGCCACCGCCAGCAGGGTATTGGCATCCGGTGGCAGATAGATGCGCGTCACGCTGGGGCTCTTGTTGGTCACCAGATCGATGAAGCCCGGATCCTGGTGCGAAAAACCGTTGTGATCCTGGCGCCAGACCGTGGAGGACAGCAGGATATTCTGTGACGCCACCGAGGCGCGCCACGGCACATGGTTTTTGCAGATATCCAGCCACTTGGCGTGCTGATTGAACATCGAATCGATCACATGGGCGAAGGCTTCGTAGGTGTGGAAGAAGCCGTGCCGACCGGAGAGCAGATAACCTTCCAGCCAGCCGATCAGGGTATGCTCGGAGAGCATTTCCATCACCCGGCCGTCGCGCGACAGTTCGCCGCCATCGGCGTCCTCCGGCAGCATATCCGCCATCCACACCTTCTTGCTCACTTCGTAGACCGCCTGCAGGCGGTTGGAGGCGGTCTCGTCGGGACCGAACACGCGGAAGTTGGTCATGTTGTTGCGCATCACGTCGCGCAGGAACTCACCCAGCGGCTTGGTGTTCTCGTACAACACCTTGCCCGCCTGCTTCACGTCTACGGCATAGTCGCGATAATCCGGCAGTTTGAGTTCCTTGCGCAACAGGCCGCCGTTGGCGTGCAGGTTGGCGCTCATGCGCCGCGTGCCGCGCGGGGCGAGCTCGCGCAGTTCCGGTACCAGCCGGCCGTCGGCGTCGAACAGTTCCTCGGGCTGGTAACTGCGCATCCAGTTTTCCAGCAGCTTCAGGTGCGCGGAATTGCTGCGCACGTCTGCGAATGGCACCTGGTGTGAGCGCCATGACCCTTCCGCCTTGTGACCGTTGATCTCCTTCGGTCCGGTCCAGCCTTTGGGTGAGCGCAGCACGATCATCGGCCAGCTCGGAAGCTCCGCCTGGCCGCTGTCGCGCGCACTCTTCTGGATCTGGCGGATCTCGCCGATGGCGGTGTCCAGCGTCGCCGCCATGGTCTGATGCATGGTGTCGGGATCGTCACCCTCGACAAAATAGGGCGTGTAACCGTAACCGTGGAAAAGCGCCTCCAGCCGATCGTGGCTGATGCGCGCCAGGATGGTCGGGTTGGCGATCTTGTAGCCGTTGAGGTTCAAAATCGGCAACACCGCACCGTCGCGTATCGGGTTGATGAATTTGTTCGAATGCCAGGCGGTGGCGAGCGGCCCGGTCTCGGCTTCACCGTCGCCCACCACGCAGGCGACGATGAGCTCGGGATTGTCCAGGCAGGCGCCATAGGCATGGGAAAGGCTGTAGCCCAGCTCGCCGCCCTCATGAATGGATCCGGGGGTTTCCGGGGTGACGTGCGAACCAATGTGGCCAGGGAAAGAAAACTGTTTGAAGAACTTGCGCAGGCCCTCTGCATCTTCGCTCTTGTCGGGATAGATCTCCGAATACGTACCTTCCAGATACGTTGGCCCGAGCACGCCCGGCGCACCATGACCGGGGCCCGCCATGAAAATCATGTCCAGGTCGTCCCGCTTGATGACCCGATTGAGGTGCGCCCAGACAAACGACAGCGCCGGGCTGGCACCCCAATGCCCGAGCAGGCGATGCTTGACGTGTTCGATCTTGAGCGGCTCCTTGAGCAGCGGATTGTCGCGCAGATAGATCATGCCCACCGAGAGGTAATTACAGGTGTTCCACCAGGCGTTCATCAGGCGCAACTCTTCGACGCTGAGCGGCTTGTTGCTGGGTGCTGGTTTGTGTGCGGCCTTAGTCATGTTCAGATCTCCTTTCCTCAATAGGGCACTGACGTATCAGTGTGTTACAGGCTTATTACGCCGTGATTACCGCACCTGAATTACCGGCAAGGAAGCCCGGAAACTCCCCCCGGCGGGCTTCACAATGACCCGCCCGGCGAGGCGCTCGTCCGGTACGGGCAGCCGTAGCCGCCGCTTTTGCCACGCGCGCATCGTTCTTCCGGTGCGGTCCCGCGATCGGACAGCATCCGGACCCGTTGGTTCTCCTGCACAGCGACCGAGCGCACATGTTCCACCCGTTCACAGCGGGCCAGGTCCAGGCACCGACCGGCGTTGCACGTCCCTGCCGCGGCCAACAATACACCAAGTTGCAAAGCGTTCAGCCGACGATATTTTTCGATGTTCGCGATCCAGAATTTTGATCGTGGCCAATTGAGACAGAAATCAGGTAGGCATGCACACGCTGAATATCAATACATTCTAATTTACCCCTCGCCGCCCAGAGCCGAACCCGACGCTGTAGACAAAACGCAGGTAGCTTCAGCCTAGAGGCCCAGCGTCGGCGAACACTCCACATGCACACCCGCAGGTTGGGCTGACCTCGTAGGTTGGGCTGAGGAACAAAGCCCAACACGCTGGCACAACCAATGGTGGGCTTCACATACGTTCAGCCCAACCTACGGGCTAAAAGCCGGATCGATCGGGTATGCGGCCGACTGCGGCCGTAGGTCGGGCTGAGCACGGCGAAGCCCAACAGCGTCAGATGCTCTCCCTCAGAGCTGAATGGGCGCTGCATCCGGCACCTTCGCACGCGTCTGTGTGGCCACACTTGTTTTGGGCTTCGCTGCGCACGCTTTGCCCGGGTCGCCGTTGATGGCATTGATGTCATCCTGCTGACCTTTCTGGATGTGGACCGGGAGCGTTCCGACCTGGATGCGCAACTACTCAAAGGAATGACTTCCGACGACGGGATGACGCGGGTCAGAAAGGCCCATCTGGCGGAGGATGAGGGGATGAATTCGGCCGCACGCATGCAGCTGTGCGCAGAATTACTGTATCCGCTGAACCTGCAGCGCAAAGCACAAGGGCCCTGACAGCGGGCCCTTGTGTATTACGCCGTGGAAGCAACAACGGCGCGCTGCGTACGCCTTACATTTTTACCCGACCCAGCACCATGACGTCGACGCGGCGGTTTTCCGCACGGCCTTCTTCGGTGGTATTGGAAGCAACCGGCATGCTCTCACCGGCGCCGACGGTCACGATCTTGCTCGCGTCTACGCCCATGTTCGAGACCAGGTAGTCACGCACGGCTCTGGCACGCTGCTCGGACAGGTCCGCACTATCGAAGGCGAACAGCGAAACATCGGGGATGGCTACTGCCCCGATCAGGCCTGACGGCGCGCCTTCGATCACTTCGATCTTGACGTCCAGCGTGACCCCGTCGCAGCCGACGACGTTCGCCATGTCGGATTTCCAGGAACCCGTTTGCAGGCAGTCACCGCTGCCCGTGGTTACCACATTGCTGCTCGAATCCTGGGCATATCCCGGCGTTTCTTCCCGTGCCTCGCCGGCATTTGCGGCGGCAGAAGCCAGCACCGCTGACGCCAGTGCTCCCGTCAGCAGCGAAGCAAGGTTTTTGGCATTACAAAGCATCCCGATCTCCTGTGTTTGGTCGTCAAAAGCGGTCTGGTCCTGTATTCGTCCTGGCCGATTCGCCGCGAGCTCCGGCGGGCGAACGTAGCCTAATATACTCTATCAGTTTTCAGGGAGACGCTTGTCGATCGCCTCGACCAGTCGCTGCGGATAGTCCTGCGGAAACTGCCAGATGACAGCTCCGGGTTCACGTATCAGGCCTCGCTCCGAGGGCGACATATCCCAGTAAAGACTCATCAGTATGTCGCTGCTGACCCAGGGACTACGTCGAAAGTAAGCGTGGCCATTACCCGTGTCTGATGACGCCGCGTTGGACACATTGATCAGGTTCACTGCCCGGTTTTGTTCCAGGTAGGTGCGCACCTCTGTGCCGATGTCTGCATCCTGCACGCTCTCGCCCAGCCGTGCCCTCGCAAACAACATCCGGGAAATACCCAGGGCTTTGTCGGTCGGTGATATATACACGGTAACATCATCGACTATCGATAACAGGCCATCGGACAGGTAGGTGCCGAAGAGTTCTCGATCGTAATCGCTACCCACCAGGACGACGCGGCCGATGTCAAGGGCCGGGTGGGTCGTGTCGTCATCCGCATGCAGCAAGGTCAGCTGTCCCAGGGCTCCCAGCACGACCCGGCTGCCGGCGCTGTAGCC
>Ga0209536_100007958_pt1 | contig 15999 bp, 14 predicted proteins | sample DeeMarSeWOR28_12_FD_187461 | JGI IMG/M metagenome (GOLD analysis project Ga0209536, IMG submission 187461) | Marine sediment microbial communities from White Oak River estuary, North Carolina - WOR-2-8_12 (SPAdes) (version 2) | ecosystem: Environmental > Aquatic > Marine > Intertidal zone >...
CACGCAGCATCAGGTAGGCGGCGTAGATTAACAACATGATCGTGGCAGTAGTCAATCGGGGGTCCCAGGTCCACCAGGTATTCCAGATGGGACGCGCCCAAATCGAACCAGTGACAACGTTGATAAATGAGAAAACAATGCCGATCTCAACTGCAGCCACCTCGACTCGGTCCCACTTACGGTCGCTGTTCCGCAGGTATATGATTCCAGCGACAGCTGCAACCATGAAGCTGAGCATGCCTACCCAGCCTGCAGCCACATGAAAGTAGAACACTCGCTGTACGTTTCCCATCACAGCTTCCATTGGCGCGTAAAAGAAGACCATAAAGGAAGCTGCCAGGAGTAAGACGATTGTGATAATATCTAAAATATTAAGTAGTTGGGGTTTCGATTCCATACATATTCTCCATTAACGATCTCCAAGATTTACCATCATTCCTCGACCACATAATCGAAAGTCATGAAGGCAACGGCGAGAAAGATGACGTCGTAGACGAGGAGTAAATTGATCCACGGCATAATTTCAGGACTCTCCAAGCCTTGCAGGAATCCCATGCTGGCTTTCACAGCAGCCAATATAACTGGAATGATAACAGGGAATAGCAAAATAGGCAGCAAGATATCCCGCGTTCGTGCCTGCACTGCCATCGCTGCGAGAAGAGTACCAACTGTGACATACCCGATTGATCCTAATATTGTTACCAGCAGAAATCCAGGATTGAACAGATTTGTGTTATATAAAACGCTGTAAACAGGCAGTACGATCGCTTCGATGATCACCATAAAGATTAAGTTGCCTAGCATCTTGCCAAAATAAATCGCGGCTCGATCGACAGGGGCCAGCAGCAACCCATCCAGGCAGCCTCTGTCTTTTTCGATTGCCATAGAACGGTTGAGTCCCAATGTGCCGGCAAATATGAAGGTCACCCATAATACTCCTGCAGTGACAGTCGCGCGGGTTTGTATATCCAATTCGAGGGCGAAGTTGAAGATCAGAATAACCAGCAAAGCGAAAACCAACATCGCTGAGAGCAGTTCTCGGCTGCGCAGCTCGGCTGCTAAATCTTTCCAAATAACTGCCCCCATTGCTCGGAAAAATCCAGTGGTCATGCTGACAGCTGCAGGCTTTGCCTCGCTTCTCACGCGATAACCCTCTCTTCTTCACGGAGAGCGTTCCTGTAAACAGCAAGCAAATCATCCGTATCGATCTCGGTCCGCTGAACTGAGGTGGTGATTACACCGCGGGAGAGAATATCAAAGCGTGAAGCCAAGTCCGCTGCTCGTGCCAGATCGTGGGACGTCATAACTACCGTTCGCCCCCTTGCAGCTACTTCACTTAATACGCCATCCAGCATGATACAGGCGTCCTGATCCAAACCGGTGTGAGGTTCGTCGAATAACATGACATCGGGGTCGTGCAGTACCGCCCGGCCGATTGCGAGTCGCTGCTGCATACCTCGCGAAAATGTTCTTACCAGATCGCGTCGCCTCTGTTTCAAACCGATTAGATCTAGCACCTCGGATATTCGATCGTCGGTATCTAACACCCCGTACATACGAGCATAGAATTGCAGGTTCTCCTCAGCCGTTAAATCACCATAGAGCAATGGCAGGTGGGAGACTACACCAAGGCGGCTGCGGACTGCTGCAGCCTGGTTGGGCAGACGATAACCTGCAATCGTTACCTCTCCCATCGTCGGTCGAGATAATGAAGCCAGAATGCGTAAAAATGTGGTTTTACCAGCCCCGTTTGGACCTAACAGTGCCACAAATTCACCTTGCTCCACCTGGAAGTCAAGTCCGCGCAACACGGTTTTTAGCCCAAAACGCTTAATTAATTTCCTGACAGTAATCATGGGTATGAAGCTAGGGAGTACTGGATTAAGCGGACTAACTCTCCATCACCTCTCGCAATCTATTTTTCAATGCAGCACGACGCTGGCGGTAAGCCTCCTCAGGTAGTTCACCTGCCTGGTATAGGTCATCCAGTGCAATGATGGCATCCATCAAAGCTTCGGGGTCATTCGGAATGTCATCAAAAGATGTGAACTGATCATCAAGTTCATCCAAGAAATCTTCCTCGGTATCCTCAGTCTGGCTGCGGCGATAAAGCCATACACCAGCTCCAATGAGTACAATACCCAAAGCTGCCAAACCGATCACCAGGTTTGATGTAGATCCGCTTTCCAAGTTGATAAAGCTCCCTCCTGGGTGTCCTGAGACAGTGATGGAAAGCTCTGAACCCGCTTCAATTCGATCGCCAGAGAACATCTCATAGGTCATACCCTGGACATCACGAGCACCGGCATATTCAAGCTGCTCGCCTTTGATGTTTAGACCATCCTTAGGGATCAGAATCACGACTGCATTTGTCGGTACATTTACAGCCTGTGAGATCTCAACATTTCCATCATATGGGATCTCGTATCCGAATGTGATCTGATGTTGACCTGATCCAGGTCTGATGGCGGCTGTATCTCCGAATCCCTCAGCAGTCTGCACATATCTACCTCCCAGGACACCATCTTCGAATTGCAGATTGGTTGCACTTTCTGGCAGCTGGAATTCAATTATGGGTTCGCTTTCTGTAGCTGCTATCACGGTGCGGTCGGTTGGATTTGAGATAATGTAAATTTCGACCACTCGAAGGGCATTGGGCTCAATGTATTCAAAGAATATGTGCGTCCGATCTGCTGAGAGCGCGCTTAAGTCAGTTGTAGAACCATAGATCGGTATGGGTAGATTTAGGCTGGTCATGTCAGCTTCCACCATGGCGATATCCGAACCATAAGTGACACCGTCGAATTCAGTGCTGGCGATGAATACCCGCCCGATCGGCATCTCGACGTTTGTAAAACTAAAGCTGCCATCGGTTTGTACGGTAGTCGATAAGCTGATTGTTTCTTGCATGTCGTCGAATCCGCGCAAATGGACGACCAGGTCTGTTGGACTATCCTCGCCCGGGAAAACAACAAGTTCTCCGGTCACTAGTCCTGCCTCGCTCGTTTCGCTCATCGGAGTTGGTTCTTCTGTCCCTTCAGGTATCTCAGGGCTCTCTGCAGCGGGCAAGTTTGTGGGCTCGGTGGAAGCGCTTTGATCTACAAAGGTCAGAGACCTCAAGAAGGATACGATTGCCCAGCGTTGATCTTCAGTAAGTGTTTCACTGAACGATGGCATATTCGGGGATATCCCATCCGCGATCGCCATTTGGAGTTCCTGGTTGGAAGTTTCTGCCATCCACTCAAGATCGGTGAAATCCGGCATCTGGTTAGCAAAACCGGAAGACTGGGGACCAGCTCCTTTTCCGTTTTCTCCATGACAAGCGGCACAATTTTCTTGGTAAAGCTGCTCTCCTTGTGTCACCAGCTCAGCAGGTGTTGCCAGCGAGTAAACATAGGCGATCACATCCCAGCGCTGCCGTTCTGAAATACTGTTGAATGGCGGCATGAAGCGCTCAAGGTCGCCTCTCGATATTAATGTGAACCATTCAACTGGAGCAGCCTCTTGGATCACACCGGTAGAAACCAACGCTGCTGGTGGTCTTGGCAGCTGGTCAGCCTGGAATCCATCACCCAGACCACCTTCTCCATGGCAAGGAGCACATTTTTCATTATAAATTGGTCTGCCGCTCTCAGGATTGGGAGGAACCAGGGGATACATGGGTCCGCTTTGAACCATTTGCGTTGGTTGGATGGCGGGAAGGTTGGACCCTGGGGGTGGTGTGATGTCGCCAGCCAGCGAAAATGAGGAGCAAGCTGAGAGTAGAATAATCAAACCAAAGGGAAGATATAATTTAAATTTCTGCATAAGTCAGAATTTATTTTAATGCTGTTTTTCAAGAATAAGATCAGGCCAATGTAGTCCCGCATTTCGAGCAGAACCGGTCTGATTGGGTAACGGCGTTCCCGCATTGTGGGCAGAAACCAGCTGATTTATCGGATCTCTTACGTCTTCTGGCTGCAATCAAGGCTTCGATTTCGTCATCCGCCCCTGATTGTACTGTACCGGCGGTATCCGCGCTTGAATGAACAGCGTTAGTGGTATGTGTCTGAGAACCCTGCCGAACTGCCATCCGTCTAGCTGTAATGGCGGATTCAAGGCGTGTTTCTGCTTGCTCTTGTTCAGATTCTCCTTCATATTTATCCAGTTCTTGCAGGATATAAGCACCTCTTTGAATTAATAGATTACGTTGTGCAGGGTAATCCTCTTCTGGAATCTTTCCAATCGCGTAGTCGAAATCTAACTCCTCCAGTGCATCCAGGATGCGGTCTCTCTCTGCCAATAATGCCGAGTGGTCGTGTTCTACTTTGATCTCCTCAGAAGTAATCTTTGCATCTTTTCGCTCAAGAAGCGGGCGACTTATAAATATCCCTACCAAAACCAATAGCGCAAGTATGATGAATAGTGAGCCAATATCCATGAGTTTATTGTTCCAATAAAGGGTCAATGGCAGCTTTTATTTGTGCCAGCGAGGTGTATGGTCCTTTCTGAAAGGATGCAATTGAACCATCCTTAGCGATGATAAATGTTTCGGGCACACCACGAATGCGGAAGGCTTGTGAGATGCGCGTTCCGAGATCAGGTCCGTTTGGATAGGAGATAGAGAATTTTTCGAGATATTCCATGGCTTCCGGTTCGGTATCCACGTAATCCACCCCTAAAAAGACCACATCACCACGTGGCTGGTAATATTGCCATGCACTTTCGAGATCAGCAGCTTCCTGTTCGCAGGGCTTGCACCATGAAGCCCAGAAGTTGACCACCACTACTTTACCTCCCAGGTCTTGCATGGATATCTGCTCTCCATCGAAAGTGGTCAGTGTGAAGTTTGGCACCTCATCATTAGCACCGACAGGTCCTTCTTGTGAACGTCTTAAACCCAGGAAAAGCAAGACAAGCAGCGATAAGACCGCGCCCCAAGCGAGAATTGCACCTATAGAGAAACCCATCCCCAGGATCTTGACCTGCTGCCCCAAGCGGTTGTTGGAAGATTGTGACTCTTCGGTATTCGATTCTGATAGATTTACTTCATTTGAATTTTTATTCAAGTTTTCATCTCGGCGTTCTGTGTTGGCTTCTGCTCCCATACTTAATCCTCTCATTATATCAACGCTGACGCAGTTCTTCCTCCAGGCGGCTAATATAATCATCCGGTGGTTCGTCAGTTGGAGGTTCGGCAGTGGTCCCCTGGATGGTCCGATCTGGTTCGGATTGTTTCCAGGATTGGAAGGCTTTGAAAAGGATGAAGGCACCTGCGAGGATTGCAACAGGCGGGATGATATACACCAGCCAGTTAATGCCTCGGGGGGGTGGTGTTGCCAGCACTCTATCTCCATATTGCTCAACAAAGTATGTCTTGATCTGCTCCTCCGACCAACCTTGAGACAGCTTCTCTCTAATTAATTCGCGCCATTGAGCACATGCTTGTGTTGGGCATACATCCAGGGGTACATTTTCACACACAGGGCAGTACAGCTGCTTGGCGATCGCGTTTACTGCATTATCGTTGGGCATGTCGGGTGGATATTCCTGGGCAGCACCTGGATTGGCTGCCGCTAGCGATAGGAAAAATGCGATTATGAGGGTTAACCAGGTTGTGCGTTTCATATACTCTTCTCGCGATGATTTTGGGGTTACTATCGTTTCTATCACCAGTGTTTCACATCAGTCCATGAGTTGGGTTGTTATCCTGTCTTGGCTGTTGCGTAGGCAGATTTCTCACGTCGCACTTGAGCGGTTTTACGCTCATGATCAGGCCAGGCAGCAACCAATGTGCCTAGGGTAAATATAAAGCCGCCCAACCACAGCCAATTGACCAGAGGATTGTGATAAATCTTGAAAGTTGCACCAGCGGTGGAGATCGGCTGCCAATCCACAAGAAGAACGTAAAAATCATCTTCCATTGTGCTGCGTACTCCCGGGATAGTCATCGGTTGCTGAGATTCGTAATAGAAGTCGCGGCGGGGGTAAAGGTCACCGACCAAATCCCCATCCTTATAGACGCTCACGACCGCTCTCGCTACGTTGCGACCATCCGGTGTGTCAAAATTGGAGAGTGAGTCGAAGGTGATCACATAATCTCCAAGTGTCATTTGTCCACCTTGAGGGATCGTGCCCTGGGTTTCGGTCTGAAAGAGCTCTAATCCGATAATGCCAATTGCCATCAATACCACACCCAGATGGATAATATACCCACCATAGCGACGGCGGTTACGACCTGCCAAACGCCACAATGCTGCTGGAAAGCTCTCGCCTTTATTTCGGTGCCGAACGAGTACCCCTCGCCAGAATTCATACAGTGTCACTGAGGCGACGAAGGCACTCAACCAAAAGCCCAAGATAGCGGCGGGGTTGCGGATTCCGCTGATGATGACGGCGGCAACGATCACCAGAGATGCAAAGAAAGGTCTCAACATTGCTCGACCAAGGGTTTTGGCAGTTGAATGACGCCAGGCTGCCAGGGGGGCTATGCCCATCAGGAAAAGCAAGCCTGCAAACAGTGGTCCTGTTGCCCTTTCATAAAAGACTGGTCCTACCGTCACTTTTTGTCCCGTGAATAGTTCCGAAATTAGAGGGAATATTACGCCCCAAAAGCATACCACCAGGATGCCCATAAACAGCAAATTGTTGAGCAGGAAGAGCGCTTCACGCGAGAAAACGGATGTCATATGGGTCTCGGCTTTAAGATCGTTCCAACGGTTAAGCACCAGGGCTAAGGAGGTGATGAAGGTTATGCCAATAAAAGCAAAGAACGCTGGTCCGATAGCGCTTTGAGCGAAAGCATGTACGGAGGAGAGTACCCCTGAGCGGGTCAGGAAAGTGCCAAAGATCACCAGATCGTATGTCAGAATAATCAATACCATATTCCAATGCTTGAGCATACCGCGTTTTTCCTGTATCATCACGGAATGCAGGAAAGCAGTTCCTGTCAACCAGGGCATGAAGGCAGCAATCTCTACCGGGTCCCAACCCCAATAGCCTCCCCAACCCAGCACATCATAAGCCCAGCGTCCACCCAAAACCAATCCGAGCGATAAGAACAACCAGGCAACCAGCGTCCAGCGGCGAGTCACCCGAATCCATCGGTCGTCAGTACGACCAGTGACGAGAGCGGCGATCGCAAAGGCATATGGGATTACGAATGAAACAAATCCCAGATACAGCATCGGGGGATGAATGATCATGCCAGGATGGCGCAGCAGCGGATTCAAACCTTGACCATCGGGGGGCACAAAAGGCACTGCGCCCGCTGGTGGGATCATTCTAGTGATGATCTGTCCGGTAGGTGTCTGCCAAAAGCGTACAAAAGGGTTTTCGAAGAAGATAGACAAACCTAAAAAGAAAGCCAATGTGACCAGGCTAACTACAATCACCCAAGGGAGAAACTCTTTATCTCTACTCCAATTTCGCAATGTGACTGCGGAGGCAAAAGCTGACATCAGCCAAGACCAGAAGATCAGAGAACCTGCCTGCCCACCCCATAAGGCGGTAATCTTGAGGTACATAGGCATGCTTCTACTGGTTACGCTTGAGACATATTGAACCTCATAATGGTCTGTAACCAGCAGGAAGATAATGCTCAGTGCCGTTATTGTGATTAATGGGAATGTCAGCAACATTGCGTTGCGGGCGCTTTCCACCCAGGAGGGGGAATTTTTACGGACCCCATAGACTGCCGCAATGATGCCGTAAATTGAAACCAGGAACGTGATAATCAGGGCACCATAACCAATATTTGTTAGCATAAAAGCACTCCGATGATGAGTATTACAGGGTAATCGAGCATTTTAACAAACTTAGTTTAACGGAACAAAACGTAAAACGTGCTGGTGCTTCACATTTTACGTTTTGCGGTTGGTAAGAGGGCGATAGCGGAGATCACTATCCCTCAGCCTGCTCGGGCACAGCTTCCTCGTATTTTGTTGGACATTTGAGCAGCAGCTCTTCAGCGTAGAAGATGCCGTCTTCACCGATTTGTCCGGTCATAATCGCCTGGGCTTCGTGTCGCAGCAAGTCAGGCTTTGGTCCAGTGTAAACAACTTGTATTCTGTCACGATTTGGATCAACCACTGCTTCGTGGAGGACTGCTCCCAGCCCACCTTGGGCTTCAATCTCCTTATTGTCACCAGGAACATGGGCAACGGTGAAAGTGAGTTTCAGTGCTTGCGGATCATAGTCTATACTCTCACCAATCACAGCACCCGAAACCCGGACATCTCGCCCGATGACGTCGTTCCCTTTAGAGTTGAGTTCTTCAACGGTCAAAAAATATTGGGCACTCGCTTGTGTTGATGTAATGATCAGATAAACAATTGCTGCAACGATCAGCGCCCCACCAATGAAAAACTTGGCACGACCCCCGCTGCGGGTTTCTGTAGCGATGGTTTGTTCCATGGACATGACCTCCGAAGGACAGCTGGTGTAGTTAAACGCGTATAATCAGCGTCGGCGTTTTTCCTCAGACCTGAATTCTGACAACATGTATTTTTTCACATTAAGATTAATATAGAATGAGATAATCCCAAAACCTGGATGAGAAAAGATTCGAAAACACAAATCTTGAATTTTAAAAAGTCAAGGAACAATTAATCCGGTTCTGATGGCATATTTCACCAGTTCAGCCGCGGAGTGGAGATTTAGTTTGTTCATAATCCGCTCACGATGCCTGGCAACAGTCTTCGGACTTATGTCTAATAACTCCCCAATTTGTGGACTGGTCATCCCTTGGGCAACGGCTTCCAGCACCTGTAATTCTCGCCTAGTCAATACCTCTAAATCTTTGTCGGTTTGTCTTTCCCTTAGAGCTGAGTGGGTCTCCTCAGGTGAGGAGGTCAATAATCTTTGGTAATCTTCCAGGAGCCAGCGGGCCAGGACCGGTTGCAGATAAACATTCCCCTCAGCCACAGAACGAATTGCGGCTACCAGCTCCTCTGGCGCGGCTTGTTTTGTGACATATCCTGTCGCTCCAGCTGCCAGCATCTCGAAAAAATATTGTTTTTCTTGGTGTACGGTCAATGCCAACACTTGGCAATCTGGATATACCGCTTTCAATCGTTTGGTCGCCTCCAAGCCGCTCATTTCAGGCATGGTGATATCCATGATGACCACATCTGGTAGGACTTCAAGTGTGGAACTGATGGCTTCTTCACCGGTGCGAGCTTCTCCCACAACAATGAACCCTGCCTGTGACTCTAAGAATGACTTCAGCCCTGCCCGGACAACATCATGGTCATCAACTAACATCAGGCGTATCGTTTCCATAAGGTTTTCTCCTGCTCATGTTGCGATCCTGGCTTTTCAGAATTCAGGGTTGAACCCATTGGTGTTGAAGATTCCAACGGCACAGTGATTTGCACGAGTGTCCCCTCTCCAGGTTTTGATAAAATTTTGAATTTGCCGTTTACCGCTTCGCTGCGCTCGCGCATCCCAGCTAACCCCCAACCTCGCGGGGGTGATAGATTGCTGTTCACATCAAAGCCTGCACCAGTATCCTGAACTTGCAGTGTGCAGTGATCATCTTCAAAATTGATTGTTACCAACGCATGATCTGTTTGTGCATGACGACTGACATTCGTCAGTGCCTCTTGGGTAATACGGTAGATTGCAGTCTCAACTACTTGGTCCATTCTCTTTCTGCTTCCGCTGAGTTGTACTTCGATTTTGAGACCCAGATTTTCTTTTCCTTCGTCTGCTAATTGTTGGATGGCGGGTACTAAACCGAGGTCATCTAGCTGTGATGGTCGCAGGTCGTGCATCAGGAAATATATGCCCTGTGACATCTCATGACAGCGCTCACGTAATTGATCGATTAGATCGTTGACTTCAGGACAGTCCGCACAAGCATATTGCAGGGTCGCCAGATTCAAAGAAAAGGCTGATAAGGTTTGTGCTGTCTGATCGTGAAGTTCGCGGGCAATTCGAGATCGTTCTTCCTCCTGGGCGATCACGGTATGCCGCAAGAGCTCGCGCCGCATTTCCTCTCGTATGACCAGCTCTTGTTGCATTCGTTCGAGTGCTTCAACACGTGCTTGGTGGGCGTTTTCCAGCTGGTTGCGCCGTTCTTCTTCTACAGTTTGTATAGCTCGGATTAAGCTGTAGGTGATCAATAACGCCACCACAGCCCGCACAACCTGGACAGGAAATCCGAGGGTGTTGAGAAATACCTCGGTGTTTAAGATGTTGGCTGGAAATGTATCAAGTGGGGCGACGACCGCCTGCGTCACACTGTAGACCGCAAAGCCAACCGCTGCCCATTTCCAGCTGAGAGCTAATTTTCGACGATTTGAGGCTACGGGTGTCTGGGATTGGTAATACATGGCGATGGCAGCTAATGATGCGCCCGGAACTGCTAGTATATATCTGGCCCATGCATCTGCATGCTGGATGCTGTGCGCTATACTGCCCTGATGGGTAAAAACGGAGAGCAGAACAATAACCGTGTATGCCACGATCAAACCGATCCCAATATAACGGGCATCGATCTTCAGACGCTGTTGTGTTCGCAGGGCTTGAATTCCAAAGGCGATTAAGCAGCTGAAGGAAACCACCAACAATACCAGACGTAGCCAAGGTACGATAGGTGAGAAACGGATCCCGAAGGCTGACTCCTTGAACAGCATCATCTCCAGCCACTCGTGACTGCCGTGCACGAAACCGAATAATGCCAGTAGCAGTAGGACTCCTGCCTCAGCCAGCAGTGAAGATCTGCTGGTTTCGAGTGCCATCGCCAGCCCCATGCTGAAGAAGGCTAGACCGTACACAAAGAAGATCAGGACGATGTCAATTTCATAACCAAGAATCGACATATCATATACCTTTGAATATTTTAATTCTACTGGAATGCCGGTCGAATAACACCTAACATAGGTCATTTACCCTATGAGATGATTGTCACTATTAATCTTATACTCATAATTGTGGTAAAATACTTGGGAAAAATTACCCAACCACAATCTGAATGTATTGTCGAAACTGGGGTGACCTAATATATTATTTTTGTCGCTATAAATGGTTACATTCCCCTGGTTGAAACGGGGTAAAATCCAAAAAACGCAGTTTGTGTGGTTATTAAATAACGGTTGAGTGCATACTTCTTATCATTGAGGAGTTTGTAAATGCAAAGAAAACGGATTTTTTTTCTGGCATCGTTCGTGTTTTCAATATTGATATTGGCAGCCTGTGCTGGTCCGGCAGGGCCTGAAGGTCCACCTGGTCCAGCGGGACCGCCAGGGCCTGAAGGTCCTCAAGGACCTCCTGGCGAGATCGGCCCTGCCGGACCGCAAGGCGAGCAGGGTCCTGGGGCTCTTGGCCCTGAATTCGTTGGAGCCACCACATGTGGTGGCTGCCACCCGGAGATATTTGAAACTTTTATGGGGTCAGGTCACCCGTGGATATCGAACCAAGTTCTCGACAATCAGCCGCCTGAATATCCCCTCACAGAGGTATCTCAACCACCCGATGGATACACATGGGATGATATTCTCTATGTCGTCGGTGGTTACAATTGGAAAGCTCGTTTTGTCGACCAGGATGGTTATCTGATCACGGATGTACCTGCTCAGTACAATCTGGCAAATGAGAATATTGATACTGATGCTGAGTGGGTTGAATACCAAGCTGGAGAAGAGAATTTACCATATGACTGCGGAGCCTGCCATACAACGGGTTACAGTCCTCGTGGAGCTCAGGATGATTTGCCTGGATTAGTAGGTACCTGGAGCGAGAACGGCGTTCAGTGTGAGGCATGTCATGGGCCTGGGAGCCAGCATGTCAACAATCCCCAAGGGGTGCAGATGATAATCAATCGCGACGCAGAGCAGTGTGCTCAATGTCACCTGCGCGGGAATCCTGAGGATGTTGATATCAATGACGGCTTCATCCAGCATCATGACCAGTATGGCGAATTCACCCAAAGTAAACACAGGATCCTCGACTGTGTGTTATGTCACGATCCCCACAATGGCGTTGCCCAGCTGCGCGAGGCAGATGAAGTAGCCACTCGTACCCAGTGTGGAGACTGCCACTTCGAGCAGGCTAAGCTTGTTAACCACATGCCGATCGCTTCCTGTGTTGACTGTCATATGCCTTATATGATTCAATCTGCTGCAGCTGATGCAGAGCGGTACACAGGTGATATCCGCACGCATCTGGTGGCAATTGATGCTGAACAGATCGAGCAATTTGATGAGGGAGATAATCCACTCACCTACCAAATCAGCCTAAACTTTGCCTGCCGTCAATGTCACTCGGAGGGAGGCAGAGCATCGCTCAGGACTGATGAGGAGTTGATTGCGCTTGCAACGATGATGCATGAGCAGATCCCTGTAGTCGAAGAGACTCCACAACCGGAAGATACGGAGGGATAAGCACCTCTACGACAGGGTGACTGGAAATTTTCTTCGCCCATCAAGAATATTATTATGTAAGTACTCAATTTGATATTAATTTTAGTTGTTGTTAGACAATTTTGGTCAAACTAGAGGTGTTATAGATGAAAAGATTTTTTCGGTGGTTGAAAAGCTTCTTTTTGCCGCCTGAGGGGACACCAACTTGGGTGCGCGTATTGCCTTATGCTGTTCTTGGTGTCCTAACCATGTTTTTATTGATTGGTGCAGCGTATGGCTGGGAATACACCAATTCCCCCGAATTCTGCGGCACTGCCTGCCATACCATGCCACCGGAATACACAGCTTACCTGACTTCTCCCCATGCACGGGTGGATTGTGTCGATTGCCACATCGGTAAGGGCTTTATCGCTGAGCGTATCACTCGTAAGGCTGGTGATGCCCGGCATATTTTTGCCACTCTTTTTCAGACTTATGAATTTCCTATCGAGGCGCGTCAATTACGTCCAGCTCGTGAAACTTGCGAGAAATGCCATTTCCCAGAAAAATTCTCTGATGACAGTCTGCGGGAGATTAAACGTTTTGAAAATGATGTCAATAACACACCTGAATCCATATATTTGGTTTTAAAGACGGGTGGAGGCGCAGAGCGTTTAGGCTTGGGACGGGGTATCCATTGGCATATTGAGAATAAGGTTGATTTCTTGCCGCTTGATAAGCGTGAGCAGGAGATTCCTTACGTTCGCGTGGTTGAAGACGATGGAACGATTACTGAATATGTCGATATCGAATCTGGCATAAATCCGGATAACATCGACCCTGAAGAATTGGTGGAGATGGATTGCATCACCTGCCACAATCGCATCACCCATCTTGTATTGACACCCGAGGATACTGTCGACCAGCTGCTTGACCGCGGATTGATCTCCTCTTCCATTCCCGATATCCGCCGGTTGGCGATCGATGTATACGGTCGACCTTACAGGACAGTTCAAGAAGGATTGAATGGCCTTGCCGGTATTGCCGGTTATTATGAAACTTACTATCCGGACTATTATGCTGAAAATTCGGCTGAAGTGGCGGAAGCGATCACCCAGCTCCAGGAAGCTTATCAGTCGAGTGTATACCCGGAACAAAACTCGGATTGGAATACACATGCTAACAATATCGGTCATAAAGACTTTCCAGGCTGTTTTCGATGTCATGACGGCAAACATTTGAACGACCAGGATGAGGCGATCCGTTTGGAGTGCAATGTGTGTCATTCGATACCTGTTGTGGCGGGTCCAGATGACTTCGTAGCCGATCTTGAAGTCAGTCGTGGTCCAGAACCGGAGTCCCATCTAAACCCCAATTGGATCACTATGCATCGCGAAGTTTTTGATCCTACCTGCGAGAATTGTCATACTGTTGAAAACCCCGGTGGCACGGATAACACCTCGTTCTGCTCGAACAGCGCCTGTCATGGTAATGTTTGGCAATATGCTGGTTTTGACGCACCTGGTTTGCGTGAAGTGCTATTGGAGCAGCTACCACCTGAACCAACGGCAGTACCTCTACCAGAAGAGGGAGCGCCGCTTACGTTTAGCGAAACTATTGGACCTATCTTTACTCTGCATTGCAGCTCCTGTCATGGTCCCGAGAATCCACTGCAGGATCTTGATCTCACCAGCTACCAGTCTGTGCTCTCCGGTGGGGTGAGTGGTCCAGCTGTCACCCCGGGAGACCCCGATAATAGCCTGGTGGTCCTCAAGATGACCGCAGAGCCACCGCATTTTGCACAATTATCTTCCGAGCAGCTGGACTTGGTCACCCGTTGGATCGCTGAGGGTGCACCTGAGTAATTCTTGAGGTTATAATTTCCTAACTGTCAGGCGCTGGTCAGCAAGTCCAGCGCCTTAAGGTAGTTGAGTCTGAACCAATTACTCTACCATTCGTGATGGGATATCGGATGAAGAGTTTGTTGTTTGTCTATCACGAGATCGAGTTTCTAAACATAATTCACTCAGTATTAGATGGTATGTTTTCCCATCTTCTCATAACGTGAGTTGAAATGTATATTGGAGGTACCTATGAGTGAAGAGAAGGGGTTATCCCGCCGAGATTTATTAAGTATTGGCACCCTGGCGATCGGGGGGATCATTAGTGTTGCTCTGGGAATTCCTGCTGTTGCCTATATTATCGGTCCCGCTCGCCGGAGGGTACAAGAGGAGAATTGGATTCGACTAGGTCCGGTATCAAAGGTCGAAATTGGCACCCCTACTTTATTTAAAGCAGGGGTGGAACGCCAGGTCGGTTGGATTATCAATGAAGAGGAGATATCGGTTTATATTTTGACTGATGATGGTCGCAACTTCGTTGCCCTTTCGAATATCTGTACACATTTGGGTTGTAGAGTGCGTTGGATTTCTGATCAGGGGCAGTTCTTTTGTCCGTGCCACAACGCTATCTTTAATAAACAGGGTGAGGTTGTCACCGGTCCACCTCCACGACCATTGGATCAATATGTAGTAAAAGTTGAGGATGAACAGATTTACGTTTTAGGAGGATGAGATGGGTACTCAGGTTGGGAATTGGCTTGACGAACGAGTTGGCTGGCGCAAAGTGTGGGATGCTATCTTCCTGCGAAAGATTCCTAAGGTCAATTGGTTATTCACCTTGGGAAGCGCTACCCTTTTTGTGGCTCTTATTCAAGGTGTGACGGGAATACTATTGACAATATATTATGTCCCCACGCCCGACCACGCTTATGACAGTGTGCAGTTTATCACCACCCAGGTGCCTGCTGGCTGGTTGATTCGCGGTCTGCACCATTATGGTGCCAGCGCTATGGTTATTCTGACTGTGCTTCATATGTTGCGCGTGATCTTTTATGGGGCGTATAAATTCCCTCGGGAGGTAACCTGGTTTACGGGGGTGCTTCTATTGCTGATCGTGACTGGCTTTGGATTTACAGGTTATCTTTTGCCTTGGGATCAGAAAGCTTTTTGGGCCACAACAGTGGGTACGCGCATCGCCAGTGTTGCTCCAGGCATAGGAGAGTGGTTGTTGTTCGTCATGCGAGGGGGTGAAGAGCTGACGGCAGTTACTCTGGCGCGCTTCTATGGTGTACACGTTTGGGTATTGCCAGCCTCTTTGTTGATGCTGCTTACAATCCACATGTACCTGGTGATCCGGATTGGTATCTCGGCTGTTCCCAAAAGGGAGGATTGATTTATGAATGAAAAAGAAAAACAGGAATATCTCGAAAAGTATGAGCAGGAAAAGAAGAAAGGTTTACCATTCTTTCCAGATATTCTATTTAAAGACGCTGTCATCTCCCTGGTGGTCTTCCTAATCCTGGTCGCTCTCGCGTACTTCATCGGAGCGCCGCTTGAGGCTCGGGCAGACCCGGCTGATAGCACTTACACCCCTCGTCCAGAGTGGTATTTCCTATTTTTATTCCAGCTATTGAAATACTTTCCGGGTCAGCTGGAAGTGATTGGTGTTGTAGTAATACCCACGCTGGCGATCATATTGTTATTCATTTTGCCTCTCCTGGATCGATCGCCCAAACGAAATTTCCTCAGCCGACCCTTGGTGATAACGGCTGTCAGCCTGCTGTCAGTGGGGGTTGTGGTCTTGACGATTTTGTCAATCCTTGAAGCACCTCCGC
>Ga0209536_100007959_pt1 | contig 15998 bp, 13 predicted proteins | sample DeeMarSeWOR28_12_FD_187461 | JGI IMG/M metagenome (GOLD analysis project Ga0209536, IMG submission 187461) | Marine sediment microbial communities from White Oak River estuary, North Carolina - WOR-2-8_12 (SPAdes) (version 2) | ecosystem: Environmental > Aquatic > Marine > Intertidal zone >...
ATGCGCGCTTGCGCGCACTGCTATGAAAGTGCTCGTGGAAGAGGGCCTCATCGAGAACGCGGCATCGATGGGTACCTATTTTTTAGAGGGCCTCAAGCAGATTTCAAACCCTTTCATCAAGGAGGTCCGGGGCAAGGGACTGATGATCGGCCTCGAATTTTACCCGGAGGCCGGCGGTGCCCGACAATATTGTGAAAAACTAAAAGAAAATGGCCTGCTCTGTAAAGAAACCCATGATCATATCATTCGCTTCGCCCCGCCATTGATCATTACCCTCTGGGGGGTGGTGCAGTACCCGTACAATGCCATCTACTATATCGTCCACATAGGTGAAATCTCTTTGCATGTTTCCGTGATTAAACACCCTCAGGGGTTCATCCTGAATTATCGCCCTGGTAAACAGGAATAAGGCCATATCGGGCCGGCCCCATGGACCATAGACTGTAAAAAATCGCAGCCCTGTTGTCGGCAATTGATACAGGTAACTGTATGTATGCGCCATCAATTCGTTGCTTTTTTTGGTGGCCGCATAGAGACTTATGGGATGATCGACATTATCATGTACAGAAAATGGCATGGTTTCATTTAACCCATAGACACTCGAACTACTGGCATACACCAGATGCTCAATGGCATGGTGCCGGCATCCCTCGAGGATATTTAAAAAACCAGACAGGTTACTATCCAGGTAGGCATAGGGATTTTCAAGACTATACCGGACACCGGCCTGGGCGGCCAGATGCACGACCCGATCGAATCTTTGGTTTTCAAACAATTTCCATATAGCATCCCTGTTGGTAAGATCGTCTTTAAGAAAACGGAAGTTTGGATTACTGCGACTCAGTGTTATGGCGCCATCTTTCAAGTCAGATGGTTCGATCCCAAGCTGGTTCAAACGATCATATTTCAAACGCGTGTCATAATAATCATTAATGTTATCCAGCCCAATGATCTCATAACCATCTTTCAGCAACTTTTTCGACACATGGAAACCAATAAATCCTGCCGTGCCTGTGATTAAGATTTTCTTCATTCTTAAATCTTTAAATATCAATCATTTCCTGGCAAATAAATTCAGCCGTTTTTCCATCACCATAATATTCCGGATATATGCGCTCTTTCCCGGATGCGTATAATTTATATCCACTCATAATTTTTCTCTTGTCTGCATCGGCCAGATAGCAGGTACCATTGGCCACCAACTCCACCCATTCAGTTTCTTTTCTAAAAATAATACAGGGTTTTTTAAAAAAATGCGATTCTTTCTGTACCCCTCCGGAATCAGTCAGGATCATTTGGGCATTGCGTTCAAGCAACATGACTTCTAAAAACGACACAGGCGGCATGATGAGCAAATTTTTACTTGCCCTGATCTCTTTTCGAAGTGTGGGTGAAATCCCTTTGTCAATGACCTTGGAGGTCCTTGGATGCAGAGGCAACACCACCTGTTTCTTATATTCCTCTGAAAGCCGCAGGAGTGCTTTCATGATACTTTCCAACCGCTTCACATTATTGGTGTTATTTTCCCGGTGAATCGTCACCAATAAATATTTGCCGGTGTCAATATGATGACGGGACAAAAAATCCTTTTTTTGTTCAGATAAGGAACCAAAATACAGTGCATTATCGTACATGATATCCCCAGAATGATATATTTTTGGATGATCGGGTGAATATGGAGGGCTCTGTTCCGGTTTAAATCCTTCCTGCATGAGATTCTTAAATCCTGCATTCGTTGGAGAAAACAACAAAGTGGACAGGTGGTCGGTCACAATTCTATTTATTTCTTCAGGCATGGACCTGTCGAATGATCGCAGACCCGCTTCAATATGGACCACAGGAAACTGACTCTTTGAGGCAGCCAGAGCAGCAGCCAGGGTTGAATTGGTATCTCCGTAAACCACCACCCAATCAGGTTTTTCCTTTTCGAGAAGTTCCTCAAATCCCATCATGATCCGTCCCGTTTGGCGGCTATGAGATCCGGAACCTATACCCAGGTTATAATCGGGTTCAGGGATGTTGAGTTCCTGGAAAAACACAGAGCTCAGCTCGCGGTCATAGTGCTGACCTGTATGTACAATGATTTCCTTTATCTGAGCTTTGAAACTGTTTTTAATGGCACGACTCAATGCAGACGCTTTGATGATCTGAGGTCTTGCACCAACGACATTAAAAACCTTTATCATGCGGAAAAAATTTACAGTAAAGACTGTTTATTTAGCGTAATTGATGGCTCTGGTTTCCCGGATCACTGTTATTTTAACTTGTCCGGGATAGGTCATTTCATCCTGGATTTTTTGGGCGATTTCATTCGAGAGTTGTTCCGCATCCTTGTCCGATACTTTGTCTGAACCCACGATTACCCGCAATTCACGCCCTGCCTGAATGGCATAGGTTTTCAAAACACCCGGATAGGACAGTGCCATCGCTTCCAGATCTTTCAGCCGCTTGATATAAGATTCCACGACTTCCCGCCGGGCACCTGGACGTGCGCCTGATATGGCATCACACACCTGTACTATGGGTGCAATCAGGGTGGTCATTTCCACCTCATCGTGATGGGAACCAATGGCATTGCAAATGTCCGGTTTTTCCTTATACTTCTCAGCCACCTTCATTCCCAAAATAGCATGCGGAAGTTCGGGTTCATCATCGGGCACTTTACCAATATCATGTAATAAGCCGGCTCGTTTGGCCAGTTTTGGGTTCAAACCCAGCTCTGAAGCCATAATGCTGCAGAGGTTGGCGACTTCACGTGAGTGCTGGAGCAGGTTTTGGCCATATGAGGAACGGTATTTCATTTTTCCGACCAGCCGAATGAGTTCAGGATGAAGGCCATGGACGCCCAGGTCAATGGCTGTCCGTTTACCTACTTCAGCAATTTCATCTTCCAGTTGTTTATTCGTTTTTTCGACGACTTCCTCGATCCGTGCCGGGTGGATCCGGCCATCGGTAACAAGCTGATGTAAAGAAAGACGGGCCATTTCACGACGTACCGGATCAAATGCAGAGAGAATAATGGCTTCGGGTGTATCATCCACAATGATCTCTACCCCGGTGGCGGCTTCAAGTGCCCGGATATTGCGTCCTTCACGGCCTATGATCCGTCCCTTGATTTCGTCAGATTCAATATGAAAAACCGTCACCGCATTCTCGATGGCCGTTTCTGTCGCCACTCTCTGGATGGTATGGATAACAGCACGTTTGGCCTGCTTTGTAGCTGTCATTTTTGCCTCTTCCATGATTTCGTTTATGAAAGACATGGCCTCGGTTTTCGCCTCTTCCTTCAACGAATCGATCAGGTGCTGCTTTGCTTCCTCGGCGGATAACCCGGAAATGGCCTCCAGGTTTTCAACACGCTGTCGGTGCAGTTTGGCCAGTTCTTCCTCTTTTTTCTCAAGGATCTCCATTTGATTTTTGAGATTTTCTCGAATGGCATCCAGCTCATGCTTTTCCCTTTGATTTTCTTCAATCTTCTGGGAAAGCATCATTTCTTTCTGTTGAATCTTGTTTTCAGACTGAATGATTTTGCTGTTCTTTTCATTGATCAGCTTTTCATGCTCACTTTTCAGTTGCAGAAATTTTTCCTTGGCCTGAAGGATTTTGTCCTTTTTGATAACCTCTCCTTCCGCTTTAGCCTCCTGAATAATCTTCTGACTCTTATTTTTCAGAAAGACCTGAAGGAACAGATATGTTAATCCCGCACCAAGGAGAAGTGCTCCACTACCGATGATAAAACAGGTCATTGATAGAGATAATTGGCTTACTATAAATGATGTATACATGGTATATTATTATTAATAAAAAAACCCGCACTATTACCTATAATGTTTTATAAAACCCCAATCTGACATGGGAGGAGTCGCCAATCCATCTCTGCCTTCCGCTGTCTACGAATAGAACCCAAAGGGTGCGGCCTGTCATCCACGGATCGAGGTAAACTCCAATTTATAAAGTGTTGAGTTTCAAAAAAGAATTATAGAAATAATGCGGGCAAAATCTTTTATATGTAAAAGAACGCTATTACTCTTTGTCGAGATATTCCTCCAATTCATGGTTTAATTTTCGTACCTCCTCTAAAATTGGAGCCATATCGGTTTTTTGATCGCAATCTATGACTTTAACAACATATTGAAGAGCGGCCATGGCCAAAAAATCCTGAACGTCTTTATCTGTATATTTTTGTTTATACTGTAAAATCCGTTCATTGATCAATTTTGCTGCTCTTCGAATTTTCTCCTCATCTTCCCTCCCGATTTTTAACGGATAATAACGATCCGCAACGTTTACCCTAATGGTTAATTTGTCCTCCATACCCACAATTTCACTACCTGTTTAACAGAGCAATACACTTGTCGATTTCCCGCACAATTTTATTCACTTTCAATTTGGCATCTTGTACATCCTCGCTGGACGTCAAAAATGCTCTTGAAAGATTCAATGCCTTATTTCTATTTTCCAATTCAGCGACAACACTCCCTTCTTTTTCCACCCGCTGCCTGAGACTATCATTTTCTGCCTGCAGATTTTGATTGTTCTCTTTAGCATTTTCGTATAATGAAATAATAGAATGGAGCTTATCCCGTAAACTTTTTATTATTTCATCCGATTCAGACACAGGGAATATATTTAGTACAAAGTTAACATTGGAACAGATATTTCAAAAAAATAAAGCTCATATTTTCCAGCCTGCAAGAATAATCTTAGTTTTGCGCATTCAGATATAAATCTATACCATATCAGCTGACCTGGAATTATTAATGATGATGAAAGACTTAATTATTGCCATCATACTTATATTCTGCCAATATTCTGCATTACAGGGTCAACCACCTGTAATGATGAAAGATTATTTTCAGTCGCCCGTGGATTTTGAGATCTACCTGGCGGCAAATTTTGGAGAAATCAGGTCCGACCATTTCCATTCCGGTATTGATATTAAAACCCTGAGCAGGTCGGGCGAGAACATCCGGGCAGCCGCTGAAGGTTATGTATCGCGGATTGTTGTGTCACCGGTTGGATTTGGAAAAGCCCTCTACATCAGCCACCCCAATGGGCATACGACCGTTTATGGCCACCTCAGTAAATTCACCCCCGACATTGAAGCCTGGGTCAACTCCAGGCAATATGAATCCCGTTCGTTTGATCAGAATCTGTTCCCGCCAGAAAGCCGGTTTCCAGTTGAAAAAGGCCAACTCATTGGATATTCTGGAAATACTGGAAGTTCAACCGGTCCGCATTTGCATTTTGAAGTTCGTGAAACCCAAAATCAGCGACCGAAAGATCCTTTGTTGTTTGATTTTCCAATCATTGACAACATTTCACCCATTATTAATGGCATTTTTATTTACCCCATCCACCATACAAGATCCATTGATAATGGCCAGACCAAGGATGAGTATAAGGTCAGGGGACGATATGGGAATTATGCACTCAATGTGCAAGATCCGATTGCTGTACCAGAAAAATTCGGATTGGGTATCGACACCTATGATTTGTTGAACGGGTTCCCAAACAGGTGCGGGATCTACTCCATGGAGGTGATTTTAGATGGAAACCGACACAGTTATCTGGTTTTTGATGAGTTCTCATTCTCTGAGACACGATATGTGAATAGCCTGATCGATTACAGAGAGCGAATGATAAACAGCAGGAACATCCGCAAAACATTTGTAGAACCCAATAACCGCTCGAGGATCTATGCCACCCTCATAAACAAAGGAGTCATTCATCTGACTGACAATGAAGTTCATGATATCAAAATAATCATTAAAGACAGTTATCAGAATACATCCTCATTATCATTCTCAGTTCAAGGCAACGCCAATCCATCCCAAACCTTTTCAACAAACAAGGAAGACTTTCTCAGGATCATGCCATTTGATATAGAAAATACATACCAAATGAGTGGTTTTGAGATTGATTTTCCAAAGTATGCATTTTACGATACCATTTGGTTTCGGCTTGCCATTACACCCTCAATTGAAAATAGCTTTTCAAGGGTATATCATGTCCATGATGAAGGAACTCCGGTACATTTGTATTTTACACTCCGCATCCAGCCCGACAGCATCCTCCCCGGGCTGGAATCGAAGTTGCTCCTGGCCAGGGTTAATGAGAACGGGAAATTGATTCCGCAGGGAGGAGAATGGAATGACCATTTCATTGAACTTAAAACAAGGAACTTTGGCAAATACACCGTTGCCATCGACACCTTGTCACCATCGATCTTACCACGGAATTTCAGAAGAAACCAGAACCTGGCCAACCTATCCACACTGGAATTTAAAATAACGGATGATTTTTCAGGCATCGGTGATTATGAAGGATATATCGATGGAAAATGGGCTCTGTTCGAATATGATCCCAAATCGGACCGTTTGAAATACCAGTTGGATGCAGAACGTATTGGCAGAGGTAAAGAACACCAATTGATGCTCAGGGTACGTGATCAGAGAAATAACGAGCAGGTTTTTACCATGAATTTTATCTGGTAGGATTCGTGCCAATTCGCATTCAAGTCCATAGCGGCGAAGGATATTCACCTGTGGCTATTTTATTGGTGATTTTTTGAATAACGATGGGTTTATCGTCCCTGTAGGTAACACCAAACCAGGATTCTCCACTCTCCAGAACACGCACCCTGATGGTACCATCTTCAATCAGTTTCATGATCATCATCGGAATAAAAAACTCCTTTTTATTATCGTTTCCAAACACATTTAGAAATTCTCTGAAATGAGATTCAAGATGTGCGAAAATGGATGCTGGAAATCCCCAGAAATTCATCGAAACCGTTTCCGGTCCTTCCAGGTAAACCGGTTGATCGTTCTCATCAAAGAACCGAATACCCTCTGGTGTTCGTTCAATATTTGTCCGTTCAGTAATACCCAGAAGATGCCCATCATCAGTCGTCTCACAGACACCACGTGCCACATGACCGTGATCTGAAAGCGTTCGATCCAGCCTGTAACCCACCATGGCATATTCTGAATTAATAGAATGATTCTTTAAATATTCTGCCATGACCAGAAACGAATTATATCCATAGAAGTCGTCTGCATTAATAACGGCAAAGGGTTCATGTATCTTTTTACGTGCAACAAGAATGGCATGCCCGGTTCCCCATGGTTTTTTTCGTTCGGATAGAAAGGTGATTCCTTCAGGCACCATATCCATCTTCTGGAACACGTATTCGACTTCAATTCTTGTTTCTAATTTCTTAATAAACAAATCTTTGAATTCTGCTTCAATTTCTTCACGGATTACAAAAATAACCTTTCCAAAACCTGCCCTAATGGCATCATAAATTGAATAATCGATAATGGCTTCACCTGACGGACCCACCTGGTCCATTTGTTTCAATCCACCATATCGGCTGCCCATACCGGCTGCCAGAATTAAAAGTGTAGGCTTCATATTTCTTTTTTTTGTCAGCGCAAGTATAAAGAAAAATAATAATTTTACCCGGTAATAAACCAGGTAATTTTGAGACCATGACCATACCCTTCCAACTCGAAGTTTGTGTTGATTCCCTTGAATCGGCAATAGCTGCCCAGAAAGGCGGAGCAGACCGGATTGAATTGTGTGACAATTTGTACGAAGGGGGCACCACACCCAGTGCCGGAACCATTGAACTGGCAAGAAAAATGCTCGACCTGAAGATCCATGTGATCATACGTCCCAGGGGTGGTGATTTCTTGTATTCCAGGCTGGAATATGATGTCATGAGAAGGGATATTGAATTTGCAAGAAAGAAAAAGGTTAACGGCATTGTCATCGGACTTCTCACACCCGATGGCCAGATTGATGTCGCCAGAACCAAATCACTCGTTGAACTGGCCCGGCCACTCAGTGTCACCTTTCACAGGGCCTTCGACATGACCAGAAATCCAATGACCGCCCTGGAGGATGTGATTAAAACCGGGGCCGATCGGTTATTGACCTCAGGTATGTTGAATGAAGCACCTGACGGGGCTCAATTGATTGCCAACCTGGTGAAAAAAGCCGGCGAACGCATCATCATCATGCCTGGTGCGGGTATCAATAAAGACAATATCAGGGACATGATCAATATCACCGGAGCTCATGAATACCATCTCACCGGGCGCAAACGGGTCAACAGCAAAATGATCTATCGTAATCCAAAAGTATTTATGGGAGGTATTCCAGAAATTCCAGAATACGAGCGCTACATTACAGATGAAAATATTATCCGCGATATTATTAAACTATTCGATAGCATTTAATACGTCAATCCCGGATACTGGTGTTTCAGAATATCCATGTTTTTTTCAATGAGGGCACTTCTCTGCTGCGCACATAGCTGTGTCCGACCGGCATCCTCAGGGGTATTTTTTACATAATCCAATAGTTTTTCAACGGTGGTGGTGGCCACATGCACCCGGGTATCGGATGAGGCATAATATATATATACATCGCCATTATCCTTTTTAATCCAGCCATTACTGAACACCACATTGGAGACGTCACCAATCCGCTCCACTCCATGCGGTGCCAGGAAGTGTCCACCTGGCCGGTAAATCACTTTTGCCGGATCATCGAGCCGTGTCATGAACATATACAATACATATCTCAGGCCGGCGGCAGTTCGTCGGACACCATGAGCAAGGTGCAACCAACCCTGGTCTGTCTTTAGAGGAGGGGGGCCCTGCCCGTTCTTGACTTCTTTAACTGTATGGTACTGCCTGGGATCGATTATGACCTGATCTCTGATGTAAGCTCCGTCCATGGTCTCTGACAGTCCCCAGGCAATACCACTATCGCCTGTATCAATAAAGGCATCCTGGGGCCTGGTATATAAGGCATATTGTCCGTCAATAAATTCCGGGTGAAGCACACAATTCCGTTGCTGTAAAGCGGATGTTTTCAAGTCTTCAAGGCGTTCCCAGTTTTTCAGATCCCTGGTTCTGGCCACGCCACAGCTGGCCAGGGCTGCTGATGAATCTTCAGGATGATCCGGGTCTTTACGTTCTGCACAGAACAATCCATAAATCCATCCATCCTCATGTTGCGTCAACCGGATATCATACACATTCATTTCCGGGTCATTTGTAACCGGCATGACGATGGGGTAATCCCAAAACTTAAATTGATCGATCCCATTGGGACTCTCTGCGACGGCGAAAAAAGACTTCACATCCACACCCTCACACCGGGCCACCAGGTAGTATTTGTCATTCAATGAGATGGCTCCGGCATTAAATATCGTATTCATACCCAATCGCTCCATCAGGAACGGATTCTTCTCATAATCCAAATCGTACCTCCAGAATACCGGTGTATGTTTCCAGGTGAGTACCGGGTGCCGATAGCGGTTATATATCCCATTCGTTTCAGAGATCATTTCGTTAGGCCGATGTATGAGATCCCAACTTTCTTCAAATAATTGCCTGACTTTATCATCAAATAACTGACGGTTCATATGCATTAATTTGTTGGTTTGGTTCAGTTCAGTCATTTTTAGTAAGGCGGTCATACCAATTAAACTTCAGAATGGTCGTGGTCAGCAGGAAGATACCAAAGGCAATCCACATGTTCCGCATTTCTCTAAGCACCAGGAATATGGGCATCACCGTAAGGGTCATCTGCCATACTATTCCGACAAAACTATTAAACATATCCCGGCCGAAATTATTATTTCGATCCACCTTAATATTTTGTTCAAGAGCTTTTCTGTATATGGGCTTCCAGAATCCCCAGGGTCGTACATTCCTGTAAAATTCGATGAGTACTGCTTCATCATCAGGTTTGGTGAGTAAACAACCCAGTATGGAGCCCAGTGCAGAAAAACCAAAAATAATGGGAAATGAAACCAGGAAAGATGGTTCCGACAGTAACTTTGGCACCAGCAGGGACGCCAATAAACCCGCGACCATTCCCCAGAAAAATCCATAGCCATTAAACCGCCACCAAATCCATTTTAATGCATTCGAAAAGGCATACCCACCAAACAGGGCACCTGTGATCCAGATAAAAATATCATTGATACTTTGGATAAAAAACCCGGTGAAAATACCGACAAAGACCACTGCGAATGAAGCGAGGTAACTCATTTTTACATATTGGCGGCTACTGGCATTGGGATTTATGAACCGTTTATAAATATCATTGACAATATAGGCTGGTCCGGCATTTACATTGGCCGCGAAAGTGGACATAAAAGCAGCGATCAATCCGGCCAATACAAGCCCCAGTAATCCGGTAGGAATAAAATTATTCAGGGCGTATGGCAGAATTTTTTCGAAATCAATCCCCCGTGTTGTCATGAGTTCATCTGCATTAAAATATACCAGTCCCAAGATGGCCAGCCCTGTAATCATCAGGTATCTCGGGAAATAGAGTACCAACGATACGGTTCCACTCATCAACGCTGCTTCACGGGGTGTCCTGGCCGCCAGAACACGTTGCATATCATATCCAGGCACAGGACCAGCGATGCTGACGAAAATACCTCGAAAAATGGCCATCATCATAAACGCTCCAAACATTTGATATCCATCCCGTTCAATTTTCCCAAGAACTTCAGGGCGCAACTGGCTCCAATCCAGGTTTAACTTCCACTCGAAGAACAAATTTTTCCATCCATCCGGTACCACGGCTTCGATTTGCTCTGCAGATATCATGTTTATAACAATTATACCTATGGTGATGCAAGATATGGTCATTATGAGAAACTGAAGAACCTCCGTGAGTACCACACTATACATGCCTCCCTTAATGACATATATGGTGGTGATACCCATGATCAAAAAGGCATACATACGCTCCGATGAAATAAACAAACGACCAACCTCCAACGACAGATCCCATGGCAAAAAGGTGGTGGCAAATTTTCCTATGCCTTCAAATGCATACGCGATAAAACCGATTACAGCTACCAATGCAAAAACAACCACGATGATATGTGATAGTTTTGCTCCGCGACCCTCCCCAAAACGTGTTTTCAACCATTCCGCTCCGGTCAGCACATTGGATCGCCGCAACCAAACGGCAAGGAATATCATTAAAAATATTTGATTCCATATGGGCCACAACCAGGGTATCCAGGCACTCTTCACACCATAAACAAACATCCAGGCCACCATCATCATCGTGCCAGAAATATCAAATTGTCCGGACGCATTGGACAAACCCAACATGTACCAGGGAAGCGTCTTTCCTCCAAGAAAATAGGAATCAAGATTTTTCTTGGCCCGGTTTGAAATCCAAAAACCCAAAAAAATGGTGAGTATCAAATACCCAAAAATGATAGCAATGTCCAGGGTTTTATGTTCCATATGAAAAGTCTGGTGGAATAATCGCTTTACGCTGGTAAATTTATAAAAACCATCCAGAAAAATTGTGATATACCAGGACCTGTAAAAAATAAATCGGATGGTTCTGGTCCAACACGCCATATTAAATTGAAAATATTTGATAATTTCGCTCACAAAACCCAATTATTTATTCTCTGTAATGATGGATCAATCATTTTATTCCCGGGCCAGACAGACTGTATGGTTCATGCTGTCCTTTGCAGTTATGGCCTGTCATCACGGACAGAGTGACCATGACAGTCAAGACGATCAGAAAACGCCATCGCCATCGTATAAGGTGGTCGGGTATGTTGCCGGTTACCGTGATCTTGATTTTGAGACCATCCAGGCAGACAAACTGACCCATATCAATTATGCCTTTGCCAATGTGATTGACGGAAAAGTGGCTTTTGGTACCCCGGAAACCACTATTGATGATACCGAACTGAATAGTACTGATTTACTGGAGCTTCAAGCCTTAAAACAAAAAAACCCGGATCTTAAAATATTGGTTTCAGTGGGTGGATGGACATGGTCTGGTCATTTTTCAGACGTCGCTTTCACTGAAGAAACACGAAAACGATTCGCAGCCAGTGCCGTTGATTTCCTGAAAGAATACCAGCTGGATGGTATTGATATCGATTGGGAGTACCCGGGCCAGATTGGAGCAGGAAATACCTACCGGGAGGAGGACAAGAGGAATTTCACCCTGCTGCTTAAAGAGGTCCGGCACCATCTCGACATCCAGAGTAAGGAAGATCATCGCAACGGTGAAGATAAATACCTGCTCACCATTGCAACAGGTGCTGATACGGCCTACTTTAAACATACCAACCTGGCTGAAGCACACCAATACCTGGACTTTATTAATATCATGGCGTATGATTTCCACAATGGGCTGCATCATCAGACCGGTCATCATGCCAATCTAAAACGTTCAGGACAGCCAGGTGCCACAGATCTCAATGTAATGGAAGCGGTTGACAGGCACATTCAGGCAGGCGTTCCGGTTATTAAATTAAACCTTGGAATTCCATTTTATGGTCGTATGTGGTACGGTGTAAAGAATTATAATAAAGGCCTCTACCAGAATGCTGAATCGACCGGGAGTATTATATATTACCGGGTCCTGTCTGAGTCATATATTAATACCAATGGATTTGAAGGGTTTTATGATTCATCGGCCCAGGCACCCTACTTGTGGCATGCCGATTCAGCTATTTTTATTTCTTATGAGGACCGGCCATCCATACTTAATAAAATGAAAATTTTAAAAAACAGGGGAATGGGTGGGGTCATGTTCTGGGAATACAGTGACGATTATGAATCGCAATTGCTGAATGCCATTATTGATGGATTATATAACAACAGCAACGACCACGAATGAGAAGACCTTCCATACCATGGATCAAAGACAACTACGTCGTGGCGGGACTGATGTCGGGTACGTCTTTGGATGGGCTGGACATGGTGTTATGCGAAATACAGCGGGGTTCTGGCGAATGGACCTATCATATCATCGCGGCACAAACAGCTCCATACCCGGATCAGATCAAAGAACAGTTGGCCACAGCCCAGTTTATGGATGGTTTGCAACTCTGTCATCTTCATAACACATTTGGAGACTTTCTTGGTTTGCAGGTACATGAATTCCTGTCAGATCAAAAGGCACCTTGCGATTTGATCGCCTCACACGGTCATACCATTTTTCACAGGCCCGACCAGGGACTCACCCTGCAGGTTGGGAATGGCCTTCAGATTGCATATCGGACCGGCATTTCCACAGTATTTGATTTCAGGTCGCAAGATGTGACCCTGGGCGGTCAGGGTGCCCCGTTGGTGCCCATAGGTGACCGTTTATTATTTACAGAATATGATTATTGCCTCAACCTGGGAGGCTTTTCAAACATATCCTATGAAGAAGAAGGTCGCCGGTTGGCGTTTGATCCATCACCCGTAAATTTTATTATCAACCATTGCATGCAAACGGTTGGTGAACCGTATGATAAAGATGGTCAGACAGCCAGATCCGGGACGCTGCATGGTGAATTATTAAACGCATTGAACGCACTCGATTATTACCAAAAAAAAGGGCCGAAGTCACTGGGTCGAGAATGGGTGGAAACCGATTTTCTGCCGGTATTAGACCGGTATAAATTGCCTCTTAAAGACCAATTGAGAACCATCTATGAACATATTGCAATACAAATTTCTAACAGTTTAAATTCGTTTGAGAAAGGACGTATACTGGTCACAGGAGGTGGGGTTTATAATATATTTCTCCTGGAACTTCTTACCAGGAGACTCCTGCATAAGGTCATCATACCACCATCTGAAATCATTGATTATAAGGAGGCACTCATATTTGCTCTTCTGGGTGTTTTGCGTTTTCGTGAGGAAACCAACTGCCTGGCTTCTGTTACAGGTGCTTGTCAGGATCATTCATCTGGAATGATTGCGCATCCTTATCCGGGAAATCTGGCTGAAGCTGGTGATAAAAAATATTGACATTTTAAAACATCCTGCATACATTTGAAAACTCACTTTGAAAAAATAAACGATGGAAAATTTCACGGCATATAATCCTACCCGCCTTCATTTTGGAAAAGACTGTACAAATACACTTGGGCGGGTTGTTAAAAGTTACGGTAAGAAAGCATTGTTATTGTATGGTAAGGGATCTGTAAAAAAATACGGCTATTATGATAAGGTAGTACCGGTTATCAAAGATGCAGGTGTCGAAATAACCGAGTTTGAAGGGATCAAACCAAATCCAGTGGTTGAAGATGTGGAACGGGCAGCACAAATCGGGCGGGCGGCAGAAATTGAGGTTATCGTTGCCCTGGGTGGAGGTAGCGTAATTGATTCGGCAAAGATCATTGCGTTATGTATTGCCACTGGTAGCCCCGCATGGGATTTTATGAGCAGAAAAAGGATCCCCCGGAAAAGTACTCCGATAATTGCCGTATTAACATTGGCAGCCACCGGGACTGAGATGAATGGTGCTGCAGTGATACAAAATCATCAAACCGGTGAAAAGATTGGTTTTGTGAACGAGTTGAACTTTCCAAGGCACTCATTCCTGGACCCCCAATTTACGGTCACAGTACCAGCCAACTATACAGCCTATGGGGTGGTTGATCTGATTGCACATTCGCTTGAAGCATTCTTCGGGGAAGGCGAACCCTCCATCACCGACCGGATCGTGTTCTCCATCATCAAAGATGCCATACACTGGGGTCCTCTCCTACTCCATGATTTGTCCAATTATGATCTCCGTGCCAATATCATGCTGGACGCCACCCTGGCCTTAAATGGGCTCACATATTACGGAAAGAAAGGAGGCGACTGGGGTGTGCATGCCATCGGGCACCAATTGAGCTTCCTCTATGATACACCGCACGGAGCCAGTCTGAGCATTGCCTATCCAGCCTGGTTGAAATTACATAAAAAACGGATCCCTGAGCGTATTAAAAAACTGGGACAGGGAGTATTTGGAACCAACGACCTGGATGAAACCATTGAACAACTCACCCAGTTTTTTGTCCGGATTAAATCACCCGTCAACCTGGCCGATATTAATCTGGGAAATGGTGAAAAATCTCAGATCCTCGGCCAGATGGCAAAGAATAAAGTGGGTGGTTTACACCATGAATTAACCGTTGAAGATCATGTTGAATTGGTAAATTACATGATGTAAATCCGACCATGTCCACCCGCCGAATCATTTTTTGACTTTTAATCATTTATTAATTCCACCGATAATGAAAAAATATGCCTTACTATTGATCCTGATCGTTCTATTTGCAATTCAGGAAACCATGTCGTGTACCAATTTCCTTATTACCCGGCAAGCATCAAAAGATGGTTCAACCATGATCACCTATGCCGCCGACTCCCATGTACTCTATGGAGAATTATATTTCAGGCCCCCTGCTGATTATCCAGAAGGCACCATGTATGATGTATATGAATGGGACACGGGTAAATACCTGGGGCAGATCAAACAAGTTCGTCATACCTATTCGGTGGTCGGAAATATGAATGAATACCAGCTCGCGATTGGGGAAACGACTTACGGGGGCCGGTCTGAATTGCATAATCCGGAAGGGATTATCGACTATGGAAGCTTGATGTACCTGACCCTTCAGCGGGCTAAAAATGCCCGCGAGGCCATTCAGGTCATTGCCGGATTACTGGATGAATATGGATATTATAGCTCTGGAGAATCCTTCTCAATTTCTGATCCGGATGAAGTCTGGATCATGGAACTGATTGGAAAGGGAGCAGGCAAAAAAGGGGCTGTCTGGGTAGCCCGCAGGATACCCGAAGGTTATATTTCTGGACATGCAAACCAGGCACGGATCACCACATTCCCTTTGGAAAATAATCGCACATCGATTTCCTCCAAAAACCTGGATCTCATTTTTGAACCGGACATTGTGAATGTATATGCGCATGATGTCATTGACCTGGCAAGGGAAAAGGGCTACTACAGCGGAAAGGATACAGATTTTAGTTTTTCAGACACCTATGCCCCGATTGACTTTGGTGCCGCACGATTCTGCGAGGCCCGTGTCTGGTCAGGATTTAATAAAGTGGCTTCGGGTATGGATAAATATCTTGATTATGCAATGGGATATAAGCTGGATGATCGGATGCCCCTCTGGATCAAGCCCG
>Ga0209536_100007960_pt1 | contig 15996 bp, 13 predicted proteins | sample DeeMarSeWOR28_12_FD_187461 | JGI IMG/M metagenome (GOLD analysis project Ga0209536, IMG submission 187461) | Marine sediment microbial communities from White Oak River estuary, North Carolina - WOR-2-8_12 (SPAdes) (version 2) | ecosystem: Environmental > Aquatic > Marine > Intertidal zone >...
TCCAGGAATTGAGGTGCTGAATACAGAACGTGAATGTTTGGTGTTGCTGCTAACCCGTCATAGAGGGAGCGCTAGGAAGCGGCAGGTTACAGGGGTATTAAGGACCTTGGATGGCAAATATCTGACTGGTTGGCTCGGATGAACAAGCACCACAAACTGGTAATTCAAAGTTCACTTCTACAGCTGCATTTATAGCGTAGGGTGTGATTTCCATATTTGTATCCTGGGGCTTGTAAGGTCCTGGATTGATTGGCAAGACCATGACACAGGAAATCCGATGCTAGAATTCAGCGAAATTTATTTTCATAAAAACAAAGATGTCATCACACATGACCACAGTCAATGCAATCCGATGGTTTTGACTCTCAAAAAAAGGGTACAAATCCGGGAAAAGTTGTAACCAATTGTTCCTAAAAAGACATTTTTCTGGCACGCAAAAACTAACGTAACTGGCTGTTGTTAAAGCGCTTTAGTCTGCGTTAAATTGTGTTTAGCAGCCTATGGGCCAACTTTTAATCCGATGGTCGAAGGTTCGAATCCTTCACGACCCACCATATTCTCCGGTTACCTCTTCATAGAAGGTCATCCAGCCATAGCGCGCTCATGGCGCAGTGATTGATTACAGCTGAAGTGCGCCTTTCTACTGTCATCTGGGATGTGAATACACAAAATCACCCAACCCATCAGCATGGTGACATGGACAAGTGTCGAGAACACCCGACACAGTTAACGCAGTCATGACACCAGAGTCCTGATAGCGGATGCAGCACCTCATCCGGTTTGAATTCGAGTAAGGGTGCAGGGTCATGGGGGACGGGGTGCATGTGAATCAACAACCCGGTGTCTTGCTTGCGGTGTAATTTCCAACGTTGTGATATCTGGGCTTTACGGTGCCTTTCTTCAAATTACCAATGTAATATTCGACCGAGAAATAGGCATCCTCCATCGATTGGGTGTATTGCGCATGATCGTCTGATGTGGCTGCTCCGCTTATATGAACAATTAATTCTTCAATGGCAGGATAGTAAGTAATATTCTCTTCTGGTGAATATTTTTTGCTCGTTTCAGGTGCTGGCTTCTCGCTCTTGAGTTTTTGCAGTAGCTTCACAGTTCCAAGCAACAGACTGGCATCGGTCTTGAGTGTGAAGTGATATGGCGAGTTGAGATCGGCCTCATAGAGAAGATGGCATATCCTGTCCCTGATCTCCTTAAGGCGTTTCATGGATCGAGCGAGAGCAATTTCATTATACATTGGTGTTTCCTGTAATTATTCTGGTCTTGTTAGTGTCTTACCTTCCAGCTTAGGAAATTTCTCCGGTAAATCAAGCCGCCATGCCAGATGGTCGGCCAGGTCGATCCGTCATTCTGGAACGATCCAGCCAGCTACTGGACACGGATCGGCGTTTTCTGACGGGTATACATGGCGCGGCCACTTGAGCAGGATCGTCACCACATAGGGGGTGGTATGTCGGGCTATCAGGGCAGTATGTACAAATTCCTGTTAATGGCTTCACTGTCTGTCTCTCTGGTTTTGCCGGGTTGTGCGCAATTGTGCGGCGATACCGGTACACGTGAGGGTGCCTGGGGATTGGTCTTTCGCTGTTCAACCGGTAGCCGGTTGCAGATTGACAATGCGGCGCCTGGAAGAATCGGGATATCAGGGGCCCGTTAACAATCCGGGCCTGTAGCTAGAACCTGCCCCAGAGTATCCTGATTGCCAGCGTTACACCGGTAATCCATCCGGGTTTTGCAGGCGCAGGAACTCGCGGCGTGTTTTCGGGCCGAAGGTCTGGAAGCTGGGATTCGGGGTATGGCTGTAAGCGGCTTTGAGCTGTGCAAGCCTGTCACCATTCCCGGCCTGCTGCAGATTCTTCAGGTCCAGTCCGTAAGCCTCGGCAGCGTTAAGGCCGAAAATGCGTTGTTTGGCGCGTCGGGTCAGCGGTGGATACCCGTATTGCTCCTGGAATGACTCGGAGATATCAAAGCTGCGCAGCGCCTGTATCTGGTCTTGCGGGCTGCCATACCAGAGCGAGTCGGTACCCCAGCAGATACGCTCCTCGCCGAAGTAACGCAGCAGCTTGCCCAGCAGGTGGGCGGCCTGGTCGGGCTGACTCATGCAGGCCCGCCAGGTGCTTCCCAGTTCGGCGTAGAGGTTGCCGGAGTTGGGTCGGAAACCATTGTCCTGGTGTGCCCTGATAAGTCGATCGACACCCATATCGGCATCCGGATCGTACGGGCCTTCGGCGATACCCGGTTCGAAACCGGAGTGGTAGCAGATGAAGGAGACATCCGGGTAGCGACGTGCTGCACGCGCAATGTCAGCCGGATGCGAGTATTCGTACTCCAGGCCGCCAAGCGGGATTCCGCGATGGGCACAGACCACCTTTACACCCAGCTCGCGTGCCTGTTCGATGAAGGGGATGCCATACGCCTCGTCATCCATCCAGTAGCCAACACCGTCCGGCCCCCACTGGGGATAAATCTTCCACGCAGCGACGTTGAATTCGTGTGCCTGTACCTTCATGTAGTCGAGGGCGCCGGGTTCGTTTGGCAGTACACCGCCGTGGATCAGTGCGCGGTGATCACCGCCCAGCGTATTGATGATGGCGCGCGCCTCGCTGGCATACTCGATAGGGGTGGGGTTACTGCCACGCGCACCCCAAAGCGCCGAGACCACTGCAACATCGGTATCGCTGTCAAGGAAGACTTCCTTGACCAACTGTTCTGCCGAGTAGCATGTATAACCGCCGCCTTCGCACTTGCGCCGCTGTGAGAACACCTGGTTCAGCACCCGTTCCCAGCGCATGCCATCGGCACCTTTTGCCCACGCAGCTGAAGGATCAACACAGTGGGTCTGGATATCGAAAATGAACTCATCACCGGCGAGTGCATGGCTGGCGAGATCCGGATCATGAGCGGCATCTTTTTGTATAGCGTATGTCCCGCCCGTCTGGCCGGCGGCAGCATGGACCTCGTTAAACGCCAGCAGGGTGGCTGCTGATCCCATGAGTGATTTCAGGAAGCAGCGCCGGTCCAGACCTGTCTTCTTCGCGGCTTTGCCAACCTGCTCGTGCGCCAGTACATTGGCGGCCTGTTGCAGCCGGGTCAGGGGGCGTGGGGCGAATTCGCCGTTAGTTGCCGTATCTACCTTGATGGGCAGACGAGTGCCCTCGGGGTCGAAATCCATCTGGATGCCTCATGTCGGTGCGCGGATGAATACCTTTGACAAGCGTAGCCGAAAAATATCCGATCGCCAGAAGTCCGATCGAACCTGCCGTGGCCACCAGGGTAATCCCTGCGGATATCAGCCAGATATCGCGGCTTCAGTAGCAAGGTAACCGCATTGACTTCAGACGCAGCCCGGTGCGTGGTAAATGCTATCGGCCTGATAACAGGCCGTTATGCATGTATTTATCAGGTTGATGGCTCTGTCTTCGTTGTCTGCCGATGTGAAAATACAGTTATGTATGTGAACCCGGAGAGCGGTATCACCGTAAAACTGAACTGTTCGAAACGACTCTGGATCGTGCTTGCCGGGTCAGTGATGCACCGGAGCATGCCTGTAGCGAAACCGACAGCGAGGACAATATGAAACCTGTTATCAGAAACATCAGCCGTAACTTACTGAGCGTTGTACTCTGCAGCGGACTGGGGCTTGCCATGCTCCCGACAGCATCCCAGGCAAACACCTGCAAAATGACCAAACCGTATGCCTACAAGGGAAACATGGGGCCGTACGGCGTGCGACCCTATTCGCCGATGATTAACCACGGCCGTCACCACCATGGCCACAAAGGCAAGCAGGGCTACATGGGCCCTGGTTATCCACACAGCTATGGCATGCAGGGGAAACACACCGGCACCGGAAAGGCAAAAGGCTACAGTGGTTCCTACGGCAGTAAGGATGCAGATCAGACCACTAATGCCAAAGGGTATGCCGCTCCGTCAAACTCCGGGGCACCCGGACTGGATATCGTTGAAACGGCAGCTGCTGCACAGGAATTCAGTATCCTGATCCGGGCTGTCAGGGCCGCGGGTCTTGATGATGTATTGCGCGGTGAGGGCCCCTTTACCGTCTTCGCACCCCGTGATGCGGCATTCGCCAGACTACCGGAAGGCACTATCGATGCGCTGTTAGCCGACAATGACAAGCTCGTAGCGGTTCTGTCCTACCACGTGGTGCCCGAGCGTCTCACTGCGGCAGATCTGTTGCAGCAGCGGGAATTCACCACCGCACAGGGGCAGAAGCTGTCGCTTGAGAAGCTGAATGTGGCCACGGCCGACATCAATGCATCCAACGGTATCATCCATATCATTAATGACGTGCTGATACCCGAGCAGTAACGCCAGGGTACACCGTATGCCTGCCCGGCATCGATGCCGGGCAGGCACATGCTGGATTCAGCAAGATATGCTGTCATACCCGGGTACTCAGCGGTGGATAACAACTGGCCACTGTCAGTCAAGAGTGGTCATGTGCGTCACTAAACGATAAAAACGGCTGCACGGCTCAGCCTTTGAGACTGGAAGCAGTTGTCATGAATTTACCCTTCGCAACTAACGCACTCCTGAAAGCAGCAGTCAAAAGACAGGGTCGTCTACAACAGCTTGCCCATCTCCTGTTTTTGGTGACTGTTGCTGCGCATGTACACGCTGCGGAAGAGATAACGTTACTTGCAGGTGCCACGGTAATCGACGGGATCGCCGGGGCCCCGCTGGAGAATGCGGTTGTGGTCATTCGCAATGAGCGGATCGACGCTATCGCCAGGCAGGGAGAGGGTGCGATACCTGCCGGTGCGCGTGTTATCGATGTCAGTGGAAAGTGGCTCGTTCCCGGGCTGGTCGATGCCCATGTTCACTTTTTCCAGTCGGGCGGTCTCTATACCCGACCTGATGTGATAGATCTCAGACACATCAGGCCATATGAAGACGAGATTGCCAGGATTCGGGAACGGCTACCGGAGACGCTGGAACGTTACCTGGCTTCGGGTATCACCTCGGTGGTGGACCTGGCCGGACCTGGCTGGACCTATGAGCTGCGATCACTGGCCGGTGATACTGTAGCCTCGCCAAGGGTCATGCTGTCGGGGCCGGGGCTCACAGCACAGCTGCCAGCCGGGCTGGTTGGCAAGCATGCGCCGGCCTTTGTGGTGCGCTCACCCGAACAGGCCCTGGCCGTCGTTCGCAGGCTGTCGGTACAACGGCCGGATTTTCTCAAGATCTGGTTTTCTCCCGCTCGTGGCATGAACCTTGCGGGTGAGTTCACCTGGATTCGTGCAGCCATCAGGGAGGCGCACACCCTGGGCTTGCAGGTGGCCGTACACGCCACACAACTCGAGATCGCGCGGCGCATGGTTGATGCCGGTGCCGATATCCTGGTGCACAGTATCGACGACCGGCCGATCGACCGGGAACTGTTGTCCGCGATGCGTGCGGGTGGCGTGCTGTACATTCCCACCCTGGGTGTCTCGCGCCGCTACGCCGAGGTCCTCGGGCAGCAGCTGGAGCTAACACCCTTCGAACAGACGATGGGTGATGCCGGGGTTATCGCCAGCCTCGATGATCTGCCTCGGCTGTACCAGGGGTACCGGCGGCCTCAGCCGCTGAAAGACAATCGTGTGGCACGCGAGAACCTGCTGCGTGTACACAGAGCCGGTATTACGATTGCGGCCGGGAGTGATGCGGGAAATATTGGCAGTCTGCATGGACCCGGACTGCATCGCGAACTCGAACTGATGGTGGATGCCGGCCTCACGCCCTCAGACGTGCTGCTCGCCGCTACCCGGGGTGGTGCGCAGGTCATGGGACGCAGCAGGGAACTCGGGCGAATTGAACCGGGATTGCTGGCGGATCTACTGTTGCTGGATGCCGACCCACAGAAAGACATACGCAACACGCGCCGTATTGCGATGGTCATGAAGGGTGGAAGGATTTTACACTGCAAAGCGGAATTACAACTGGCTAGTTGTCCGGAATGAGTAACTGCATACCAGCCACATGCCCGCCATACCGGAGTGTCTCTGTAACCTGCCGTTTCTACAGACAGAAACGGCGACCTTCGGGCCGCCGTCAGGTGATTACATTTCTATGGCTTCAACCTGGGGATACTACAGCCCCATTTATACACGGGTCTGGCGGTTGAGCAGATAGGTACAGATCGACTATGTCGATACTCTCATCCGGTGCTGCCTCTGAGTCATACACTATACGCAGTCCGCTTGAACCAATTTCCAGCTGTGCATATGTATCGCAGGAGTCACCACGGAAAACTCCAATTCTAATAGGGTCTGGTGGTTGATCAAAAAAATCAAAACGGATAGCCGGTATACCACCATTCCCCTCATCAACAATCACATCAGTACGGCATACGCAGTCACCCCTAGCAGGTTTTTTCCAACAGAGTTTAAGGCTGTTATCAGCCCTGTGTTTAATCCGTTGCCGTTCGCCCACAGGCTTGCAGTCCAGCCAGTTATAAATGTAAGCCCAACCAGGAGAATGGCGCGGATGTATGAAACAGGTTTCTTGTTCAGTAGAACCTCCTCCATCCACATTCGTACTTATCGACCCTGGTTCAGTTAAATCACACAGGCCGATACCTCACCTGTATAGTCGCTAATTGATATTTTGGCCAAGAAGCTGAGTTTATTAACATATGGCGGAATACTAGGGATTGACCTGTCTGGATACCTTTAACCCATTGAATATCAGGTTGTTAACGTGCAGATGTGCCCAATACTACGCATTTGGCGTTAGGTAATATTAGCCAGCTTATATGACGGTTTATCACCAGAAGTAGCTGTACACCAGATCGGTCTGAACGGAGACTTTGCAGCAGTTGTTGCTGTTCGCACATCGCAGCCTTTATCCCGATACGACTATCGGGTATCGAATGGCCAGGTAAGCCGCTGTACCCTCAAGCCAGGCAGGTGCTGATCATGCGGGAGTGTGAAGATTGTCGCTATAATCCTATCCATACCACCTTTATCAGAAACGCACTCACCCACATGACTGAATAATTTCCCATGACTTTCACCAAACGATTGCTTCGCTACCTGGTTCTTTTCTCATGTGTCTGGATAACGGGCTTCGAGAACTCCCAGTGTTCATTCCTCGATTCCAGTGACGGGGATTCTTCCAGTGGGGCTTCCGGCGTCAGCGTAAGGGTACAGGACGAGCAGAAGATTTCTGCTAATGATGGGAATTTTAACGGTGACCTGGATGCCGGCAACAGGTTCGGCGCTGCCCTGGCCGATACCGGCGACCTGGAGTCCGACGGGGTTCAGGACCTGGCTATCGGTGCACCTTTCGACGATGACGGGGGTGAGGATCGGGGCGCAGTCTGGGTCCTTTTCATGGATGACAACGGGCGCGTGGACATGGAACGCAAGCTGTCCGCCGATACGGGTGGGTTCGATGGTGACCTGGACGATGGCGACCTGTTTGGCAGCGCGTTGTCGGGTCTCGGTGATATCAACCGGGATGGCGCACAGGATTTGGCTGTCGGTACACCCGGGGACGACAAGGGCGGCAATGACCGGGGCGCATTGTGGGTACTGTTTCTTAACGCTGACGGACGTGTGCGCGACCAGCAGAAGATCGCGGATGATACGGGTGGTTTCAGCGGCAACCTGGATAATGATGATCGTTTCGGCAGCGCGGTGGCCGCCATCGGCGACATCGATGGTAACGGCACGACAGATCTGGCAGTAGGTGCACCGGGGGACGACAAGGGCGGCAATGACAGGGGGGCGTTGTGGGTGCTGTTCCTTGACGCTGACGGACGTGTACGCGAGCAGCAGAAGATCGCGGACGATACGGGTGGTTTCAGCGGCAACCTGGATAATGATGATCGTTTCGGCAGCGCGGTGGCCGCCATCGGCGACATCGATGGTAACGGCGTGGAGGATATTGCGGTTGGTGCGCCCGGGGATGATACCAATGGCACTGATCGCGGCGCGGTCTGGGTGCTGCTCCTGGATGCGGACGGGACGGTCAGGGACCAGGAGAAGATTGCTGACGGTGCCGGTGGTTTCCGTGGTGGCCTGGACAACAATGACCGTTTTGGCAGTGCTCTGTCCGGGATTGGCGAAATCAGGGGCACAGGTTATCCCGGCCTCGCTGTGGGGGCCCCGAATGATGATGATGGCGCTGCCGATGCCGGTGCGGTATGGATCCTGTATTTGGACTCTGATGGCAGTGCGGCCGGCTGGCAGAAGGTTTCCAGCGATGCAGGAGGCTTCGATGGCAACCTGGATGCTGGCGACAACTTCGGTGCAGCGGTAGCCGGTATTGGCAACCTCGACAAGGAAGGAATCCAGGATCTGGCCGTTGGTGCGCCGGGTGCCGATGACGGTGGTACAGACAAGGGAGCTGCGTGGATCCTGTTTATGAAACGTGACTGACTACTGGCCGACCGGGTCCCCTGGTCCATAGCTGCCTGCCAACGGGGGTGGCTTTCATCGCAATAATATCTGATCCTGGATGTCTGGTTTAAGACTTACAAGTCATACAATGACTTAGGCTAAACGATCGGGTTGTGGGCGTAACCGGTCATCTGAGCAAATCACTCGGGTATTTTTTCTTCAACGTCCGGAATGCCTACGGAGTCTGCCACTCCTGGGCCAGTCTCCTACGACCGGGTAGCAGCAGAATTTGCCATTTCCATCAGGGACTGAGTATCAGGCACTCAAGAGAAATCTGGGATCGCACTATTACACTACTACTTCGGTGTATACCAGATCGGCGATGTGTAAGCTCGCTCCTGGATAGATGCTGGTACGTCGTCGGGCAAACTCACCCTGAAGAACTTAGCATCATAGGTAGTCCAGCGCGGCGTCGGTATCTCTAGCACGCGTACATAGTAGAACGCCTGCTGTGACGAATCGAACTGAGGATCCCGCCAATATCCTCCCAATACGGCGTCGCCGATCGAGTTGTGGTAGGTCGCCTCCTCGACATTTACTGTGTTGCCTACGGGCATTCGACAGCGCCCATCCGAATCGATCGTACGGCTATCCGAGACCGCCACATCCCATACCCGCTCGTGGGTCTCGCCGTCCTTGTCCAGCCAGCCCTTGATTATCTGGATACGGTCAAGATTGGCGCCGTCGGCATCACGCAACGCCTGAATCAGAAATGACGGCGCCTTACCGGACGGTGAATTGGTCAGATCGCCACCCATGGGCACTCCCAAAGCGTATCCGTTCGCGGCATAGTCCGAGCGATATCGATCGGACTCTTCGAAATCAAATCCGCCGAATATCCGTACACGCAGCCGCGTGCCGGTTGTGGCGTAAACTTCCTTCCGCGCCATCGCGTCCCAGATCGCTTCCCGCGTGTTCTCACGAGCCCAGACGGCAACCAGGCCTGCTGCGCTCGTCTGTCGTGCATACTGGGCGACGCTCTCTTCGCCACCTATACCGCCGACCACTTCTTCGAATCGGACCGGATCCCCAGTCGGCTCGACAGCTGCAACCTTGCCGAAGAAGTTATCTTCCGTGGTCGTAGCCAGCGAAGTGTGGCTGTCTGTCGAGCCGATTAAGCCGAACTTGAACGGGTTTATGCCGAGCTCGGCCTCATAGGAAAGTCCACGTTTCAATGCCTCACGTGCATACTCTCGCGGCAGCATGTCAGGTGTCTTTGGCGCCGGGCCGAGCTGGCCCTTGTCCCATGTCTCGAAATCTGCGAACTCGTCAGTCGGCGAAAGCATCGGGTGTGCTTCGCCATCGCCCTTCATCTGGGTGACTTCATACAGAGGTTCCCAGCGGGCACGGCGTTCTGCATAATCGCGGTCCAGGGGTTTCTTCGAGCCAAGCGTCACGTCGTCAAACATGAGCCCGTTCGACAGGTTGCCGTTGTGGGGAATGGCAAGCAGCTTGTCGCCTGTCTTCTCTTCGAAACGCGCCATCCAGCTCCAAAGGTCTTCGGGGTCGAATGAGTCGAAGTTAGAGAACGGAACAACGGTGTCGGCATTCTGCTTGCCACCACGAAATATCACATTGCGGTGGAGATTGTTCTTGCCGGGATTAGACGTCCACTCGAAGCCGATGAAGGCTGTGAATTGACCTGGCTGATTGTGGTGCTCAGCGGCCGCTGTGATGCGCGACCAGGCACTCTGATAGATTTCCTGGTTGTTGGCAAGCGGGTCCTTGCCAGTGGCTTTCGAGTCTGACCAGATCTTCCAGGCACCAGCCGGATTCCCCGCATCAATCTGATCTTTCAGCATCTTACCGAACTCAGTGGCTAGTAGCTTCGGATCACCTGCAGCCAGGAGCGGGGCTAGTCCAAGGTTCTCAGCATGGTCTGCAACTACGAGGAAATCGAGCGGTCGAGCGAGGCGCGCCTTGACACCGGTTGAGGAGATGATCGTCTCGCCCTTGGCGAAGCGGTAGGCTTTGTCTGGCCCCAGTGTATTGCCAATCATGCCGGCATCGGCCGAGTAGCTCGTATGCAAATGCGTGTCACCGAAGAAAACCCGGTTCGGAAAGTTCTGATCAGGGTATGGTGAGTAGTCGGTTCCCACCATCGGTCTAACTGGGGGTGCGTCTTGGGCTGCCACTGAACCAGTGAGAATGATCCAGCCTGTTACAAAGGGGCAGAGCACAAGTAGCTTAGGCGCCTTGGACATTCTCTTCTTGTTTTTTCTGTACACGTGGCACCTCCAGTTTTACTGGTTCAGTGTTGGTTAATTGCTTCAGCAATATTTTCGTGAAAGTGTACACAAATCGATTCTGGTCGTGAGCAAGAATAGATGTGGACTAGAACGATTTGTTTTTTGACATTCCATTGTACTTGGACCTTGGTAGACGGTCTAAGCAAAAACCGAACGTATATTTTTTGAATAGGGCAACCTGTGGAAGTCTGGAATGGGTCAGTTGTCGCCTGTCAATCGACAGCCCAGGAACGACTGCTTTCAGGACTTTTATGCCTAACAGATGCTTACGGCGAACGGGAGGGTCCGACCATAGACCCGCCATCTGGGTAATTCACTCAAGTATTACACCTGGAAGTTCTGGAATATCCCGGGGCCCGCCGTTCAGGGCCAGGTCTCGCAGCTCCGGAAAGCAGCAACTCTTGCCATTCATAGCGGCAATCTGGACAGCCGATAACTGCATTACAAAACCCCATAGTGCTGCTTACGTTCTTCTGTAAATTCCCACCATTTTCTTACTGGCCCGCCTTCCATATACCTTACGGCAGAAATAAAAACGTCTATAACGCACGGGTCATGTCTTTTCTGTGTGACGGCGCAGAGATCTGCATACATTTGATAAGGATCTTTTCCTATCAGATCATCAGGTGTATTCAGGCCTAGTGCAATTAAATTCCTCTCTATGGCTGGACCAATATTTGGTATATCGCGAAACCCCTTGATTTCATGTCGTCGTAGCATGGATTTCCGATTTCTGCGTGAACTGATCAAGTATTCGCAATAGCATGTCTGGAGTGACCTCTGAACTCACAGTATCCTGGACAGGCTCCTGCCGCATGATGGCGGCATATTCAGACATACTCAGGATCTACCTAAAAAACGAGAATATTCGCATACACCTTTGCATCCTGAACCTGACTTACTCGAATTCTGCCTGCTCAATCTCCAGTAATGCGAGACTTATGTGCTTGCCCACTTGATCTTCAAATCCCGGCCACGCTCTGTATTCTGACAGACTCTCAACAACTGCATCTTTCATCTCGTAATCACTAAGCCCTTCTTCATATAATTCGGCAACATTCTCATAAAGTATCTTTAGATAATCACAAAATGGCTTCACAATCTCCTGGCCACCAGAAATACCATGGCCAGGTATATAATGTTTCAATCTAAGATTCATGGCCTGTTCGCAAGCCGCTATGTTTCCCCTGAAAGAAGCGTCATCCATTCGGGCTATGCGTTGGTATAGAACATTATCGCCTGTTGCCAATAATGAGTCTTCAATAATTTCAATCATTGCGTCAGTTTTTGTATGCGCCCATTCGGACAGGTATATCCTGAAAGATACATCACCGACTTTAATTATCTGCCCATCCTTAAGTATATGATCTGGAATTACTGCCTCGGTGCCCTTTGAGGCACCTTCAGTCAGTTGCTCCATCATATCCACCCATGTTTCAGCTTGGCCGGAATGTGCCTGCTCTATCATGATGGGGTGTGCATAGAATACTGCAGATGGATATGCTTCACGTATCGCATGATTACCAAGCCAGTGATCCCCGTGAATATGTGAGGCAAATACATGTGTGATTGGTTTATCTGTGATACGCCTAATTTGCCGCAGGACCATGCGCCCAGTCTCCAGGGTCGAACCGGGATCGATTACAACAACACTTGTACTGGTAACAACAAAAGCCGGGTTGTTCATAAAGCCTTTATTCTCGGGATTAGGCAATTCTGTTGGTCCATGAATTACCCACACACGGTCACTAACTTTAACAGCTGGATAATCAGGAAGCGCATCGCTAGACCATGAATTTGGGGCAGCAACAACCATGAAACAACAGATACTCGCCGCAAATAGATTTAATACAATGCGCAGGTTTTTCATATCATATCCCCCCATGTGAAAACTTCATGCGAATAACCAAGAATAGAGTATTGCACACTCTTGGTTTTATAGGCCGATGTCAACCATGGAGGCGGAATACCTTGAATGAATCGAAAATATTGGTTATGAATATGGAATAAGAGTGATGGTTTATGAGTTACATTCAAGCACAATGACCTAAGAAGAACGCCTGGTGTTTAGGCAAGAGTGAATGCGGCAAGTGAATCACTGCAGTAATGACCGAACCCGAACAAGGTCTGGATTACAACCGCAAAAAATCCATTACCTAGCAATCCGTCCAGGATCGTTTTGCAGCATAACCCGCCATTCACATACTGCAATATATATCCTGTAAATCACTCTCAAGTTTTTGGTGTGTACCAGATCGGCGTGGTGTAGGACCGCTCCTGGGTTTTGAGGGGGGTATCCGGAGGCAGCACCAGCTTGAACTTTAAGCAGTCGAGAATCTCGATGTGGCGTTTCTCAGCGGACTCATTTCCCGCAGTTGGGCCTGATAATCCGGTGGTGTGCCGATTGCCGTGGCTCTCCATGAGTAACTCGCAGGCATTCCAAGACACCATGGCGGTCACCATCCATAGCATGGCTGGCAGAAATGCCGGCATTCCACACTAGTCATCGTAATGCCAAGTTGTAACTGGTATTGTTGGTTAGAGCTGGTGCTCGACTGGCAGCAGGATGATGAAACCGGACATGAAACGCTGCCAGAATGTGCTGCCAGGATCCTCGTGGTAATGCACTTCCATGCCATCGTCCTCGGTCAACCAAACGAGATCCCCTTCTTCATCCAGCAGCACACGGTAGCTGTTCTCGGGCTGTACCCCGACTTCCATGTACTCGATGACTTGCCTTGCCAGCTCCGGGCTCTCGACATACAGGCCCGCCTCGGTGTTGATGGACGCCGAACGCGGATCGAGATTGAAACTGCCGATGAATACCGACTCGCGATCGAAGACCAGGGCCTTGGTATGTAAAGCCGCCTTCGATTCACCGTAGATCAGCTTCTTCCTGGCCATCCCCGCATCCGGACGCATTTCATAGAGTTCCAGGCCGCTGGCGACCAGGGCCTCGCGATTCTCTGCATAGCCGGCGTGCGCAGCCAGGACATCGTTGGAGGCCAGCGAGTTGGTCAGAGCCCGCACCCTGACGCCGCGTTCGGTGAGTCGTCTAACAGACTCAACCCCTCTGTCCAGCACGACAAAATAGGCCGCCTCCATCAGCAATTCATCCTGGATCGTCTCGAGTTTTTTTCGAAATGCAGTGACCAGATTGCCTTCCTTGATGCCTTCCTTCACCTCTGCCGGGTCATCCCAGACAATCTGTCCAGGTGCCCAGATGAAGCTGTCGCGAATGGATATGAGTTCGGCCTTTAGTGCATCGGCATCCTGGTCGAGCGGATAGGGGTAGTCATCCCGGCTGATACGCTCCTGCAGGAGATTCCTCACCTCCGCGAGATCCTCCTGGGTATAGGTTCGATCCACCAGTGCACGGATGGGTACCGACCACTCGCCGTTCCAAAAGTGATCAAAGACATTGGAGATTTCCCTTACCACCGGACCGGCTGCGGCAATATCGAGATCGCGGAAATTGGCATCAGTCGCCACATCAAAATAGTGGTTACCGATATTCCGTCCGCCGACGATGGCCACGGCATTGTCCATGACCATCAGCTTGTTGTGCATGCGGTGATTGACCCTGTCCAGGTCCACGATAAAATCCAGGGCGCGTGTTTCGCGATTGGCAAAGGGGTTAAAGATGTGGATCTCGATATTCGGGTGTACATCCATGGCGGCGATCAGATGATCACGGCCTGCCGTGGTGAGATCATCGAGCAGGAGGCGTACCCGTACGCCCCGGTCGGCAGCACGGATCAGGCGATCCGCCAGGAGCCGGCCGGTGGCATCCGCTTCCCATATGTAGTACTGGACATCCAGAGTCTTCTCCGCCAGATCGCTCAGCGCCACACGGGAGGTGAAGGCAGGTCGCCCGTAGCGGATGATCGCAAAACCCGATTCACCCGGGTGCTGTGCCGCCGCTTCCTCGAAGAGCTGACCGACACTGGTGTCGAGGTAATCAGTAAACGCAGTCGAGGGAGATTTCGGATAGTCCTTGGGGACACTCGCACACCCGGTGAAGAGAAGGCTTGCCAGCAGGATCACAAAAGCCGCCCTGAAATACTGCACATACCGAATGGCGTCTGGTGGAAAAATTCCCCTGCAAATGCAGACGGGCAGGGCTGCCATTCCTAGAGTCGTACTGTTGGTTGACATTGGATCTCCTCCTGACAACATCCGCTTTTTACTTGGAATCGTGAGTTGCCATTCTTTTGGCCTTATATGTATCAGGTATTGTAGGCTGGTCGGCTGCCAGCTTCCCGGCTAATACAGTTTCAGCTGGCTAGGCGAAGTCGCCTGTGCAGGTGTCGCGTGCTGCACAAGTGGTACTGCCCGTTGGTTTCAAGCACCTGAATGCCAGAGTTCAGGACTAACAATAAGTTGCGCTGAAAGGATGTTTCGTTGTCGAAAGCTGTCATCTGTCCATATCACTCAGTCATTTTTCAGGAAGGACCGGATTATCTCCGGTGGTCGCCGTTCCCTGGCCAGCCCCCTGGTTCCGGAAAGCAGCAGAAGCAGCCTTTGACGTTGGGCATCGATATCGCCGAGAAGGGCTGGAAAACGACCTTCCCGAAAATACCGGGAAGGCTTCAGTAGCAGCGTAATTCTCTATCAAATTTATGCATAGTGCATCCGGAAATAACATTCAATGACGATTAATGTATGCGTGACATGATGTACGATCCATAGACGCCACATTATTCTAGTGAGTGCAACAGGGCCAATGTTTGATCGCGCGTAGCATCCAGTGATTGTAAGATATTATTGAGACTTTTTTTGCTGCTTGACAGGCTTTCCCGGTTTTCGCTTTACGGTTGTGTTCCGTTGCTTCACGCAGCGCATATCTTTTCGGCCAGTTCACGACTGTTGCGGATACAATCATTCATAGCGATGCCGCGGTAGGCATTACAGTTCAGATGCAGGTTTGCATGGTGTGCTGCGTGTGAAAACAGCTTATCCATGGCCTTCAGATGTCCCACCGAGTAGTTCGGAATGCCGCGTTCCCAACGTTGCACAAAACTAATATCAGGCTCGATATCCATACCCATCGTACGCCGGATTCCCTCGCGGGCCGTGGCGATGAGGCCGGCCTCATCCAGCTGCACGAGTTCCGGGTTGCGCTGACCACCGATCATCACGCGCAGGGATTTCGCTCCCTCTGGGGCCCGGTCTGGGAAAATGCTGCTATCCCACAATACACCCAGTATCGGCAGCCCGGCGGCAGATGTGGTCAGCAGACCGAATCCGTCCATTGGGTGTTCTGGGTGCTGGTATCCGAAGCCGACTACGGCGATAGGAGAGTATTCAATGCCTGCCAATCG
>Ga0209536_100007961_pt1 | contig 15995 bp, 12 predicted proteins | sample DeeMarSeWOR28_12_FD_187461 | JGI IMG/M metagenome (GOLD analysis project Ga0209536, IMG submission 187461) | Marine sediment microbial communities from White Oak River estuary, North Carolina - WOR-2-8_12 (SPAdes) (version 2) | ecosystem: Environmental > Aquatic > Marine > Intertidal zone >...
CCGGCGGCATCACCAGCAGAACCAGCTTCGATGGAGCCGGCGGCACCGGCCGTAACACCACCCCCCGAGTCAGAAGCTGAACCCGCGCCGTCAGCACCTGCTTATGCAGCCGAAACTGCAGCCCCCGCGACCGGGGACCAGCCTGCTGCGGCAGTCATTCCTGCACCTGAAGATGCGCCCGAGGACCCGGCCATGGATGCTGCCCCGGCTGCAGAGCCTGCAGCTGATGCGGCACTGGACATGACCCGGCCTTACCAAGTCCTCGCTGCCGCTCGTGAGGCCTACTGGATGCGGAACAATGAAGAAGCCGAGTCACTCTACCGGCAACTGATTGATCTGAATCCCGATGATCCGGATGGTTACGGCGAACTCGGTAACCTGTATTTCTCGCTGGGACGCTGGGATGATGCCGCCCTGGCCTATTTCGAGGCCGGCAGCCGTCTTGCGCGAACCGGCCATATCATGGAAGCAGAGAACCTGCTCGAGGTAATTCGAGGCCTGGAGAGTTCACAGGCGGATGAACTGGCGGGCATCATTGCAGAATCCCGGTAATCCGGAACCGGCACATAACTTTCTCGGAGGAATCCCATCATGTTTAAACTCATCTGGAACCTGCTGGCCCTGCTCGGCCTTGTCATTGTTGCGGGCATCATCGCACTGGGTGTTCAGCAGGGCAGCAGTATCCTGAACCTGAAGAATTTTGATCCAAAGGCTGCGGAAGTCTATGCGGAGATGGCAAAGACATTGATCGAGACCGGCAATGCGGCGGAGGCCACGGTCTGGAAAGTCCCGGTGGCCGATGGACTGGGCTGGAAAGACGTCGAGGATACGATGCGTTTCGTGGCCAACGAACACAACATCAAGAATGTTGGTGAGCTGCCTCTGTCGGAACAGGTACAGCTCATGACCGGCGAGGAACAGCGTTTTCTGAAAATCTACATGTTCTGTAACCCGCTGACGGCCGCCAACATGTTTGACTATTCCGTCGCCTTTTCCGCCTACCTGCCGTGCAGGATCTCGCTGATCGAGGATCCCGATGGCAAGCTCTGGATCTACACCCTGAACATGGACATGATGATCCATGGCGGTACACCGTTGCCGGACGAGTTGAAGGCCGAGGCAATTCAGGTCAAGGAGATCATGCTCGACATCATGAACCGGGGTGCCGCCGGCGAGTTCTGAGTTCAGATCCTGGTCTAATGTCAATAGCGTCTTTTCCCGGGGCATTGGGTATACTGCCTCGCCCGATGCAGCTGGACCAAATCTTGCGAGGCCGCTAAATGACTGAGAATATGGAAGTTAAAGCCGTTGAAGCCGTTCGTGTGGACGAGGAAGACCTGCCGAAGAGCATGGCGGCCTGCCTGGATAACTTCTCGCGTACCTTCGAGGCCAGTGCGCGGCGCTGGGAACTGGTTGTTTATCCGTCACTTCTGGCCTTCATCGTGCTGGCGGCCTATGGCTTCTTCCTGATCTACACGCTCACAGGCGATGTGTCACGTCTTGCCCGCAGTATGGAGTCAGTGGTTGTTTCCATGGATGGCGTCGTGACGACCATGACGACGGTCTCCGGCAATGTTGCCGCCATGTCCACCAACCTGACGTCCATTGCCGATGATGTCGGTGAGGGCTCGGAAACCATGGTGAGCATGAATGACAAGATGCAGGAGATCAACGAGACCATGAACGTCATGGCCGTTCCCATGTACCAGATTCGTCATGACATGGCCGGCATGAATCACAATATGCACAAGGTCGCCCAGCCGATGAGGATGATGGGCGGCATCATGCCGTTCTAGACAAGCCTGGTTTCATGGCGTGCTGCGGCAGGCGCGCTTCGTGCACTCTGCAGTTTATACCAAGCTTCCTCGCGCAAAGACGCAAATAAAGCGGTTTTGCCACTGAGTATAAAAGCCTGGATCCTGCCCGCCATGCCAACCTCAGGCGGGGAATCTGGACCACTTCTCCTGAAGATCCCGCGGGACTGCCTGAATGCGCTTGTCTGCCGCAGGATCTGGCCACCTACCTGAAAGCACTACCCAGCCCGGGTATTACCATCTAGACTTGTAATATCCCTTAACGGTTGCAGGTATTTCGCATGACCAGCGCAGGCAAGACGATCAGGCAGCGACTCAAGAGTCTCGAGCAGCACCTCAAGCAGGAAAATCCGGTGCTGGTGACCGCCGTGCAGAGTTACCGGCATCTCGATCAGATCGGGCGGACGCTGGGATTACTGGAGTCCGAACAGTCCTATGCCACCCAGATCTCCTGGTGGCCGATGATTTCGGTACTCGGCACCTTCTCTGCCGGCAAGTCGACCTTTATCAACCATTACCTCGACTACCGGCTGCAGGCCACCGGCAACCAGGCCGTGGACGACAAGTTCACGGTGATGTGCTTTGCCGGCGAGGGGGAGCCGCACACCCTGCCGGGCAGTGCCCTGGACGCCGATCCGCGCTTTCCGTTCTATCGCATCAGCAACGAGCTGGAGAAGGTTGCAGCAGGCGAGGGCCGTCGTGTCGATGCCTACCTGCAGCTCAAGACCTGTCCGAGCGAAAAACTGCGCGGCATGATCTTCATCGACTCACCCGGATTCGATGCCGACTCGCAGCGCAACGCTACGCTGCGCCTGACCGACCATATCATCGACCTGTCAGATCTGGTGCTGGTGTTTTTCGATGCCAGGCACCCGGAACCGGGCGCGATGCGGGACACCCTGTCGCACCTGGTGGGCAACACCATCCACCGGCCCGATGCGAACAAGTTCGTCTATATTCTCAACCAGATGGATATGACCGCACGCGAGGACAACCCGGAAGAGGTCGTCGGCGCCTGGCAACGCGCACTGTCACAGGAGGGCCTGACCGCGGGGCGTTTCTATACCATCTACAACCCCGAGGCTGCCGTTCCCATAGAGGATCCTGCCCTCAGGAAGCGTTACGAGAGCAAACGCGATCACGACCTCGCAGATCTCAATGACCGGATCCAGCGTGTCGGCGTGGAGCGTGCCTACCGCATCACCGGTTCACTGGAGAAACTGGCCCGGCATATCGAGGAAAAGGCCATACCCCGGCTTGCTGCCTACAAGGTGCGCTGGCGCAAGCTGGTGCTGGGCGGCGATGCCCTGGTCATTGCAGTCCTGGTGTTACTGGCGTTGCCGCTGTCGAGCCTGCTGGGCCTGCGCGACGGCTGGCGCCTGGGCCTGCCCGGCTGGTGGCAGGGATCTGCCGCCGACATCATTACGCTGCTGGTCGGGATGGCTGTCGTGCTGGGTGCCTATGTCTGGCTGCACTTCCGGGTGCGGAACATTGCGGCGGGTCGCATTCAGAAACAGATTGAAAAGCAGTACGCGCCCGGACTGGAACGCGATCGCATGACGAATGCGTTCATGACCAATGCGCGACCGTGGCACAGCATCTTCAGGCGCAACCCGGTGGGGTGGGGTAGCCGCACCCGCAAGCGCCTGCACCGTGTCATCGCCGAGGCGAATGCCTATGTGCAGACACTGAACGATACGTTCACAGATCCCTCAGGCGAGCACGTATCCAAAACAAAAAAACCTGCGCCGCCACTGGCCGTGGTCGAGCGTATTGCCGGAGAGGAATCACTTGAAACAAACGACAATTCATCCAACGAGAAAACAAGACAAGTGGTCTAAAAAGAAACGTCACAATGAAGAAGGGGCGCCTGTGCGCCCCTTTGATTTTATATAACTGAAACCTAGTCACGGTGTGGCGCATGGAGCGCCGTTGCTGTATTCATCTAGGTCGTCACGGGCAAGGTCGCTGTCACCCTGTTTTCTGACGCCGCCACCAACGCCGCGCTTTAACACCAGCCAATAGATAGAGAGCGTTCCAGATAACTTGCTGTTTTAATGGTAATATATCTGCTACCAGGCGTTAAGCAGCTATCCATGGACCATCAAACCCAAGACCGTGTCAACCGTTTAGCAAAAGACTGGCCCGAAGACCACGGGGCGGTGCTCCGCAAGGCTGTCGAATGGGCAACCGATTCACATAAGGGCCAGCAACGCGCTTCCGGTGAACCCTACTTCCAGCATGTACTGGCGGTCGCCGAGATCCTGCAGGAACTGAAACTCGATTACGAAACAATCGCCGCCGCCATGCTGCATGACGTGGTCGAGGACACCGATGTCACGCTCGAGCAGGTCAGGGCGGAATTCGGTCCGGTGATCGCCCGGCTGGTCGATGGCGTGACCCGGATGGAGCGCATCGGCGAGTTCCAGGAGAAGACTCACACCGGCAGCCGCGAGCATGTCCAGGCCGAGAGCCTGCGCAAGCTGCTGCTGGCGATGGCAGAGGATGTGCGCGTCGTGCTGATCAAGCTGGCTGATCGTCTGCACAACATGCGTACCCTGCAGCATCTGGATCCCGGGCGGCAGCGCCGGATCGCGCAGGAGACGCATGATATTTATGCGCCGCTCGCCAACCGGCTGGGCATCTGGCAGGTCAAGTGGGAGCTTGAAGACCTGTCGCTGCGTTATCTGGAACCCGAGGCCTACCTGCAGATTGCCCGGCAGCTGGCCGAAACGCGCACGGACCGTGAGCGTTATATCAACAAGGTGGTCGGTATACTCGACAGCGAACTGCAAAAGGCCGGCATCCGGGCCGACATCAGCGGCCGGCCGAAACACATCAACAGTATCTGGCGCAAGATGCAACGCAAGCGCCTCGACTTCGAGCAGATATTCGATGTGCGTGCGGTGCGCATTCTGGTAGAGGAAGAGAAAGACTGTTACGCCGCGCTCGGTATCGTGCACGGTCTGTGGCGCCACATACCCAAGGAGTTCGATGACTACATCGCCAACCCCAAGGAGAACCTGTACCGCTCCCTGCACACGGCGGTTGTCGGGCCCGAGGGCAAGGCGCTGGAGATACAGATCCGCACCGAAGCGATGCACCGCCATGCCGAACTCGGCGTCGCGGCACACTGGCGCTACAAGGAGGGTGGCAGCTTCGACCCTGGCTACGAGGAGAAGATCGCCTGGTTGCGGCAGCTGCTGGAGTGGAAGGACGAGGAGCGTACGGCCAGCGACTTTGTCGACCGGTTCAAATCCGAGGCCTTCCAGGAGCGGGTCTATGCGCTGACACCGCAAGGGCGGATCATCGACCTGCCTCGCGGCTCGACCCCGCTGGATTTTGCCTACGCCATACACTCCGAGGTCGGGCATCGCTGCCGCGGTGCCAAGGTTAATGGCCGCATCGTTCCCCTGACCTATCAGCTCCAGAACGGTGAACAGGTCGATATCCTGACGGCAAAGCAGGGCACACCCAGCCGGGACTGGCTCAACCCCCACCGTGGCTACCTCAACACCTCGCGCGCGAGGTCACGCGTCCGCCAGTGGTTCAAGCGTGAAGACCATGAGCACAACGTGGCCGCCGGTCGCGACATCACCGACCGGGAACTGCATCGACTCGGTGTCACCGGCCTGTCGCTGGACAAGCTGGCGGAGCGTTTCAAGTTTCGTCAGGTCGAGGAATTTCTCGCCACTGTCGGTCGCGGCGAAATCAATACCGGTCAGCTTGCCAGCGCCCTCACGGAATACATGCCTGCTAGCCGGGAACCGGTGGTTGAATCGGCCAGGAAAAGAGCTCGTGGCAAGAAGGTCGTGCCCGGTGGCGTGGAAATCAGCGGCGTCGGTAATCTGCTGACCACGATGGCGCGCTGCTGTCACCCGGTGCCGAATGACGCCATTGTCGGTTACATCACGCGCGGACGGGGCGTGACGATACACCGGCAGGATTGCGGCAACGTCCTGCGCCTGCAGGGTGAGGACCGGGACCGGCTGATCGAGGTCGATTGGGGGGCTGCCGCCGAGGCGGGTTACCCGGTGGATATCAGCGTGGAGGCCTACGACCGGCCTGGCCTGCTGCGCGACATAACCACCGTGTTCGCCAATGACCGGGTCAACGTGCTGGGTGTCAACACGACGACCGACACAAATGACGGGATCGCCCGCATGAATCTCACGGTAGAGATCAGTGACATCGGGCAACTCAGCCGCATCCTGACCCAGATCGGCCAGCTGCCAAACGTCGTTGAGGCTAAGCGCAGGGTATAGCCGACGGGACCGGCATCAAGTGGCTGTAGATGACTAGAAGCATTGGACTTCAGGACAATTTAACGGCAATCAGCAATTGCCTAAGATCATATCCAGTGGCACAGAAAATAACGCCCTCCATCGAGCCACAAGGTCATAACAGGAGGAGGGCTGTATCAGGTTATGCCGGGTGTGGGTGAATACAAAACCTCCGGGAAATAAGCCCACCGCTCACTGTGACTGGTAGCTAACACCCGACACCATTTTTTTCGATATATCCGTATCCAGTCCTGGTCAGATCCGTTCGATGCGATGAGCGGCTGTGTGCGCTTGCCGGAATCAGTAGCCCCTTAAGTGAATGCCGGTATATTGACATTGCATTCCTCCGCGTATCAGCTATGTTTGAATAAAAAAACAGGGGACGACGATGCAGGAACGGAGACACAACCAGCGCCGGGGCGATGAGCAGGCGTGCAGTTTTCCATGCCGTCGAGGAGATGGGGAACTCGTCGAGTCGGATCGTCGTTACCTGCCGGACAGAAGGCTGGACAGCTTCTCCGTTGAGGAAATCAGCTGCGAAGACTTTATCTCGGAGCTGTCCCGGTTAAACTGAAGCCCGCACGTCCACACAATCGCCAGCAGATGTCTGGTGTATCGCGGCCGAATTGGCTTAATGTCTTTTCCTGAAAAGCAGTGCTCGCGGGTCGTTGAGACGCATTGGTTTTGGCGCCCCGAATATAATTCGAACATCCGACCTGCGTTTCAGGAAGGCGTGCCTGATCCCGGGGCCCCTTGATCTGCCTGCATCGCACGGTAGTTATCATAGCCGCCTTAGCATGATATTCAGGGCAAAGGCCGTGATTCGTAGCCATCGTCAGCGAGTCTGGTCTCTGTTCCGCGTCCCCGCGTGGCAGGACCAATCCAGCAAGAATCCCGTCGGGAACTCCCGCCTGTAAAGACTGCAGCCGGATCCTGGCATGCGGCTGTGCCAGCCTTGTGACAAACGAGTGCTGCGACCCTGCGTTTATTTATGCCTGAACGATGCTATTCTGTACTGGCATGCGTGATTCAGGACATTCTGTCCGTGGGTTGCATGGCGAGGGTTCTTACCAAGGTTAGACATGAGGAGCAAATCATGAAGATTCGTCAGATGATTGTTGTGGCCCTGTTCGCAGGGCTGGCGTTTGCCGGGCTGTCCGGATGCGAGAAGAACGAAGGGCCTGCCGAGGAGGTCGGCAAGGCTGTCGATGAGGCTGCGTCGGATGTCACGGAAAAGGCAAGTGATACGATGGAGGCCATCGAAAAGAAGGCTGAGGAGTGATGGGTGATTTTTTCGCCAGAAATACCGGAAACGCCGATCGCATCATCCGGGTGGTCGTGGGTGCGCTGCTGGTAGGCAACGTGTTCGTCGGCCTGCAAACCGTTGTCGGCTGGATCGGGCTGATCCTGATCGTTACCGGACTGTTTGGTACCTGCCCGGTCTACTCACTGCTGGGGATCAATACCCGGACCCTGGGGGAGAAGGTCGGCCTGAAATAGCCGGCAGTCGCAGCAGTTCTCACGGCAGGGTTTGTGTCCAGGGCAGCACAGGCATGCTACGGTCGGGTGCCCGGGCCTGGGTGAAGATCTTCTGGACGGATTTTTTGCGCAGGGTGGACCTGCTAACGGAGGAGAAACGATGGATCTGCAGTCATTGATTATATTTCTGGCAATCGGTGCCGTCGCCGGCTGGCTCGCGGGAACCTTGATGAAAGGGGCGGGATTCGGACTGCTCGGTAATATCATCGTTGGAATTATCGGCGCTGTCGTGGGCGGTTTTGTCTTTGGCCTGCTGGGTATCTCGGTGGGCGGCCTGCTCGGATCCATTGTGACAGCAACGGCAGGGGCAGTATTGCTGCTGTTCCTTGTCGGGTTGATCAAGAAAGCATAATCCCTGGCGGAGTACCCGGTGTTTCCGGGTGGTGGGTGTTGCCGGGGATCCTGCTCCCGGCAACACCGTTTCAGGAATATGCCGGTAATGGCCACTTGTGGTCGGGGATGCCCAGGGTGGCTGGCACAGGCCGTTCAGGGCATGGCCTTGCAGAACGGCGGGGTTGTGACAGCTGCGCCGCACCGACGGCAATCTCGATCCAGCCGGTTTTTTTCGTGCCCGTCGCGGTAGAATAGCGCCAGCAGCCCGGGCCATGGCGGCCCACCAGAGACGAGCCACCCACGCATGTACACATTTCAACCTCACGCCCGGATCCTGGCGGTGTGCCTTGCCGGTATGCTGTCCATCATGGTGGCGGGCGGTGCTGCCGCACCGCCTGTCGAACCGGTGGTTGACGCGGGCGCCAGTGATACCGGGGAGCTGCCGGCGGTGCCTGATCACGGCCTCCAGCAGGCACTCGAGCAACTCGTCCGGGAGCAGGGGCTCTGGTCGCAGGTGGAATCACGCAAACTGGCGCTGGGGCTGGTCGACATAACCGACATCGACACGCCGCGCTACGCCGCGCTCAATCCCGACCACATGATGTACGCCGCCAGCCTGCCGAAGATTGCCATCCTGCTCGGGGCCTACGTCGAGGTCACTGAGGGTGACCTGCAACTGGAGGAGGGCCTGCATGAGGACATGGTCCGCATGATCCGCTACTCGGACAACGCCAGTGCCACCCGTGTGCTGGAGAAGGTCGGCCGGGAGGACCTGATCGACATCCTCACCTCGGAGCGCCTGCGGCTCTATGACCCGGCGCACAACGGCGGGCTGTGGGTCGGCAAGGACTACGCGCGCCAGAACGCCTTTCGGCGCGACCCGCTGCACAACCTCTCGCACGGGGCTACCGTCTACCAGGTGGCGCGCTTTTTCTACCTGCTGGAGAAGGGCGACCTCGTCGACGACGCCTACCGCGACGAGATGAAGGAGATCCTGTCGAAGCCCGGCATCGAGCACAAGTTCGTTGCCGGCCTGCGAAACCGGCCCGTGACGGAGATGTACCGCAAGTCGGGCACCTGGCGTCAATACCATGCCGATGCCGCGCTTGTCGAGGCCGGCGGCCACCGTTTCATCATGGTCGGCCTGGCTCAGCACCCGGACGGCGGCAAGTGGCTCACCCGGCTCGCAGCGCCGATGCATGACCTGGTTGTTGGCGGGGAGGCGGCAGGTGCCGGCGACGAGGAGCCGGACGATGATTAGTGACCGGGGCCTGCGCCGCGGCGCTGGCCGGGTCAGGCGCGATTGCGCCGAAACCCGACGATGATTTCAGCCGCACCGGGATATGCCCTGCGGGCTAACCCGGCCTACGGCTTGCTGCCAGCGGTTTCGGCGGTGACCTCAGGTGTCTCCGGGTGTGCCTGGTCGATGAGCTTCTGGATGCGGGTCGCCAGCGTCTGGTGGTCGACGGCCGAGTTCTTGCGCAGCACGTTGGAGATCAGCATCACCATGTAATGCAGCCGCCGTTCGCCGGCGGGGCTTTCGATGATGGCGAAGGAGTTCATATAGTTCTTCACGTTGCCCATGTACTTGCCGCACTTGAAATCGGGCTCCTGCTTGCAGCTGTATAGCGAGCCCGACTTGAAGTACACCGCGGCATCCTTCAGCGCGGGCGAGGAGGCGTAGCGGATGCGCCGCTCGGTGACGTAGATCAGGCGCTTGATCTGGTGGCTCGAGAACGCGTCCACCAGCCGTCCCTGTTCCAGTCGCAACCCGTATTGCATGAGCTGACGGGCGGTGGCGTAGCTACTGCCCGGTCCGGGCACTTTTGCCTTGCCCTGGCGGGTGAAGAAGCTGGCCTGGCGGAAATACTCCAGGTCGAAGCCATTGCGCACCAGCGGCTCGAAGAAGGTCTTCTCGAACAGCGCCGTCAGCTCCTTTTTCGGCGTCTCGTCGAAGAAGCGCCGGATTTCGGCCTCGGGCGGCGGGTAATCGCGGCCGTACTGGCGCATCAGCATGGCGTCACGCATCAGCATGCCGGCGGCCGAGTTGGAACTCGGCGACAGCATCCAGTCGAGGTATTCCCACAGCGTGGCCCGGTCGCCATCCTTTATGGTGCGGCGCACGAGTTTGCGCGTATCGATGTCGAACATGCGCACGGTGTGATGGTCGGTGTGCGAGAACTCGTCGGCAGTGATGACGGTCTCCCGCAGGACGCGCAGGCGGTCCTGCTCCGCGGGCCAGATGTCCGCGAGCGCCTGGAATACGGCCAGTGCGACGGCCAGTTTGCCGACGCTGCCGACGTTCTGCTTGTGATCGCCGCGGTGCTCGGCATAGCGCGGCCGTTCCGGGTCGGACAGGTCGAGCACGGCAATGCCGTAGCGGTCGGCATGGCTGCCGAGCAGTTTGGTGATCTGCTCGCTGAAGGCCGGGTCCACCGGCGGCAGTTCGAGGTCGCGCCGGTCGAGCAGGCGCAGGTCGACCTGTTGGGTAGCGAGCAGGGCGCCCGGCGGCTGCCGGTGACCCTTAAGTTCGCCTGCCTCCACCAGACGCGCGGCCTCCAGCCGGCGTATGCCGGTATCCGCGTAGCCGTCCAGCGGGTAGGCGCGGGCGAGTGACGGCAGTATCAGGGCAATGGCGCAGACGACTGCGCCCCGGCCGGACTTGCGATTGAACGATCTCATTTTACCGGTACCTCCCCGAGCTTGACGGTCTTGTCCATGGCGGACGCCAGCGCCTGGTCCATCTGCACCAGGTAGTTGTTGCCGCGGGCGCTGCGGCTCTCCAGGAACGGCCGGATCTGAAACAGCCGGAGCTGGCCCTCGACGAAGCCGAATTCCACGTCGGCGGCGGCCGGGCGGCCGGCGTCGTCCGTGACGGGCGGGAAGCGCGTCGGCAGTTCATCGCGCGCAAAGGTGACCAGCCGCGTGATCTCGGCAGGCTGGAGCACGGTGTCAGATCCGCTCGCCGGCAGCTTCTCGATGCCACCGTTGTCGGCCGGACGGCGCCGCCAGGGCGCGGTGGCCGTGGCCAGCACGCGCACCTTGCCGTTGCGGGTGTCGACCCGCAGCGACTCCGCGGCCTGGCCGTCCACGGCACCGCCGACACCCTCATTGACCGCCACCGAAATCACCTGCCGGTCACCGGTGTCGAGGTCCTGGGTAACGAGCACGCCGGATTTGTCGGAAGCGACGGAACCGAGCAGCAGGATCGAGGTGTAGACATGCTCGGGGCTCTCCATGTGCGACTGGCGCCAGGCAAAAGCACGCGCGGTAAAGGGCGAGGCCCAGACGCGGTTGATCGCCTCAAGCAGGTTGTCGTAGCCCGCCACGTTCGGCAGCGTGAGGTTCAGACCCGCGCCGGTAAAGCCGGGCAGGTCCTCGACGTTGGTGTCGGAGCGCACGAACACGCCGGCATCCGTGGTGCCGAAGGTGTCAGTCAGCGCGGCCCGCAGCTGATTGCGGAACGGCTCGCTGTGCCGGGTCGCCAGGATCAGGTCATAGAGCTCGGCACGGAAGGCCTCGGTCTTTCCGGCCCGCTCCGGGGAGTCTGCCGGCAGCGCGGCCAGTTCGCGGTACTGGCCGACCATCCAGTCGTAGATGCTTCTGCTGCTGTCCCGGTAAGGCCGGTCGAGTACTTCGGCCTTGAAGATACCGAACGGGATGGCGACGCCGGGGGCGACCGACTCGGGGAAGGCGCGCCGCAGCTCGCCCAGCTTGGCGGCCTTGGGTCCCACGGTACGGCCCGAGTCGCTGGCACGCAGAACATCGAGGCTGATGAACTCGCGTGCCGAGAGATCCAGCTTCTCGAGGTCGGGCCGGATCACCACGTCGCTGGCCATGCCTTCCTCGCCCAGCCGCTTCGCCCACTGCGCATCGAACGGCGAGAGTTCGACCAGGCCCGCCGGGCTGACGGCGAGCACGACCTGTTCGCCGTCATGGGCCTGCAGGCGGGCGATCAGGTCCTCGTTGACCGAGACGTTCGGAATGCCGAGGTTGCGCGCCAGCAGCTGTACGTGGGAGAGGGGATTGCCTTCGCCGGCCGTCAGGATGCCGGCGATCGGCGGCAGGTCCGAGACCGTTTCGGGCAGCAGGTAGATGCCCTTCGGGTCGAACTCCTCCATGCGCTCGAGGTCGGGACGGGCATGGAACACACCGATGGCGATACCGGGGTTGAGCGCATGGAAGCCGGTGCCCAGTTCCTCGCCGAAGATGCGGTGGCGCACGCCGGCCAGCCGGTTGCCGTCCTGCGACAGGCCGTCGAGCACCGCGGAATAGAACAGCAGCGGGCTGCCCCGGAGCTGGTCCTGGATGAAGAGCATCGCCTTCGGCTCGATCTCGTCCAGTTTCTGCATCGACTCGAAGAAGTAGAAGCGCAGGTTCTGGGTGGCCCAGCCCGGGACGCGCCCCAGGTAGCGCAGTTCCTCGAGGTAGCGCTCGAGGCTGACCTCCGGGACGGCCAGGGTCGCCAGGGACTGCTGCAGTGACGTGTGCTCCCGAGCCTTGATCAGACCGCTGCCGTAGGCCGCCTCGGCCGCGGATTTCAGCAGCCCGAGACGCCCTGCACGGGGCATGCCGTCAAGCGCTTCGCGCAACTCGGCGGCGGCGCGGAAGTTGGCGTCCTCGACCCGCAGGCCGAGATCGAGTACGCGCAGGCGCGCCGCGGGTGTCTTGATCCGCGGCAGTGCGTCGCGCAGGTCAGCGAGCAGTCCGGCGGTGGCACGGTAGCGGCCGTCGGCCGAGTCGTTGGCGCGCAGCGCCTCGATGGCCTCGCCAAGCAGTTCCTGCAGCCAGGGCGCGCCGTCCAGGTGCCGTATATCGGCCTCCAGCAATTCGGTCAGCGGCTGGCCCCGGTAGACGCCGTCGATGAGCCCGGCCAGCGCCTCATAGCGTGGCCGAAGGCCGGCGTCGCTGATCCCGGCGGCATAGTCGCGCACCCGGGCGGCATCGCCGGCGTCCGGAGCGCCATGTATCTTGGCACGCAGTGACCGGAAGCCCGGGTCCTTGTCCGACAGGGCGGCCGACTCCTGGCGGACCTTCTGGGCCGAGGCGGTCTCCTGGCCATGCGGCAGCAGGCGTGTGCCGATGCGCAGGGCCGGGTAACGGGTATTGATCCACTCCGGCTGGCCGGCGAGGTACTCGAGCAGGGCACGCCCGCCCTCGCGCTCGTCCTCTTCCTGGATGGCGCCGCGGTAGAACAGCGCCCGGCGCAGGATCCAGCCGTCGTCGGCGCCGATCAGGTAGCGCTCGATCAGCAGCTGCGCATAGTTACCAGGGAAGTCAGGCTGCGCCGCCGTTGCCTGCGGGTCGATGCCGGCCAGCAGGCTGGCGACCCGGTAACCCTGCTCGCGCAGTTCCAGGGTTCGCTCGCTCCACTCACCGTGCTGGTGCCCGCCGCCATGATCCTGGCAGGCGTAGGGTTTCGGCGGCAGCACGGTACCGTCGTTGCAGAACCAGCGCAGGTGCGAGAAGGGACCGCGAGGCTGCTCCTTCATGTCGCTGATCCACTGCCGGTAGGTCGGCAGGTCCTTTGACAGTGCGAGCTGCGGGTTCAGGGCAAGGGCTAGGATGAGTGGCGGGATCAGGCGTTGCATGGAGTTCTCCGGTTGTCGTTATCTCGCAAGGTTAACACTGGCGGCAGGCGCGGTGCATGGTGCCGCGGTTCATGTCGCGGCGCAGCCGTCGGCCTTCCCTGGATCGTGCGTTGCTGGCTGCATCACCAGCCGGCGGTGCTCACGGCCGACCAGGAAGGCCAGCAGCAGCCAGGCGCTCACCAGCAGGATGTTGATCATGGCGAACTGCCGGGTGGTGAGGGCGAACCAGGTGGTGCCGGCGAAGACCAGCGCGGCTGAGAGCACGTCACCCGAGCGCACGAAGAAGGTGTCGATGGCCTGCTTTGCCTTGTACTTCTGCTCGCGCGTGGTCGGCAGGAACAGCACCTGGCGCACCGTGTTCTGCAGCGAATAATCGGTGGCGTTTTCCGCCGTCTTGACCCAGCGGACCATGGCCAGCAGGGGGTAGAAGGCGGCGACCAGGTAGCCGCCCAGCGCGATCAGCGGCAGGATGAAGATCGCGGCGCGCACGCCGAGATACTTGAGCACGCGCGAGACGACGAACAGCTGCAGCAGCAGACCGGCAATGTTCACGACGCTGAAGAAGTCGGCATAGAAGTGACCGATAAAGGTCTCCTCGTCGGGCGCGGCGGCGGCTTCCTTGACCGTCCTGCCCAGGATGTACTCACCGGTCGTATTGACCCAGTTCAGGAACAGCATCAGCAGGGCGATCAGCAGCAGGTAACGGTTTTGCAGCACCAGGCGGAAGGCGCCGCTCCTGCCGAGCGGTGCCTTGGCCGCGACGTAGCTCTTGATCTCCGCGCCGCCGCTGCCCGAGAGAATGAGCGATTCCCTGACCGGCTTGAGAATGTAATAGGCCGTCAGGATGAGGAAGATGTTGAGCGCGAGCATCAGCGCCGAGGCGGCCTCGCCCTGCCGCACCTCGGTGAAGAGGTTCAGCAGACGCTCGTTGGGTGGCAGGCTGGCGATCGGGGTCATGTGCCTGTCAGGTCAGTCTCGTCAGTGGCTCCGGCCCGGCGTCAGGGACGGTCGCAGCTGACTTGCTGTTCCTGCGCCTTGCCGGTAAGAAGGAAGGCGGCAGGATCCAGGTCGAAGCGCAGTTTGCCTGCGCGGCAGCTCTCGCTCAGGATGTCGGCTGCGAGAGTGGTATTGTCCAGCACCTGGTCAAACTGGTCCCTGCTGAGGCCAAAGCTGTCTCGGACGTAGTCATGGAGTTCACCGCCGGCACCGAAATCCTGTGCCAGTCGCAGCAGGCGACGGTAGGTGTCTGCGCTGTAGTGGCGGATCTTCTCCAGCATACGTGTCTTCTTCGTGTAGTTGGCGTAGGGGACTCGGCCGCCGGCGTCGTTGTCGTTCAGGTGGGTGCGCCGGATGCGGACTGCGTGCTGCCCGGCGAGTTCGTCCGGTAGTTGCGTACCGCTGGCAGGCATGCTCCGGAGCGCGCCGTTTTCCACCCAGTACCAGTAGCCGAGGTAGTCGATGTTGCCGACGCGGTCCTGCTGGCTGAAGATGTAGTCCAGCAGCGTTATCTCGGTGAGTTCCTTCATCCAGAACACCATCTGCTCCGGCGCTACCCCGCCACGCATGGCCTGGCTCAGGGTCCTGTTGGTCGCCGCCTCGTGGATGCCCTCGTCGATCGCCTCCAGCAGTGGCAAGTCGGAGCGCAGTGCCAGGAACGGCGCGGTTTCCTGGAAATCGCGGTTCTGGCCCTCGCCCCAGCCCGACTCGCGCGTGCCATTCACCTCGGCTCCGTAGCGGTCGCCATGCGGCTGCAGCAGGACGCCGTAGACCTGCTGCCTGTCCGGCGTGAAGAGTTCATCCGTGTCGCGGTAGGTGGCCGGTTTCTTTTCCGCCTCCTGCAGGATCTTCCAGCCGGCATGGTTCATGTCGCCGACCCTGCGGTGCGCGGACAGCTCCAGGCCGCGGCGGGTCACGCGCTCGAGATGTTCCGTCCGGTCCATCGAGCGGTAGACACTCGCCGGGACATGGACACCGGTGTTGAAATAACGGGAAAAGTGGTAGTAGAGCAGGGCGGCGGTGGAGAAGGTGGCGCTGGTACGGGCATCGTTCATGGTCATCTTGAAGGAGACCGGCTCACCCGGGGCACCGCGCTTTACGGGGCTGCTGCTGGCGCACTGCTCGGCCTCGAAGGCCTGCGCGTCACCGGCAAACGTCCCGCGGGAGAGGTCGTAGACCAGCGTGCCCGGACTGGTGCTGAATACCTTAGGACACAGGGCATGGTTGCCTGAGTAGAAGTCGATAGCGCAATACGCCTTTTCCAGGTCCCTGTCCGCGTCGCGGTAGATGCCGCCGGGCATCCTGTCGAGCATCATGCACTGTTCCCCGATTCCCTGCGGCGAAGGGTGGTTGATGGCGGAGCCGCTGAATGCCGCGGCTGCAGCCTGGACTCCAGTGCCTGCCAGCCACAGCACCATGTACAGCGCCAGTACGGTCCG
>Ga0209536_100007962_pt1 | contig 15994 bp, 11 predicted proteins | sample DeeMarSeWOR28_12_FD_187461 | JGI IMG/M metagenome (GOLD analysis project Ga0209536, IMG submission 187461) | Marine sediment microbial communities from White Oak River estuary, North Carolina - WOR-2-8_12 (SPAdes) (version 2) | ecosystem: Environmental > Aquatic > Marine > Intertidal zone >...
TTTTTGCGAGGCCGACAAATTCTGCTTATTGAGTAATTAAAGTCCCACAATCATGAACGGGGCCAGACAACATCAAAGAGTTACGAGCGGAATACCTGTCGGTGGAGAACTTTTTGCGAGGTCGACAACTTTTTTTGCGTAAACTAAATTAGAAACATATAGACAAATTGGAGGAAGGCAATGCGACTGATATTATTGGGAGCCCCCGGGGCAGGCAAGGGAACCGTAGCTAAACTGCTGACAGCTATTGACGGCTCTGTCCAGATATCTACAGGAGATATTCTGCGCGGTGCGGTGCAGGCAGGAACTGAGCTTGGCAGGGAAGCGGAAGCCTATATGAAACGGGGCGACCTCGTTCCTGACTCCCTGATCATGGGTATTATGGAAAAAAGGCTGCAGGAGCCGGATTGCCAAAAGGGATTTCTGCTTGACGGTTTTCCTCGGACTATCCCGCAGGCTGAAGCACTCAGGGGTCTATTGGCAAAATTAAACATCACTCTTGACATGGCAGTGAACATCGATGTGCCGCGTGAAGTAATTCTTGACAGGTTGTGCACCCGAAGGACATGTGAAAATCCCAAGTGCCAGGCAATTTATAATGTCAAGAGCAGCCCGCCGAAACAGGAAGGCATCTGCGATAAATGCGGCAGCCCCGTCATCCAGCGCGATGATGAAACAGAAGAGGCAATTTCGCACCGCCTGGCGACATATAATGAAAAAACGGCACCACTTATTGGTTTTTATGAGAAGGAAGGGCTGCTGAAAACGGTTACCGGCACTTCCAGTGATAAAGTGGTCAACGAACTGAAAGCTGCACTGGGGCTTTAATCTTCAAGGTAAGCAAGTGGGGTGAGAAATGTCTGAATCGCCGGTAATTAAAACAGAATTCAGGGATCTGAAACTGGTCCACCGCGGCAAGGTCAGGGACCTCTATGAAGTTGATGATAAACTTCTTATGGTTGCCACCGACCGTATTTCGGCTTTTGATGTTGTCATGGACAATCCTGTGCCAAACAAGGGCAAGGTACTCACCAGGTTATCCCTGTTCTGGTTCGATTTTTTAAGTGATATTCTGCCAAACCACCTTATCACTGCCGATGTTGAAAAGTATCCCCCTGCCTGTAGTCCCTACCGGGAAGAACTTCGCGGCCGAAGCATGCTGGTAAAGAAAGCCAGACCCCTTCCGGTTGAATGTATTGTGCGGGGCTACCTCTCAGGGTCGTTCTGGAACGCCTACCGGAAAGATACCACGGTCTGTGGCTTTAAGCTGCCCCCGGGGATGGTTGAGTCGGACAAATTCCCTACACCTCTTTTCACCCCTTCGACAAAGGCGGATCTGGGCCAGCATGATGAAAATATTTCCATAGCGAGGATGGAAGAACTGGTGGGAGTCGCAGAGACTGCCCGAATAGTTGATGTCAGCATCAAACTCTACCAGAAGGCAGCTGATTATGCCCTGCGCCGGGGCATAATCATCGCCGATACAAAATTTGAGCTGGGTTGGTTTGCAGGGGAACTGATCCTGATTGACGAGGTGCTGACCCCGGATTCATCAAGGTTCTGGCCCCTGGATCAATATACCCCTGGTAAAGGGCAGCCGAGCTTTGATAAACAGTTCTTAAGGGATTACCTTTCGTCGCTTGACTGGGATAAAAAACCCCCTCCGCCCCCGCTTCCGGATGAAATTCTCGAAAAGACCGGGACCCGGTATGCTGAAGCAGTCGCAAGAATTATCGGTACTTAGATTTCGGCTGCAAGATTTGCTCCCCTGATGAATCAGGCTAACTGTATTTCTCCTGATGCGCAAAGGCAGCCAGGAAAACCGTTTTTGCCTGCTCTTTGAAAAGGGGGGTTGCCAGGTCTATATTTTTCCAGCAGAGCCGATTGTACGGATCATTTTTCTCTCCCTTTTTGTTGAATTCGTTTCCTTCCCATTCAATCTTGGCTTTGCGCAGCGCCTCCTGTTCGTTTTTGCCTTTATGGATTTCCTGGGCAAAGACAAAGGAGGCCCTGGGAAAAAAGTAAAGCGGCTCTGTCAGACCCTGCCAGTAGAGATCTAAGAGTTGCTCAAGGAGTCGAATGCTTTCAGCCGGCGGCGCGAATTTGTATATAGTTTCCTGCCCGGCACAAAAAGTGTTCATGGTATTTTGCGGTGCAACAGTTTCCTGCAGGCTGTTGAGCGCAAGATGGCTTATCCAGCTCCGGATAATATCTTTGGGCTTTATTGTGGCATAACGGTATTGCAGCAGCCCGGCTGTGCAGACATTATCAAGCTGACCGTTTAAGGTGAATTTTCCTATTGTCAGGTTAATTTGCTGCTGCTTTGATTCCTGTCCCGCAAGAAGCTTTGCAAGCCTTTTATGAAAGGATTGCAGTTCGGATACCAACTGCGTAAAGTAGATTTTTCCTATTCTGCCGTGGGGGAGTTCCCCCGCTGCTTTCTTGATCTGATAAAGCTTGTCGCATTCCTCTCCCTTCAATAGGTGATCCAGAATTTCATTTTCCAGTTTGTATCGCGCCAATCCTTTCAGGGTAAAGGGCTCACTTGTGGCCAATGCCTGGTTTTCTTCAATAGGGGCAATACCAATCATCTTGACCAGGAGATAGCGTGCAGGGTGGGAGAAAAACCTGACCAGTTGATGTAGCTCTATATCTCTGAATTCATCCGCAGGAGTTGGCAGCGGTATGGAAAACAGGGGCATGATCTTCCGCTGTTCAGCAATAAGGGCTATTGCTGCTTCACAGTTTTCTGCCGAATAGCTGAAGAGTTTTTCCTGCCGGGCAGCGGTTTGGTGACAGAAGTAATCAGGATGAAACGGCTGCAGATGATGCATTGTGGTCAATTTGCCGCTTGGTGCAGGAAAAGATTCATCCTGGTCATCCTGCCACATATATCCCTGATCAATGTAATCCATGAGTTCGCATACCAGGACGGAAGGGGGGCGCTTGGAACCGTCCTGGATCGATTGGCCCACATAGCTTATTGAGAGTTTCTGGCGGGCTGAAAGAATGGTCTCGAGAAAGAGGTAGCGGTCATCATAACGCCTGGACCTGTCGCCACGTCTGGGTTCCATGGCTATGAGGTCAAAGCTTTTCTTGCGGCCAGAGCGGGGATACATGCCATCGTTCATGCCTAACAGAAAGATAACCTTGAAGGGAATGGCCCGCATGGGCAGCATAGAGCAGAATGTAATCCCCCCTGTAAGAAACCCGCTTGCTCCTGAAATAGGAGAAAACCGCTCATTAAGGGAACTGACCAGAAAAGACCGGATCACCCCAAGGCTTATCTCTTTATTGAAAAAAGTTAGGTCCTGCAGTTCCCGCAGCCTAAAGAGGAGTTGGTGCAGGACCCGATCCTCCGCTTCAGATTCTTCATCGGCCAGCAATAGTTTATCTTTGGTCTGCAGCAGGATTTCCGACCATTCCCGGAGGGTATGTGATTGTTGCAGCGTTTCTACCAGGCGGAAAAGATTCTCGCTAAAATCGAGAAAATTACCAAGTATATCCGTGTCATTTCCTTCGATATGGTCATAGGCAAGGATGTTTTCAAAAAGAATCCGGTCATGTCCCGGCATGGCATATCCCAGCAGCAAACGATCAAGACCGGCACGCCAGGTGTTTTCTCTGTAAGGCGGCAGTCCGAGTCCAGCTTTGTGGTTCTGGTCAACACCCCAGCAGATGCGGGTTTCACGAATCCAGTTTTTTATGAGAGCAATATCTGCATCATTGATGGAGAAACGTCTCTTTACAGCCTCCGCCTCAAGAATGCTTAGTACTTCAATGGTTGTGAAGCGGCAGTGAGGCAGTGCGAGGATGTCCAGGAAGGTTTCAATGTATTTGCTCGCCATTCTGATTGATTGATCAGAAATGCTATAGGGAATTCTCCTGCGGGCAGAAATGTCTGCATCAAAAACAGAACGAATCAAAGGAACATATTCATCGATCTCGGGAGCCATGACAAGAATATGCCTGGGCTCGATCGGTTCTTCAGGGCCTGCTTTGTCGAAAATATCCAAAAGTTGATCATGGAGGATTTCAACTTCCCGCATGGGGCTGTGACAGGAATGAAAAATGAGAGTAGCATCATTTTCATTAATTTTCTGTTTTTTACCGGTCAAGCCGACTGTTGCAGCGGGATTTTCACGCAAGAAAAGAATGTCCTGCTGGATATTTGCCAGGAGCGAAGCATCGCCCGGATCCTGAAAAAATTCATGCTCTTCGGAGTTGAATTCCTGCAGCATCATCATGAAATCTCTGCCTAGATGCCCCATTGAAGCCAGCAGGCTGTTGCCCTGAGTGAGATGCAGCATCGTCTGGCCCGCAGCCGCCTGACGGCTGATCTTTACAATATCCCGGTCAGCAAGGATATCAAACCAGTATTCCATGCACGGATTCATGATAAAAAAATGCAGCTCAATATAATGTGCCAGTGCGGCCAGAACTTTCAAATGATAGGGGGGAAGGGATGAGATGCCGAAGACAGAGACCCTTGGAGGTAATATTGCATGATCGAATGCGGGGTCGTGAATTTTCTCCTCAAAGAATTGCAAAATCCTGGCCCGATGAAATTCAGGGAACTGCTGATTTTGTTGAAGACGATCAATAAGCCGACGCCATAGTATAGATTGCCAGGCATGATGTGCAGGAACATTTTTTGTGTTTTCCTCCCAGTCCGTGAGCATCTGCGGCCGGAAAAGAGTGTACTGGTCAAAGAGATCAGCTGTTTCATATGCCAGCTGGTAGAGCTTTATATCAGCACCGGACTCAAGATATGTTGCGACCTTGAGAAATTCAGGTTCGTGCATGACCCCGGGGAGGAGATCCATTAAATGCCACAGGATATATTCTTTTTCAAAACATGATATATCGGGTATATCCGGCAGTAGAAGTTTGAATATGTTGCGGATAAAAGTATTTGGAAAAGGACAGTCGCAGTTGGCCCAGATATTTAACCTGGCTGCAGTCTGCATGGCAAGCCAGCGGGCCATGCCTCTGCTTTGAATGAGAACGGTTTCTTCCTGAAATGGAGGCAGCGGACGGGAATGGAGTAATTCGGCAAAGGTGTCGGCAAGTATTTCAAGTCTGTTGCTGGAATAAAGATGAATGCCCGGCATGGAAATACCTAGACCTGAAGATTCTCCCGGCTTAAAGGACCAGGGTGGGAATCAAATTGAATCTGCTCCTGCCATGGCTGACTGTACCCGGTCACGTCCATCTTCCTTGGCTTTGTACAGGGCCTGGTCGGCTGCTGCAATGAGGACTTCCGGCTCAGTCCCCTGCTGCGGGACTATCGCCGAGACCCCGATACTGATGCTGACAGTATCGCAGACTTTTGATTTGGCATGTTCGATCCGCAGTGCTTTTATAGCCTGGCGCATCTCTTCAGCTACTTTGACCGCACCGTTTAGGTCCGTATCAGGAAGGATGACGGAAAATTCCTCTCCGCCGTAGCGGGCAAGAAAATCAGTGTCACGATGAAGGGTCGAAGCCAACCCCTGGGCCACTTTTTTCAGACAGTCATCGCCTCCCTGGTGGCCATAATGATCATTGTAAAGTTTGAATGAGTCAATGTCGAGCATAATGAGGCTGATGGGCTGCTCACTACGTATTGTCCTGTTCCACTCCTTTTTCAGGGTCTCATCAAAGCTTCTGCGGTTTGCGATACCGGTTAAAACGTCTATAGAAGATAGTTTTTGCAGCCTCCGGTTGGCTTCCGCCAACTGGGCCCGGCTTTTTTCAAGGGCCTGGAAGGCCTCGTCTCTTTCAAGTTGATTTATGTAAGCCTGGGAGTGATAGCGAACCCTTGCTATCAATTCAATCTTGTCGGGTAATTTGACCAGGTAGTCATTTGCGCCGAGCTTAAAGGCTTCACTCTTGAAGGTGGCGTCTTCCTTGGTGGAAAGAACAATAATCGGGATTTTTGCGGTTGCTGTGTTTACCCTGAAGTAGCGTACAAGCATCAGGCCGTCAATCTCAGGCATAACAAGGTCCTGCAATATGACCGTCGCATTGACAGCAGCTGCAAGTTCTATCGCCTTGGCCGGGTCCTGACAGTAGTGGAATTCAATGTCTTCTTCGTTGCTGAGAGCCCGCCGTATTGCCTCTATGATCATTGCCTGGTCATCAACGAGCAGGACAGTGATCTTGCGCTGTTTTGGTGAGAATTTTGAATTATTTGTTTTACTCATAGCATTTTGTTTTTTTCGCAAGAAGAAAGTCGCTGATTGCTCTGCCGATCCTGCCTGCCGGCAGGATATCAGTGGCTGCACCTATCTGCGCTGCAGCCTTGGGCATTCCATATACTATGCTTGAGCCACGATCTTGGGCAATTGTATACCAGTTACGATTATGAAGTGCAAGAAGACCTTGGGCGCCATCCCTGCCGATGCCTGTCAGAAGGGCGGCAATGCCGGCAGCAGGCCAGTATTGGGCTACACTGTTGAAGCATACATCAACCGACGGGTGATAAAAGTTGTCTCTGGGTTCCTCGGAATAGCTGAAGGTTAATCTCGGGGTCATGACAAGATGATCATCAGTACATGCCATAAGCACCTTGCCTGGCTCCGGTAGGGCGCCATCCCTTATGATATTTACCGGCATACTTATCTGGGGAGCCAACCACTCGACAAGGCCCGGGGTAAATTGGGCATTCATATGCTGGATAACAATAAAGGCGGCAGGAAAATTTTCGGGAAACGTTGAAAGGATTTCAGTTAGGATTTTAGGTCCTCCGGTAGAACAGCCCAACATAACCAGATCCAGCCCTTCAATCTCGATTTTGGGTTTTGCTGCAACCCGGAAGGTTTTGCCGGCAGTTTTGGACATCTCCCCTGTAAGCTGGCCAATCCTGTAGATTTTCCTTAAGAGTTCTTCACCTTTGGCAGTATCTCCCAGCTTGCCGATAACCGGGGTTGCCACAGCATCCAGGGCCCCGGCGCCCATGGCCTCGAAAACCTTGGCAGAATTCCCTGTTACTGAAGAGGTGACAACCAGTATGGGGCAAGGAGTTGTCTGCATGATTCTGCGGGTAGCCTCAACACCGTTCATAACAGGCATAACCAGGTCCATTAAGATAATATCCGGCGTTAGTTCCCCGCAGCGCTCAACCGCCTCAAGGCCGTTTTTTGCAATCCATACAACCTGGTGCTCTGGAACTGATGTCAGCACCTTTTGGAGACTTTCAATACAAATGGCAAGGTCATTGACAATTCCAATCTTCAACTGAGGGCCTCAAGGCATATTTTCATAAATGATATATTCAAATGCGAAGGGCTATTCTCAAAAATGTAGAGCAGTAATTTACCGGAGGGTATCAAACAGGAAATATCCTATTCTTCAGCCTCACCAATGAGATCAAGAACTGCATTTACAAGAGTCTGGTCCTGGAAGCTTTCCTTGGTGAGATAATAGGCAGCCCCGACTTCAAGGCCTTTGTTAATGTCTTCATCGCGATCCTTGTAAGAAACGATGATGACAGGCAAATGACTCAGTTTCGGATCATTTTTTATGAGAGAAATGAGTTCAAAGCCATTCATCCGCTGCATATCAATATCAGAGATTAGCAGGTCGTAGTCTTTATCACGTACAGTATTCCAGGCGTCCATGCCGTCAACTGCAACATCAACGTCATAGCCTCTGTCCATCAGCATTTTTTTCTCAACTTCACGGATGGTGATTGAATCGTCTGCCACCAGGATGCGTTTTTTCTTTTTCTCATGGTCTGTGCCGACCCGCATAAGGCGGTTGCCGCTGATCAATTTATCAAGTGATCGGGAAAAGTCTTCAACGTCAATGATGAGGACCGGGGTCCCGTCATCAAGAATTGATGCGGATTCTATGTCCTTTACCTTGCCAAGGCGGGGATCAAGCGGTTGGACAAGGAGGTCCCGGACACCGAGAAGCTTATCAACGGTGAGGCCATAGAAGTTCAACCTGTCATTGAAAACTATGACGTAAAGATATTCTCCGCTGGCGGCAGGAGGGGTCTCGCTTTTGAATACCTGTTGAGCAGAAACAATGCCTATCCTTTTCTGGTTAAGCGTGTAATATTGTCGGCCTTCCACTACCTGGATCTGGTCCGGTGTCAACTGCAGGATATGGTCGATGGAAACGAGGGGAAAAGCATAGGGTTCGCCGTTTATTTCCGCAAGAAGGGTCCGGAGGACCGAGAGTGTCAATGGCAGCTGCAGTTCAAAGCTTGAGCCTTCGTGTAATTTTGTTGAGGATCGAATTTTGCCGCGGACATCACTGATTGCAGAATACACTACATCAAGGCCTACTCCGCGCCCTGAAACCTTGCTGACATGTTTCTGGGTTGAGAAGTTCGGCAGGAAGAGAAATTCGAGAAGTTCCGGTTCAGAAAGAGACGCTGCCATATCAGGAGTGCAAAGTTTTTTCTCCACAATGGTCTGGCGCAATTTTTCCAGGTCAACCCCCCGGCCGTCGTCACTTACGGTTATGCACAGCATGCCTTTACTGTGTCGTGCGATCAACTGGATGTTGCCTTTTTCAGGTTTACCTCTGGCAACTCGTTCAACTGGCGGTTCAATGCCGTGATCCAGGGCATTCCGTATCAAGTGGTTGAGCGGTGCTTCAATCTTGTCGAGAATATCCCGGTCTACCATGGTTTCGGGACCAGTCACTTCAAAATTTACTTCTTTATCGAGTTCCCGGGCAACATCGCGGACCATGCGGGCAAAACCCCTGATGCCTTCTGAAAACGGTCTCATCCTGCTTTTTATGATTTCAGTATACAGGCGATGGGATATGCTTGTGGCATGCCTGGCATGTTCCTCCAGTACTTCCATGTCCTGTGCGAGTATACTGCGGCAGAGTTCAAGTTTGTCCTGCAGGTCACCCAAAAGGGTGAGGCTGAGCTCGTCAGCTTTGACTGTTTGCAGGTTTTCCCTGAGGACGCCGATGGATTCATGCAATTCGTCCTGACGATATTTTAGCCGCAGGAGTTCTTTATTAAATGAGGGCAGCCAGCGGGATTCAATAAGTGATTCACCCGCCAGGCCCATCATGCGGTCCATGCTCTGGGATGAGATACGCAATGCCTTGAGACCGTCCTTGTCTTCAGCACGGCTGGCAGGTTTTCTTTCTTCAGAGATTGCTCTTTGCTCTGGTTCAGTGGGTTTTATAACAGGAGTGCCTTTTGTTGCCGTCAATTCATCCGGGGCTTCTGCGTGCACGGGGATTTTTTTTATGGCAGCTGGTTTTAGGGATTTGTCCTCTTTGGCATGTTCTGCAAGTTTCCGGATTAATCCCTCAATGTCAGACCCGTGATCAGCAAACCATTTTTCCGCATCAGCCTCAGGACTTCTTGCAAAGGTTATTAAAAGGTCAACACTGTTAAGCAGAATATCGATATCAGCACGCTGAATTTGGATATTTTTGTTCTGTGCCGCGATAATAACATCTTCCATGGCTTGTGCCAGCTTGGCAGCAGTGCGCAGATCGACAATTCTGGCTGCACCCTTCATGGAGTGGCAAGCACGCATCATGGATTCCAGGAGTTCAGGGGAGGTCGGATCATTTTCCAGGGCAACAAGATTGTCAAAGAGTTTAGTGCAATGGTTTTCAGCTTCCAGGCGAAACAGATCCAGCATGGACATAGCACTCAAATCAGAAGGAAGTTGCTTGGTCTCCATCTTTGGAGATTGTAGAGCAGTTATCGGCATTGCCGCAGCTTCGTCAGGAGGTTCAACCGGCGTTTCAAGAGTGTTTTGCGGACTTGTTTTGTCTTCTTTTATCAGTGACACAATGGAATGGACCAGGGATGTTATTCCGGCACTATTTTGTGTAAAGAAATTTTCGATATCCCTGTCTACGATCTGGGAAATGGAGTTGAGCATATCAACGCCTTTGAGCAGCAGGTCGATGCCGGCCTGATCCAGAGTTATTCTGCCATCCTGAACAGCGACAAACACGTCTTCCATGGCATGGGCAACCTGGATGGCAGGATCAAGTTCTACAACCCGTGCCGCTCCTTTGATCGAATGGGAAGCGCGCATCAATGACTCCAGCAGATCGGTTGCTGTAGGATCTTTCTCAAGGGCAAGCAGGTCCTCAGAAAGTTGGTTGCATTGATTTTCAGCCTCCATGCGGAACATGTCCATCATGGACATGTCCCCAGGGTCACCGGTATTACCTAATGTCATTCGAGGTCCTTGGTCAGGGTTTTTAAAAGAGATTTATTTTTCAGCAGGCCGATATCTTTACCCTCCCAATGGAGGATTCCCATGGTATAAACTGCCTGTGAGCCGGATACTGTTACCGGGAGGTCTTTAACCATTTCCGGGGTATAGCGAATTATTCCCATTACCTCGCTTACCGGAAAGGCTACAGGTTGGCCTTCCTGGAGGACGACCACGAGCCGCTCCGGTGATATATAATCAGGATCGAGTTCTTTTTCAGTCCGTTCCTGCTTTTCAATTCCCAAAACCCTGCCGATGGAAACACATAGTTGCAGACGTCCGTGAATGTTGACCACTCCCCGCAGGACATTGCTTGTTATATTAGGCAAGGAATGAATTGGCGCCATATTAACCACTTCCTGGATCATGTTGGCCGGCAGCGCCAGCCATTCATTTCCAGCCCGGAAGACAAGAGCTGACTTGATATTGAACGGTTTTATTTCTTTAGGGGCGGAAAGAATCTTTGTCCATTCACTGCGATACCCTGCAGGAGGTTCGGTGCGTAATAATTTGCGGCCTGCTTTTGTGAACACCGGACAATTTCTGCAATGGACAACAAATTCGAGTTCAGGGCATTTTTCAGCACCAGTTCTCCAGACCCCTATGCGGTTCCAGCAGTCTTCTATTTTTAAGTCGGTTGTTTGCATTTTAGGGTGTATGAATTCTTAGCAAATTTTGCTGCCGGTTCAGATGGAGAAGAATTCCTGGCTTCAGCATTCAATTGCAGCTTTGATTTCTTGAGAAAGGCATATGCCTGTGTAAAGGGAGCAGGTATGAAGGGAGAATTGCTGAAGAGATTTGTTTCTGCATGCCCAACAAAAAGGATTCCGTCATTGGCCAGGATCTGGTCAAGGGTAACAAGAGCCTGGTGCCTGGAATGCGTATCGAAATATATCAGAACATTGCGGAAAAAAATGATATCAAACTGCCCCAATCCGCACAGGAAGGCCCTGTTTAAAATATTGCCGGTATGAAAATGTACCTTGTCACGGATATTTTTATTCAGGGTATAGTATCGGGGGCTTTTCTGAAAATACAGGGTTCTATAGGCAAGGTCGGAATCCCGGAAAGAATGTTCCGAATATAGCCCTTTTTTTGCCAGGGCTATGGAGCGGCTGCTGATGTCAACAGCATGAACTGCAAATTTTTCAGCCGGCCAGCCGGAGCTTAAAAGCGACATGGTGAGTGAATAGGGTTCTTCACCGGTTGAACAGGGGACACTGAGTACTTTTAAAAAGCTGTTCTTATGCTTTGGGGACCACTGGGTTTTCAGGTATTGGCTCATGGCTTGAAAGGTCTTAGGGTCCCGAAAAAACCAGGTTTCAGGAATTACAACCTCCTCAATCAACTCCTTCAACTCAAGATTTGATGATTTGAGTTTTTTACAATAGGCAGCTTTGTCATCAATTGACAAGGCCTTCATGCGCCGCTGGATAGAACGGTTCAGGGCCGCTTTGCCTATGGAAGCGACTTTGAGGCCCATTGTTTTCTGGAGAAGGGCTTCAATCTCTAAATCAGTCATATTTTTTCTAAAAGCAAATTTTCAATATATTTCTAATCTTCTTCAAAAAGTACTGTGATTTCCTCTTCAGGCAACATTTTTTTAATGAAAAACCATTGGATCATCTCAGTTGATTCAGGAACTGATTCGCGCTCGAAAAGTGAGTTGTACATGAGGACTCCTGCCGGAGGAGGCTTGCTAAGCTTGGTTCTTGCGATTTCAGTAACATTGTTTGCTATCAGGCCAAGAGTCATATCTCCCTTATCCCTGACAGGATACTTGATGACAATGATCCTTGTGCTGAGGGTATCCTCGTAGGGAACGGAGTCAACGAGTTGATTCAGATCAATAACCGGGGTGCCTAAGCCCCTATAATTCATAAGTCCGGCAACATAATCAGGAGAGGCGGGGTTTTTCTTAAATTCGACGAGCGGGACAATTTCAATGATCTGCCGGACGTCCAGCGCATATCGTCCAGTGGCAATTTCAAACAGGAGAAGCAGCATTTTAATAATCTGCCTCTACTTTAAAATGAGCGGCACTTTCCTGCAGTCCAAGGGCTGCATTATGCAGGTGGGATATGGAAGTACTGGTTTGGGAAAGAGATTCGGCAGTATGGTGGGCAGTTTCCTTCAATTGTCCTATGGAGTCACTGATCTGGTTTGCTCCCTGGGTTTGGGCCTCAATTCCTTCGGTGAGGGATTCAACCTGTGGTTTGATAACCTCAACCAGTTCGATTACCCCGGAAAGCTGTTCGCTGATTATACGAACATTATTGGCGCTCGAATGCGTGTCTTCAGCAAATTTGTCAATGCCCATTACAGCAGCTGAAATGGCTGACTGTACATCTTTGACCATATGCGCGATGTCGAAGGTTGCAACAGCCGTCTGATCAGCAAGGCGCCTGATTTCACTAGCAACAACAGAAAATCCGGTGCCGTATTCTCCTGCTTTTTCGGCTTCTATTGCGGCATTGAGAGAAAGCAGGTTTGTCTGGTCGGCAACCTTGTTTATGGTTTTCACCACACCGGCAATATTGCTTGCCCGGTCATTTAATATCTGCAATTTTGTTACTATGGAACCTGTGGATTCTTCCATTTTGACCATGGTGGCATCGATGCCTTTTAAACCTTTATGGCCTTCAGACGCGGCAAAAGCGGCATTTTGGGTTACACTGTTCACTTTTTTCATGGTTTTAAGGAGTTGTGAGCCGGTTGTGGCAATTTCAAAGGTTGAGGCGGCAATTTCGTTTGTGGTCGCCGCATGTTCGTTGGCAGTTACCTCCTGCTGCTTGTTCGTTGCTGCCAGTTCGGTGATGGAGCTGGTAACCTGGATACCGGAGCGCTGTATCTGGGCTACCAGGTCTCTCAGGTAGGTGACCATCTGGTTGAAGCCCTTGATCAGAAGTCCGAACTCATCATGCCGCCCAAATTCCAGGTGCTGGGTGAGGTCACCCTTAATAACCTGTCGCATGGCATTGACGATCTTTTTCAGCGGTACATCAATGCTTTTAATCAGGATGGAGCTGACAATGATTGATATTACTATGCCGGTCAGGATGGTGACCAGGAGTGCCCCTTTGAAAATAATGAAATTTTCCTGGGAGGAGTTGTATATCTTTTTGATTCCCAGCATACGATCCTGGATAAGAAGATTGATCGTCTGACGATGTTCTTCGGCAAGTGGATAAAGTTTCTCTTTAGTAAAGCTGGTAAGAGTAATAACATCAATAATTTCAAAATACTGGATAAGCTTTGCTGTTACCTGGTCGGTCGCGGTAATTATATTTTTGCTCGGTTCAAGCCAGGAATTGCCGGAACTCTCTGTATTTGCAGCATCAATTCCATAGAGGTCGGCCCATTTCTTGTCAAGGGTCAATTTTGAGGCTTTAATGGTTTTGAGGCCCTCAGCCCAGGAGATCTGTTCCAGCAGGACCTTATCCACAGTGTGGACTATGCCTGACTGAAAAATATAGTCAATCTTGCGCAGGTCTTCAAAAGGCAGAACCTGGTGTTCGTAAACATCTGAAAGAGACCGGTTTACAGAACTCATGCCGTTGAGCCCGCCAAGTCCGGCAGCAATGATCAGTATGACGAGAAAACAGACAAAGCCGATAAGACGCCATTTGACAGATAAACTGCGGGCGAATTTCTTCATTAGCTTCCCTTTTTATGAAATTGATAAGAAATTTGCGTACGAGAAAAAAAGGATGAATTCCTAAAACACAACTTGATTATTCTTACAGAAATGCTGTCCTAAGTCAAATAGTTTAGTGGCATTTTCACTGTTACGCGTGTGGTGCTGAACACGATGAAAACGGGATAAAAATCAGTACAAGGCAGACCCCGGAGTGCGGGGAAACGGGATGACCTCCCTGATATTATTCATGGCAGTGACAAATTGCAGGAACCGTTCAAATCCAAGGCCGAATCCTGAGTGTTCCACTGTGCCGAAACTTCTCAGATCAAGGTACCATCTGTATTCGTCAAGATTGAGATGCAGTTCCTGCATTCTGGAAACAAGGACATCATGCCGCTCCTCTCTTTGACTGCCGCCAATTATCTCGCCTATCCCAGGCAGTAAAAGATCCATTGCAGCCACGGTTTTATCATCAGCATTGACCCGCATATAAAACGGCTTGATGGTTTTGGGATAGTCAGTAACAAAAAGCGGCTGGGCAAAGATGTCCTCACAGAGATAGCGCTCATGTTCCGCCTGCAGATCTGCACCCCACTGTATGGGGAATTCAAATTTTTTCCCGGACTTTTGCAGAAGGTCAACGGCTTCCGTGTAGGAGATGCGGGAAAAGGGATTTTCCATTACCTTTTTCAGCTTAGAGTAAAGGTTCTTGTCGATAAATTCAGCAAACAGGCGAAGATCCTGGGCGTCATTCTCCAGGACATGCCCGACCAGGTATTTCAGGAAGGATTCCGCCAGGGCCATGTTTTCATCAAGATCGCAAAAGGCCATTTCCGGCTCAACCATCCAGAATTCGGACAAGTGACGACTGGTGTTGGAATTTTCCGCCCTGAATGTCGGGCCGAAGGTGTATACCTTTCCCAGGGCCATGGCGTATACCTCGGCCTGTAATTGGCCGCTAACGGTCAAATTGGCCTGTTTGCCGAAAAAATCAGACTCTGTTGCTGCGCCCGGTGTATCTCCCGGGAGATGTGAAGGTGCGATGACCCTGAACATTTCTCCGGCTCCTTCACAATCAATGGTCGTTATTATGGGCGTGTTGACAAGCACAAACCCCTGATCATGAAAGAATTGATGAACCGCATAGCTGAGTGATGACCGGATCCTGGCAATTGCGCTCAAACTGTTGGTGCGGGGCCTGAGATGTGCAATGGTCCGTAAAAATTCAAAGGAATGCCTTTTTTTCTGGAGAGGGTAAATCTCAGGGTCAGCCCACCCGTATACCTCGATTTTATCTGCATGCAGTTCAACTTTCTGTCCCTTGGCAGGAGACTTCATTAAGGTGCCTGCAATATACACGGAGCATCCCGTGTGAAGCTTAAGGACGGTTTCCCTGTAATTTTGCAGGGCAGAAGGAGCAATAACCTGGAGGTTGGCAAGGCAGGAACCATCATTTACTTCCAGAAAAGAAAAATCCCTGGCATCCCGCCGGGTTCTTAACCAGCCGCGGACTTCAGTTTTCTGGTTAACCGATTCTGTTGCCAGTATATCTTTGATTCTGCAGTATTGCATGTGAGGACCCCGCAAATGTATCTGAAATGTTTTTAAGGAGGTACAGGTGCCTTTGGTACACAAAATTATCATAAAATGCAGGTGCCTGCCAGCAAGTCGTATTGTTCCATCTGGCGAAGCTCCAACGTATTGAAAAGTAATATACTATTTTGCAGGCCTTGTGTACCAGAACCTGCAAAGTCTTCGGCTGCGCAGGGCAAAAGGGAAAACAGTGAACAGGAGGAGGAGCAAAGCTATTTGCAGGGATGAATACCAGTGAAATTTCCTGCTCGAAGTAATGACAGGATGTTCTTCCAGAATGGCAAAGAGCAGATTGTGCTTTTTGCCCCAGTTTCTTAATCTGCGTGAAAAAAAGACCTCCTCGCCGGCATATGTTTTTTCATCAAATCCGCCTATTTCAAAAAATGGTTTTGCCAGACAGAATATGAAGCTGCCGGCAGCAAGCTTGTTTGTCCTGGAAAGCCAGTTCCAGAATTTGACGAGCCTGTCAGCCAGAAAAGGAAGCTGCGCATCAAATTTAAGGAGAGTGCCGCCGCCGCAGCAGGTTCCATTTTTAAGAAGGGTAAGCGCCTGTTTCAGCAGG
>Ga0209536_100007963_pt1 | contig 15993 bp, 10 predicted proteins | sample DeeMarSeWOR28_12_FD_187461 | JGI IMG/M metagenome (GOLD analysis project Ga0209536, IMG submission 187461) | Marine sediment microbial communities from White Oak River estuary, North Carolina - WOR-2-8_12 (SPAdes) (version 2) | ecosystem: Environmental > Aquatic > Marine > Intertidal zone >...
CATATCCACTCCCTGCCAAAATGAGGCAGTGCCGAGCAGTACCGAAGAGGTATCCTCTCGGAAACGCTTGAGCAGATTAGCCTTTGGCTGTTCGCCCTGCACCAGCAGTGTGAATCGTTTCAAATGAGACAGCCGGGAATAGACCTCTCTGAGATTGCGATGGCTGGTAAAGAGGATGAATGCTCGCCCCCCGGTCTCTTCCAGAATTGCAGCTACTTCCTCAGTGACTGCCTCTACGAAATCTGGCGAATCCGGCAATGGCAGGTGTTTCGGCAGGTAGATCACCGTTTGCTCCCGATAGGAGAAGGGAGTGTCAAGGATCAGTCCCGCCGTTTCTGGGCATAGTCCCAGTCTATTTTTAAAAAAATCCAGATTGTTGCCTACAGCGAGGGTGGCGGAGGTAAAAATGAAAGGCATCTGCCGGTGAAACAGGTGCTCCTGTAGAATGGGCGCCACCTGCACTGGCGAGGCCCAGAGAAACTTGCCCTTACCTCTCGTCTCATACCAGTAGACATAATTGGCATCGTTTTGATTCAGAATCAACTCTAAGCTCTGGTGAATCTCCTGAGCACGCCGATGACACGCCGACAATCCCTCAGTGAAATCCTGGTGGCGAAAGAGCTCGGTTATGAGCTGTTCCAAAGCTTGACTCAGTTGCAACCACCGTTGCTGAAACTCCCCGCTCACAGCTTCAGAGAGGAGCCGCTGCCTTCTGTCGCTGAAAGGAAACATCTCAAAGAAGTGGGTGCTCAGTTTGCCGAGACTTTGTAGTGAACTGCTAGAGGGGCCATCCGGGCTCGGCGCTGCTCCCACCTCCCAAGAGATATCGCGAAACAGTTCAAACAATCGATAGCTACTTACCTGAATGCTGAAGTAGTTGTTTGCCGTTTCTTCGAGAAGATGTGCCTCGTCGAATATGACCACCTCATACGGGGGAATCACCTGCCCGTAGCCACCGGATCGTACCGCTAAATCCGCGAAAAAGAGGTGATGGTTGACTACAACAATTTCCGCAGTAGCCGCCTCTTGTCGGAGCAAGGTAAGAAAGCACTGTTCGAACCTGGCACATTTCTGTCCCAAGCATTGGTCCGCCCGTGCGCTTATTTGCTCCCACCCCACAAAATCATCTGGCAACCAATGGATCTCTGACCGGTCTCCACTCGTAGTTTGTTGAGCCCAGTCAACAAGTTCTTTGCTTACAGTCCCATCAAAACCAGGAAGTAGCTCAGGCTGCTCCACAGAGCGGTGAAAGCGGTACAAACACAGATAATTTGCCCTTCCTTTCATACAGACCGCTCTGAATGGCTGGGGAAGGTGTCTATTTAGGAAAGGGATATCGCGTTCCAGCAATTGATCTTGAAGTGTTTTTGTCCCAGTTGAGATAATCGTCTTTTTCCGGCTCAGCACAGCTGGGATGAGATAAGCCAGGGTTTTTCCTGTGCCGGTCCCGGCCTCTATTATACTCTCCCGTCCCTCACCGATGGCTGCCTCTACCTCCCGGGCCATGGTTTCTTGGATAGAACGGTATTCGTAGTCACCGAGAGCCTTGCTCAACAACCCATCTGGGCCGAAGATCTTCTTCATATCTCACTTCTACATTCTGGGCCTGGATTTAGAAAAACGGTGTTATTGAACTACTACTGGCCGTTCTCTTCTGAAATTAGAAATCCGAATTTCGAAATTGGTCCTACGGACTCCCCGCCCTACGGGCGGGTCCCCAGTTTCGAAACAAATTCAAATTTTCAAAATCCGAATGATCAAAACATGAAAGAAGTTCTTTTAACTAGTTTCGTTTTGAACATTTGAGAATTAGGATTTTGGCTTTGTTTCGTGCTTCGTGCTTCGATATTCGGATTTGAGACTTTGACTTGAAAAGTGGAGCCAGAACCTTTGGATAGGATGGCGCCTCATAGACTTACATAGGTTCAGCATCCAAGTCGCCTTTGAAGAATTCATCGATGGCAGGTCCGGTTACCTCAGTGGTCTTGGTGGGAGCTGTTCCCTCTTTAAACGCTTCAAAAATGGCCTTCTCGTCACCAGGATCGGCCAGCTGTCCTGTCTTAGGATCTATCCTCGCAAACACTACATTTTCCGGCACAGTAAAAACCTTTACCGGTTGTTTATCAAGGATCTTCTGAGAAAAATCTACCCAGATGGGGCTAGCAGCTCTCGAACCGGTCTCAAATTTCCCCAAGGTTCTCTCGTCGTCAAATCCTACCCACACACCGGTTACATATTCAGGTGTGAAACCTATGTACCAGGCGTCCTGCAAATTATTGGTAGTCCCTGTCTTTCCGGCATTTGGCCGCTTGAGTGCGCGTGCCCGCCAGCCGGTGCCATATTTGACCACCTCTTGAAGCAAGTGCGTCATAATATACGAAGTATCTTTCTCGAGTACTCTTTCCCTTTGAGTTTTGTGCTCCTCCAGCAGATTGCCATGGCGGTCCAAAATTTTCGTGATGAAGACAGGGCTTACCAGTTCACCCAGGTTAGCAAAAACTGAATAGGCATTGGTAAGCTCAAGCAGAGAAAGCCCTGAAGAGCCTAGAGCTAGAGATAAGTCTCGAGACAGAGGTGCAGTGATCCCAAACCGACGAGCATAGTCTATGACATAATCAATCCCTATATCCCGCACGATCTTGATGGTTACCACGTTCCGGGAGAAGATCAGGGCGGCGCGGAACAGTGTGGGTCCATAAAACTTTTCCTTATAGTTTTTCGGCTTCCACTTCCAGTCCATCTGCTCGTCGGTATAGATGATCGGCGAGTCTATAATAATGGTGGCGGGGGTATAGCCCTTATCCAGTGCTGCAGCATAGGTAACCGGTTTGAATGAAGAACCCGGTTGGCGTCGAGACTGGATAGCACGATTGAATTGGCTGATAGTGAAATCCAGTCCGCCCACCATTGCTTTCACATGGCCGGTACCGTTTTCCATGCAAAGCAAAGCACCTTGAACATCCGGCTCCTGCTCCAAGGCAAGAACCCAGCTACCGGCTTTGGCGTCCTGTTCCTTTAAGCGCACCAGGATAATATCGCCAACCTTAAGAACCTTGGTCGGGTCGCTAATTTTCACGGTGCCATGGGCAACCTCTGGATCGGGCTTGCGAGCCCACTCCATGTTTTCCACCGGAAGAGTGCCCACCCCTTCACTAAGCCGTACAGACGCCTTTTTTTCTCCCCTGGAGACTCCGATCACCACTCCCTTGACCACCGCCCCCTTCTCTAACCCGTTTTCTTCGGCAGACTCTTTCAGGTTCTGAAAAAACGCTTCAATTTCCTCAGGGGCCAAGTGGCCCAGCGGTCCCCTGTAGCCCTGGCGCTTATCTAGATCGTACAACCCTTTTCTGATGGCTTGTTGCGCGCTTTTCTGGTGAGCCACATTCACTGTAGTGTAGACTTGCAGTCCCTCGCGGTATAATATTTCTTGCCCGTATTTCTCCTCTAGATACCTCCTAACGTGCTCGGCGAAATAGGGGACGCTCCCGACATTCCAGTCCTTGCGCGCCTTGATATCAAGATTGTAGGCCAGAGCTTCAGCGGCCTCGTTGGTAGTGATGTATCCAGCGGCCACCATTCTGTTCAAAACATAAACCTGCCGCTCTTTTGCCCGCTCCGGGTGACTATAGGGTGAATACCGACTGGGAGCCTGGGGCAGACCGGCTAGCATGGCACACTCGGCAAGGTCCAGCTCCTCCACGGTTTTGCTAAAATAGTTCTGCGCCGCAGCCTCGACACCGTAGGCGCCGTGACCAAGATAGATTTGGTTGAGGTAGAGGAAAAGAATTTCCTTCTTGGATAGGTATTTTTCAATCCGGTAGGCAAGGATTGCCTCTCTGAGTTTTCGAGTAAAACTCCTCTCGGGGGTCAACAGCAACGACTTGGTAACTTGCTGGGTTATAGTGCTGCCACCCTGGACAATCCCCCGCGCTTTGATATTCTTCCACAAGGCCCGCAGTATACCAAAGAAATCAATCCCCTCGTGTTCGAAAAAGCGCGAGTCTTCGGCTGCCACGAAGGCATCTATGAGAGTTTGCGGAATTTTCTCCAGGGGAACCACAATGCGGCGCTCCAAGTAATACTCCGCTATGGGGCTGCCGTCATCCGCATATAACGTGGTGACGATACTAGGCTGGTAATCTTTCAGAGAAGAAATCTGGGGAAGATTCCGGGTTACTCGATAAAAACCGTACGCACCGCTTCCCAGCAGCAGGACTATGAGGACTAATGAGGTCCAAACGATAAATCTCACTCCTCGCCTTCTGCGCCTTTTGCCAGGCAACTGCGGTCTGGTATAGCCTCTTAAGAGTGCCAAGCTCTTACCTCGGTTGGTGAATGGACATTGCCTGTTTGCATAGAAAAATTTGCATTTTAAAGCACTATCATACTGATGTCAAAAGCATTTATGAACAGGAAAAAATTGAAGCATTTTCCTTGATCCAGTTTGCCATTTTGGCAGTCGCTCTATCAAGGTAGCAGATTCTTTTATTCATCACCAGAGCTTACCCTAATGTTGCATACCCACGCTGAGGAAAAACGCACCAGAGTGCGCCGAATGTGCGCGTGCACAGGCTGTGCCAGGATGAACAGACCGTAGGTGAGATCCTGTTCCGAGCACGCTCGCAGATGGTACCCTATCACGCCAGCGCAGCGATTCTTACCGGTTTGGGTATGCAACATTAGGGGTTACCCCAACGTTGCACCCATTCTCAGGAAGAGCTAGCCAGGATATTTCACGAATTGTCGTCGCCAGACGGTGGAGATGGGTGTGCCTGCCCGCCGCCACGCCCGCCATGCGGGCAAGGCGAGGCGGGCGGGCCACCGGGCAACCGCAGGGGGTTGCATTCCGTACTTGAACAGTACGTCGCAGGGTGAGCTTGTCCTCCTTCGCTACGCTCAGGACAAGTTCCCACGTCGAAGGAACACCCGAGGACGCCCGGAAGAACGGTCATATCTTTCGCGCTCGCTGCGCTCCGCTCAGTCCCGCAAGCGGGTTCCCAGTTTCGCGGTCGGAGCAGGCAATTCGTGAAATATCCTGGCTAGATTTTAGGGCTGCGCAACGAAACTCTTTCCGCTAGAATGAGTCAACTTTCTCCTGCACATGTTCCGAGAAGGCAGATTTGCTGGAGTCCGGGTGCTGTGTGGTCTGCCTGGAAGGTTGGAAAGACAATGGACTTACCTGAAATTCAAAATCGCCCCCTAAATATTGCTCACCGTGGTGCACGCTCCCTAGCTCCAGAAAACACCCTGGCTGCGGCTCGTAAGGGTTTAGAGGCTGGCGCTGACATGTGGGAACTGGACATCCAGATGACCGCGGATGGTGAACTCATCGTCATTCACGACAGCACGCTCAAGCGTACTTCAAACGTCAGGGAGGTTTTTCCCAGCAGGAAACCTTGGCTGGTCCATGAGTTCAGACTTGATGAGATCCGCCTTCTTGATTTTGGCTCTTGGTTTAGAGAACAGGATCCCTTTGGTCAAATTGCCGCAGGTATGGTGGCGGATTCGGACCTGGCAAGTTATGTGCGGCAACAGGCGCCAACCCTCGGAGAAGCGCTCTCCCTTACCCGAGAGCATGGCTGGAGCGTAAATCTTGAACTCAAGGACTTGCGTGGAAATCCAGATCCCGACCAGGTCGCAAAAAAGGTCTTAGCTCTGGTGGAGGACTTGGATATGGTAGACTCAGTCCTGATTTCATCTTACAACCAGACCTATCTAGCGCACATCAGAAAAGCACACCCCCATATTGCCACCGGGGTCCTGGTTTCCAAACCTCATCCACACCCTGAAACGCTCTTACGCCAGCTTGGGGCCCAGGCCTATCATCCTCGCCTGAGCGCCTTTCGGCCCGCAGATATTGCCTTGCTACACCGTCAGGGCTGCCGGGTTCACATTTGGAACGTCAATGATCGCAAGACCATGCAGAGACTTGTGAGAGCCGGGGTCGATGGTATCTTCACGGATTTTCCCCAGTTACTCACCTCGGTTCTTGCCAGTTGTGGGAGAGATAAAAAACGGTAAGCTAGTTCAATCAGGTCAACATCTTTTCCTGGAAGGAGATGTGCTCTTACCCTTTGGCCACCACCTGCTGTCTTTGCCGACGGCGAAGATCAACTTGTTCATCAGACTTTTTCACCCACGTTCCCTGAATGAAAGCCTCGGTCATCCGATAGGCCTCATCATCAGAGTACTGCCGCGGCGGGTGCTTCATAAAATAGGCTGATGGCCCGTAGAGAACGCCACCTTCACCACGGTCCAGCGCCAGCTTGCAGCAGCGGACGGCGTCAATCGCAACCCCAGCCGAATTAGGGGAATCTTCCACCGATAGACGCAACTCCACATTCATGGGTACGTCACCGAAAAGTTTCCCCTCCATACGGATAAAGCAAACCTTATTATCCTTCTGCCAGGCCACGTAGTCGCTGGGCCCGATGTGGATATTCTCATCATCCAGCCTTTCTTCGGTAACCGATTGAACCGCCTCTGTCTTTGACTTTTTCTTGGCAAGAAGCCGACCACGGTTGAGCATGTTCAGAAAATCAGTATTACCCCCGGTGTTGAGCTGGTAGGTACGCTCCAGCCTTACGCCCCGTTTCTGAAAAAGATCGGTCAGTATGCGATGGACGATGGTAGCACCCAGCTGAGACTTGATATCATCTCCAATGATAGGAAGGTTGCCCTCTTTGAATCGCTTGGCCCAGGAAGGGTCACTGGCAATAAACACAGGCATGTTGTTTACAAAACCCACGCCCGCTTCCAGAGCACACTCAGCATAAAAACGCGCGGCCTCCTCAGAGCCCACGGGAAGATAGTTCACAAGAATCTCCGTTCCAGACTCCTGCAAAATCCTTACAACCTCATCCTGATCAGGTTCAAGCTCATTGGCCGGAACAAAGGTGTACTTATCATCATAGTTTTGCATATGCTCGGAAAAACCGTCCAAGATACGGCCCATCTGCACCGTAACACCCGTATTGGGCATATCTTCGTAAAAAACCGTGGTGCAGTTTGGTTGCTGGAAAATGGCCTCGGCTACATCTTTGCCCACTTTACGGTGGTCGATGTCAAAGGCCGCCACCACTTCGATGTCGTAAGGCCTGTATCCGCCGATATCCCAATGCATGATGCCGATGGCATCTTCTCTAGTCTTGTTGCCATAGTAATTGATTCCTTGAATCAAGGAACTGGCACAATTCCCAAGTCCAACAACGCCTATTTTAACACGCTCCATCTGTTTACCTCTGCAGTTCCTGTATGGCTTACGATCACAAAAGATAACCGCCTACCCAAAATCACGTATCGCAAATCAACTTCATCCTGACATGACCATTACCATCAACGACATGGTAGTATAACCGATTCAGAGCCATACCGCAAAAATCTAACCCATTTAATTGCCGCGGCCATATTTTTTCAACTCTTTGGCCTCAATTTTGAGACTGGAATACCACAAAGAAACTTGAAGGGCTTGTCACCAGCGTTGACATACGTGTGTTGACTGCCAGCGGGTACAAAAACAACGTCGCCCACCCCAACCTCAAACCATTTGCCATCGATCTGCACCCGCCCTTTTCCCTCGATGATAAAGTTTTCGTGCTCAAATGGATGGGTGTGATCGGGTGTGTGACCACCGGAAGCTACTTCGATGACACGCAAAGCGTAGATGGGTGCTCCATCCCTCTCTTCATCAATGACCCAGCGAATGGTAACACCGGGGGCCTCGTCCCCGAAGACCTCGGCGTCCACTTCACTATAGTGACACACTTTTGCTTTTGGCTCAGTCATTTAAACTCCTCCTTTATTCGAGCATGGGGCATGGGGAAGTAATTGCGAATTGCTGATTTTAAAAGGCGAAATCTCCAAGGAACATTCGCCTTGTCATTTTACAACTTGAAATTCCCTTTATTCCCTTTGCCTTTCGTCTCCTGGATTCTTGCTCCTGACCTCTCTGGGTAGTGCTGAGTGCCCAGTGTCCGCTGGACTCACTGCCTCAAACAAAGCCGAATAATCATCATCAACGAATCCTTTGTCAAGTGTCAGTGCCAGCAGATCACGTATTCCCTCAATGGCTCTCAGTTCGAGGTTTACCGCTTCTGCTTCATCACGAAACAGTCCCACATCCTTGAACAGATGTTTGGTAGGAAAATTGGGATTGGCATAGTCTCGATTGAGCATGCGCTCCAGCTTCTTATCAAAAGTAGCCGCATAGAGGGCACTCTGGCGCACAATTTTCATGAACAGGCTCATCTCGATCCCTTGTCGCTGGACAAAACCCAAACTCATGGCAAAGCCTGCGGTCAGAGATGCGATGAGCTGGTTCAGGGCAAGTTTCAAAGCCGCAGCTTTTCCCACCTCGCCAACCAGGAGAGGCTCGGGGCCAAAACATTGAAGAAAAGTGGACCAGCGTTCAAACTGTACATGTGACGCCCCCATCATCACCAGCAAACTCCCTGCACTCGCTTCCGGAATACTCCCGAGCACAGGTGCTTCAAAATAATCCCCACCACGCTCCAACACCTCTTTGTGAAAACCAATGCTCTCCGTAGGTGAGATCGTACCCATTTGAATCACCGTGCGCTGGCCCAAGTCCGGTTTTGGATTCTCGTTGAAAAGCACTTCCCGGACCGCAACCCCATCAGTGAGCATCAATAGTACGCACTCGGCTGAACCAATGGCTTCAGCTGTAGTAGCAGCAACCTCCGCACCAGAAGACCGTAATCGTTCCGCCTTGTCGCGGCTCCTATTAAACACTGTCAAATGATAGCCCGCAGCCAAAACTCTTTTGCCCATTGGACGACCCATGAGGCCTGTACCTATAAGTGCAACCTTCATATTTTTTCCCCTCAAGATTTGGCAGTGTTATTCGTGTCCTTCCAAGGCAAAATTCACTGCAGCTCGGGCATGGATGGCGGTGGTATCAAAGAGAGGGAGAGGGGAGTCTTCCTGATTGATCAGAAGCGATATCTCTGTACAGCCCAGGATAACACCTTCAACTCCACGTGTGTGTAAATCATGGATGATTTGTTGAAATTGGTTTCTAGACTCCTCTACAACCTTCCCCAGACAGAGTTCCTCATAGATTACCCGATTCACAATAGTGCGGCCATCTTCCGGCGGAATAAACACATCGAGGTCGTAATCATCAACCAGGCGCCCCTTGTAGAAATCCTCTTCCATGGTGTACTTGGTCCCCAGGAGCGCGATTCGCTTGATTCCCCTCTTTTTGATCTCTATGGCGGTGGTGTCAGCAATATGGAGAAGCGGAATGGTGACGGTGCTCTGGACTTCCGGGGCCATCTTGTGCATGGTGTTCGTGCAGATCAGGACACAGTCAGCCCCGCCTCGCTCGATGCGCTGAGCAGCATCACACATAAACTTTGTTGCCTCCGGCCATCTACCTTCTCTTTGCAGTATCTCTATCTCACTGAAATCAACACTGTAGAGCAAAATTTTCGCTGAATGGAGCCCTCCCAGCCGCTCTTTAACCGTCTTATTTATTATCCTGTAGTACTCTGCGGTGGATTCCCAACTCATGCCTCCTATCAATCCTATCACTTTCATACATCAATCTCCTTAACCCGGATTATTCATGAATCTGTGTCGTGAGACCGTGAAGATGGCTGTCCCACCTGTCAACCGCAGGGGCTTGAATCCGAGGCGTACTTGAATAGTACGTCGCAGGGTTCAAGGCCCGAGGACGCCCGGAAGGACGGCAATATCCACGGTCGGAGCAGCCGATTCATGCATAATCCGGGTTAGCTATTGTATTGGGGTGCGAGCATTTTTATGCCGAAAAGTGGAGATCGTCAACGACCTTTATAGGAGATTGATTATGTAAATGACAACTTGATTCTGCTATATGTTATAGATAATGCTGTACGTAGAAGCGAGGTAGAGGACGATGAGCAAACTTCTCTGGCAGCCTGCTGAAGAACGAGTCAAGAGCACCAACATGTACCATTTTATGAAATACGTTAACGCTCGGCACCGCATGAATTTTACCAACTACGGCGCACTCTACGGTTGGTCAATTGAAGAGAGTCCTGTTTTCTGGGAGACCTTGTGGGCCTACAGCGAGGTCATCCATAGCCAATCCTACCTTCGGGTGGTAGATGACATCAAGAAAATGCCAGGAGCCAGATGGTTCGAGGGAGCCAGGCTCAATTTTGCGGAAAATCTGCTCCGATACCGAGACGATCGCATTGCCCTCAGCTTTAAAGGCGAAGGTCGGTCAACCGTGAGCATTACCTACGGTGAGTTGTATCATCGAGTGGCTGGATTGGCCCAGTCATTGCGGGATTTGGGTATGAAACCGGGAGATCGTATTGCCGGGTTTATGCCGAACATGATCGAAACGGTTATTGCCATGCTGGCTGCCACCAGCATTGGCGCCGTGTGGTCTTCTTGTTCTCCTGATTTTGGCATCAAAGGAGTCTTGGACCGCTTTGGCCAGATTGAGCCCCGGGTCTTGTTTACCGCTGATGGCTACCGCTACAATGGCAAAGAGTTTGATTCTCTGGAGCGGATTTCCGAAATCATCAAGCAACTCCCCAGCATAGAAAAAGTAATCGTAGTTCCCTGCAAGGGTTCTGACCCAGATTTCGGCACCATTCACAATGGGGTGCTTTTTGAAGACTTCCTCGCCACAGAGCCAACAGACCTGCACTTTGAACAGGTCCCTGCCAACCATCCCCTGTACATACTGTATTCGTCGGGAACCACCGGAGTTCCCAAGTGTATCGTCCACGGAGTGGCAGGAACCCTGCTGCAGCACATCAAGGAACTCAAACTGCACTCGGATGTAAAGCGGGAAGACACTATTTTTTACTTCACCACTTGTGGCTGGATGATGTGGAACTGGCTCGTGAGTTCCTTGGCCCTTGGCGCCAGAGTATTTCTCTACGACGGCTCCCCCTTCCATCCAGATCCAGCTGCCATGTGGCAGATGACGCAGGATGAGAAAATAACCATCTACGGCACCAGCGCCAAATATCTCGCCGCCCTGGAGAAGGCCGGGGTGAGGCCCAAAGAGTCTTTTGACCTCACTCCACTCAAAGCCATCCTGTCAACAGGCTCTCCACTCTCAAGCGAAAGTTTCGATTTCGTCTATCGTCACATTAAGGAGGACCTTTGCCTCTCTTCTATCTCAGGCGGCACGGATATCATATCCTGCTTTGCTCTCGGTAATCCCATGGGGCCTGTCTATTCCTCCGAACTCCAGTGCCGGGGCTTGGGCATGAAGGTGGAGGCCTATGATGAACAGGGTAATCCTGTTATTGGACACAAAGGAGAGCTTGTCTGCACTCTATCTGCGCCGAGTATGCCCATTTACTTCTGGAACGATCCGGACAATATCAAGTATCGCCAGGCCTATTTCGACATCTATCCCGGAGTCTGGCAGCACGGGGATTATATTGAAATCACCGAAAACGGCGGCGTCATCATCTACGGCCGATCGGATGCGACCTTAAACCCTGGCGGCGTGCGTATTGGTACCGCCGAAATTTACCGGCAAGTGGAGAGTATACCCGAGATTATGGACAGCCTTGTAGTTGGACAGGATTGGGACAGTGATGTGCGAATCGTTCTCTTTGTCAAGCTGCGCCAGGGCAGTCAACTCACCGATGAACTAATAGAGAGGATCAAAATCACCATTCGAAAAAACTCCACCCCAAGGCATGTCCCTGCCAAAATCTTCGCTGTGGAAGACATCCCCTACACCATCAGCGGCAAGAAAGTAGAACTGGCTGTGCGCAACGTCATCCACGGCCTGGAAGTCAAGAACAAGGATGCCTTGGCCAATCCTGAAGCCTTGGACAATTATCTGGATCTACCTGAACTGCAGTCCTGATCGGATTTAGGAAAAGTGGGGGCGGCCTTTACGCCCGCCCGCATAGTGCTATGATCTCGCTTTTCCGGGCGGGGACTAGCCCGCCTCGCCTGAGCGAGAGCGATGGTGGGCAGGTAAACCCCGCCCCTGCTAAAAAACTAATCACTCTCACCTTGAGGGAAGAGATCGTGGGTAGACCTGTCTAATTTAGAGTAACCCCAGCCTCTCTTAGTACTTTCTCAAATCTAGAAAGTCCCTTTTCTGGATCCTCATTCTGGCAACTCACCCACTCTTTGAGCTTCGCCAAGCCTTTTCCGGAAAAGATCAACTCCCTGGCCAACTCTATTCCTGCCTTAAAATCTTGAACTCTCCTAGCCAGGAGAAACATAGGCGCAGTATTGAAGCAGACCGCGTCTTGTCTGGCTCCATTCTTCTGACCCGCTAAAAGCCGCACCAACCCCACTGCCTCTTCGTCTGGACTTCCAGCCGGAGCAAGTTCCGCCGCTTTGGCTCTTCTCACACCCAATTCCTCGGGTTCAAGAATGAACTTTTCCAGATGGCCTCTCTCGTTGAGTCGACAGAAAATGGTTGGCCCCAAGTTGGAAATTTCGTCCATTGCTGGCTGTCCATCATCTCTAAAGCCATGAAACACATAGGCTTCTTTGTAGCCTATCTCGCGCATCACTTCGGCCACCCTATCCACCATTTCCGGGCTGAAAACTCCCCGCACTCCCAACTGTGGCAGAATCGGACTGGCCAGAGAACCAGCAATATGCAAAGTCGTGCCAAATCTAATCTGAGAAAGTATGCGGAAAAGTCCTTTCGGGTGAACCAATGGGCTCATGCCATTGAACAATCCCAACCCGCATTGCTCCACTGACTTTCTTGCAATTTCAACTCCGGCCTCCACGTCAACCCCCAAGGCCTCTGCCACATCCACCGTGCCACACTTGGAAGTTATGGATCTGGCTCCGTGCCTGGCCAGTACAACCCCTCCTGCAGCTGCGAGTATCGACGCTGTGGTGGAGATGTTGAACGTCTTCAGTGGGTCCATCCCTGTACCGCAGTTGTCTAGAATTGGGCCGTCAACCTTGGGTTCAACTTTGATCGTATCACGTTCCCGAATTGCCTCCCAGGCTCCAGCAATCTCTTCCGGCGTCTCACCCTTTGCCGCCAGGGCCGCCAGGAAAGCACCCTGTTGAAGTTCGGGCTGCTCTCCCTCTAAAACTTGGTCGAACATCTCTCTCGTAGTGGTTCGATCAAGATCTTTTTTCTCCATTAGTCTTTGTATCCTGCTGCCAAACCAGACCAACTTATCCATGATTCCCCTCCCAAGGCTCCAGGCATATCTTCATCGCTTCTCTGGAAGAAAGAGCGGAAAAAGATTCTTCGAGACTATATAGATCCACCCGCTGTGATATGAGCCAATCGACCTTTAGCCCTTCTGCAAAAAGATCGAGCGCTCGCTGACACTGAGCGGCTGTGCATCCATAAGCTCCTATTAAGCCCAGTTCCCGATAATGGATCACGTTCAGGTCCGTGGAAACAACTCCACGGTTTCCGGAAATCCCTGAAAATAGCAGTATCCGACCTCCCGGGGCCGCAAGTTCCAGAAGTGGATACACCAGTGCAGCTTCCCTGAAGCAGGTCACCACGACCTGAGCCCCCCTACCGTTCGTCAGTCCCTGCACAGCTTCGACCACATCCACTTCTCTCGAGTCCAATACCGTATCTGCCGTTGCCTGTTGTGACAAAATTCTCCGGCTGGGGTCTTGCTCCACCAGAATCACTTTTCCTGCACCCAGATGGCGTGAAGCCATGGCGCAGAGGCAGCCGATTGGACCGGCTCCAAGGATGACAACGGTCTCATCTTTCTTCAGTCCTACTTTTTCAAGCCCATTCAGACAGCAAGCCAGTGGTTCGGCCATGGCCGCTTCTGACAAAGACAGCGACGAAGGAATGAGATTCAGGCACCCATTCTCGACTGCGGTTTTCGGCAAGGCAAGGTATTGGGCAAAACCACCGTCCAAGCTGAAACCCAGTATTCGCATAGAGGGACAGAGATTTTCCTTGCCCCGGCGGCAGTATTCACAGCTACCGCAACTGATTCCCGGATATACTTGAACCTTATCCCCTACTTTGAACCTTATCCCCTCATGTGAAACTTCGGCCACAACGCCCGCGATCTCATGGCCGAGAATCCGAGGATAGCGCAGTGCTGGGTGGCCCTTTTCCCACATGTGCAGGTCTGTTGAACAGACATGGGATGTCAAAATCTTGACCACCACCCCCCCAGTGGGACAGCTAGGGTCTGGAAGCTCCTTAATTGCCAGATTACCGGGTTTTTCAAGGACAGCAGCTTTCATTTTCCCTACAACTGAGCAGAGCGAAAGATTCGATCGCTAGTACTGCCAACCATTCCCTATTGAGCTCAAACTTAATGGAGTAGTGGAGTGTTGGAGTAACGGAGTGATGAGGTACGGCGAACTTATGAAATCCCGAACTCCAAGCACCAAATCTCAGTGTTTTAGGTGTCAGGTGTCGGGTTTCTGGTGTCGGGTGTCAGGAAAAAGAAACATGGAAGCTGAAACCTTAGTCATTGTGATTTGCAATTTGGAATTTCTATTCCTCCATCACTCCATTACCTCAAAAAATCCCGCTACCAGAACCAAGATCAAATGATTGCAGCCCTATTACGGTCTGCACTGTTGAACAAGAAAAGCCCTCGTCTTCGAGACGAGGGCTTTTCTTTGCCATCGACAAAGCCCTTAACACCCCCCTCCACGCGTCTTCTGGCTTACTCGACTCGGCGACCGGCCTTCCCACCCGGTTTACAACCGAGCAGTGGCCTTACACTTGCTCTGGCCGCGAGCTATTGCCCTGAAGGGCCGAGTTCACAGCGGCGGGACCGCTCCTGATTTTCACAGGATTCCGTAAGCGGAAAGAGTGCTGATTTTCGAGTACTCTTTACACTTTCCTGCTCTCACTTGTCAATGGTGTAGTGCACCTCATTCCAAGGGAATTTGGACTCTCCAATGATATTGCTCATTGTTCCTTTGTCCCTCAATTGTTTACCACCTGTAACAATTACCTGGCTCATCCGACCGAATAGATACAATCAAGATGGCAATTGTAGGGTGAATGTCTGACCAGAATGGCTGTCGGGGAGCAAATTCGATGAGAACAGGGAAACTGAAAGCAATCCTATCAAAGATACCATTTGTGCTCCTTCCCCTTCTTTTAGGAGCTCTGTACGTATCAACGCATGAAATTGGTTCATCTGCTGTCCTCAAAGAAGCCGAAAAGATTTATATCGTTGACAGGACCGGCGAGCGCTGGGACGTGACCCAGGCCGTGTCCCTTGGTTTTCATCCAGAAGGGTTTCAGTTTGGTCTCGGCAGAAATGCATTTACTACCCTCGATGACTCGCTTTTGACGAATGATACCACCAATATTTCAAAAAACACGCGGGTTATAGGTGTTACGGATGGCTCCACTGCCAAGGCATATACCATAAGCCGACTTTTGGGCCATGAAGTCTCAAACAGCTCAATAGGTTCCGAGCCGGTGGCTGTGAGTTATTGACCCCTGGTAAACCTGGCGGCTGTGTACAGCCGCGAGATCGATGGTCAGACATTGACTCTCATTCCATCCGGTTGGACCTACGAGTCCACCTTCGTTCTCTACGATAGGGAGACCGGAAGTTTATGGTATCCCTACAAAAATGGGCTCCTGGCAATCCAAGGGAAATACTTTGAAAAGATACTCCCTGAGGTCCCTCATGAGGTGACCAAATGGAAGAAATGGGTAAGACAACATCCGAATACCAAAGTATTGAAGTGAGCAGGTGAGACATTAGTCTCAACCTCCCCTAACCTCAACCTCCCTCTCCCCAACTGGAGGTGTTCAAGGCATTTTCCTTTGGCCACCTCCAGCCTAATTTGTTTCCGGATCGACCCCCACATTATAGAGGCCCAAGGAAGCTTGATTGAAGACTCACCAAAGAGGCACAGAGGGGTGCTTTTCACTCAAATTCGAAATACGAAACCCGAAGCACGAAACAAATACAAAATCCGAATTCTCAAATGTTCAAAACGTAACCACTCAAGAAGAATTCTCTGGTGTTTTGGTCATTTGGATTTTGGTAATTAGAATTTGTTTCG
>Ga0209536_100007964_pt1 | contig 15991 bp, 13 predicted proteins | sample DeeMarSeWOR28_12_FD_187461 | JGI IMG/M metagenome (GOLD analysis project Ga0209536, IMG submission 187461) | Marine sediment microbial communities from White Oak River estuary, North Carolina - WOR-2-8_12 (SPAdes) (version 2) | ecosystem: Environmental > Aquatic > Marine > Intertidal zone >...
CAGGGTGTCTCCGTTTTCAACCAGTATCATCGGCCTGAGGTGCCTGCCATCCTGGGTCTGGTAGGATCTGTCAAAACCAATTTCCTGCTGGGTCATCACCCGGTATTCAGGTACCCGCCGGAACAGGTGCCATTTTCCTGAGTGATAGCACCGGTAACCACGCTTCTTCAGGTGCGAAGGGAGCCAGCTTTCGGTAACCGGTGCGAAACTGCCGCTGCTGTAATCGATCCCGTCCACCGGATCGGAAAGCACCTGGTGGGGATAGAATCCCGACAGCAGGCTGGTCCTGGTTGGCCAGCAACGGCCCGTATTATAAAAATCGGTGAACCTGAGGCCGTTTTCCGCCAGCCGGTCCAGGTTGGGGGTTTGGATCACCTCGGCCCCGTAGCATCCCAGGTCCGAGTAACCCATATCATCGGCCAGGATAAATACCATATTGGGTCGTTCGGGAAGCTGTGGCACGGTTTCGGATCTCTGTCCAATGCAGCCCGGGAGCAGCCACCCCACACTGAGAGCGATCAGTGCCGGGAAGGGGTTTACTTTCTGCAGGATCATGGTCTGTTTTAGAATGATGAAGGTTTGGCTCAGCAACGATCATAACGGATCATTCCCGGGGGTGCGGTCCCTCCGTTAATTCGGACCCTCCCCGCAACATTTGTATGCAATGGATCATCCCCCTGGTATTGTGGTAAGTTGTTTTCCAGATATGGCTTTTGGCCTGCTCCTGGTTTTCCGGATAGGTGTCAAGCGCTGCATTGTACCAACCGCCGTACTCCTTATCGATGAGATAGGTGTCTATGTGTTCCCATGCTTTTCTGAATTTCCCGAAATAGTCTGCCGGATCGTCCGGGTGAAGGCTGTGCATCAGCAGAAGGGCATTCATCCCTTCCACGAGTCCCCACCACGATTTATGGTTGTTGATGATGACTATGGAATCCCCCTCTGTTCTGCCGGCATCAAAGAAGCCGCCATTTTCATGGTCCCATCCCGACTGGAGGGAATGATCCACCAGTCTCCTGGCAATGCGGTGTGTTTCCGCATCCCCTCCCCAGCCGAGCACATGAGCTGTTTCCAGCAGCAGGAAGGCAGTCTCCACGTCGTGACCGTATGTAAAATGTTTGGTGAACCAGGAATCTCCTCCTCCGCTGCCTTCCAGTTCGTCATCGGCAAGTTTCCAATCTGCGTGAAAATAGAGCTGCAGATAGCCGTCGGGATGTGTAAAAGTATCCCGGACCAGGTAAAACATCTCTTCGAGACGCTCCCTTACCAGCGGGTCAGGCCATATCCTGTAGAGTTGGGTCAGTGCCTCCATCAGATGGATCGAACTGTTGTAATCCTTCAGGGCAACCATGGGAGATGCCATTCTCTCCTCCGCGGTTTGCTCTTTCCAGGCAGGATCACCCTGCCTGTTCAGAAACTCGAAATATCCTCCGAATTCCGGATCATGGGGACCCTCCTCCATCCATTGAAATTGCCGCTTCACCAGGTCCAGTGCCTCTTCGTCCCCGCTGATCCTGTAATACTGCGAAAGGGCATACACTGCGAAGGCCTGCCCGTAGACCCGTTTGTCATTGATGCTCTCAGGCACGGGTGAGCCTTCTTCAGAACAATATGCATGGAATCCTCCTGCCTCGTGGTCCCACATCTTTTCCTTCAGGAACCGGAATCCATGTTGCGCATATCCCAGGTACTCCTTCTTCTCGGGGTAATGTTCCAGCACAAATGAGGTGGTCCAGACATGCCTTGCCTGCTGCACCAGCGCCTTGATCTGTCCCCCGCGTGACCTGCTCCAATCCCTTCCAAATCCGGAAATGAATCCCCCGTTCACCGTATCAATATTCAGGGGGTACCATGGTTGTAGAATATACTCAAAGAGGCTTTCCTCCAGTTCGTTGGCCAGTTCTATCATCATTGATATTTCGGTACCGGGATCCGGTTCCTGTTCTGTCCTGCCGGATCGGTTGCAACCATATACCAACAGGCTGATTACCAGAATAAGCGGAAAATATGAATGGATTTTTACATGTTTCATGGGGCAGCGGATTTGAAAATGTACCAAATCAATATGCATTGATGATGTAAATATAAGGCTTCATCCGGATTGTGGGGAGTTGTGCCTGAACAACATCCATATATGGTGGAATATGTTTATATTCGAACTAAAACTAACCGACATGATACGATCTTTGACATCTGCATTAGCCATCGGCCTGGCCCTGGTAATAAGCGTTAACCTCACTGCACAGCAGGGTTACCAGCCCACCGAGGAGAACCTGAAGAACCGTGAGTGGTTCCAGGATGCCAAATACGGACTATTTGTACACTGGGGGGTCTACTCCCTGATGGGAGGCGGTGGTGACGGAGGGATTGCAGAGTGGATCATGGAACGAAAGAACATTCCGGTGAACCAGTATGAGAAATTACCCGGTTTTTTCTATCCGCTGGAATTTGACCCTGCGGAGTGGGTAAGCATGGTGAAGAAGGCGGGTATGAAATACATCACCATCACCAGCAAGCACCATGACGGGTTCGCCATGTACGACTCAAAGATCAGTGATTACAATATCGTGGATGCCACGCCTTACGGAAAGGATGTGATCGGAATGCTGAAAGAGGAGTGTGACAGGCAGGGGGTCAAACTGTTCTTCTACCATTCTCAGCTGGACTGGCACCATCCCGATTATTACCCGCTGGGGCGTACCGGTAATGACATACCCGGAAGGACACAATCGGGAAACTGGAACGCTTACATCGATTATATGAATGCACAGTTGACCGAACTACTCACCCAGTACGGAGAGATCGGTGGAATCTGGTTCGACGGGATGTGGGACAAACCGGATGCTGACTGGCGGCTGGATGAAACTTATGCAATGATCCATGAATTACAACCGGGAGCGCTCATCGGAAGCAATCACCACAAAATGCCTTTTCCCGGAGAAGATTTCATGATGTTTGAAAGGGACCTGCCCGGGGAAAATTCTATGGGATTCAATAATACCGAGATTTCAGAAGATGTACCGCTGGAAATGTGCGAGACCATGAACGGTTCCTGGGGATTCAATATCATCGATGAAAATTACAAATCGGTGGAACGCCTGGTACAAACCATGATCAGGGCCGCAGGCTTTGGAGCCAATTTTCTGTTGAATACCGGTCCCATGCCCAACGGAAAAATACAACCTGAGAACGTGGATACACTGATGGCCATCGGAAACTGGCTGGAGACTTATGGCGAAACCTATTACGGTACCAGAAAAGGGCCACTGGAGCCGCAGGATTGGGGGGTTACAGTCTCCAGGGATAACGTGGTGTATGTCCACATACTTGATCACCAGGGGGGGACCATTCAACTGAACGGATTTAATCCCAAACTGAGCAGTGCTGTCTATTTCGACGATGGATCAGAAGCGGATGTGAAAAGGAACAAGGAGGGAATGATCCTGACCGTTCCCGCTCAGAAACTCAAACCGATCGACACCATCATCGTTCTCACGACCAGGTAATCCACCCCGGGGAGTGTGATCAATACCTGCTGTAATAGAGTTGACCGTTGGTCAATCCCATATCCTGGAAACGGACATCGCGGGAAACAAAATTGAGTGGGATCGACATAAAATAGCGCACAGGAGAACCGTTGAGCGTGGCCGGCTGCCATTTTCCGGGCATTTCTGCGATGCTCTCCACCAGGTAATTATTCAACACATTTGATTTGCCCTGGAGAGCCCTGACCCCGGCCATTTCACCATCTTCCATCACCACCCAGCCAATGACAACCTGGTCCTGGATTTGTGAGATGTCCCAGCCGGAAGTGGCGAGCCTCTGAACCAGATAACTCTTAAAAAACTCCGGGCCGTATTCAAATTCCGGTTCACGGTCTGCGGAATAAAATACGGTATCGATATCCGGCGAACCATCTTCAAGCCAGTTCTGGTTGGAGATCAGCTGATTGTCCCTGAACTCCGAAATCGATTTAATGGCCCCTCCGGGAAAGTATTCGGTGTGTGTACCTTCCAGGTGAAGCGGGAATATCCTGGAGGATTCTCCCTTCTTTATCGGTGAATTGTCGGTGTATTCCCTGAAGAGATAAGTGCCCGGCTTTTCCTCTGTATAGGTCCTGTAGAATTTTTTTGAGAACAGCTTCTCAGCCTTGTGCCTGATTACCCATTCTCCGCCACTCATTGCCCGTGCCTTTTCCCTGGTGAGTGTTTCCCAGCCATTCTCCGTAAGGTGCCTGGTAACGATCACCAGCTTCTTGTCCGACTTGTGGGTTATCTCCTTGATGATCACAGCATCTTCCTTCAGTTGAACGGGCCTGCCATTGACACCATAGTAAAACTCCTCCTGGTTCCTGTTCTGAGCGGGTAGGAGGAACATCACCCCTAAGATTAACGTTACAAATTTCATTGTGAGCAGATTTAACCATGCAATATAGAATAATCTGGCACCTTAGACAATATTCAGGATCAGAATCGCTAAATTGCGCTATGACGTCTGCGGCACATCTTCTGAAAACCCTGAATCATGAAGAGCCCGACCGCATGGTGGTGGATCTGGGTGCTACCCCCGTGACCGGGATCCATGTGAAAGTGGTGGAGGGGCTCAGGGAATATTTCGGACTCGAAAAAAGGCCGGTAAAGGTTTCAGAGCCTTACCAGATGCTTGGTGAGGTTGACGATGACCTGATCGAGGCGATGGGGGTGGATGTGATCGGGATCTCACCTCCTTCAGACATGTTCGGGCACAGGATGGAGAACTGGAAGTCCTACCGGACCCCCTGGGATCAGGAGGTACTCGTCCCCGGAACCTTCAATGTGACCCGGGATGCAAATGGGGATACCCTGATGTATCCGCAGGGCGACACCTCTGTTCCGCCATGTGCGAAAATGCCTGCTGCCGCCTTTTTCTTCGATGCGGTCAACCGCCAGGGAGCGCTGGATGAGTCAAAACTGGATCCGGAGGACAATGTGGAAGAGTTTACTCTGATGAACCGGGACGATCTGGAATACTGGAAAAGGGCCGTCGGAGCAGCTGCAAAGAAAGGACGCGGGATCGTGGCAAATTTCGGAGGGACAGGTATCGGCGACATTGCACTTGTTCCCGCACTGAACCTGAAAGCCCCGCGGGGCATCAGGGATGTGGCCGACTGGTACATGGCCAGCCTGGTCCGGCCGGAGTACCTTCACTATATATTTGAAAAACAAACCGATGTAGCCCTTCAAAACCTGAAGATGGTCAGTGGAACCGTAGGTGACGCGGTTGATGTGGCCTACATCTGCGGAACAGATTTCGGAACCCAGGATTCTTCATTTTGCTCTGTCGAAACTTACAATGAGCTCTATGCTCCCTATTACAGGAAGATGAATAACTGGATCCACCAGCATACCCGGTGGAAGACCTTCAAGCACAGCTGCGGGGCGGTGGAGCCATTTATGGAGAGTTTCATTGAATCGGGCTTCGATATCATCAACCCTGTCCAGATCAATGCAAGCGGCATGGATCCGAGGCAACTTAAAGAGAAGTACGGGAAGCGGCTCGTCTTCTGGGGAGGGGGAATTGATACGCAGAAAGTGCTTCCGTTCGGGACACCGGAACAGGTAAGATCACATGTTTTAGAACAATGTAATATACTCGCCCCTGGTGGTGGATTTGTGTTCAATACAGTACACAACATACAGGCCAACGTTCCCCTCGAAAATGTAATTGCCATGTTAGAGGCTATCAGGCAATTCCGAACCTCCTGATAACCTGTAATTAATCCCTATTTAGAACTGATTTATTGATTTTTTAGGTACATTTGTACCTTAAAAATTCAGAAAGAACGACTGTAAACAACTCATTATTAATAATTAAAAGCAAATTTCCAATGTCTGATGTAAAACGTGTTTATACTTTCGGAGATAAAAAAGCCGAAGGTAAAGCCGATATGAAAAACTTACTGGGTGGAAAGGGTGCCAACCTTGCCGAAATGAACCTGATCGGGGTTCCGGTTCCTCCCGGTTTCACCATTACCACAGAAGTATGTACCGAATACAACCAGCTCGGAAAGGAGAAAGTGGTTGAACTGATTAAGAAAGAGGTTGAAGCAGCTGTTAAGAACATTGAGGAGATCATGGGCACCCGTTTCGGGAGCAATGAAAACCCCTGCCTGGTATCAGTCCGCTCGGGCGCCAGGGTCTCGATGCCCGGAATGATGGACACTGTGCTGAACCTGGGAATGAATGAGAACGCTGTACAGGGTCTGGTGGCCAAGACCGGAAATGAAAAATTTGCATGGGACAGTTACCGCCGGTTTGTTCAGATGTATGGCGATGTGGTGCTTGGAATGAAACCTGAATCCAAGGAAGACATTGATCCGTTCGAGGCAATTTTAGAGGAGGTAAAAGAGGCCCGCGGCATTGAGAATGACAATGAACTGACCGTAGATGACCTGAAGGAGCTGGTGGAGAAATTCAAGGTGGCGGTGAAGCAGCAGACCGGCCACGATTTTCCAGTGGATCCCTGGGAACAATTGTGGGGCGCTGTCATGGCAGTATTTGACAGCTGGAATACACCGAGGGCCATCTATTACAGGCAACTGAACCAGATCCCCGAGGAGTGGGGAACCGCTGTCAATGTTCAGGCCATGGTATTCGGGAACATGGGAGAGACTTCCGGAACCGGTGTGGCTTTCACACGTGATGCCGGAACAGGCGAAGATATTTTTAACGGAGAATACCTGGTGGATGCCCAGGGCGAGGACGTGGTTGCCGGTGTAAGAACCCCGCAGCAGATCACCAGGGAGGGCTCTCTCCGGTGGGCGAAACTGGCCAAGGTCTCCGAAGAGGAGCGCGCTGCCAATTTTCCTTCCCTTGAAGAATTGATGCCGGAAGTCTATGCTGAACTGAATGACACCCAGCAGAAACTGGAGGACTATTTCAAGGATATGCAGGACCTGGAGTTTACCATTCAGGATGGCAAGCTGTGGTTATTGCAGACCAGGAACGGTAAGCGGACAGGTGCGGCGATGGTGAAGATCGCCATGGACCTGCTCAGGGAAGGAAAGATAGACGAAAAAACAGCACTGCTGAGGCAGGAGCCGGCCAAACTGGATGAGCTGCTGCACCCTGTGTTTGATAAAAAGGCCCTTGCAAGTGCCACCGTACTCGCTCAGGGGTTACCCGCCTCTCCCGGTGCAGCCACAGGGCAGGTGGTATTCTTTGCCGATGAGGCCGCAAAATACCCTGCTTCCATCCTGGTGAGGATAGAAACTTCACCGGAAGACCTGGAGGGAATGAATATTGCCAAGGGAATACTCACAGCGCGTGGTGGGATGACCTCGCATGCAGCAGTTGTGGCCCGTGGTATGGGTAAATGCTGTGTGTCCGGTGCCGGCGAAGTGAAGATCGATTACAAAGCCAGAACCATGAAGGCAGCAGGTAGGGAGTTCAAGGAAGGCGACTGGATCTCACTCAACGGCTCCACTGGAAATGTGCTGGAAGGTAAGATAGCAACCATTGATCCGGAACTAAGCGGTGATTTCGGCACCATTATGGAGCTTGCCGAAAAACATACCAGGATGGATGTAAGGACCAATGCAGATACCCCGCATGATGCAAGGGTAGCCAGGGATTTTGGTGCCAAAGGGATCGGCCTGACCCGTACAGAGCATATGTTTTTTGAAGGCGAACGCATCATTGCCATGAGGGAAATGATCCTCGCCACCGATGAAGCTGAGCGGCGAAAAGCCCTGGAGAAGCTGCTTCCGTATCAGCGGGAGGACTTCGAGGGCATTCTGGAAGCCATGGAGGGATACGGTGTTACCATCCGGCTACTGGACCCGCCGCTGCATGAGTTTGTCCCCCACGATGATTCAAACCAGAAGGAGATGGCAGACGAGATGGGAGTGACTGTTGAGGATATCAAAGCGCTGGTGGAGGACCTTCACGAATTCAACCCGATGCTGGGACACCGGGGATGCCGCCTTGGGAACACCTATCCCGAGATCACCGAAATGCAGGCAAGGGCCATCATCGAAGCAGCTGTGAACCTGAAGCAGAAAGGGGTAGATGCCCGGCCGGAGATCATGGTACCCTTGATCGGAACGTGGAAAGAATTCAAAATGCAGGAAGAGATTATCCGGTCCACTGCCGACAAGGTATTTGAAGAAAAAGGTGCCAAATTGGATTATCTGGTTGGAACGATGATCGAGATACCGAGGGCGGCTCTTACTGCCGATCTGGTGGCTGAACATGCTGAATTCTTCTCATTCGGAACCAATGACCTGACCCAGATGGCATTCGGATATTCCCGAGATGATGCCGGTAAATTCCTTCCGATCTATATAGAGAAGGGATTGCTTAAAAATGATCCTTTCCAGACCCTGGATCAGGAAGGTGTGGGTCAGCTGGTGGAGATGGGAACCCAGAAAGGCCGTCAGACCCGTTCCGACTTGAAAGTGGGGATTTGCGGAGAACATGGAGGGGATCCTGAATCGGTTGAATTCTGCCACCGTGTGGGGATGGATTACGTGAGTTGTTCCCCCTTCAGGGTACCTATCGCGAGGTTGGCTGCAGCTCAGGCAACCCTGAGATAGAAAGTCTCGATAATTCGGTTACGAAGCTAGCGGTAAAACTTGGTTTTACCGCTTTTTTTTCGGATATTTACTGAGCCTGTTTGTCACATATTTATATTAATAAATAAGAAATTAAATCTATTTTGCCCCGATATTTTTAAATCAGAAACATTATGAGCAACATTTTGGATAAATTGAAACTTGAACAGTATGGTATTACCGGTGTGAAAGAGGTGGTATACAATCCTTCCTACGAACAGCTTTACAAGGAAGAACTCGATCCTTCCCTGGAAGGATTTGAGGTGGGGGTGGAAAGTGAATTCGGAGCCATCAAAGTGGACACAGGGATTTATACCGGACGGTCACCCAAGGATAAGTACATTGTCAGGGATGAAACCACACAGGATACGGTATGGTGGAAATCTGAAACTGCCAAGAGTTCAGATAATAAAGCGATTTCCAAAGATATCTGGAAGCACGGCTACAACCTGGCGACCAGGCAACTCTCCGGTAAACGGTTGTTTGTAGTGGACGGATTCTGTGGTGCCAATGAAGATACCAGGCTGAGAGCCAGATTTATTATGGAGGTAGCCTGGCAGGCTCACTTCGTGAAAAACATGTTCATCAGGCCCACGGAGGAGGAGCTTGTTGATTTTGAACCCGATTTCGTCGTGCTGAACGCAGCCAAAACAACCAATCCAAAATGGAAGGAACAGGGATTGAATTCCGATGTGTTCGTCTTTTTTAACCTGACGGAAAAGAGGGCGGTGATCGGGGGATCCTGGTATGGGGGCGAGATGAAGAAAGGGATCTTTTCGGTGATGAACTATTACCTCCCGCTCCGGGGAATAGCCTCCATGCATTGTTCCGCCAACATGGGAAAAGATGGTGATACTGCCATATTCTTTGGTCTTTCCGGAACCGGGAAGACCACCTTATCTACTGACCCGAAAAGGGCACTTATCGGGGATGACGAACATGGATGGGATGATAAGGGCGTATTCAACTTCGAAGGGGGTTGCTATGCAAAAACCATCAACCTGAGTAAAGAGAGTGAGCCCGATATTTACAAAGCCATTCGAAGAGATGCTTTGCTGGAGAATGTGGTAGTGCATAAAGGGGGAAAGGTAGATTTCGATGATGCTTCCAAGACCCAGAACACCAGGGTATCCTATCCCATCTATCACATCGAAAATATTGTCAGGCCGGTATCCAAGGGAGTGCATCCTTCCAGGGTGATTTTCCTGACTGCCGATGCCTTTGGAGTGATGCCTCCGGTGTCAAAACTTACGCCGGCTCAGACCAAATACCATTTTCTTTCAGGGTTTACAGCCAAGCTCGCAGGTACCGAAAGGGGAGTGACCGAACCCGTACCCACTTTTTCTGCCGGATTTGGAGCCGCTTTCCTGACCCTTCATCCCACAAAATATGCGGAAGAGCTGGTGAAAAGGATGGAGGCTGCAGGTTCCAGGGCATACCTGGTGAATACGGGCTGGAATGGCACCGGAAAACGCATTTCTATCAAGGATACGAGGAAGATCATTGATGCCATTTTAGATGGTTCCATCGACCATGCGCCCACCAAAACCATACCCTACTTTAACCTTGAAGTTCCCACTGAACTGCACGATGTGGATCCCGGGATACTCGATCCTAGGGATACCTACGAAGATCCCTCCGAGTGGGATCGGAAAGCACAAGATTTGTCCGAGCGGTTCATTAAGAATTTTGAGCAGTTTACAGACAACGAAGAGGGAAAGGCGCTGGTAGCGGCCGGTCCCCAGCTATAGTATGTGATCAGAACGGTATGCGAGCGTAACTTAAATTCTTTAAAATCAAAGAATTATAGGTTACTAACCGCATGCCGTTCTGCATAATAATACACATTCATGGGTTTGCTCATTGCCATTTTTCCGGTTGCCTACCTGCTGGGATCGGTTCCCACATCCGTATGGCTGGGCAGGGCCATTAAAGGGATCGACTTGAGGGACCACGGAAGCGGCAACGCCGGGGCCACCAATGCCTTCAGGGTACTGGGAAAGCCCATCGGTGTGGTGGTTCTCCTGCTTGATACGGGGAAAGGATACCTGGCTGTTTATCTTTCACATTTTCAAGACCGGATTCCATCACACTCGGAAGGATGGATCATCCTGCAGATAGCACTCGGAGTGCTGGCAGTCATCGGGCACCTCTACCCCGTATTTGCCGGTTTCAGGGGAGGAAAAGGCGTTGCCACCCTTGCAGGAGCAGGTCTGGCCCTGCATCCTTTCGCTGCCCTTGCCGCCATAGGGATCTATATCGTGGTATTTTTGATCTCAAGGATATCTGCCCTGGGTTCACTTTCTGCAGCCATCTCTTATCCGGTCTGGATCATCGCCGTATTCAGGTCGGAATACATTTCAATCTGGATATTTTCGATCATGGTTCCGGTCCTGGTCATTCTGACACACCGGAGCAATCTGAGAAGGTTGTTTCAGGTAAAGTAGGATCATCCGAATTCTTCCTCCAGCTTCTGCTTGAGGTAGCGGGCCGGTACGTTTTTCTGCAAAATACCGTTCTCTGCAACAGAAATATGACCATTTTCTTCGGACACGATCAGTACCAGTGAGTCGGTTACTTCAGATACACCGAGCCCGGCGCGGTGCCGCAATCCATATTCAGGTGGCAGGTCCAGTTTTTCCGTTACCGGCAGAATGACCCTGGCAGCCTTCACTTTGTCATTGTCGATGATGACCGCCCCGTCATGCAGGGGACTTGTTCTGTTGAAAATGCTGGCTAACAACCTGCTGGAGGTTTCTGCGTTCAGTATATCGCCCGTTTCGGCATACATATCCATGTTTGATTTCCGCCTGATCACAATCAGTGCACCGGTTTTCTCCTGGGAGAACTGCATGACAGCTTTCAGTATCGATCTGATCTTCACCTGGGACTTGGTATCAAATTTCAGGTTGAGCACTTTCTCAAAACTGATCCGGTTCCCGTCCACGTACCTGGAGCCGATGTAGATCAGGAACCGCCTGATCTCCTGCTGAAAGACGATGATCAGTGCGATCACTCCCACACCCAGTACAGATCCCAGGATGGTGCTCAGAAGCTCCATCTTCAGCGCGCGAATGGCCCACCAGAAAACATAGATGGCGGCAATTCCAAGTGCGATGTTGTAGGCCACCGTACCCCTGATCAGCATATAGAGCTGGTAGAGCAGCAATGCGACGAGTATGATGTCGATGACATCCAGCAGCCGGATATGGAGAAATGCGGTGACCATGGTTCTGGTTCTGTTGCTAAATTTAGTAAAAGGAATTATACCCCCCCGTGGTGGCTATTCACAATCTGTTGAAAGATACTTACGGTCTCCACCGCAGCCCGAACATCATGCACCCTGAGCAGATTCGCTCCCTTCATCAGTGCAGCCATGTGGGCCGCTGTTGTACCACTGAGCGCTTCTTCCGGATTTGTATCTAAAACATTGTATATCATAGACTTACGAGATATTCCAACCATGATGGGAAGCTCCAGGATATGGAAGGAGTCGAGATCATTAAGCAACTGGTAATTTTGTTCGATGGTTTTGCCAAATCCAAAACCGGGATCGACGATCACATCGGTCACACCCAGTTTTCTCAACCTTTGCAGCCGTTCCCCGAAAAATTGTAATATATCATCCACCACATGATCGTACTCCGGATGATCCTGCATATCTGCAGGTGATCCCTTCATATGCATCATGACATAAGGAAGGCCCAGTTCGGCAATACAATTGAACATGGCCTGGTCCGTCTGTCCGGCTGTAATATCATTCACCATATCGATCCTGAACTGCCGGTGCATTTTTCTTACCACCCCTGATCGCGATGTATCTAAGGAGATCACGCAGTCGGGCAGTTCCTGCCTGATGGCTTGCAGGACAGGTGCAAGCCGTCTTATCTCTTCCTCTTCCTTAATGTCGGTGGCCCCCGGCCTCGACGAGACTGCACCCACATCCAGCATGTCAGCTCCCCGGTCGATCATATCACGGGCCATTTTTGCCGCTTCGGCAGGATCGGGATTCCTGCTATGGGCATAAAATGAATCGGGTGTTGCATTGATGATCCCCATCACCAGAGGCTTGCTGAAGGGGGTCCTTTTGCCGTTCAGATTAAGGGAGAACTCCCTTGAAAAGAGATGGTAGGTTGTGGACAAGTTCTTTGTCAATTTAAAGGAGATGAATTGATATTTTGTATGTTTGGAATCGGAAGCTAAATTACATTAAATAATCCGAAATCGTCCCATGCGTTTTGTAGTGATTGAGGGATTGGATGGATCGGGAAAATCAACCCAGCTTGAACTTCTGAAGGCCCATCTGGAGCGGTGTGGCATACCGTATAAATATATCCATTTTCCACGTCTCGAGGAGGGATACTACGGGAAGTTGATCGCACGTTTTCTGAGAGGAGAAATGGGATCGAATGACCAGGTGGATCCCTACCTGGTGGCACTTCTGTTTGCAGGGGACCGGGGGGATGCTGCAGCATCTATCAATGAATGGATAAATGATGGTTATATGGTGCTGGCCGATCGTTATGTATATTCAAATATTGCCTTTCAGTGTGCTAAGATTGAAGATCCTGAAGCGCGGGAGACCCTCATGCGATGGATCCTTGGATTTGAATATGATTATCAGCAGCTGCCCCGGCCGGATATCAATCTCTTCCTCAATGCACCCTTCGAATTCATTCGTAATCAGCTCATGGCAGAACGCGGCGGGGATGATCGTGCCTACCTGAAAGGGGAGAAGGATATCCACGAAGATAACCTTCACTTTCAGGAGCGCGTCAGAGAGGTATACCTCATGCTCAGCAGCAAGGTAGACGACCTGATCCTGGTAGAATGCGTGGATCGGGGAGGTAACATGTTACCTCCCGGAATCATCTCTGAGAAAGTTATCACACTTATTCAACCACAAGTATGAAATATCTGAGTATAGCGAGTCGCCTGATCCTGGGAACAGTATTTATTTTCAGCGGATTCGTCAAATCGGTGGACCCGCTTGGATCGGCTTATAAATTTTCAGACTATTTCGCTGCATTTAAACTTTCTTTTCTGAGCTTTCTGGCGCTCCCCCTGGGACTGATCCTCTCTGCTTTCGAGCTGGTCCTGGGTATAACTCTGCTGCTGGGTTACAGGAGGAGAATCACATACAGGGTGCTCTTCTGGTTCATGGGATTCTTCACTTTGCTTACTCTGATCCTTGCCCTGTTCAATCCGGTCTCTGACTGCGGCTGTTTTGGCGATGCCCTGATCCTTACCAACTGGGAAACGTTTCTGAAAAACATTGTATTGATGGTGTTCGTGGTTCCTCTGTTCATGATCCGTGACAGGGATGCCCACGATCACATCCACCCGGTCAGGGAGTGGGGAATCGTTGGGGCCCTTTTCCTGGTTGTCATCGGTTTCTCCCTCTGGAACCATGCACATCTTCCCGTGGTTGATTTCCGTCCCTATGACGTGGGGACATTGATACAGGAGGAGATGGAGATCCCTGAAGGAGCTGCAGTGGATGATTATGAAACAGAGCTTATCTACAGGGAAAAGGCATCGGGAAAGAGTGAGCGTTTCACTCTTGAGAATTACCCTAGGGATACTACCCTGTGGGAATTTGTTGACAGCGAATCTAGGTTGATCAGCAAAGGGTACGATCCACCCATTCATGATTTTGCCATCATCGATGCCGGGGGCGGGGACATGGCGGACCAGATCCTTTCGGACGATGGTTTCAGCCTGGTCATGATCAGTCATGATCTGACAAAGGCCAATGAAGCAGCGCTGTTAAAAGCAAGGGATTGGGCTCAATTGGAAATGCTGGCCGGGGAGTACGCTTTTTACCCGGTCACAGCCACCCCGGAAAGTGAAATAGGTAACATTGCCATGACACTCGATCTGGGCTACACATTCTATTCGGCAGATGAGATTATGCTGAAAACAGTGGTGCGGTCCAATCCCGGATTTCTACTTATCCGAAACGGCGTCATTGTGGGGAAATGGAGTTTCCGGGATTTTCCGGCCATAGAGGATATCGATCCCGACTGGACTGAATTAATGGGAAATGCTGCCGTTCCGGTTGATGAAGAAACACTGATGCTCATGGAAGCGGGGGTTTATGAGGACTTTTCATTTGACGTGATCGATTTTGACCCATCGATCACCAGTTTTTTAATGGAACAATCCCAGGACCGGAAGGAGGGAAGAATGATTGTGATAGTTGGGTTGTGCATCGCGCTGATGCTGCTGATCTCTGCCAGAATCTCACCCATCCGGGCCTAGCCCTGCTTGCGCCTGAATAAACGATATTTTACTATTTTAGAATCTATTAAACCGATTTAGAAACAATACGTAAACAAAAATGAGAAAGAAGATTGTTGCAGGAAACTGGAAAATGAATACACTGCTTAAAGATGGAATGGAACTTGCCAAAGCGGTTGAACAGCAATTGGGTGAGAAAGAAACCGATGTGCTGGTGATCATCGCCCCTCCTTATACCCATCTGAGCCGCATCAGCGATTTAATCAACCAGGTTCAGCTGGCTGCCCAGAATTGTGCGGCAGCATCCTCCGGGGCCTACACGGGAGAGGTCTCCCCGGAAATGCTCCTCTCCACAGGTACAAATTATGTTATTATCGGCCATTCCGAGCGCAGGACCTACTACGCGGAGGATAATTACCTGCTCAATCAAAAGGTAAAACTGGCCCTGTCGAGTGGATTGAAGCCCATATTTTGTTGCGGTGAGGTCCTGGAGGAGCGGGAAGCCGGAAAACTGTTCGATGTAGTTACAGAACAGCTACAAGTGGGACTGGAAGGTCTTTCAAAAGAGGATATGCAAAATGTTGTCATCGCATATGAACCGGTATGGGCGATCGGAACCGGCGTGGTTGCGACTCCGGAACAGGCGCAGGAGATGCATCACTTTATCAGGGGATTGTTGGGCCGGATGTTTGATGACACTGTGGCGGAACAAACGACGATTCTATATGGCGGGAGCTGTAAACCCTCCAATGCAAAAGAGCTGTTTGCCAATCCCGATGTGGATGGCGGACTGATCGGAGGAGCCTCCCTGAAGGCTGAAGATTTCATGGCCATTGTTCATTCATTCTGATCCAAATCCGGGCCCTCATGCCATTTCTAGAATTTGAAATTCCGGTCAGGTCCTGGACCGCAGAGGAGAGGGAGATTGTAATGGCGAAAATGTATCTGATAGGATTCGAGGGTTTTACGGAGGATGAGGATATGATCCAGGCCTATATCGATGAAATGGCCCACTCCAGTGAGGCGATCAATGACCTGGAGGATGAGCTCTCCGATCTGGGGATTACCTTACAATACAGGTTCCACAGGCGGGAGGATCAAAACTGGAACAAAGAATGGGAAAGCCAGTTTTAACCGGTTCAAATTGAAAACCGG
>Ga0209536_100007965_pt1 | contig 15990 bp, 14 predicted proteins | sample DeeMarSeWOR28_12_FD_187461 | JGI IMG/M metagenome (GOLD analysis project Ga0209536, IMG submission 187461) | Marine sediment microbial communities from White Oak River estuary, North Carolina - WOR-2-8_12 (SPAdes) (version 2) | ecosystem: Environmental > Aquatic > Marine > Intertidal zone >...
CTGTGGGATAGGGGGGCTAACCCTTTGAAACGATTGGCTCCACGAACCGGCTCTCCGTATCCCAGGGAAACAGAATCCAGGTGTCCTGACTGACCTCGGTGATGAAGGTGTCGACCAGGGGGCGTCCGGCGGGCTTGGCATAAACGGTTGCAAAATGGGCCTCGGGCAGCAGGTCTTTGACGATCCGGGCCGTTTGGCCGGTGTCCACCAGATCATCGATCAGCAACAATCCGTTGCTGTCAATCGTAGGCGGTTTAAGAATACTGGCGTCCCCTTGCTGCTGATAATCATAGCTGGAGATGCAGACTGTGTCGACCAGACGAATCTCCAATTCGCGGGCAATAATGGAAGCCGGGACCAATCCGCCCCTGGTAATCGCAACAATCCCTTGCCAGGGATTCATTTCCACCAGTCTCCATGCCAGCGCTTTGGAATCGCGATGGAGCTGCTCCCAGGAAATAGGATAAGTTTTCTGATATCGTTTTTCGTTTGCAGACAAAGTCCAATATCCTCCCTTGATGAATCAGAAGCCGGATAAAAGACAGACGACAGAATACAGATGACAGATGTCAGAGGACAGATATTAGAATTCGGAAGTCGGAATGGGGAAGTCGGAAAAGGGCAACGCGCGTGGAGCATGACGCATAGCGTAAAGAACGAAAACAGATGACAGATATTTGAAATCGGAGGTCGGACCCGTCCTCGTTCCGAATGCCTTACACCATTAACCTTACACTTTATACCCTACACCTTCTACCCTTTACCTCATAACTCAAACCGTAAACTCTATACCCTTCCTGACACCTGACACCCGAAACCTGACACCTTGCTTTATTTCGTACCGAAAATTTTATCCCCGGCGTCACCCAGGCCCGGCAATATATACCCGATGTCATTTAATTTTTCGTCAACGGCCGCGACATAAATATCCACATCCGGATGGGCAGCATGCAATTTTTCGATGCCTTCCGGTGCGGCGACCATAAATATCCCTCTGATCTGCTTGCAGCCGGTTTCTTTGATCAAATCGATGGTTGCAATCAGCGAACCGCCGGTGGCCAGCATGGGATCGATGATCAGGGCAATCCGTTCTTCCATTGAACTCGTCATTTTGACATAATATCTGACCGGTTCCAGGGTTTCTTCATTGCGGTACAATCCCACCACGCTCACCCTGGCAGATGGTATCAGATTCAGCACGCCGGTCATCATGCCAAGACCCGCCCTTAAGATCGGCACCACGGTAATTTTCTTGCCTTTGATCTTTTCAACCTGAACCGGGCCGGCCCATCCCTGAATGGTCTTGGTTTCAGTTTCCAGGTCTTTGGTCGCCTCGTAGGTTAACAGCATGGCCAATTCTGCCGCAAGATCCCTGAAATCTTTGGTGGTTATATTATCTTCCCTCATTAACGCAAGTTTGTGTTTGATCAGCGGATGATCCACAACATTTATTGACACTGCGACCTCCTTATTTCATAATGGTTAGCGGTTGCGGGACAGGTAATAGCCGGGCTACAGTCGCGGGATGCTTTTACCTTAACGGATAGGTTCCAGGTTTGGGACTTCGCCCTGCGGGCTTCGACCCCACAAGCAGGGGTCAAAATTTTAAATAAAACATCCGCTGCCTGTCATATGCAAATTAATTTTTTGTGTCAAGGATATAGAACGCCTCCCGGGTTCACTGCATGAGGAGCAGCCAATCATTTGGCCTGGCAATCGCTTGTGATGGCCTGTCTGGCGCATGCCGGAAGGGCGGCCCGCTAAAATATGGCAAAGGGATTTTGCGGGGTATAAATAGGGGCCAAAAATCGGGAAAAAGATTTAAAGTAGGTATATGGGAAGGCGTCATTGGTGTTTAGTATTTAATAGAGCCTGGATAACAATAACAATTGAATTCCAGTTAAAAAATACTAAACACCTGACACAGGCTAGTTCCGATTACTTGCTGCCGTGTTGAAATTCACCCAAGGGCCTTGAGAAGGTGTATGCCGCAGGTTCTGCAACAAGTTTTTGGCCGGCAGTACCGGAATTGCCGCCCAGGGCCGAAAAAGGCCAGGATACTATAAAAGCTACGGTGCCAACAGCGGTTGCGACTATGCCAACCGGTCGGACGACAAAAAAATCAAACATCATGGCACCGCCGCCGGGATCTTCCGTCTCGAAATATTCCTGGGCCATTGCGCTGGAGCCAAATGGAATGACCAACAAAGATGCAACCGTCATCAGAACCAGGGTTTTCTTTGCCAATTTAAACATATTATCCTCCTGCATCTGCTGCGTTTATTTGAAAAAATGGAACAAAATCCGGCCGAATAGTTAGGATTTTGATAATTTTTCCATCGTAAAAAATAGCCGGTTCAAACCATACTGTAAGGTATTATAACGCTTTTTAGTTGTAAATTTCAATAGGTTTGTTAATAGCTGATTTTTTCAGACCGATAATCCCGAATCCGGATAAACCGGAAATAACAAATTCCAAGCGCCACCTGATCTTAAAATCGGTTTAAATCAATTTCGACTCGCATCGCTCAAATGCGAAAGCCATCAGCTTGTATCGGCCGGAATCGCAGAAACTTTAAAGTTTGACTATGAAAATACTTTCCGGGTACATAGAAGTGGCCGTTGCACTTCCGGTTTTTCACACCTTTACCTATATAGTGCCTGAGCCATTCAAGGACCACGCAGCACCGGGCACAAGAATCCTGGTGCCGTTCGGACGGCGCAGGGTTACCGGGTATATTTTCGGGCCAAGTCGAAATTCGGATCAGAAAGAGCTCAAGCCGATTCTGGATGTCCTCGACGAACAGCCCCTGTTTCCGCCGGGCATGGTCCCGTTTTTCAGATGGATTGCGGATTATTATAAATATCCGATCGGGCAGGTGGTTAAAAATGCGCTGCCGGGCGGTTTAAATGTCTACGAATACTCACTGATCACCCTTACTGAACAAGGGCGCCGCGCGCACAAGAGCGAGCAGCTGTCACCGGTTGCCAAAATAGTTTTGAATCAATTGCTGGCCGGGCCCTGCCGGCTGAGCAAACTTTATAAAAAAATCGATCAAAAAATTCCTGCCACCCTGCTTTATAATTTTGAACAGAGCGGCTGGATTACCCGAAAATGGGAACTCAAAAGAGCCAGCACCAAAGCCAGGCTGGAGCGATTTATTCGCCTGGGCGATACCAGTTTGCCGGTGGACCGACTATCAAAACCCCGGCAAAAGATAATCGAATTGTTAAAAAACGAAAATGAGATTGCCGTCAACAAAGTTAAAGCGGTGGTCCCCACTGCTGCGGCATTGATTAAACCGCTTGAAAGCGCCGGTTATCTGACGATTGAGCACAAAAGAGTTTACCGGGATCCTTTCGGTGAACCAATCAAACCCGATGTCGCCCCCGCCCTAAACCGGGAGCAGCAACGTGCCGTTTCGCATGCCTGCCAATATCTGAACGAAGGGTATCACCCGTTTTTGTTAAATGGGGTGACCGGCAGCGGAAAAACCGAAGTTTACATGCAGGTGGCGGCCGAGGTATTGAAAAAAGGCCGTTTGGTTCTGGTGCTGGTGCCGGAAATCGCGCTGATTACCCAGATAGAGCGGCGATTTCGCGCCCGGTTTGGTGAATGCGTCTGTGTGTTGCACAGCGGTTTGTCCGCCGGGGAGCGCTATGATCAGTGGACCCGCATCCTGCTGGGGGAAGCCACGGTCGCAATCGGTGCCCGTTCGGCCATATTTGCTCCCTTTGGCAATCTTGGCGTTATTATTGTCGACGAAGAGCATGACGCATCTTACAAACAGGAAGGCACGCTGCGCTATAACGCCAGAGATTTGGCGGTGGTCCGGGCCAAACAAAATGAGTGTATCGTGATTCTGGGGTCGGCTACGCCGTCCATCCAGTCCTACTACAACGTTACAACCAACAAATTTGCCGAACTCACTCTCAGCAAGCGTGTCGAAGCGCGGCATTTGCCTGATATCCGGATTGTGGATCTTCGGCAAACCCGGGATGCCCGCGGCATTCAACGCTTCATCACATCTGAACTGCAGGCGGCCATGAAAGAGACACTTGACCGCGGTGAGCAGGTGCTGCTTTTTCTAAACCGGCGGGGATACGCCAGTTTTCCAGTATGCGGTGCCTGCGGTGAGGCCATGCGCTGCAAATATTGCGACATCACACTGACCCTGCACCAGCGTTCCAACGCCTACCGATGTCATTACTGCGGCTATAGCCGGGCCGCCACATCCAGCTGCGATATTTGCGGTTCAGCCAAAATTAAACACCTGGGGCTTGGCACCGAAAAGTTGGAGGATAGCTTGACCGCGCTATTCAAAAATGCCCGGGTTGCCCGGATGGATCGTGATACGACCAGCCGCAAAGGATCGATCATAAAGATCCTAAAAGGGGTTAAGAATAATAGTACTGATATTTTAGTGGGTACCCAGATGGTTGCCAAAGGCCATGATTTCCCGAATATCACCCTGGTTGGAATTATCTGTGCGGATCTTTCCTTGAGTTTTCCGGATTTTCGAGCCGGTGAACGAACCTTTCAACTGCTGGCCCAGGTTGCCGGTCGGGCTGGGCGGGGTGACAGGCCCGGCCGGGTGATTTTGCAAACCTACAACCCGGAACATTTCTGCATTTCCGCCGCTCGCAACCAGGATTTTAATTCTTTCTATCAGCAGGAAATCAGTTTCAGGCAGGCTTTGGCATATCCGCCGTTTACCAGAATGATTCAGCTTAAAATATCGGGCAAAGATCCCCATGAAACCGAAAAACATGCCAATCTTATCGGAGATCACTGCCACAATCTAAAAATAAACCATTCCGCCCATTACCAGAGCCTGAAGATTATGGGCCCCATTGAAGCATCTCTGACCAGAATCGCCGGGCGCTACCGCTGGCAGATTCTCTTGAAAGATTCAAATGCCGGAGCGCTGCATCAATTTATCAATCAACTCAGATCTGAATGCCATTCAGACTTCAGCCATCGGCGGATCCAGGTGGCGATTGATGTGGATCCGGTCTTTTTGATGTAATTATAAAATTTGAAAATCAAATTTTATGTTTCTTGACATTCCCCGGCATGCGTCATAAAATTTTTTTTAGTTGCTACCTACTATAAATTTGGAAGGAGTTAAAAGGAATCAATATGAGATCAAGAGCTCTTACAGGGTTTTCGACGGTGTTTTTGTTGACGCTGTTCGCTGCCGTTTGCTTCGGCACGCAAGATCAATCAACCCCATCCGCGGTTTTCCCGGAAACCAGCTATGAATTTTCAGGGGTCCTGGATGGGGCCAAAGTCGTGCATGAATTTGTTATTCAAAACAAGGGGACTGCGCCGCTGAAAGTTGAGAAAGTCAAAACCGGCTGAGGGTGCACGGCTGTCTCTTACTCAAGAGAGATCCCCGCCGGCGGCGAGGGAAAAATTACTTTGAGCGTCGATACCAAAGGCTACGGCGGAAGAAAAATGAAGAAGACCGCAGGTGTTTATACGAATGATAAAAATCTCCCGCGGCAGGACCTGGTTATATCCGGGCCGGTGGAAAATTTTGCCACGATCCGCCCGCAGCATGTCAGTTTACGCGGTTTTGTCGGAGATCCCGTCAGCGGCCAGGTTGCGATCATTCCCGAAAAAAAATATCCGTTTAAAATTCTCGATGCCCGGGCGAAAGACGGTGAAAACATTAATTTTAAGCTGGATGAAACAAAGAGTTCCAACGGCCAGGCCTATGAGTTAAAGGTTGAAAATCTGAGGCAAAAAAGCGGTCGCTATTATGACACCATCATTTTGAAAACAGACAGTAAGGTGCGGCCCGAGCTCAACGTGAAGGTCTACGGATATCTGCGCACTCGCAAAAGCGAATGAAATGGATCGGATATCCATGATAAAAATCCAACTGGTTACATTTGATTGTGACGGGGTAATGTTCGACACCGCTCAGGCTAATCGTTTTTACTATAGCGACATTTTGCAGCATTTCGACAGACCGGCCGTAACAGACGAACAATTTGCCTTTGTCCATATGCATACAGTGGACGAATCCATGGCCTATTTGTTTCCTGATCAAACAACCCTGGCGGCGGCCTATGAATTTCGTAAAAGCATGGATTATAGACAGTATCTCGGGTACTTCACCATCGAACCACACCTTGTTGCTTTGCTCGAAAGGCTGCGGCCTCAGATAAAAACGACTATTGCCACCAACCGGACCGACACCATTGGCCGGTTGCTGGCAGAGTTTAACCTTGACGGGTATTTTGATCTGGTTGTCACCGCCAGCGATGTTATGCGTCCCAAGCCTCATCCTGAAGGATTGCTAAAAATTTTAAATTATTTTGACCTTGAACCCGATCAGACGATTTATATCGGAGATTCCCGGGTAGACGAAATGGCAGCCCGGGCGGCGGCAATACCCCTGGTTGCATTTCGCAACCGGGAACTGTCAGCCGATTACCATATTGACAGTCTCAAAGAGCTTGAAGCATTGCTTGATTTGTGAGAAAGCTCACGACATCCTATTGACCACGGAGTGCATGCCCAATGAACATGGAAACAGAAGTACCTGAAGAGAATCAAGAGCAGATTACCCATAACGGCAGCGATTGGGATAATCGCGTTTTATGCAGCGACGGCAACTGCATCGGCGTGATCGGTTCGGATGGACGCTGCAAAGAGTGCGGAAAAAAACATGAAGGTGATCTTCCCGCGCAGAGCCCCGTTGAGAACGACGATCAAACCGTGGCGCAAGAAGATCTAGCTTCGTCTTCAGCGGCAATCAAAATACATGAAGTTGCAGATGCTCCGGTTGATGATGAGTGGGAAAATAGAGTTTTGTGCAGCGACGGTGCCTGTATCGGTGTCATCGGACCCGACGGCAAATGTAAAGAATGCGGCAAACCCTTGGAATGACTAATGATGCGTGACGAATGCCCTGGGAATGACGAATGTCGAATGGCGAAGGTCGAATTAAGGTATTCTATCATCTAAAGTTTTAAAAAAGACAGAGCCTAGCGATTCAACAATTCTTCATTCTTCACTCGTCAATCTTCATTCCCATCGCAGGAGCAGTCCCTTGCCCCTACTGAATTTCATCCCGGCCGCCGCCTGGCGCGATTTGGTCGATATCCTTTTTTTGACCCTTGTCACTTATCAGCTATACGAATGGTTTCGTGGGACCCGGGCCCTAAGAGTTCTTATCGGGCTGGTCGCGCTGGGGGGAATATATTCGGTGGCCAAGCTATGGGGGCTGTTCCTGACAACCTGGGTTTTCCAGATTTTGTGGCAAGTACTTTTAATATTGCTGCTGATTCTCTTTCAATCCGAGATCCGTCAGGTATTGGAAAAAGTCAGCCCATTGCGCTACCTTAAATCACGTCGACGCGTCTTGCAGGGAACATTTAACAAAAATCTGGTCCAGCTTTTATTTGATTTGGCAGCCGATAAAACCGGCGCCCTGATTGTTTTAACCAGAGATGACAATCCTGCCGGGCTTATCCATGCCGGCCAGAAAATTATGGCCCTGCCGGATCCTTTGCTGATCAAGAGCATTTTCAATCACCACGCGCCTGCCCACGACGGGGCTGTAATCGTTACGCAGGAATGTCTGACCCACATGGGATGTATTTTGCCGTTGTCTGAAAAAGAGGACCTACCGGATCAGTTCGGTACCCGGCATCGCGCCGCCCTTGGCCTTTCTGAGTTGACGGATGCCGTGTGTCTCGTGGTATCTGAAGAAAGGTCCGAAGTGGCCAGTGTCGTCGGCGGGAATATCGTCACTTGGCAGCAACCGGAGAACCTCCAAGAAAAACTCGATCAATGGCTGGGCGGGCCCCAAATCCAGGTGCCGACGATCCAGCGATTTCTGGAAGATTTTTTCATTAAAAACTGGAAGCAGAAATTAACGGCTTTGGCGCTGGTTTCCATGGCCTGGTTATTTCTGGCTAGTCAACAGACTAGCAAGATCACCTTCAGCGCCCCGGTTCATTTTGAGAACGCTGCGGTGGAGATACCGGGCGGACCAGGCGCAGTGAAGGCCGTTGATTTGACAATCTCAGGCCGGCAGCGCCAGATCAAGGTAATCGAGCCAGAAAATGTGGTGGTCCGGGTAAATTTGAAAGGCCTGGCGGCTGGAAAACACCAAATCAGGTTAACCGGTAAAAATGTTGATCTACCGTCCGGGGTAAAAGTCGAGCAATTCACGCCCCACAGTCTCGAGGTCAACCTTCCAGCCGCAACGCCGGACAAAATTCGGCAGTAAAACTATTTGCACACTTGACACTTGACCTGCGGACTTCCAGGGCCAGCGGTAACATTGAACCCTGAACCTCTGAACCCAGAATGATTATAAATCACTTCAGCGGCAAGGTGATGGTAAACTTTGCACCGCCTTCAGCTAAATTGTCTGCCACAATCCTTCCTTTATGGTCTTCGATAATACCATGGCAGATCGAGAGCCCGACACCCATGCCCATCGTCTTTTTACGGGTGAAAAATGGATCGAAAATATTGTCCATATCGTTTTTTGAAATACCCGACCCGGTGTCTGCAATCGAGATGATAATTTCTTCTCCCCGGTTATACGTGTCGATGCTGATTTGGCCGCCAATGGCTTTAGACTCCTTTATCTTGTCATGAAATTTCGGCGAATGGATGATGGAATCTACGGCATTGTTGATCAAATTCATTATGACCTGACCGATTTGCTGGGGAGAAGCATTGATATTTGATGTTTCGGCCGCCAGGTTTAACTTGATCCCTACCATGTTTTTTTTCAAATAGCTGCGTATCAGTGCGACTGTGTTTTCGATGACCTGATTGACTTCCATCGGCTGTTTTTGTTCTTTGCCCGGCCGGTTTAGATCAATCAGGTTTCGAACCGTATTTCGTATACTGACAAAGGCACTTTTGATCAGGGCTAATTTTTTTATCAGATCCTCATCATCGGCATACTTCACGCCGATCACGCTTAATAAGGCCGTAATACCCTGCAACGGGGAGTTGATTTCGTGGGCCACGGACGCGGCCAGTTGTCCGGTCGCTGCCAGCCGTTCGGATCGCAGCAGCTGGTTGTGGAGCAACTTTGTCTCGGTAATGTCTCGGGCAACGCATAAAAAACAGGGTTTGCCCAGATAAGTAACAAAGCGGCAGTTGACCTCATTCGGAATAATGGTGCCGCTTTTGGTTTTGATGTTGAGCTCGAAGCGCAGCTCTTTTTCTTGGGAAACCTTTTTCAACATGTCTTCGACCCAGGTCTTTTGTTCGCTGTCCACAATATTTAGGATAGTTTGCTCCAAAAACTCGGATTTGGTGTAGCCGGTTGTTTCCAGGATCCGGTCGTTGGATTCGATAAATTTGCCTTTTGGATTGAACAGAAACACCCCTTCGGCAACATTATCAAACAATTCCTTATAGCGAACCAATTCTTCGGCTTGTTTAAATTCGGTGGTGTTGGAGGAGATAACCGTGGCGGCGATAACCCTGGAGTCAAGTCTTAAAGCGCCAATACGGTACGTATACCATCTGGGGTTTATATGCGTACCCATACGGACTTCGAAACTCTCTGTTTCACCGGTCTGAAAGACATTTTCAATGCACTCTTCGGCCAGGTAACGATATTCCTGTGGCAATAACTGGTAGAAACTCTTTCCGACTGCCTTTTTGCGGGGCAGTTCAGCAATATCCTGATTTATAAATCGAATAATTCCCTTGTGATCCACGGCGGCAATCAAATCCGGTGCCGTGGCCACCAATGAGCGCCACAACTCTTCGGATTCATTGAGTCTTTGTTTTGCTAATTTGAGCTTGTTGATAACCGTTTGCGCATGGGAGCCAAACATAATGAACAGGCACAGCACGATGACCCGCAGATAAATATCGTACAGGTCCGGCCCGATGAGTTCGGCAATTAGATTGAATTTATTGGAAAAAAAGATGTTTAAGACGGAATCCAATACCCAGTAAATGGTTGCCAGGGAGATCACTGCCAGAACCATTGAATCCGGCAGACCAACGGCTAACGAATCATCCGCATTAATTTCAAATTGCGGTCTTTCGTTGTATTTATGCGATTTGAGACGCATCGGTGTTCTGATTAATTTAAACGTCGAAGCATTCATACGGTACACCCATCCTCTGCGCCCGTCGGCGCATTCTTGAAATATAGTGTCGGGGTTCCTTAGGGACGGTTTCTGTTAGCGTTTGTCTCAGATATTCGATAATTGGCTTGATACACCAGCCAATGCGCATCGAATAGCGACTGATGAATCCTCCAGGCGTATCCGCCGCTGGCAGTGCAAATTTCACCACTATTCCAGCTTGGTATTGCAACCCTTAGCCATTGCGGAAGCTGTTTGAGCACCATTTGCAGACCGAAAGGGCCGGATGTGAAAAGACCCATTTTTCGGTCCGGTCAAATTCCAAACCTTTTTCCCTTATCATATCTGGATCAAATTGATAAGCCAAAAATACAAAATCAGTTCGTTTTGCCAGGTCACGGTCAAATAGAGTTTGCTCAAGTGTTGCATGACAATTATTGGCAGCATATATGACAAATACTGTCAATTTTACAACCGGCAGTCCGTTAAGTTTTATTCTAAGATTCTGAAAACAAACAGATTATTTAATCTCTTTGAGCTGGTACGAAACTTGCTTTCTATTTTTAAGCCTACCGCGTTTTTGCAGGGGAGAAAATTTTGCTGGGGGAAAAGCTGCAATATTTGGCACTGGAAAATATATTTTCAGATCGCCTTGAAGCAGAAAAGGACAATTGTGGCAATTAATTAATTTATTTTGAGATATAGGAGCATTTATGGAGATCTTTGAGGAGCTATCAACCGCAAATTTTGCTGTCCACCAGGTGCAGGCCGGCGTTGATATCTTGGAAAAAGGTGCCTTCGAAAGGGGGCTGCCGGAAATTGAGAAAACTTATGGCGGTCCGACCAACCATCAGATGCATGACAATTTACAGCAGCATCCCACCAGCGCGCTGGCGAACGAGCCGGGGCAAACGCCTCCCGTAATTTTGCTCATTGATGATGAAGAGAATTTTCGGTGTGTCATAAAACAAGTATTGGTTAATGCCGGCTTCGAAGTTGTTGAAGCTGCCAACGGCGCGCAGGGCATCCGGTATTTTTATGAAAAACCGGCTGACATGATTATTACCGATATCATCATGCCGGAGAAAGAGGGAATCGAAACCATTATCGAACTTAAAAATGCATTTCCGAATGTCAAGCTTATCGCGATGTCCGGCGGAGGCTGGTATGGAACGGATATAGATTTTGATATGGCCAAAAAACTGGGTGCGAAAACGCTCGATAAACCGTTTGCGCTGCAAGATCTGTTGGATGTCGTGCACGAACTTTTGAATTAATTAGCATATGATTCGCATACTTTTTATGCAATTCGATTTTCTCGTTGTTTAGTGAACCCTCATCATTCTCTGCATTTAAAACCCTCATTGTAACAAAGAATACAATATACCCCAATAAAAGCAAACATTGCCGAAATAATTTGTATAAAAATATACAAATTTAATTTAAATCCGAAAAACTTGTCCTCCGGACCATGGTGCTTTGCCTGGAGACAGATGATCGCTTCTTACTGCAAAAAAAAATGCTGACCAACATTTTCAACAGGTATGCTTGCGATCAGCTATATCGTTGTTAGTTTGCTGCTATATAATCCGAATAAGGCATCCTGTTGCGATCCCTTGAATGTGAATTCCTGCGATACTAGTTTTTACTAGAAAATGAAAAAATTCCTTCTTGTTTCATCTTCCCTGATTGTTCTAGCGGGCTGTGGTCCCAGATATATCTATCCCCACCTGGACTGGCTGGTGCCGTGGTATGTCAGCGATTACATCTCGCTTGATGCCGCTCAGAAAAATATGCTCCAGAAGCGACTGCTTAAGCAGCTTGACTGGCATTGCCGCACCCAGTTGCCCACTTATGCCGAGACGCTCAGGACCATCGGCCGGGATTTCGCCAATTCAGATCAGGCGGTCGATTTTTCGAAGATCCAGTCTTACCACCTCAAACTGATGCAACTCTGGAAGGATTTGATGAAACAAATCGGGCCGGATCTCACCGATATCTTGATAACCGCTTCGAATGAACAGATTGATGAGTTGTTTGACAATTTGGCCAGACAAAACCTGGAGTTTTACAAAGAATATGTCGATCTTCCCCCTGCAAAGTTAAACGCAAGCCGTCAAAAACGTATGCATAAACGGCTGAAATATTGGATATCTGACCTGACCGCCGAACAGAAAGCGGCCATTTTCGATTGGAGCAAACAGCTGGTGCCCCTATCTGAAGATTGGCTGCAGAATCGTGAAATGATCCAGAGCGCCGCGCGCCGTTTACTTGCCCAGAGAGGCCGCAGCCCCGAATTTCGCGCAACCCTGCTGGAGCTCATCGTAAATCCTGAAAATGGCAGAACCCCGGCCTACCAGAGGAAAATAGAGACCAATATCGATCTTACCATCAAATTAATCATCCAACTGAACCGACTATTGACCCCGGCCCAGCGATCCTATCTTTTAAAACGAATTGATTCTCTGGCCACAGAGTTTGTTAAACTTAGCTGTGATCCGAAGGATGTACCGCGGGTTCAGGAAAGCCGGAATTGAATATTGAAAATTGAATAATGAATATTTGTGGAAGTCGCGTTGCTCCGTCGTTTTAAATCAGAGCTTGAATCTCTTACCTTGACTTTGAATTTGGAAATTTAGCATAGACGTCCCGACCTTTGACAAAGGCCGCTTCCCCGGCCGTGCGATAGCTGCTCAGACGATCCGGGGGAATGTCCGGGGTGAACTTACAGTCATTTTGCCAATCGATATAGATTGGTCCCGGTCTCAGAACACGGGGATCAATCTGCATATCAGCACAGAGCAAGGCCACCAATTGTGATTTTTTCCTATATTTGGGGGTAAAGCGAGAAAATGGTATTTTTCGGGCCGCCAGAATCCTGTCCATGATCCCTTCTTCCAGTGTCCCGAGAACCTGATTTAGGTTGGAATAAGATTTTCCAGCACCGCGGCGGTATTTTTCCAGGGTTATAATTGTGTAACCCTTTTTATAACTGGTAAAATTAACGATTCTTGATTTACCCGGGACCACACGCTCAACCCGATCGCCCAGATCGGCGACGGATGGATAAAATTGAGGTTCGGGAAATTTTTGATTTGTTTGGATGGCCAATGCGGCATAGGTCGCCGAATAGTTTCCGGATGGATTCCAGACGGACCAGCTATATGACCGGGCCTGGCACAGGCCGTCAATCTGGGCGTTGACCTCCTCAGGTTTATACCAGAATCCCTGGATCCAGGGACGAATCTTTTTGCCCGTGCGCTTTTGCAGACGCTTGGTGCTGAGTTCCATGATCTCGTGCGGACTTTCTGAGGGATCCTGCATGCCCAAAAAGCCAGCTGGAAAGTGAGACGGATAGAGCATCGGGCAAATTACATCGACATACGGCGCCATGGCCTCTATATTTTGGCCGACACCGAAATCTTTGGTTTTCCATGCCACCAATCCGAACAGATCAACCGAGATGGTTACGCCGGTTGGCTTCAATTCCCGGTAAGCTGTTTCTAAAAATTGGCCGATGCACGCCGTTCGGGTTAAATTCTTGGGTCTCAGGGGATAATTGATCACTGAAAGATCACCGTCACTGGGAAACCGAATGTAGTCGAACTGAATCTCGTCAAAACCCAGATCGATAAGCTCCCGACAAAGCGCGATATTGTATTGCCAAACCTGTGGGTTATATGGGTTGGCCCAGTATAACCCGTTTTTATCATTCCACGGCCCGCCGGTTCGCACATCCAAAATACCCATATACGGATTATGATAAACCAGCCGGTGGTCGGCGAAAAGATCCAATTTTGCAATACACCAAAACCCCTGATCTTTTAACCGTTTCAAAGCGGTCTCCACCGATCCGTTGGCTGCTACGGCACCCATTGCCCGCGCCCGTTTGTTCTTGGATTTCCAGTGAATCCTCCCGTGGGGATCTTTGACATGCATCACCACCGCATTCAGACCGGTCAGGCTGGCATAATGGAAAAATTCAGTGATTTTACGCTCGGTTAGGGAGTAGGGCGGCAGGTAGATTGCGTTGACCTTTTCAGGCAACGCAGCGAAACCGTCGGAGGAAAACATGACACTGCCGATTAAAAGACTGCAAAATGAAATGAATATCAGTTTTGATTGTATACCATTACATCGGATTGACACGATTTATGCTCTCCCTGTCGAATTTACACAACATTCATGACCTTTACGATGCGCTGATGCTGTGTCGGCCTGAACGGTTCAGCATCGATATAAAAATATATCGGTTGTTTGAGTAAATTCTTGAGTGGAAAAGCGTTGGTCGAAAAAATGAATACGCGCCAGCCGGGCAGAGGCAGCTGGATTAACGATGTATTATTTCATTGGTTTAAAGCGCTAAAGTTTGATATAAATAGTTAATATGAAATTGCGCTTCAGATTGCCATTTTTTATAGGTTTGTTGATATTTTCTTATTTTGGTTGGGATATCACTGCCGGTGCTGGTAAAATAGCGACTGCCTTTGAACTCAATGCCGATCAGGTAGTATGGAACCATCTTTCCTATCGGGCCGAAAGCATCTTGGGCAAGGTGACAACCGATGTTCACTTAATGGCTGTCCCGATTGAGGCGGGCGCGGACTTGCTGATGACAGACGCGGCAGGTGAAGCACTGCAGCCCTCAGGGTCAACTGCTTTTACATTAACAGTTGACTCTAAAATTGTTCCTTTGATTGGATCCGATGAAATTTTAAAAACTAAATCCTGGTTTGACCCCAATAATGCCGCCGCACTGCAACGCGTCAGGCTGCGCCTGGGTAAAGAAAAGTGGCAAAAAAGCTATCGTTTTACCGAAAATGGTGTCTTGCGGCACAGAACCAAACCGCAGGATCAGCGCGAAGATAAGCTGCCGCCGCAACGATGGACCAAAGTCAAAAAGGCGTTTTATGCGTATAATTCTGAAGGCCTGAAATGTCCGACGGTTTTAGAGCCCTCCGCTTTGCTCTATCTCTTTTCGGCCATCGATTTTGAAACACAAAATCTGCCTCTAAATCTCTGTATTTTTAATAAAAAGCAATTGCATCGGGTCAACATATCATTAACCGGACACCGGCGGATGTCAGTAAAGTATCTTGAAAAGGCGGGGGGGCATCAAATTCGGCGGGACGAGAAAATCGAGGCCGTCTTATTATCCATTGAGCCCCGCGCCCTGGTGACAGAAGACACGCAGCCTGAAACGTTTTCATTCCTGGGGCTCAAAGGAAAATTTGAAGTCTATATCGACAAAAACGCCCATCTGCCGGTTCAGATCAGCGGCAAAATTTCAACTTTCGGTCAAATCGACATCAAACTTCAGGAAGTCGACTTTTAGAGCGTTGGCTGAGTGCTGCGATTCGCAATTACCGTGATATACAATTGTTGATCCCTGCAACCTTGTTGTCGAGCGAGAAAATATGTCATCGTATATACGGATCGATGGACTTTTTAACAAAAAGTTGCGAACCCTTGCCAAACCGGCAAACGAAATTAACCAAACAGCCTCTGGCGCAGTGAATTCATGGTTTTGGATACGACGTTTTTAGGAGTCCGGTTAGCCAATTTCTGCATATAACCCGATGAATACTGCGACTCGATTACCGGTTCAGGGCTGATTCTCCAATCCTCACAGTCGTAACCGATTAGTTCCATATAGGGTGTGTAGGCCGGTTTTAAAAGGTTGACGTCGTCTGCGGTAAACCAATGGCGCCAGTCACCGGTAGCTTTTTTGCGAATCACCTTGGCCTTACCGGTCGTTTTCGGAACTTCCGCATCGGCCATCACGTTAAACCCGAGATAATTGTTTAATCCGTCAAAATTTTTTTCAACCATATTCACATAAGTGAAAAAGAACCAGTCATTCCCCAGACATTTAACAAAATCATGCATGCGCTGATAGCG
>Ga0209536_100007966_pt1 | contig 15989 bp, 10 predicted proteins | sample DeeMarSeWOR28_12_FD_187461 | JGI IMG/M metagenome (GOLD analysis project Ga0209536, IMG submission 187461) | Marine sediment microbial communities from White Oak River estuary, North Carolina - WOR-2-8_12 (SPAdes) (version 2) | ecosystem: Environmental > Aquatic > Marine > Intertidal zone >...
TCAGGAAGCGCTCGAGGATCTGATCGGTAAGAAGATCGTCTTCCGAAGTGGATGGGACCCCAGCAGCACCTACCTCCTTCTCAACTACCGCGACGAAGGAGAGGGGGGATGGCTCGACCGGCACTACCTCCGTAGTACCATTTCGGTGGAAGAAGAGAAGATGCACCATGGCCATGCCGACGAGAATAGCATCGTGCTCCTGATGGACGGCGGCTCGGTATTCCTGCACGACGGCGGGTATCGGGATGGGTTGCCCAGCGGCCGGTTCGGGGCGTGGCGCCAGGATTACTTCCACACCCGCCTTGTCGCCCGCAAGGACAAACGCGACATGCGCCAGGGCCTGCTGGAATTTCTGCAAAACTCTGGCGCCTATCGCCCCGTGCGGACACAGAAGGTGGACTTCCTGACGCTGCGCGAGGTCGATATGAGCCGTACGAGAGTCCTGGATGAGAACCTCGGATACCAGTGGGACAGGGTCATCACATTCGTACGGGATCCGGGGTACTTTGTCGTCGTCGACGGCGTCAAAATCCTCCGAACTGACTACTACACCTTTTCGACCCTCTGGCACGGCCAGCACGTCCTCGCCAGCGGGGACCACTTCTATGATATAGCGACCGACTCGATTGCCGGGGAGCACCTGGGGCACGATCGATCGCTGCTGGTCTATTTCCCTGAAACCTATGCCAAAAGCGACGGGATGGAGCCAATCCGTCGGCATTCGCAGCAGGAGACAATGGTCTACCAGACGCAGTCGAGCCACTACCATACCGGCGACACCGAGGTGTTCGTCACCGTCCTGATGCCGCATGACCGCGGCAAGGATCTGGCGGCCCTGCGCTCCTCGATCGAACTGCTCGAGACATCCCGGCCCTACCGTGCGGTCGGGTTGCGGCTCACCAGAGTCCAGGGGGTTTCGACACTCGGCATCGTGGTGGATCTGGATATGGAAATCGCCCGGGAGAATGTGCGCCCGCGCTACCTCTACAGCCGGGGGGCGGTGAGCTATGGAGATTGGGAAACCGATGCCCACTTCTTCTTCGCGACCGAAACCGGTACCACGGCCACCTACTCGGCGGCCAATGTCCTGAAGGTTCGGCGCAAGGGCGTCACGGCGATGGAGGCCCTGCCGAACACGCACAGCCTGCAGCTCGACGGGGGGCCGGACGACCACGTGGGATTCTCCAAATGGCGCACATGGGAGGATCGCCTCTCGATCCGCTGAAGAGGCCTAGGCCCCGTTGTGCGGTCCCGGAGTCAGAGGAGATGATTCTCACCGTTACACTGAACCCGATGCTGGACAAGACCGTCCTCCTGGAGCGGCTCCGCCCGGGCACTATCCATCGGGCCGGTGCGATGGGCGCCGTCGTCGGCGGAAAAGGCGTGAACGTGTCGCGGCAGCTCCTCCATCTCCGGAGCCGGAGCCTGGCCACGGGCTTTGCCGGGGGAGAGACCGGCAGTGCGCTCCGTAGGATGCTCAGAGAAGAGGGGATAGCCGAACGATTTGTCACCGTTAAGAGCCAGACCCGCGAAGGCGTCACCTACCGTGAAGCGAACGGACGTGTGAGCGCTGTCTTTGAGCCGCCGCATCAGGTGACATTAGCCGAGGCACGTCAACTCAGAGGCCGGTGCCGGAGCCTGCTCACAAGAGCGTCCTGGGTGGTCTGCAGCGGCAGCTCTCCGTGCCAGCAGACCGACAATCTGTTCCGTCTCATCCTCCGGGATGCCCGTGCGCAAGGAGTGCGCACGGCGCTTGACTCTTACGGCCCGGCACTGGCCCAGGGTGTGGCTTCTCGGCCGACGCTGCTCAAGGCAAATCGCGACGAATATGAATCAACCTTCAACACAAGAATTCGATCGGTGCGGGAGATCAAATCGCTGCTTGCCGCCAGAATCCTGCGCGGTTCGGAGATCTGCATCGTCACCGACGGCCCCCGAGCGGTCCACGCATCGGGAGAGGGGCGATTCTACCGCATCCTGCCCCCCGCGACGCGGAGCGTGAACCCCACGGGCTCCGGTGATAGCATGCTGGCCGGGATCCTCTTTGGGCTGGAGCGTGGCTGGGACCTTGCGCGCTCGCTGGTCTTCGGCGTTGCAGCCGGCGTGGCCAACGCCTCTGTCTGGGCGGTGGCTGCCGGGCGCGCGGCCACCATCACCCATATTGCGCGCGCGGTCCACATCGAAGAAGTGTAATGCATCTTCATTCACCTACCTATAAGGACATCGATCACCATGCCTTCACTCCGTGACGTGCTAAAAAACTGCTCCACCCTCCGGATCACAGCAGGAGGCCACCGGGTAGAACAGACGGTAGCCCGGGAACTCTCCGACAGACTCTGCCCCGGGGCGGCGATTCAGGAGTCGGGGGATCTCACCGCCCCGGCCGGAACAGTCCGCATTGCGGTGGTCAGCGATCCGACGGTGGCAGCGCAGCTCGAGAAACGGCTGTCGGAGCACCAGCAGTGGATGATGGTCAGAGTCCGGACGGGGGCGGGTGTGGAACTCACCGCCTCGGCTCCGCATCTTCTGTTTGCTGCCTCTGCTGCCTTGGCCGAAGACTGGATCGACCATCCGGCCGAAGAGTTTGCCCGGGGAAAGGCGTCCTTTCCTGCCTTCCAGAGACTCCGCCCCTCCTATGACAGCTTCCTGACACAGCACAATCGCACGGTGGAGGGGTTTGACGCGGAAGAGCACATCCGGAACCTGGCGCGCATGGGGTTCTCCCACGCCGAGGTCAATGCGCTGGCATTTGCGCTCCCCTTTGAGCAGGGTCCGAAGGGCGAGGTGCTGCACCGCTTCTATACCTACTGCGCGGCCCTGGATCAGTTCGTCTGGAGCAGGCTGAATCGGGGAATCTATGACTTCGACTACCTGCAGGCGAACCTGAACCTACTCAAACGCAATGCCGACCTTGCCGAGAAATATGGCATGCGTTCCGGAATGACCTGTTTCGAGCCCCGCTCGGTCCCCGACCGCCTGATCGAACGCTACCCCATGCTCCGCGGCGCCCGAGTGGACCACCCGATTCGGAGCTGGCATCCACGCTACAATCTCTCCATCGCCCACCCGGTCGTGCGTGAGCACTATGCCGAAATGATGGAAAAGATGGTGCGCGCGGTCCCGCAGCTGGACTACATTGCAGTCTGGTCCAACGACAGCGGCGCGGGGTTCGAGTATACGAGCTCCATGTACGTGGGTCGCAACGGCGGTGGCTATGTGATCCGGGAATGGAAAGGGGACCGCGAGATCGCCGAAGCCGCGGCCTCCAACATGATGCGCTTCCAGAAATTGCTCCGGGACGCGGGTCGCAAGGTCAACCCGCACTTCCGATCCCTCATGCGGTTCGAGGCTTTTGCCGTCGAACATGACTTCGTCTGGGAACAGATGGAAGAGGGCATAGATTTCGAGACAGCGTCCATCGCCGCCCGCGGCTGGGAGGTGGAGTACCAGCACCCTTCGTATTCGGACCGGAAGGCGCCGGCGGGAACCGCGCTGTTCCATCAGTTCGACGACCGTGAGCGGGAGGCGCTTGCTGAATTGCGCGCCAAGGGGTCGGATGCGGACGTCTGGTTCTGGCCGGGAGGTGTGTGGAACCATGAGCCCCTGATCGGGATCCCCTTCCCGCAGCTTGTGTATGAGAAGCTCCGGGCGCTCGCTGCGCAGGGTGTCCGGTCTGTTGCATACTCCGGCGGAACTACGCCACGCTCCTTTGCTCCCTACAATATCAACGAGGAGCTCATCGGCGCCTTCCAACGAGATCCGGAACTCGATCTTACCGCCTTCCTGACCGATCGCGCAACTAGGTGGATCGGCAAGGGGCTGGCAGCCGACCTCACCGCGATCTGGCAGCTCTCCGACCAGGCCTACCGGGCGTTTCCGGTCCCCGTGCAGATCTATTCCGGCTGGGGGGTCTGGTACCGGTTGCTGACCCGGCCGATCGTCCCGGATATTGAGAAAATCGCCGAACAGGATCGCGAATACTACGAGGAGTTTCTGCTGGCGCCGCCGCACAACCGGTGCCGCATCGACTTCCGGTACGATGTCGGATTTGACCTCATCAGTCCGGCCGATGCAATGAAGTGCCTCGAGCGCATCAACGCGAACGTCATGCCCCGCGTCGAAGAGGCAAGGGCGGCGGCCCAGCGACTACTCGCGGCAGCAAAGGATGAGCATGCCCGGGCCACGGCGACCGATCTCGCTGACCGCATGACGGCACTCTGGTGCTGGTACCGGAATCAGCGCAACGTGACGGCATGGATCGCCGGAGTCCATACCTACCTTGAATCCTCCGACGAGAAGGTGCGGAAGCAGTCTCGGAAGATCCTCCACGACATGGTCCTTGATGAGATCGAGAACACCAGGGAGCTCCTCTCGCTCTGGAAAGCCTCGCGCACGCAGTGGATGATCCTCTCCGCGGTGGGGGAGACGACCTTCATCTATTACAAGAACCTTGGGGAACACCTGGAGCGGAAAATCGCCCTCATGAAGGGGCACGAAAACGATGAGCCCTATGTGGATCCGGACTTCATGTGGCGCGTAGAGGGCATCAACTGGGAACCACGCTGAGAAACCCTGGGGAAGCGGCCGATGACCATCCTCATAGCACCGGACTCATTCAAGGGCTCGCTCTCCGCGCGTGAGGTGGCGCACTCGATCCGCGAGGCGATCGCAGAGGTCCTCCCGCAGGCCCAGTGCATCGAGATGCCGCTCTCCGACGGAGGCGAGGGCCTCGTGGACGTGCTGAACCGGGTACTGGAAGGGACGCTACACTCGACCGAGGTCAGCGGACCCCTCTCAGGCCAGCGCGTCACTGCCGTCTGGAGCCTCGCTTCCTCGCCCCGGCTGGCTGTGATCGAGATGGCGGAGGCGGCCGGACTGCAGCGTGTCGCAAAGGGCGAACGGAACCCCGGACTGACCACCACCTATGGGGTGGGCGAGCTTCTCGGCGCTGCCCTGGACGAACGGGTCGAGGGGATCATTCTCGGTGTGGGGGGGAGTGCCACCAATGACGGGGGTGCGGGGATGGCCGAGGCGCTCGGGGTCCGCCTGCTTAACGCCAAGGGGATGCGCCTGGGGCAGGGCGGCCTGGCACTGCGTGAGCTGGCCTCGATTGACACCCGCCGTCTCGATGCACGACTCCGCGGCGTGAGTATCCGTGTGGCGTGCGACGTTCAGAACCTCCTGCTTGGCCCGGAAGGTGCGACGGCAACCTACGCCCCACAGAAAGGGGCGCGGTGGTCCGATCTTCCGATGCTCGAGAGCGGACTACAGCGTCTGGCCGAGACGATTCACAGGGATCTGAGGATCGACATCCGGCAGCTTCCTGGAGGTGGGGCTGCGGGAGGCCTCGCGGCCGGACTGGCTGCCTTCTGCGGTGCCCGGCTTGAACAGGGTATCGAGCTCGTCCTGGAAATGGTGGAGTTCGATGCAGCGCTGGCACAGTCTGATCTGGTGATCACCGGTGAGGGGAGGCTCGATCGGCAAACCGCACAGGGCAAGGTGCTCTCCGGTGTGCTCGGCCATGCCCATCGCATGCGCAAACCCGTCGTTGCGGTCGTGGGGAGCTGCGAAGGGCCGCCGGAGTCCTTCATCGGACCGGAGAAGCTCGAGGATCTACAGCAACTTGTCAGTGCATCAACACACCTGGATCAGGCGATCGCCAATGCGTCCTCGCTAATCCGCGACCGGACCATCGCGCTGCTGCGCCGGCTCGTCGCCTGGAGTTGAGGAGGGATGCCCTCTGTGGTCTCGGTCGGACTTATCGGATGCGGGGCGATCGCCGCAGAACATGCTGCCAGCCTCCGGTCTCTTGACGGTGTGAGCGTGCGCGCGTATGCGGATGTGGATGAGACCCGGGCAACGACGTTTCTTCACCGCTACGGAGGGTCCTATGCAACAGGGGACGCCTCCGTGCTCTTCGCCGACGATGCGCTGGAGGCGGTCTACGTCTGCACGCACGCTGATTCGCATGCCGCTCTGGGGATCGCAGCGGCCCGTGCTGGAAAACACGTCCTGATGGAGAAGCCGCTTGCCCTCACACTCGAAGAATGCGACCGGATGGTCGAGGAAGTGGATCGCACGGGCATCCTGTTTATGACGGGCTTCAAACTCAGGTTCTATCCCTCGGTCGAGCGCGTCCGGGCCTTTATCTCGAGGCCCACGCTGGTTATCGCACAGATGACCGATACGCGCTGGCCGGATGAGTTCTGGGGCAACGACCTGCGGAAGGGAGGAGGGAACGTCCTCTCGCAGGGGTGCCATACGGTGGATCTGGTCTGCCATTTGATGGGAAGCGATGCCGAACAGATCTCGGCAGCGAGTGCCAACCTTACCCATCCCGCCCTGGCAATCGTGGATACGCTTGCTGCGACCCTCCACTTCCCGGGCAAGAGGCTCGCAAGTATCGTCCAGGCCGACGGAGGGCCCGCTCCGCTTGTCTCGAAATTCTCCTTCCAGGTGTTCGATGGAGTGCGCTCGGCCCATCTGCACAACCGGCTTCGCTCTACAGTTCTCTTTGATGGAGCCCGCCGCGAGGAACTCTACGATGATGAAGAGCTGGGGATCGCACGTGAGAATCTCGAATTCATTACATCCATCCGTGAGCAGCGGGCTCCCTCCTGTGGCGTGCGGGACGGGCGGCGTGCAATGAGGATCCTGCTCGGAGCTCTCCGCTCAGCGGAACAGGGAGCGGCTGTCCAACTCCCGGACTCACTTCCCGGAGGTCAAGGGTGAGCATTGACAGTCTTCTGGCTCAGCTCGCGCTGCCGGACAGCGCAGTCCGCCTTGCTGCGGTGACCGGATACGACCCGACGGGAGCACGCGATCTTCGCCTCCGCCTTATCCGCCTTGTGGAAGAATTTCGGCGTCAGTTCCCTTCTGCCACGGAGGTGGCCATTGCCCGGGCGCCTGGGAGAGTGAACCTGCTCGGGGAGCATACCGACTACAACGGCTATCCGGTGCTCCCCATGGCGATCAATCGGGACATCGTGATTGCCTATGCCTCCATGGAGGACCGGGCAGTTGAAATCGCCAACATGGCGCCCCACCACCTGGGACGCCGCTTCAACCTCCAGCTCCCCCTCTCCCCGTATGCCAGTGGCGACTGGGGCAACTATGTGAAGGCTGCTGTCTCCGGCCTGCTGGGTGAGGCCCGCCTGGGGGCGGGACAGCTGCGAGGATTTCGCGCACTCTACGATGGAACGATCCCCGAGGCGGCCGGGCTCTCATCATCATCGGCGCTGGTTGTGGTGTCCGCCCTGGCGCTTCAGGCGACGCTTCAAGTCTCGATGGCCCCTCTGGAGCTGGCCGGGCTTCTGGCGCGGGCCGAACACTTCGTCGGCTCCGAGGGAGGTGGCATGGACCAGGCTGTGGCCCTTCTGGCACACCCCGGGAAGGCGCTCCGGATCGATTTCCGCCCGCTCCGCGTCCGGCCCGTCGTCCTTCCGCCGGGGTACGCCGTGATGGTCTGCGATAGCATGATTCCGGTCAGGAAGAGCGCCGAGGCCAGAACGGCCTACAACGCTCGTGTTGCGGAATGTCGCATGGCCGTCGCGCTGCTTCACCGCGCGCTCGCACCGCGTTTGCCACGCGACGCGTCTCCGAAGCTCCTTCAGGATTTCGAAGCGTACGGGAACGTGGTCTCCGCCGAGGAACGGGACGCCGTGGCACGCCTTGCACTCGGTCCCCGGGCACTCTCGCGGCGGGAGCTCGGCCTGCGCCTCGGCCTGCGCCCGGAAGAACTTATGGAACGCTTCTGTGCACTGAGCGACGGGAGCCTTTTGCCCGTGCCCCGCGGAGGATTTCCCGTCTTGCGACGATACCGACACGTCGTCTCCGAAGCCCGGAGGGTGGATGAAGCCGTCCGAGTTCTCGAGCACGGCGACGCCCGGCGGTTTGGCCAGCTGCTGAACGACTCCCACACAAGCTGCCACCGCGACTTCGACATCAGCACCCCGGAGCTTGATGCGCTTGTGGAGGTCGGACGCCGACACGGTGCTCTCGGAGCCCGGCTCACGGGCGCGGGATTTGGAGGATGTACCATCAATCTTGTCCCTGAGCCCGGTGTGGAACCCTTCGTGGAAGGCGTCCGACGCGACTACTACGAAGCCCTCCGAGGGGTGTCTGATACACGGGGGATCTTTCGCTGTCAGCCCACAGGGGCTGCAGGAATCCTCTTCCAGTAACTGTATGATCCGCTCACCACAACGCGATCGACTTCTGGCGTGGGCACGGGCAGCGGGATCCCGTTATCAGGATCCCCGGACCGGCCTCTGCCTGATTGAACGCGACACCGCCTGGTATGCCTCCAGCCTTCTGGCCTGCGATGAGCCGCAGGAGCGGGCGCGGGGCAACGCAATCCTCCGCTCACTGCAGAGCCGCGATGGGACGCATACGCCGGCCACATTTCTGATTATCCTTCATGCACTCCGGGAAGCCCTGGAACCCGCGACAGTGCAGCATCTCGGCGACCAGATCACCTCCGCACTTGTCCCCGCCGCGGAGGTGACCTTTCACGACGGGAATGTCAACCACCCGCTCGGAGCCTACTGCACGCTTATTCTTGGCGGTGAGATCTGCGGAGCACCTTGGGCCGTGGCCCTTGGCTCCCGGCGTCTGGCGGAATTCCAGCGGCGCATCGGAGACCATCGGGGAAGGTTCCGCCGGCAGGCGCAAATGTCGGAGTACAACAGCCTGACCTATACGCCCCTCAGCCTCTGCTTTCTTGCTGCCGTGGCGTCCTACGCCTCCGATGCACTCAGCCAGAGGATGGCGAGCTTCCTTGAGGAGCGACTCTGGGTCGACGTGGCGATGCATTTCCACGGCCCCTCACAGCAGTTCGCGGGGCCCCATGCGCGGTCCTATGCGGAGGATTCGCTCGGTGGGTTCAGCGCAATGCACTGCACCATGATGGCAGCCTTCGGCTGCGATCTCTTCGTCGACGCTGCGCTCCCAGAACGGTTCGCCCATCCCTCGAACTTCTTTCAGAACGCCCTGGCGGCCGTGCTGCCCTTTCACGTGCCGGAGAGCGCCCGGCGCATTGCCTTCGAGAAGCCATTCCCCTATCTGCTTCGCACGACCACGTACGGAGAATCCTACCATGAAAACAACCGACGGCTTGACGATGTGACCGGGGAGATGCTCCTCGCGCTGATGAATGGGGCTACCGGCGAGATCCGCAGTGCGAGCCAGGGGGAGATGTTTGCCTTCGACGACGAAGTCTATCACGGAGGATGGAGCGAACTTACAACCTACATGGAGGAAGGATTCGCCGTGGGATCGGCGCTGCTCCCCTATGTCAATGCGGGCCATGCCGACAGCCTCATGGTCAGAATCGCCCGGCGCACGCCAGTCAGATCTCTGGCCGACATCCGCTCGGGGTTCACCCGTGGTGCGTTCAACGGACTGCTGCCCGGACAATCCGGCGTAAGCCACTCCTCCGGGACCGCCCTGGATGGCAGCTTCTTCATCGAAGAGGGAAGAAGCGCCGCCTTTCAGCACCAGAACCGGGTGATCGTCTGCTACGCCCCGAAACGGACCGGACACCGCGGCCTCTCGGAGTACAGGACAGATTTCATCTGGGGCTATCACGCGCCCTTCGACTGGCTTGCCGTGAATGGCCGCGTGGTACGCTCCTTTCCCATCCCTGTCCCGGCGGGATCGGTCGTCACATTCCGTGACGGCAACACGCTCGGGGCGCTGGTTCCGCTCACACCCCACCCGGCGCCCGAGGAACCAGCAGTGCAGATCCGCCTGAGCGGGGAGTTTCTGCTGGTCTCATGCTGGAACTACCGGGGAGAACCCATCAGCTGCTCGCGTGATGAGCTGACGAGCTGGCACACGGGGTTCTATCTCGAGCTGCAGGGGCGGGGGACGTTTCCTCGGGAGGAGGACTTTGCGGCTCATGCGTCCGGCATCGTCGTCCACGCCCGGCCAGAGGCCGCCGCCCGGCGCCGGGTGACGGTGGCAAGCGGTGGGAATTCCATGGAGATGGTCATCGATCCCTTCCGTGAACTGGTGCTCTCGAGACGATGGAATGGAAGGGAAGAGGGCCTTGCGCATTTCGAAGTCGAAGCACCGGGATCCACGCCCGAAATCTTCTCCCCGCGCACGCTGTACGGAAGCGAGCTCCTGCCGTGATCACACTCCTCTCCTCGCGACACCGGCGCACCCTAGGCGGTTACGCCTTCATTGCCCCGTGGCTCCTCGGATTCCTGCTGCTTACCCTCGGCCCGATGCTAGCTTCGGTCGCGCTGAGCTTCTCATCCTGGACAATGCTCTCCCCGCCCTCGTGGGTGGGACTGGTCAACTTCGAGCGGATCATTGCTGATGATCCGCTCTTCCTCAGAAGTCTGTGGAACACCGCCTACTATGTCGTGCTGGCCGTCCCGCTGACCGTGGGACTGGGACTTGTCCTCGCCTTGCTGCTCAACCAGCCTCTGAAGGGGATGACCGCCTTCCGGACAATCTTCTTCCTTCCCTCGGTCACCAATATGGTGGCCGTCTCCGTGCTCTGGCTCTGGGTCTTCAATCCGGAGTTCGGGCTGCTGAACAGAGCCCTGGCGCTGGTCGGTGTGGAGGGACCCCTCTGGCTCCAGAGCGAAGCCTGGGCCAAGCCTTCGCTGGTACTGATGTCACTGTGGGGAGTCGGCGGCACGATGATGGTGTTCCTTGCCGCCCTCCAGGGGATCCCCACCGAGCTCTACGAGGCCGCTGATCTGGATGGAGCAGGTTCGTACCGCAAATTCCTCCATGTCACGCTCCCGATGATCTCTCCTGCACTCTTCTTCAGCGTCGTCATCGGCATCATCGGAAGCTTCCAGGTCTTCACGCAGGCCTTCGTCATGACCGGAACTGCGCAGCCGGGAAGCGAAGGTGGGCCCAACAACGCGACCCTCTTCTACGTTCTCTATCTGTACAAAAAGGCGTTCCAGGAGTTTAAAATGGGATACGCGTCTGCCCTGGCCTGGATCCTCTTCTTTGTGGTTCTGGCTTTCACGATGATCCAGACCCGGCTGGCGCGTCGCTGGGTCCACTATGAAGGAGGGGACAGGTGACCCATCCGACCCGGTCGCGACCGGCCCTCCAGCACCTCGCGCGGACGGTCATTCTTTACGGGCTGCTCGTTGCCTTCAGCGCGCTGTTCCTGGTCCCCGTCCTCTGGATGATCTCGGCGTCGCTTCAGGACCAGCAGGGTGTGTTCGCTTCACCCTATGCCTGGATCCCCGCATCCCCACGGTGGGACAACTACGCCACGGTAACAACCATCTTTCCCTTCTGGCGCTACCTGGCGAACACACTCTTGATTACCCTCTCGGTTACCGCAGCCACACTGCTCTCGTGTTCACTCGTTGCCTACGGCTTTGCACGCCTGCGTTTCCCCGGCAGGGATGTCCTGTTTGCCCTCTGTCTCTCCACGATGATGCTGCCGGGTCAGGTGACGATGATCCCTCTCTACGTGATGTTTGCACGGTTGGGATGGGTTGACACGTTCCTTCCCCTGATCGTACCGGCACTGTTCGGAACACCATTCTACATCTTTCTTTTGCGACAGTTTTTCCTGACCATACCCCAGGAGTATGATGAGGCCGCCCTCCTGGACGGCGCGAGCCATTTGCGCATTTACTGGAGCATCGTGATGCCCCTGGCACGACCAGCCCTTGCGACTGTTGCCCTCTTTACGTTTGTCGGCGCGTGGAACGACTTCTTCGGACCGCTGGTCTACATCAACTCGCCTCAGAATGCAACACTTACTCTGGGACTGAATATGCTCAAGGCGCAGATCACCGGCACCGGGCTGGTCGAGTGGCAGGTCTTGATGGCGGGGGCGCTGCTGGTGATGCTTCCCAATGTGGCTGTCTTTCTCCTCTCGCAGAAACACTTCGTCAAGGGTCTCGCCGTCGGAGGGTTGCGGGGATGAGCATGCGATCACCGGTCGGACTGGCCTCGTTGCTGGTGTGCCTGCACCTCCAGGCCTGTACTAGCGGGGAGCCGGAGGCTCCGGCCGCGGTGGCGATCGTCTACAATTGTGCGGCAAATGCAGACGAGATCCGCGCCTTGGAGGCGGAAATCCCGGAGTTTGCCGCCCGCACGGGGATCCGCATCATACTCAATCCCTTCACCGGACAGGAAAAGCTCTATGCGATGATCGCGGCAGGCCAGGCGCCGGATATCTTCTACACCAATACCGTGATCCGGGATAGGTTCGCCGCTGAGGGGCGGTTGCTGGACCTTCGTGAAGTGGCGCGAGGAGATTCATTCCCAGAACGGTTGCTCCCCGGCATTCTCCAGGAGGGAACCTCCCCCGATGGCGGATGGTATAGTCTGAGCAACTGGAGCTTCACCTGTGGTGTCTACTTCGACAGAAAAGCCTTTGCAGAGGCTGGCCTGCGGGTTCCCGATAGTTCCTGGAGATGGGAGGACCTTCGCCATATGGCCCGCTCCCTGACCGTCGATCCAGATGCGGACGGTACCCCGGAGCGGTACGGGATCTACATCCCGGCACACTTTGTGGAAGCGCTCGAGCTGATGAATGGAGCTGAGATTGATCGCGGTGCCCTCTGTGCACGGATCTCCGACGCCTCGGCGGAAGTCTACCAGAAGTACCTTGCGCTCATGGACGAGAAGTTCATGCCGGACCTTCGCCGCATGCAGGCACTCGGCATGCAGCCCATGCAGATGCTCCAGACAGGACGCGTGGCGATGCTCGTGGAAGCGGTGCCCCACCAGGGTCTCTTCGAGTCGGTCGACGTCGACCTCGGGATCGCACCGCTGCCCCGCTTCGATGGACACACTCCACGCTACTTCCGATCGGGAAGCGGGGGCCTCTCCATCAGCAGCGCGACAAAGCACCCGCGTGAGGCCTGGCAGGCGCTGAAGTGGATCGTGGGTGGTGCCTCCATCTACCAGCCCAATCCCGTCCTTACCGATCAGGACTTTGTCGAAGGGTGGGAGGCGCGATATCCGCGCCTTCTCGGAAGCGGTTTCCGTTCGGTCTGGGAGCTCAGCCTCAGGCATCCCGGGGGAGATCCGCGGTTTTTTGTCCGATTCTCCAGCTGGACTGCGCCCGCAATCCTGGAACGTCTGCAACCCCGCCTGGACCAGCTCTGGTCACGGCAGATCTCCGTGGCCGCACTGAGGAAGGCCCTGCCGGAGATCAACCAGAACGTTGGCAGAGCCCTCCGGGATGCCCTAGCCCAGGAAACGCTGCGTCCGGCATTTCGAGCGATGATCGAACAACGTCTGGAGGAGGCCGAAGGTGGCGCTTGCGATTGAGCGGCGCGGGCCCGCTGATCTGATCATCAGGGATGATGATGAGGTCATCGCGGAGATCGCAGGGCCCGACCTCATGAATGTCCGCTTCCGACCCGGAGGCATCATCCACGTTCTGCCCGAGGTTCCGATCCCCCTCCACTGGCGTCAGTACGCCAACCATCAGGATCCCGAACGGAATGCCTCGCAGCATCCCCGACTCGAACGGCTGATCGAGGAGGAAGGGAGGCGTGTGGTCGCCACAGGCACCGGTCATAACGGCTCGCAGTCGATCGAGAGCCGGACGATGGTGGAACTCCGCCGCCTGACCGAACCCACCCGCTACGAAGTAACCGTCCGGACCGAACTCCATGTGAAGGAAGGATCCCGCTGGCACGTCACGCCCAACCCGCACCACGGGGAGCTCGAGTTCTTCACACTGTTTCCCTCCGGAACGTTTACTCCGGGAGACGATCGTCCCAAGCGGTACCAGGCCTGCTACCTTCAGCAGGGGGAAACGGTCTGGAGAATCCCGCACCACCATCTTGAGTCCGCGGACAAACACAACATCCCCATGGGGGCACACGATCGGTTTCTCTGGCTCCTGGAGGACGAAAACCCCTGCTTCGAACTGCTCTCGGCTGATCCTGTTCTTGCCGGACTCTGTGCTTATATGTGGGACGGGCATCTGGCCTACTCCGTGTGCAGCGATGGAAGGCCCGTCGACCTTCCCGGAGGGTCTCGCTACGTGGCTCGCTATCGCCTCTCGGCCGTCGGATGGGACGAGGGGGCAAGCCTGACCGGGGTGGCGCGTGAGAGGCCGGCTCCCGGCATTGCCGACATCCCTCTCTATACAACAGGCCTGAACCGGTTCGAGAGGAGTGGCGAGACAGCAGCGATGGATCCGGCCGGCTCCTGGCCCTGGGAATTTGAAGTCGCATCTCCCGCAGCCCACGCACAGGGTGTGCTTGACCGCACCACCGGGGTTGACGATCAACGCTCGCTGCGCATCTCCGGCCAGGGTTCAACTCTGGCGCGATGGATTGCGACGACGATCGGGCCGGCCTTCGGCGAAGCGGAGTTCTGCGACCATGCATGCTTCCGCCTGGAAGCCATGGTGCGAACCCGGTCGCTCTCCGGCAACGCCATGGTCGCCATCCGTCTTCACCGCTCGGGAGCTCCGGGGCTCTTCGATCCCTCGTCCTATGAGGTGTTTCGAGCCGAGAAGGGGGCCTCTGGCGACACCGACTGGGAACGCCTGACCGTGAGCACGCCACCGATCTCCCCTCCCCCGGACCGGATCCACATCCTCCTGGAACAGGAGGGAAGCGGAAGCTCCTGGTTCGATAATGTTCTCCTTAAGGAGTGTCCATGAGCCCCGCTCCAAGCCGGTCGTTCCCGCGAGCCTCGCTCATGGTATGGTCCCTGCCCGATGAGGTCCTGGAAGATCAGGCGAAGCTTGAACAGCAATTCGCTGAACTTGTCCGTGCAGGATTCGATGGGGTTGCTGCATTCGTGCGCTGCAGCCGCTATTCCTGGAACGATGCACCCGCCCGGGCCGCGCTGGCCTGGATCAGCAGGGTGTGTAGGCGTGCCGGGTTGGACTGCTGGATCGTGCCCGACCCCCGGCTTGTCTCCCGTCTGTTGATCGGAGATGCAGAGGGGCTGGAGGTGCTCTTGTTTGGAGATGCTGCACGAGCCACCACGGTGCCGCACAGTGTTCCCGTTGAAGACGGGCGCTACTCGGTTCGGTGCTCGCTGCCACCGCGCCATGTCCATATGCTCACCGAGGCTGCCGTGGAGTTTCTCCCGCTCCGCTTGGCCCGCGTCTATGGTGTGCGGAGGAGCGGGGAACCCCTGCGACCGGAAGATGTCGTCGATCTGACCGCGACGAGCCACCTCTTCTACAACGCCCGGGATCGCTATGTCGAAGCTTTCGGGCGGGTCCCGGATGTGGGCGGCGGCGCCTGGAAGGTGGTGGCGTTTTTCCATGTGCGCACGAACCACGTCGATTTCTCGTCCTCCAGACAGATGACGCAGTATGAAGACCTCCTTGCAGGACTTGCCCGCGCGGGCGTCACCCCCTCCGGAGTGCTGTGGGACGAGCCGGGCTTCACCTGCACCTACGGGACGCTGCCGTTCAGCCCCGCACACCGCCGTGCATACCGTCGGGCGACGGGAACGCCCCTGGAGGCCGAGCTCTGGAAGCTCGCCTTCGATGCCCAGGACGGATCACATGTCCGGGTTCGCTGCAGCTACTACGGCATCGTGCGCGAGTCCATCGTTGGGGCGCAGACCCGGATGCACCGGAAAGCGCGCGCCCTCTGGGGGCGCACAACGGTGACGGGAATGCACGACACGTGGCATTTCGAATCTGCCGATATGTGCGACATGAATCACGGCTCGCTGGACCTCTGGGCGGGACTGAAATCAAAGTCCGCTGGATTCGTTGATCTGGGCGGTGTCAATGCCCTGCGCGATCCCTCGTCTCAGTGGTATGCGCATCTTGCAGCGATGAATACGATAGCTGCCTCCCTCGGGAAGTTCTCCGCCGACGGGGAGGCGTACAATAACCTCTGGACCGTGGGTGATGACGGAGGTGCTGGCTGGCAGCGTGAGGCGATGGACCACTGCGTCTCGGCGATGGGACTCTTCGGCCTCCGGTGGCTTGCCCATGCCTACGGCCCCGTGGGGACGATTGGGCAGGAACGATCTTTCCTTGGATCCCCGCCTCTGCCCGG
>Ga0209536_100007967_pt1 | contig 15989 bp, 14 predicted proteins | sample DeeMarSeWOR28_12_FD_187461 | JGI IMG/M metagenome (GOLD analysis project Ga0209536, IMG submission 187461) | Marine sediment microbial communities from White Oak River estuary, North Carolina - WOR-2-8_12 (SPAdes) (version 2) | ecosystem: Environmental > Aquatic > Marine > Intertidal zone >...
GATGGGCTACTACGAGCAGCGCAAGGCGGAGAGGGCGGTATGAGCGACCAGACGCTGTTTTCGATCTTCTTTTCGGCGATGGTCGTGAACAACTTCACGCTGGCCATGTTCCTTGGCCTGTGCCCGTTCATGGGCGTTTCGGCGCGGGTCGAAACCGCCCTGCGAATGGGGCTGGCAAATATTTTCGTGCTGGTGCTGACCTCGCTGAGCGCCTGGGTGCTCAACACCTACATTCTGGAGAATGCGCCGTACCTGCGGATCATCTCCTTCATCATCGTGGTGGCCTCGCTGGTCCAGATCGTCGAGATGGTGGTGAAGAAAATCGCGCCCGTGCTGTTCCGGCAGCTGGGAATCTTTCTGCCCCTGATGACGACCAACTGCGCGATCTTCGGCCTGGCCATTTTCCAGACCAACCGCGGCTACGATTTCATGCAGGGCATGGTCTTTGCGGTGGGCGCCGGCCTCGGCCTGACGTTGGCGCTGGTGTTGATGGCGTCGATCCGCGAGACCAGCGAACTGTCGGATATCCCGGCGATCGCCAAGGGAACCGGGCTGACCCTGATCATCGCGGGCAGTCTGTCGTTGGCTTTCATGGGTTTCGCCGGCCTGCTCTAAGATGACGGACTATCTGGCCCCGCTGCTCCTCCTGGCCGTGCTCTTTGCCGGCTTCGGCCTCTTTCACCGGAATGGCAAAGGGGCGCGCGGCTGTGCCGGCTGCACCGGCTGCTCCGACCCATCGGAGTGCGCCAACGAGCGAAACGATTCAGGCTAGGTCCAGTCGAGGACTACCTTGCCGGCCTCGCCGCTCTCCATCGCGTCAAAACCTTCCTGGAAATCGTCGATGGGCAACCGGTGGGTGATGATGGGTGACAGGTCCAGCCCGGTCTCGATGAACACGGACATTTTGTACCAGGTCTCGTACATCTCGCGCCCGTACACACCGCGGATGGTGATCATGTTGAAGATCACCTTTTCCCAGTCGATGGAGTAATTCTTCGACGGGATCCCGAGCACGGCGATGCGCCCGCCGTGACACAGGTTATCGAGAATGTCCTGGAACGCGGCCGGCGCGCCCGACATCTCCAGGGCCACGTCGAAACCCTCGCTCATGTGCAGTTCGCGCTGCACGTCGGCCAGGTTCTCGCGGGTGACGTTGACGGTGCGCGTCGCGCCGAGCGCGGCGGCGAGCCCGAGCCGGTAGTCGCTGAGATCGGTGATGACGACATTGCGCGCACCTGCATGCCGGCAGACCGCGGCCGCCATGCTGCCGATAGGCCCGGCGCCCGTGATCAGAACGTCCTCGCCCAGCAGGTCGAATTGCAGCGCCGTGTGCACCGCATTGCCGAAGGGATCGAAAATCGCCGCGACGTCGAGATCGATGCCGGCGCGGTGCTCCCAGACGTTCGACATCGGCAGGGAAATGTACTCGGCGAAGGCGCCCGGGCGGTTGACCCCGACGCCGGAAGTGTGCGCGCAGAGGTGCCGGCGGCCCGCCATGCAGTTGCGGCATCGGCCGCAGACCACGTGACCTTCGCCCGAGACGATTTGCCCCGGATGGAAATCGTTGACGTTGGCGCCGACCTTCACGATCTCGCCGACGAATTCGTGGCCGACCACCATGGGAACCGGGATCGTCCTGGCGGCCCAGTCGTCCCACTGGTAGATGTGCAGATCGGTTCCGCAAATGGCGGTGCGCAACACCCGGATGAGAACATCATTCAGGCCAACCTTTGGCTCGGGCACGTCCTGCATCCATATACCCCTGGATGCCTCGCGTTTCACAAGTGCTTTCATCAGGCCGTTCTTGGCAAAGGATGAGGGCTCATTGTATCGCAAGCGAGGTGGACCGGTCTTGTACCGGCCGGGTTTAAGTGATCCAATCCCTGAAAAATCCAATCCCTTGACCGCTCCGGAGCCAGCATGTCCGAACACATCCTCACCGATCTCGAAAACGGCATTCTCACCGTTCGCCTGAGCCGCGCCGCCAAGAAGAACGCGCTCACCGCGGAAATGTACTCAGCCCTGGCAGCGGCGCTCGACCGGGCAGGGCAGAACGGGGACGTCAGTGTGGTGTTACTCGCCGGCAGCGAGGGGGTGTTTACCGCCGGCAACGACCTGGAGGACTTCCTGCGCAATCCGCCCAAGGGCGCGGACGCGCCCGTGTTCCGCTTCATTTCCGGATTGGTCGGTACCGATGTTCCGCTGGTGGCGGCCGTGGATGGCGTCGCCGTTGGCATCGGCACCACGCTGCTGCTGCACTGCGATTATGTCGTTGCGAGCGATCGGTCACGGTTCTCGCTGCCCTTCATCAACCTGGCCCTGGTGCCGGAAGCAGGCTCCTCGATGTTGTTGGTGGAAGCCTGCGGCTACAGGAAGGCCGCCGAACTGTTGATGTTCGGCGAGCCGTTCTCGGCGGACCGGGCCCTCGACTGCGGCATCGTGTCACGGGTTTGCGCGCCGGGCGACGTGATGGAGCGGGCCAGGGAAGCGGCCGCGCTGCTGGCGGCCAAGCCGCGCGGCGCCTTGCGGGCGACCAAGCGGCTGCTACGACGGGCGAGGGAGCCCATGGCCGACCGCGTGCGGGCGGAAGGCCTGCTGTTCGGCGAGTGCCTCGAGTCCCCCGAGGCGAAGGAGGCGTTCAGGGCGTTCCTGGAGAAACGGGCGCCTGATTTTTCGCGCTTCGCCTGAGTCTGCCCCTATTGGCGCCCGAGCCAGTCCCCGAACCGCTCCAGCGCGGCGCCAAAATTGTCCCGCCCGAGTCCGATCCGCATGTGCCGGTCATCGCCGCCGAGCATGGCGGCGGACTGGATCAGCAGGCCTTCTTCGCGGGCCAGCCGTTCCGACAGTGCCGCGACCGAGGGCACGTCGAATCCCACCAGTGCCGTCGAGCCCGCCATGGGCCTGCGCCATTCGAAGCGCCCGGGCCACCGGGCGAAGAAGGCCTCCGCCAGCGCGAGGTTGCTTTCGATCCGCTCGATGCTGCGGCAGCGCAGATCGTCGCGGGCCTGCAGCGCCGCCCGGGCCAGGAATTCCGACAGCACCGGCGCGCAGATACTGGTGTAGTGCTTCCAGTTGATCAGGCGGGCGCGCAGGTTCGGGTCACGCACCACCAGCCAGCCGCAGCGCAGCCCCGGCAATCCGAAGGTCTTGGACAGGCCCGACAGCACGACGGCATGAGCGGACACGTCGGCCGTGGATGGAATCGGAGGGGTGCCCGAATGCACCAGGCCGAAGTACATTTCATCGCAAAAAAGACAAATCCCTCGCGCTTCCGCCAGTTCGGCCAGGGCCCGGTGCCAGCCGGGGGAGGGCAGGAAGCCGGTCGGGTTGTGCGGGAAATTCACCACCAGCAACTTCGTGGCCGGCGTCAGCAGGGCGTCGAGACGATCCAGGTCCAGCGCCCAGGAATCCGCGGTAGGCCGGAGCCGCCACCGGCGCACCGCGTCCGCGCCGGCCACGTGTTCGAACAGGTTGACCAGCGCGTCGTAAGCCGGCGTGAGCACCACGACCTCGTCGCCCGGTTCGAGCAGCGCGCGCGCCAGCAGGTAAATCCCCTCGACCGGCGTGCCGAGGACGACGACTTCGTCCGGGTCGACGGAACGGTAGCTCGAGGCGATGGCCTCGCGCAGGGCCGGACCGCCCTGCGAGGGGGTGTAGCCCAGGCGCTGCCGGCCGAGGTCGTCGAGCGGGATGCCCGCCAGCGACATCAATTCCTCCACGGTCACGGTTTCGCAATCGGAATTGCACAGTTGCCAGGGCGTATTGAATTCGAAGCGGGCAAAAAACTGTTCGGTTTCGAAGGGGGCGATGTCCATGCGCTGCTCGGTTGCGATCGGTTCACGGCTATAATGGCGGCCTTCCATCGGCGAAACCAGCCTTTCCCGGCTATTCACGGACCACAGGGACCCATGAGCAAACGACTTTCCGAATTCGAGATACTGAGTTTTGACTGTTACGGGACGCTGATCGACTGGGAAACCGGCCTGTGGGACGCCCTGCAGCCCCTGCTGAAGCGCGGGGCCCGGCACGCCGTGCCTCGCGCGCAGGCGCTGCAGGCTTTCGCTGTCCACGAGAGCCGGGTTGAGCAGGAGCGACCGGGTCTCGCCTACCCCGACGTGCTGGCGCAGGTCCACGCGGACCTCGCGGCCGAATTCGGCTTGCCGTCCACGCCCGAACTGGACCGGGACTTCGGCCGGTCCGTGCCGCGCTGGCCGGCATTCGACGACAGCGCCGGGGCGTTGCGCTTCCTGCAGCGCCATTACCGGTTGGTGATCCTGTCCAACGTGGACCGGGAGAGTTTCGCCGCATCGCAGCGAAAGCTGGGGGTCGAATTCGACGCGGTTTACACCGCGCAGGATATCGGTTCGTACAAGCCTTCCGAGGACAATTTCCTGTACCTCATCGAACATGTTCGGCAGGATTTCGGGCTCGGACCGGAAACCATCCTGCACACGGCGCAAAGCCTGTACCACGACCATGTACCGGCCCGGGCCTGCGGCCTGGCCAACGCCTGGATCGATCGGCAGCGACTGTCCGAGGACGGCGATCCGGGGGCGACGGCCATCCTCGATGAACTTCCACCAGTGGACTTCAAGTTCTATTCACTGGCCGAGTTCGCGGCCGCGGTCGGGGACCAGCGGGTTTGACGGGGCCGGGCGATGCGGACTGCCGACATCATCGTTATCGGGGCGGGCATAGCCGGCGCCTCGGCCGCCGCGGAACTGGCCGCCGACGCCAGCGTGCTGCTGCTGGAAATGGAGGACCAGCCGGGATTTCATGCCACGGGCCGTTCAGCGGCGTATTTCGCGGCCGCTTACGGTAACCGGGTCGTACGGGAGTTCACGGCGTGTTGCGAATCGTTCTTTCGCGCGCCGCCGGAGGGGTTCAGCGAGGTTCCGTTGATCCACCCGAGGGACGGGATGCTCTTCGGCCGGCCGGATCAGGCCGAACGCCTGCAGGTGCTGCACGATGAAATGCCGGACCTGGAGTTTATCGATGCGGCCGCGGTGCGCCAGCGCGTGCCGGTCTTCGCGGAGGGCTACCTGCATGGCGCCCTGTGGGAGTCGCGCGGCGGCGACCTGGACGTCGATGCGATCCTGCAGGGCTATTTGCGCCGGTTCAGGCGCCGGGGCGGCGCCTTGCTCAACAACCATCCGGTGACCGCGCTGCGCCGCCGGCATGGGGTTTGGCGGGCGGAGGCCAGGGGTCAATGGTTCGAAGCCCCGCTGGTCGTGAATGCGGGCGGCGCATGGGCGGACACGGTGGCGGAGATGGCCGGCCTGGGACGCCTGGGCGTGCAGCCGTTCCGGCGCACCGCGCTGACCGTCGACGCGCCCGCCGGAATGGATATCAGTGCATGGCCCAACATGATCGACGCGGACGAGGAGTTTTACTTCAAGCCGGATGCAGGGCGCATCCTGATCTCGCCGGCGGACGAGACGCCCAGCGAGCCCTGCGATGCGCAGCCCGAGGATCTTGACGTTGCGATCGGCGTGGATCGCTTCGAGCGCGCGACGGGGCTGGACATTCGCCGCGTGAGCAACCGCTGGGCCGGGTTGCGGACCTTTGCGCCGGACCGCGTCTTCGTTGCCGGCTTCGATCCCCGCTGTGAAGGCTTCTGTTGGCTTGCAGGGCAGGGCGGCTATGGTATCCAGAGCGCGCCGGCGCTGGCCGCGCTGATGCGTTTCCTGATCCAGGGCGTTGGGCCGGGGCCCGAGTTCCGGGCTATCCTGGACTACCAGGAGGCGGTCGACCCGAAACGACTCATCGACACTGACCGGGAGAAATGCGGCCAATGAAATCCCTGTTGAACAGGTTCGTCGCCATCGAAAGCGATGACGAGCTCAAGGGTTTGCTGATGGGCACGGCCTACGGCTTCCTGATCATGTTCGCCTATTACATCCTGCGCGCTGTCCGGGACGAAATTTCGTCCGCCGACCGCGGCAACCTGCAGATACTCTGGACTGCCGTTTTCGCGGTGATGCTGCTGGCCGTGCCGCTCTATTCCTGGGTGGCTTCGCGCTGGTCGCGTGGCGTGTTCGTGCCCCTGGCCAACCGCTTCTTTATCGCCTGCCTGCTCGGATTCTGGCTGTCCCTGGTATTCCTGCCGGACGCCGCGAGGCCGTGGATCGACCGCGTGTTCTATGTCTGGACCAGCGTGTTCGCCCTGTTCGTCGTGACGATCTTCTGGGGTTTCATGGCTGATTGCTTCGACAACAGCCAGGGCAAGCGGCTGTTCGCGTTCATCGCCGTGGGCAGTTCCATCGGCGGCATGGCGGGCTCGACCGTGACGGCGGTCCTCGCGCAGTGGGTGCCGACCTTTTCGCTGTTGCTGCTGGCGTGTATCCCGCTCGAAGCGGCTTCCTGGTGTGCCATGGCGCTGCACCGGCGCTTCGGCACGGGCAACGTGCGCTCGGCCGGGGAGGCGGGACGGGCGATCGAGGGCAACGCCTGGACCGGCATGAAGGCCGTCTTCGCCTCGCCCTACCTGATGGGGATTGCAGGCTTTATCGCGCTGATGACCTTCGTTTCGACGATGCTGTATTTCCAGCAGGCCCACCTGGTCGCCGACGCGTTCAGCGACCGCGGCGCGCGCACGGCCTTTTTCGCGAAGGTGGACCTGGTGGTCAACATCCTGACCGTGCTGTTGCAGGTTTACCTGACCGCGAAGATCGTCAAATGGCTCGGGGTGGGCTTGGCGCTCGCGCTGGTGCCGATCGCGATGACCGCCGGTTTCCTGGCCCTCGGGCTGTATCCGACCCTGGCCGTGCTGGTCGTGGTGCAGGTGATCTACCGGGCCGGCCGTTATGGCGTGACCAAGCCGGCGCGGGAAATGTTGTGGACCGTGCTGCGCCGCGAGGACAAGTACAAGGCAAAACCCTTCCTGGACGCGGCCGTCTACCGTGGCGGCGACCTGGTCAGCGGGTGGATTTACACCGGGTTGGCCGCGGTCGGGCTGTCCGTGGGCGCCATCGCGCTGGCAGCCGTGCCGGTCGCCGGCTTGTGGGTTATGCTTGGTTTCAAACTCGGACGGCGCGAAGAGGCCATGGCCGCCGCGCAAGGAGGAGCAACATGAAGTTTACGCGAAGAAAGTGGTTGGGACTCGGGCTGGGCGCCGGTGCGGCCGCGCTTGGCGGCCCCTGGAATCGTCTGTACGCGGCGGAGGCGCCGTCGGTCGGGCCCGTGAATATGACGGTCATTCCGTCGAGTGGCGAGCAGGTTCCGGCCGTCGGTCTGGGTACTGTCGGTTTCCAGGGTAATCCTGCTACGGACGATCTGTCCCCGCTGAGGCAGACCCTGGAGGTTTTCCATCGCCTGGGCGGGCGCGTGCTCGATACGTCGCCCAACTATGGCGATTCAGAGACCGTGCTGGGGCGCTTGCTGGCCGATCTGGGCATCCGCGACGACGTGTTCATGGCCACCAAGATCGACCGGGAGGACCGCGCAGAGGGCGAACGCCGCATGGAGAGTTCCTTCGATCGGCTGGGGGGCGCAATCGACCTGATGCAGGTGCACAACCTGCTGGGCGCGGAGGTGCAGCTTGGCACCCTGCAGGCCTGGAAGGAGGAGGGGCGCTTCAAGTACATCGGCATCACCACCCATCGCGACAGCCAGCATGCCGACATCGAGCGCTACATGCGCAGCTATCCTCTCGACTTTGTCCAGGTCAATTATTCGCTGGCGGATCGCGCGGCAGCCGAGCGCATTCTGCCGGTGGCCGAGGATCGCGGGGTCGCCGTGCTGGTGAACCGGCCATTCGGCAAGGGCAGCCTGTTCAACGCCGTGCGCGGACAGGAACTCCCGGACTGGGCGGCGGATATCGACGCGGGCAGTTGGGGCCAGGTGTTCCTCAAGTACGTCATCGCGCACCCGGCGGCGACCATCCCCATTCCCGGCACCAGCAAGCCGCACCACGCCGAAGACAACGCGGGCGCTCTTTACGGCCGCTTGCCGGATGCGGCGTTGCGGGCCGAGATGGAACGCTGGCTGGATGGCCTGCGCTAACTGGCCGGAGGAGACAGGAATGCATCTGAGCAGACGATGGGATTTTGGGCTGGCTGTGCGATTCGGGCGCATTGCGTGGATGGCCTGCCTGCTGGCCGTTCCTGGCGGGGCGCTGCTGGCCGATCTGAACGAGCAGGACTCAGCGGCAGCAACGCGGGCGATGATCGAAGAGCTGGGGTTGCGCGAGGCGAATCTCGCGGTTCGGGACATGCCGGGCTGGAGCGGTCTGCGTAAGGTGGTCGCATGGGCGGATCGCCCCGACCGGCTGGCCGCGTTGCAGGCGGCTGCGCCGGGCGTCGACATCGTGCTGGTGGATTCGGCCGCGGCGGCGGCGGCGGAGGTCGCCGACGCGCAGGCCCTGCTGGGATTCTGTGACGAGGAGATTCTCGCCAACGGGAAGGAACTGCACTGGATCCAGGTTTACTCGGCGGGGATAGACCGCTGCGTGGGGAACCCCAGCCTGCACGCCGGCAACAAGGTGATGACCAACGGCCAGCGCATCGGTTCGCCGGCGCTGGCGGAGCACGCCATTGCGTTGATGATGGCGCTGGTTCGCGGCCTGGACGTGTACCATGCGAACCAGTTGCGCGGCGCCTGGGAGCGCGATGTCGGTATGGCGGGCGCGGACTTCATGGAACTGGAAGGCCGCACGGTGCTGGTCGTCGGGCTCGGGGGTATCGGCACGCAGACCGCGAAGCGCGCGCACGGGCTGGGCATGCGGGTCATCGCCACCCGCAACAGCCGCCGCGAAGGGCCCGCCTGGGTGGCCTACGTGGGCCTGGCGGACGAGACGCTCGAATTGGCGCGCCAGGCGGATGTCGTGATCAACACGGCGCCGCTGACCGAAAGCACGCGGGGCATGTTCGACGCCGCCTTCTTCGATGCCATGAAACCCTCCGCCTTTTTCATCTCGGTCGGCCGCGGCGCCAGCACGGTGACGGACGACCTGATTGCCGCGCTGGAGAACGGAAAGATCGCCGGGGCCGGGCTGGACGTGACGGATCCCGAACCGTTGCCGGAGGGACATCCGTTGTGGACGGCTCCGCGGGTCATCATCAGCCCGCACACGGCGGGCCGCTCCGACAAGAGCCGCGAACGCCTGTTCCTGCTGGTCGCGGAAAACCTGCGGCGCTATGCGGCGGGCGAGCCGCTGTTGTCGGTGGTCGACATCGAAAGCGGTTATTGAGCTGTGGGAGCGGCTTTGGCCGCGATCGAATGCATCAGGCTGCGGAGGTGCCCCCCACCGCCCCTCAGGGCATGAAGATCAGTGCCGGTTCCTCCAGCAATTCTCTGAGCGCCTGGATCATCGCCGCCCCGTCGTAGCCGTCGACAAAACGGTGATCGAACGAGGACGAGAGATTCATCATGGTCCGGACTTCCACGCGGCCGGCACGAACCACGGGACGTTCCAGCATCTTGTTCACGCCGACGATGGCGACTTCCGGCTGGTTGATGATCGGCGTGCTGACGATGCCGCCGAGCTTGCCGAGGCTGGTGATGGTGATGGTCGAGCCGGCCAGTTCGTCGCGGCCGGCCGTCCCGTCCCGCGCGGCAGCCGACACCCGTCGGATTTCCGCCGCCAGATCCTCCAGCGCGCGGGCGTCGGCGTGGCGGACCACGGGAACCTTGAGGCCTTCCCCGGTTTGCGTTGCAATGCCGAGGTGCACCGCTTCGTGCCGGATGAGAACATTGCGCTCACTGTCGTAATGCGCGTTGCACTGTGGAAAGTCGCGCAGCACCCGCACCAGCGCCAGGCCGAGGAACGCCAGCGGCGTCAGGCCGGGCTGGTCCTCTGATCTTTTTGCGTTGAGGTGTTCGCGCAGGGATTCCAGCGCGGTGACGTCGACCTCTTCGACGTAGCTGAAGTGCGGAATTTCGCTGGAAGAAGCGGCCATGCGCTCGGCGATCTTGCGGCGCAGCCCGATGACCCGGGTCTCGGTCGTTCCGGTTCGCTCCTTCGGTTGCGCAGCCACGGGCGCACGCCGTGTCTCGGTGCCGCCCTCGCTGACGTAGGCCTCTAGATCGGATTTGAGTATCCGCCCGCGCGGGCCACTGCCGGGAACCCGGCTGAGATCGATCCCGGCTTCGCGTGCCTTCGCGCGGATCGAGGGGGACGTCAGGACCTTGCCGGGCTTCGGGGGCGGCGCTGCATCGGCAGGGGCGGGTGCGCGCGCTGCGGGCGGCGGCGCCGGCTCGGCGGGCGCCTCCCCCGAGGTCTCGAAAATGATCAGCGGGGAACCGACCGTGACCATGTCTCCGGCTTCGCCGGCGACCGACAGGATCCTGCCGCCCACCGGCGCGGTCAGTTCGACGGCGGCCTTGTCGGTCAGCATCGCGCAGATGGGGTCTTCTTCGGCGACCACGTCGCCCACCTTGACCATCCACTCGGCGATTTCCGCCTCGACGGTCCCTTCGCCGAGGTCCGGCAGTTTGAAAACGAACTCGCTCATGCCGCCTCCATGATCCTGCGGATGCCCTCTACCAGCCGTTGCTGCACGGGGAAGTATTGCCATTCGAAAGCGTGCGGATACGGGGTATCCCAGCCCGTCACCCGGGCAATGGGCGCTTCGAGGTGCCAGAAGCACTCCTTCTGCACGGTGGCCACGAGCTCGGCCCCGTAACCGCAGAAACGAGTGGCTTCGTGCGCCACCAGGCAGCGCCCGGTTTTGCAGACCGACTCGCGCAGCGTTGCGACGTCCAGCGGCATCAGCGTGCGCACGTCGATGATCTCGGCGCTGACGCCCGCCCGTTTCGCCGCAGCCTGCGCGACGTGCACGATGGTGCCGTAGGTGATGATGGTCAGGTCGGAGCCCTCCTCGACGACCTCCGCCTTCTCGAGCGGAACGGTGTAGTAACCGTCCGGCACCTCGCCCTTGGGATGTGAACTCCAGGACACCGAGGGCTTTTCGGGATCGCCGTCGAAGGGCCCGTTGTAGATGCGCTTGGGCTCGAAAAAGATGACCGGGTCGTCCGACTCGATGGCGCTGATCAGCAGGCCCTTGGCATCGTAGGGATTGGAGACCATCACGGTCTTGACCCCGGAGATGTGGGTAAAGATGCCCTCGGGGCTCTGCGAGTGCGTCTGGCCGCCGCGGATGCCGCCGCCACAGGGCGTGCGGATGGTGACCGGCGAAAAGAAATCGCCGGCGCTGCGGTAACGCAGCCGGGACAGTTCGCTGACAATCTGGTCGAAACCCGGATAGATATAGTCCGCGAACTGGATTTCGGCGACCGGCCGCAGCCCGTTGATCCCGAGGCCGATCGCGACCCCGACGATCCCGCCCTCGGCGATCGGCGCATCGATCACGCGATGTTCGCCGTACTTCTCCTGCAGCCCGTCGGTGCAACGGAATACGCCGCCGAAATAACCGATGTCCTGGCCCAGCGCCACGACGCTGGGGTCGCGCTCCAGCATGACGTCGTGCGCCGAGCGAATGGCCTGGATCATGTTCATCTGGCTCATTTCCCGGCCCCTCTCAACTTCGCCAGCTTGTTGCGCTGGAGGGTCAGGTGCTCGGGCATCTCCGCGAATACGTCCTCGAACATCAGGGACACGTCCAGGAAGGGCGGTTCGGTCAGCGTTCCGTAGGAGACCGCCTCCTTCCACGCCTCGGCGACCGTCGCTTTCATTTCCTCCTCCAGCGCCTGGTGTTCGTCCCCGGACCAGTAGCCGAGCTTGATCATGTGCTGTTTCAGCCGGTCCAGCGGGTCACCCAGCGGGAAGGACTCCCACTCGTCTTTCGGGCGGTAGCGCGAGGGATCGTCACTGGTGGAATGGGCGCCGCCGCGGTAAGTGACCAGTTCGATCAGGGTGGGTCCGTGGCCGCCGCGCGCCCGGTCGGCGGCCCACTTGGCAGTGGCGTAGACTGCCAGCAGGTCGTTGCCGTCCACGCGGATGCCGGGTATGCCCAAGCCGAGGCCCCGCGCGGCGAATGGCCGCCGTTCGCCGCCGGCGAACCCCTGGAAGGTGGAAATCGCCCACTGGTTGTTGGTGACGTTCAGTATCACGGGCGCGTTGTACACGGCGGCGAACGTCAGCGCGTAATGGAAGTCCGCCTCGGCCGTGCTGCCGTCGCCCACCCAGGAGACCGCGATATTGCGCTCGCCCTTGATGGCCGCGCCCATGGCCCAGCCGACCGCGTGGGGGTATTGCGTGGCCAGGTTGCCGGAGATCGTGAAGAGGTTGTGCGCCTTGTCCTGGTAAAAGATCGGCATCTGCCGCCCCTTGCACATGTCGCGGCTGTTCGACAGGCACTGGCACATCATCTCGACCAGGCCGGTGCCGCGCATGATATAGAGGCCCTGGTTGCGGTACGCCGGAAACATCATGTCGCCGTCTTCGAATGCCAGCCCCTGCCCGATGGAGACCGCCTCCTCGCCGAGCGCCTGCATGTAGAACGTGACCTTGCCCTGGCGCTGCATGCGCTGCATGCGGTCATCGTAGGCCCGGGTGAGGACCATCAGGCGCAGCGCCCGGATCAGCGTTTCCTTGTCGAGATCAGGGGCCCAGGGCCCCTGCGCCACGTGGTCTTCGTCCAGCACGCGGACCAGGCCCAGGGCCAGGAATTCGATGTCCGCGGCGCGTGCATCGATCGGAGGGCGGTCGACGGCGCCGGCGGGCGAGAGCCGGAGATAGCTGAAATCCGGGGCCTCTCCGGGCCGGGCCGTGGGTCTCGGTATGTACAGGTATGGCTCGTTGCTCATGTCCTTCGTGGTCCTCGATTCTGTTCGCTCTTGTTCTTATGGGGTGCGAGATGAGAGTCGCCCGGTTGAGCGGAGGGCGCAGGTAGCGCATTTTACAACGGTTCACTACGTAATTTCCCGCTTGTATTGTGGACGCTCAAGTCACATGTTAATGAAATTGACCCGAACACAGGCGGAGCGCGCACCATGAGCGACTACAGTTTCCCCTACAAGGACGCGGCATTCATTCTTGACGAATTGGTCGAATTCGACGCCCTGTGCGAGTCCGGCGGCCTGACCGATTTCAACACCGAGCTGGCCTCAGCCGTGCTGGAAGAAGCGAGTCGCCTGGCGGGCGAAGTGGTCGCTCCGCTCAACGTCGTCGGCGATCGCGAGGGGGCCAGGCTGGAAGCGGACGGCGTTCATGAAACGCCCGGTTTCGCCGAGGCCTACCGTCAATACGCCGAGGGGGGATGGGCCGCCCTGCCGTTTGACGAGGAATACGGCGGGCAGGGCATGCCCAAGGTTCTCGGCACTGCTGCCGAAGAGGTCTGGCAGTCCGCCAACCTCGCGTTTTCGCTGTGCCCGCTCCTGACCCATGGCGCGGTCGACGCCCTGGAGCAACACGGCTCGGACGAATTGAAGTCGACCTACCTGCCGAAAATGGTCAGCGGCGAATGGACCGGCACGATGAACCTGACCGAACCGCAGGCCGGTTCGGACCTGGCCGCCGTTGCCTGCCGGGCCGTCCCGGAGGGCGATCACTACCTGGTCACGGGGCAGAAGATCTTCATCACCTGGGGCGATCACCAGATGACCGACAACGTCATTCACCTGGTGCTGGCCCGCCTGCCCGACGCCCCGCAGGGGGTCAAGGGCATTTCCCTGTTCCTGGTGCCGAAATTTCTGCTGGATGACAACGGCGAGCCGGGTGAGCGCAACGACGTGCACTGCGTGTCGGTCGAACACAAGCTCGGCATCCATGCCAGCCCGACCTGCGTGATGTCCTTCGGCGACAACGGCGGCGCCATTGGCTTCCTGGTCGGCAAGCCGAATCGTGGGCTCATGGCGATGTTCACGATGATGAATGTCGCGCGTCAGTCGGTCGGCCTGCAGGGGCTGTCATTGTCCTCCCGCTCCTATCAGCAGGCCCTGGCCTGGGCCAAGGAACGCCTCCAGGGCACCCGCAGCGACGGCAGCCGTTATCCCATCATCGAGTTCCCGGACGTCAGGCGCATGCTGATGCTGATGAAGGCCGGCACCGAGGCCATGCGTGCGCTGGCCTATACCGCGTCCGCCGAGACCGACCGCAGCCGGCTGGCGAAGGATGCAGACGAGGCGGCCCGTCACTTTGCACGCCTCGAGCTGTTCACGCCCATCGTCAAGGGTTGGCTGACCGAGATGTCGCAGGAACTGACGTCCTACGGCATCCAGATCCACGGAGGCATGGGCTACGTCGAGGAAACCGGCAGCGCGCAATATTTTCGCGATGCCCGGATCACGACCATTTACGAGGGCACCACCGGGATCCAGGCAAACGACCTCGTCGGGCGCAAGACGCTGGCCGACGACGGCGCGGTGCTGGCGGACCTGCTGGCGGACATCCGGGCGACGGCCGACGCCCTGAGCGCGCAGGAGAGCCTCGCCGCGCTCGGCGCCGCGCTGAGCGAAGGCGTCGAGGCGGCGGGAAAGGCGCGCCAGTGGCTGCTGGACCGCGCGAAGGAAGACCGCAACGTCGCGGGCGCCGCCAGCGTCAATTACCTGATGCTGCTCGGCTATGTCTGCGGCGGCTGGCTGATGGGCCAGTCCGCGCTGAAAGCCGCGGCGCGGCTGGCGAGCGGTGGCGGCGACGAGTCCTTCCTGAAGGCCAAGGTCGTCACCGCCCGGTTCTACTGCGAACATCTGCTCCCGCGCGCCGGCGCTTGCCTGGCAGCCATCGAAGCCGGGCCGGACAGCATGATGGCCCTGTCGGCCGACCAGTTCTGAGAAAACCGGTGTCTCCGCAGCGCGACTGTAGGAGCGGCTTCAGCCGCGATTGAATTTCTTTACAGCACCGAATAGAGAATCAGGACGATCGACACCGGCACGACCCAGCGAAGCAGCCAGAACCAGGTTCGGAACAGCGCGGGATGCTTCATCTGCAATTCGTTGGCGATCGCCTCGGGCTTGACCAGCCAGCCGACGAAAATCGCCAGCAGCAGGCCGCTCACCGGCATCATGAGGTTGGCGGTCAGGTAATCCAGGATCTCGAAGTAGCCGAATTCCGCGAAGCGGTCGATAGCGGCGAGCGGCCGCCATTCTTTCCAGATGTTGAAGGAGAAGACAGGCCCGAGACCCAGAATGAACAGCGACAGGCAAACGTAGAACGCGGCGAGCTGGCGGCGCAGCCCAAAACGCTCCTGCCACCAGGCGATCATGGGTTCCAGCACACCGATCACGGACGTCAGCGCGGCGAAAAACAGCAGAATGAAAAACAGCGTGCCGAAGACCAGCCCGCCGGTGACCGACCCGAAGGCGATGGGCAGGCTGACGAACACCAGTCCCGGCCCCTCGCCCGGATCGAGCCCGTTGGCGAAAACGATCGGGAAGATCGCCAGCCCCGCGATGATGGCGACGCCGGTGTCCGCGCTCGCGATGATGACCGCGGAGCGCGCGATGGAGATGTCGCGGGGGAGGTAGGCGCCGAAGCCCATCATCAGGCTCATCGCCACGCCGATCGAGAAAAACGCCTGACCCACGGCGACCAGCACGACCTTGCCGTTGATGGCGGACAGGTCGAAGTCGAACATGAAGTGCAGCGTGCGGCTCATGTTCCCCTCGAAAATTCCGTAGACCACCATGGCCAGCAGCAGCGCGAACAATGCCGGCATGAGCACCTTGACCGCCGCCTCGATGCCCTTTTGCACGCCGCGGATGAGGATGAAGGTGGCGAAAACCATGAAAATGCCGTGCCAGAGCGAGAGCTGCCACGGGCTGGCCAGCAGGGCTTCGAACTGCGCGCTGACCGAGGCGGCGTCCTGGCCGGTAAAGTCGCCGGCCGCGTTCTTGAAGATGTAAACCACGGTCCAGCCCGCGATCACGCTGTAGTAGGTGCCGATCAGGTAGGCAGCCAGCATGCCGAACCACCCGACGACCGACCAGTAGTTCGAACGATTCTGGTCCGAGGCGACGTTCGCCATGGCGTTCGGCGGGCTCTGCTGGCCCCAGCGACCGACGGCAATCTCGGCGATCAGGATCGGCAGGGCGACCAGAAACACGGCCAGCAGATACACCAGCACGAAGGCTCCGCCACCGTTCTGGCC
>Ga0209536_100007968_pt1 | contig 15989 bp, 16 predicted proteins | sample DeeMarSeWOR28_12_FD_187461 | JGI IMG/M metagenome (GOLD analysis project Ga0209536, IMG submission 187461) | Marine sediment microbial communities from White Oak River estuary, North Carolina - WOR-2-8_12 (SPAdes) (version 2) | ecosystem: Environmental > Aquatic > Marine > Intertidal zone >...
AAAGTTAATTCATTCCATGATGCACCATCATCCGAATACATCATGCGAAAATAATAATCGTCCGAACTGGCGACGTTACCTGTAGGCACAATCGCAAAATCGAACTCGTTTCCTACGGCACCGTCAACATCATAGGTCGTTTGCCCGGCTGACTCACGATATGGCCCTTGTGCGGTACAGTCAGATAATTTATTTCCTGTTACATGATCATCTTCTGTGGCCTGTCCGTTGGCATAGTTAAAGTGTGCGCCGGCCGCGAGATCCGTCCAATCAGTTTCGTTTTGGGAATGTTGTATTTTATAGTAGCCGTTATTATAACCTAAACCACCAGTTTCAACTAAAGCAATACGCATACGAAAAATATCGTTATTGTTGGCCAGCGTCGGCTTGACATTCTCGTTCGCTAATTGCGTCGTCGGTTCAGCGGCGTCGTCGTCCCACATTTGCCAATTCCCCTGTTCAGGGGTAAAGGTCTTAGCCACTTATTTTCTCCCAACTGAATGAACATTCTTCATATAAAGGATCATAAGGATCTTTCGGGTATAAAAGGCAAAAAGCCGGTCTTGATACCATGATTTTACAGACCGCCAGTCTTTCACCATTTTGAGTTTCGTACTTCAATTTCTTACATCTACCTTTCCTGTCTGATATTTCCTTTAATGGCATTTTTAGTTGTTCACAGCATACTCCGCACCGGTTACACTCGCCTTTTAATTCCCACGTTTCACCATTGTCCAGTTTTACTAATTTTATCTGTCCTCGGGCGATATTAAAATCAACCAATATCCGCATAATTAATCTTGCGTAATGTCGAGATCTCCGGTCGGCACGTTCGCCTGATCGTCAGCCGCAATATCCTGAGACGAGTTCCATGTACCATACAAGAGCATATTACCGCCGTTGTGCGTACCCGAATCAGCCAGCGCCCAGTCACTTACAGTTCCCCACGATCCGGTCGCCGTCGTAAACGTTATTGCACCGTTATTGTCGGCCGCGTTCCCGGTTACTGTCCATGACGCATGAGCAACCCGGGCGTATGCGCCGGTGTCGGCCACTTCATTTGTCCATGCGCCGGCATCGGCAAAAGCACCTGTACCCATTGCTAAATAGATAGTCGGCTGTGAAAAGCCCGGATCCGAGTTTAAGAAAGTATGATCGAGCATTTCATTAGCGAGATAGGTCGTCATGCCGTTTGACGCCGGGATAGATATATCTATTTCCCCGGTAAGAACCTTTGGCGTTTGGCCGTTCCCTACTGCTTTACCCGAAGAAAACGCGCCGTAAGCGAGCATATTACCGGCGCCATGAGTGGCGTTATCCCATAATGCCCAGTGCGTGACAGTTCCCCAAGATCCCGACGCCGTATTGAACGTGATATCACCATCGTTCGATATGATCCGTGTTGCGGCCGCCGTCGCAAACTGCGCCTTACAGGAAACCCGGGCATAGTTGTTGGCATCCGTGACCTCTGCGCCGGATCCGTCCTCTCCCGGATCTGCCGTGTGCAGGGCAAGTGCTACCGTAGTCGGAACAGTAAAAGAAGTGTTTAACAAGTGATCCAGCCACTTATTTTCGAGATAATTGCTAAAAGTTCCCATGATTTACTCCTATTTTATGCCTTTCCATCTGTCAACTATAAGGTCGGTTGATTTGATAAATGCCCTCAAATTTGCCGTAGCCGCTACCGTTTCAACCTTTAAATAAACTTCCTTGAACAGATAACTGGCTTTTAGTGTTATGGCCTGAATGATCGGATCCCCATAATCGTCTACGTCGCTGTACGGAGTGAATTGTGACTGGACGTCCGCGGCTTCTTTCGGATCGCTGGCCGTCACTTTCCAGTCTGCATTTGAATTCATGCGAACGAGTATCTTATGCAGTCTTTTGAAATTCTCGGGCGTTGTCAGGTCGATGATACGAGTTTTAAAAGACGCTTGTATTGATTCGTCGTAATTTTGCTGATCGTGATCGTAGAGTACGAACTTCTCTGCCTCAGCCAAAAAGAGCCGCTGGTTATAATCGGTGATTGCGAAAAGCGGCGACAGGTCAGTTTCTCGTAAATAGAACTTGCGCCTTTCAAAATCATAGACAATGATAATACCGTTAAGTACCATCCATAATTCTTTATCGAGCGGCTTATAAGCAAAAAATGAGTCCTCAGAGACGTTAGCAACATAGGCCGACCTCATAAATGAATTCTGCATGAATGGTTCAACCTGTACGCCATTGAAAATGTAAATGTCGTCCGAGTCCATGAAATACAGGATATCGTCGATTACGATATAGCCTTCGGTAGCATAAAGCCCGTGACGTTTGCCGTCTTTGTCGTGGTAATACTGGGATGATGTAAATTGCCCCTGCGAAATTGAATTCCTTTTAAGCGTGACAAAACGGCCGTCGCGTTCGACCAGCGCTAAATTGCGATCGATATCTCCGACCGGTGTCGCTATTATTTGCAGGACAGACAGATTGTCCGGCTGAAATTCCGGCGAATAGCGAATAACGTCCTGCTCGTCGTCCTCGAGCGATAAGGCAAAGCCGATATTATTGATTACCCTGTGATGTGAATAATTCGGCGTGTTATGGATAGTGCCGTTCGGGATAGATGTATATGTCCAAAACGGTGTCCCACCGTCGTTTTCAGCGCCAATGTTTGTTTCGTAGCCGCCGGTTACATCTTTATAAAGCCTGCTGATCTTTATCCACATATCATCGGCCGTGAAATTTGCATCCGGATCGACCAAATACGGATATATGGGATCCTCTATTTCGATCCAATCCTCATTACCGGCGTCAGAGATCTGAACATCAGTGATCTTTGAAATCCACTGAATACCGCCTCTGCGCAAATAAACGTAGGCGCCTTCCTGAAAATATCCATCTTCCCAGTGCGTATGATATTCGGCACCGGCGGCATTGTCGCGCAGGAGAAGTCTGTAAGGAGTACCTGTCTCGTATTTTACCTTATCGTGTGTGAATTCAATATCCGGTGGATGAGTTTTAAAATCGAGCGCCTCTACAACACTCCACACCATTGACGGATCTGATTCAACAAGCGGTGCTAAGACAGTACCTAAAATAACGAGAACGCCGGTTATCCGCTCGTTGTTGAAAATATCATCTGTCAGCAAAAGATCTATTTTTATGCCAATCTTAGGATAAGTTTCAAGCAACAGGTGAGACGGCGTATTTGTCACATTTTTTGTCACCGCCGGGATATTCATCAGCGAATACTGACCACCGTCATAAACCGCGGCCAGTTTGCAATATACATTGCGGCTGTTTCCGTCCTGCTCATCTGATGCCCATGCCTGAGCGATTTGACCATCGAGAAGATCAAATTTATTTAATGCCGCTTTTTCGAGTTTCCAGTTCTGAATGATTATTTGTGGATAAGATCCATGCAGTAACCAGTTATCGACATTTAGGTGATCCCCTGAACCGCCGTCGGTCTGCGGATAGATTGAGATATAAATCGTAGTTGTGGCATTGTCCCAATCATTCGGAACATCAAATTCAAATATACAGTATTGAGCGGAAACCTTATTAAAAGCCCTGTGCTGTGTTTTTAATATATCCCCGGCTCCGGCAGAAGTGCCTACATAAATCCACCATTCTTCTGTACTGGCACCGGAATCGTTTTTACTGGCCTGACAAAAAAGACGGTACTTCCCTTTTGTATAGGCCGTAAACTGGCGATAAGCATAACCGCCGGCACCGGTTACAGTAATTCTCATCGAATTGGTACTGCCCTTTTGTCCCCATGTAGCATCGGCCGCGACGGTAGCATTCGATCCGATGAAATTCGTCTCCTGAGATCCGGCCTCGAACAAGAATTTATCTATTTCGACATATCCGGTATAAAGCATCTTACGCCTGACATAACCGTACCAAAGCGGCTCCGTGCCGCCGGTAATCCGTACAATGCCCTTGTCAACGAAAAAACGCACGTCGGCGTCGAGAGCAAAACTAATACCGTCCGGCAAGGTTAGATCCTGATGTGTCTCATTCTCATAGCCGGTCAGCGGAGAATTAACTGCGTCATAGTCAAGCCGCCTGAGATAATAGCCGGCCAAATAAAGCAGAAAGCGATCCCCGGAAAGATCGTCGGTCACTTCAATGCCATTATTGATCTGTGTGTGGCCGTCGTATGAATCGATATATCCTTTGACGGTTTCCCACTCGTTGACCTTGATTTCTTTTAAATTTTTTACCTCGACGTGCTGATGTTCACCCAGTTCGTTCTCGGTCACATCGGCAACCATACCGCCGGGGCGTATTCCGACACGTACTCTATCCATCAAGTATGCCTCGTATATGGATATTCATAATCATCGATGTATCTGTTCTTCGGACTGGTGGTGTGCGGCTGTGTCCGTGCCGGCGTGGATCCCTGCTTATCGTACTGATTCCGGGCGAGATTCTCTTTCAGCATTTTGAACGTGACCAGTTCCATCTGATTCAAGCCCTGAAGTTCAGCGACGACGGAATAGAACAACAGTTCATGCGAGTTCACCCATTCCGGTGAATTGGCCTCATTTGTGGCCAGTGCGCCGCCGTCACCGGATCCGTCAACCACTAATTTTTTCCCGGTCGAATAATACCACATCGTTACCGTATTTACGGCCTTGTCCCAGTTACCGAAATAGATCTGATTGCCGCGGATGGTATAAGTGCCGTCCTCATTATCATCGAAAAGAGCGCTGTCAACAAAGGTTAGATCATCTTCATTCTCGTCATAGATCTCGAATTCCTTTCCGTAATCCGACGGAAGTGTAAACGGTGGATCCGTGTCCAGCGATGCGTTAAACTGTGTCGATTTCTCCAATACCTGTAAATCACGGTTTATGGCGCCGTACTGACGGTTCATAACGCGCAGGATCCCCGGCTCGCCATAACGCTCGAAAGTTTCCTTTTGCAGTCTCAGAACAATATCATCGAGTATTTCTTCTACGGTCATTATCGTTTATCCTTTTTTGGTAAAAACTTTGCCAGTTCATCACCGTAACCGGCTTTCATGCGGTCGGCCAGTTGAACGTTGAATTCATCCACCAAGGCGCAGAGTTCCGTCGCTTTATATACCATGAGATTACGGAGATTATATTCCAGTAGGCACGGCTGTGTGGAAGTGGGATTCGGGATTTGCCAAATATAGCGCAGACGGAAACCGTTTGTCACATCAGCGGAAGGAACCGGATAAATGCCAAAGCCGCCCTCGACGTCAAAATCGCCGTAAGGGTAGCGCTTGGTTGCCATTTGACCGATCGTCTTGGCGTGGTACGTTTGATCGTCATATTCTGTGACCTGTTGACCTTCGTTCGTCGCAGTTATGGCACTTTCAAAATCCACCCACAAACGCATAAAACGAACAAAATCGGAAGGCCACTGGTACAGATTAACGCCGTTGGAAACATTAAATTTAACAGTCTTGACGGCGTTCTTTAGATATTTAAACGGCAGGGAATTCAAGATCCCCAGTTGTGCCGTTGCTAAGTTTGCGTCTAATTCATAACGATCAGCGTCATTATCATCAATTTCAAGTTCGCCGACGACCGCATCTCTCAACTCTGTGTATTCGATGCTCATCGGCTCGCTCCCGGTTAGTTTTCGGCGTCGTAATCTTCCTCGGCGCCTTTGATTTCAGCCTGAACAGCGGCCGCTCTGTCATTAAGTTGCTTTAGCATGGCCGCTTTTTTTACTCCGACGGTCTTGATTCTAATACCGAGAATTGAGCCGTAGCCGGCAATTTCAGCCGGTTTGAGTTCCTTGAACTCTGCATCACTCATCTTTGCCAGTTCGACCAGCGTCTCTTTTACCTCATCATCGACGATAAACTCATCGCCTTTCTTTTCCCGGTCGATCTCCATGGAAGTTGCTTCATCAACATTAAGATCCTGATTCAGTATTCGCCTGTTCACATGATCGGGATAGTAGGCCGGCCGTGCGGCGACCTGTTTCGCTTTCTTTATCGCGGCCGCTGTCATAGGTTTCTCGGAGATCAATCGTGGATTCTGACGTAAGAGTGAGTCTGCGTCCTCGTCTTTTATCGGAGTAAGGCATTTGTCAGCAAAAAGCAAATAGCCGGGGCGTTGTTTCTTGAAATTCGCCTCATTCAAAATACAATGGCGCTGACCTTCAGGAATGTAGTTAGTTAAATACAGTTCTTTTGCCATTAGATTAAACCTTCTCTTATGTTTTAATTTGAAAAGAAGGGGGCATTAAATACCCCCTTCAATTCACCAATTATGTCAAATCTCCCAGTTCAACCCATGTCGTCGCATCCTGTTTGTAATAACCCAGTCCGCTGGCGGCAATATTGAAAAGGAGTGATCCGGTGGGCATATCGTTGAAATTTGACGTGGTTGGAGACGTCGCCCAAACAAATTCAATCGACTTTGCCCTGTCCTCAGATTCGAGAGCGAAAACGTATATGTCTCCGCTGTGCGAAGAATACACCGTTTGCGCCTCTGTGCGAACCTTCGGAACCAAACGAACAAAATTAGCCATTTTAGTACCTCATTCGGTTAATAGGTTTAAGTTACCGTTGTTGGGCGCTTACGTAGTATCTGAAATTTTATAAGCGTTCCGTCCCGGCGCTCCCTCTTTTTTCGGCACTTGCAGGAACCAGTATATAATTGCCGTTTGGGGATTGCCGGCCTGACCGTCAAATTTCAGCACCTTGTATCTTTCTTCGGCCACTGGATCCACGAACCACGGATTCGCTGTATAGGCGGCAAGTGTATCTTTAAAAGCCCACCACATTTCAGCGGTTGCATCGCCGATCGCATCGAATACGGTATGGGTATAGATAGAAGTCATATAGGTAAGGTCAAGACTCGCTCCACCCATAATAAAAACATTAACGTCGATACCTGATGCGGCGTTTCCGTAGGTACGCAGGATTGCGTTCTGCCAATCAAGGGCGCGTCCTTCAATCGCCTGTGTCGTGATGTTTTCGGTTGAATCGTTGGCCGAAAATGCTACCGTCCCGTAGAACGTCACATATTCCGTACCTTCGATAACCGAAATAGTCACGTTGGCGCTATCAGCCAAAGCGAACAGGCTCGTCTGCAATGTAAACACCAAGACGAGCGAGACGAATAAAAGCATGAATTTTCTCATTTTATTTCTCCTTCATCGTTAGTGGTTTACATTACATTGCCGGTGCCGGCGCGTAAGTAACAAATAACGCCGAGCCGTCATTGACAAGATACTGTCCGCGTGTCGCGTCGTCGTCGTTCCAGTAATCGCCGCGAGCATAGCCCTCTACCGATCTGTACGCTATGCCGATGATTTCATCGTAGTCAGCCATTCTCTGTTTGAATTCGATTGCGCGGCCAAGTGCCTTGAACAATGCACCGGCGCCCAGTACAAAGCCAGCGAACGTGTTATAGGTGCTGTACCCTGTGTAATCGCTCATTTTCGTAGGGGATGAGACGCCCCAAACAGGATCACCACCGGAAACAGAAACCGGCCATACCGCTGTATCTGTTTCGTAAATGGCGAAATTGTTCCAAATGTACTTGGCACCCATAAGCATCGGGTTGTCGCGTTTTGATTCCTGCGCCCATATTTTCGCCGCGGACGTGTTGAAAAGATCATCAGCCTCGAGTGTGGCTATCTGATAAGGATGAGCAAAAACCAAACGCAACGGATTACCTTCTTTGGTAATCACAGGTGCAATCCGCTGGATATTTCGGTGTGCCTTTAGACCACGCAGGAAATCCGTATCGAAAATATGCGACACACCGATACCGTTAATCCGGGTTCCGACTTCGGTTTCATACGCGGCAGTGCCGGGATAATCCGCGACGCCGTAACCGACCTTACCATAACCGGCAATAAATATGTGCGGATGCGAAATAGCCGTGATCGTGGCATGACCTGAGAAGCGGCTCGATTGCAGAATATTGTACGAAAATCCGTTGTACATCGCGTAGGTACAGCCGAGATATTCCTCATTCATCGCGTAGTGACGCAGGAGCGCCGGTTTGGTGTTTTTGATTAACTGGTATTCCTTCGTGGTTTGGGTGGACATGATACCGTCTTGTGGCGATTCAGCATGACGGACAAGATCAATGGGAACGACGGCATGGTTGATTTTCGGTTCTTCTTCGTGTCCTGCTAACTGGGTTTTACCCACAGTAGGCAGATTATCAAGTAGCCGGTGCATCGGGACTTTAATCGTGTCGCCCATTGCTCTTTGCAATTCATTCTGAATGACCACAACAGCATCACTGACGGACGGTTGCAAGTTTTTCGTAACCGGACGCCCACCCGGGGTATTGAACTTTGCCAATTTTCCCCAAATGTGAAAATCAAGCGATTCAAACTTCATCAGATTCGCAAGGATCTTCGCCTGATTTCCGGTGAATGCGCGTTCAAATATGTTGTTAGCCATTGTTAATTACCTCGCTTGAGTGTTCGTTGAATGGTTATGCCATTCCTTCGCGCTCCATTTCCTTCACGTAGTTTTCGTACTGCTCTTTACTCATGTTCTCAATCTGTTCATCAGTCAGTTCCGAAAGTTTCTTCATCGGCCTTGTGCCGGATTCCTTCGGAACCGTATCGAAAGAAGAAGCGTCCGAATTCGTGGCGTTTTTAATATCATTCATCGCTTGTTGCCTACCAGCGAGTTGTGCATCTGCGAGTATTTTATCTTTGTTGACGACATAATTCGCCTTCATAATCTGCTCGACCGAGTATGTGCCGTCATACCCTTTGCGGTATGTGCTTAATTCCTCGTCGAGTTTTCTAAAATCATCAGATGCAAGGAAATTACGGAGAGCCTCGCTTTTGAGTCGCTGTGTTCCGTCAGGCAGAGTTTCAAGGATCACAAGATCCTTAATATCGGCCTTTTCTCCTGTAATCGCCTTATAAGCCGCGACGAAATTGGTGAATGTATTTTTTGCTGATTCCATGGCGGCAGACTTTGTGGCCGTTATATACTCCTGTTTTTCCTTGTCATATTCGGCCTTTTCATCGTCCGGGAGATCGTTATACTCATCCTCGGTCAGTTCTTCAAACTCGGGCATATCCTTTGACTTATACTCGAACAGTTGCTTTTTTAAATCCTCGTTCTGTTTGCGGTATTCGGCCGCCTCCCGGGTTGCTTGGTGCATACGCCGTTCGGCATTAAGCCGGCGCAATTCGAGTTTTTGAGCATCTGTCCTTTCTTCCTTCGGGATCTTCTCGAGTTCGTCGATCTGTTCATCTACCGTCGGTTCGGGTTTTTTCTCCGGTTCTTTACCGGTTTCATCTTCGGGCTTTTTCTCTTTATCGTCGCCCTCGGCCGGGATTTGGGATTTTTTGTCAGGATCCTCATCCTTCTTTTCCGGCTCTTTTTTTGAATCTTTCCTGAGTGTCGCGTCGCCTGATTCTTCGTCAAACTCTACGCGGTCAAGATCGTCCTTACCCATTGAATCGATCTGATCTCCATCCATCTCATCGATGTTGACGTCCTTCTCTTGGGTAGAGCCGGATCCGGAGTCCGCATCGAAAAAGATCATCCTGTTTAGATCAAACATAAATTACTCCTATTGACGAGTTCCTTTGTTGGAAGTATTCGTCGGTTTTTTATTCATTGCGGAGCCTTGCTGTAAGGGTATTCCGCGTTTATTAGCCGCATCGATAAGCCGGTCGGCCGCATCGAAAGCCTCCATCTGCTGACCGGATTGTATCATTCCCATAATGGCCTGATTGATTCTGTCGATCAAAACTTTCACATCGCCGAGATCTGAATCTTTCAGCCACCACTCGGGATCAATGGCCGCCGCGCCGAAATACTGTAATATCAGTGCGACCAGTTGGTTCTTCATTTCCCAGCGTAAAGCCCTTGCCGTAGGATTGCGATCGAGATCGTCCATCACGACCTCGTATTCGCCGACTGTGATATCGTTAATGATCTGATCGCCGTAGCGGATATTGACGAATACTTCGCGCTGAGTCATATCGTCTTTGACAAGGATCTTGAAAACGTGCGGCTGATCGAAATACATCTGAATCAGCCGTAAAACCTTATCAGCGCGGCGCTTTTTAGACCGGGAAATGTTATTGTATATGACGGCCAGCGCTTTTGTTGCCTGTCGGACGCGCATACCGAACAGTTGCGCCGGCTCCTGCTTTGTCTCGGAAAATCCCATCTGATTGGGAGTGATGCCTAAAATCTTGGGGATCAAGTCCATGGCCTCGCGTTGCATCACATCTGTGCCGCGTGGAAAATCCTGTGCCGGATATCTGATGTAATCTTTGGTGGGATCCGCATCGTCTTTGAACTTGACAGCGCCGCCGGTCATGGAGCCGTAATTCTCAACTTCCTTCGGATTGAGTAGGCTCGACGGCTTAAAGCCGATCGTCTGTGCGGCCGTCTTGTTTATAATGTCGGCCGTGCGGTTGTGCCAGTCATTGAATTCTCTCTGCGGATCGAATGAATTCTTGAAGATGCCAAAATTCTCGACCGTCTTTTTGCCGTAGTGGTATGCAAATAGCGGAATGTAGTCAAAAGTCTGATCCTGCAAATCTGCTTTCTTCTCTGATAAATGGTACGATAGGCCGGGAATGATCTTGGTGATTGTTTTGATCTTCTCATGTGATTTAACGATTTTATATTCAGGGTTGGCTTTAAGAAATCTGTCCGCTTTTTGTGGGTTGATATCCGCATCCCATATAAGTTTGTCGCGTGTAACCGGATTGTAAGCAACTTCCGTTTCCTGATATTCCATTTCGTGAAATTCAATGACGCGGTACTTACCTTCATGCTCCATGACAAAATCCTGATGATTCATCATGGCCGTTATTTCCTCTGACTGGCCTTCCCAGTACGCCGAATCCTTCTTATCGACAAGGATCTGTTTTAAGTTCGTCCTGTGTTCCGGCCAGCGGTGCAAGATCTGATCGACCAGCATCCAGCGGAAACGCATCATATATGCCGCATCGTCCAAGAAATAATCCTTTGCCCGGGAATCGAACATGATCTCGAATTCATCGGTATTGCCGATAACAATGGATCCTGCGATATCCTGCTCATCGGAGAAACGCGGATAAAACCAGCCCATCTTGACCAGCGCCGCGAGTAGCGTCTCGGTTTCCGTCGTTTTCATGTCATTGTTGAAATGAACGTGATCTAACACGTCCTCGAGACTTGATGCTATCCCCGGATCCGATAATCCTCGCGGGAATACGCGCATCCGATAATCATTCTCGAGAAAATCGCCTAAGACGGTGTTTACGTGCGGAAAAAGTAGGTTAAATACGTTGGTGGGGCGGCGTTGGGATTCATACCAATTTATTTCTTCTTTGGTATACTGTTGGCCGGCGAGCCAGTGGTAGCCCTTCTCGATTTCTTCGTATATCGGTTGCCAAACGACGAATTCATTGTGAAAAACTTTTGATATATCTACAACGCGGTTGACTTGGTTTTCAGGTTGCGTGAACCTGCTTTGACCATCGCGCAGTTCTGCCATAACGTTTACCGTTTTTTGACATTGCCGCGCCTTCTAAATTAAGATCCTTCCCCGATCTTCATTTTTTATCTTCTGCCGGCTTGCCGTTGGCATAGAAAGCAAAATATTTCCAGCCGCGATGATCGAACAGAAAAAAATAGCCGCTGTCAATCAATTTGGTGACTTCCTCGGCTAATTTCTGCGGATCCATTCCGGTAGAATTGAAATGTACAACAGTTTTTTCCGGCATTTTTAGCCCCTGTTCAAAATGGATATACAAATATATAGGGCATGATCTTAAAAAAGCAAACGGAATTGTAACCTTTTTTGGGTACAATGTACCCAATATTGGGTACAGTTATGCTCCGGCCGATCCTTTTGGCCGCGGTGGTGGTGCAGAGTGCCGCCACGAACGATCGTAGTCCGTGATGCGTTCATCGTAATCAACATCTTCATAGGGATCATACTCTTTTACCCATTCGTCCATGGAGATAGGCACCATCACGTCATATCGCAGAAGATCCATAAAATCTTTGCCGATCTTTTTGACTTTCAGATTGATCTCTGTTTTTTCGGCTTGCTTGGCCGTTAAATCATCCCATGAATAGTGACGGAAACCGTAATCGATCTCATCACAATTTGGATCCATCAGCAGGGGGTAATAGCCGTATTCATCCTTTTTGAGCAGTTGCTTTACACCTTCATGGCCGTAATACAGGTTATCGACGGCCGTCGTATTGAAAGACCATTCTTCTTTAAGCAGATCCCGGGCGGCTCGCTGGTACATCTGTGCCGTCGTCAGACCTGTATCGGCATCGCGCTTATTGCCGAAATTTGGATCCATAATTCGCCTGATGCGGTCGCGCAGGGGTATTTCGAGTTGTTCCTCTACGCCCTTGATGATACGCACAAAATCTTTGATCGTGTATTTACCGGCATCTTTTATCCGGTGAAAGGGCAGTCCGTGAAATTCCGTGTCCTCTCTTGACGGCCATATCCGCATAATATAGCGATAAAAGTTGTTTCCGTTGTTGTGCATCCGCACCCAGTACATAGCCGGCGGCCGTCTTTCATGCGGATCGATCAGAAAGCGGTAAGCGTAGTATTTCGGGTTCGTCGCTGGTTGCTGAACGTCTTTAAGCCATATAACAGGGTCATAGATCTTGTAGACCAGTCCGACGAGATATTTGAACTCACCCTTTGTCCGCGCCTCGATCTCGTCCGGATCCATGTGTTTGATCTGAAAATCGATATTGACTTTCCACAGATTACCCTTGGGTTGAATACCAGCCCAGCCGAGATCCCACCAGCCGGCTTTTTCAATGCAGTTTGTCCAAATATCGACCGTCTGATGCACCATATCTGTCTTATCGCCCTCGGATTTAATCACGTCGATGATATTATCGACAAACCACGCGGCCGTAAACAGCGGCGTTGCCGGGATGATAATAATACCACCGGATCTTACACGCGAGACAGCGGCCGTAAACAAGCGATAAGGCGGCGGCTCATCGAATATAATCACCGAGATATCGGCCGTCTCAAACGTCTGCGGATCCTGATCGATCGTCTTGAAATACATATCCCAGTCTGAACCGGGAAAATCTATGTGATCTAAGCGCTGGTTGTTATATTTGAAAGCATTGATAACATCGCGGCTACACCACATCTTGAATTTTTTGTCGATCGATTTAAGTGCGTCCTTGTTCGATACGTACCATATCGATTTAGGCCAGTGCGCCGGGAAATTCTGAAAAAACTTGTAATTGAAAAAGCCCGGGAATTCCTCGCCGGTTTCCATGTCCTTTGCATATTCATAGACGTTCAAGCCCGGATAAGCGAGATTAAGACAGATATTCAGTGCGGTAGTAGTTTTGCCTGTGCCGTTAGCCGACGTGACCAAGAATACGCGCTTTGAGTCCGGTTCTTCGCCGGCAGTCTCTCCGATCGTGCGAATGAGATCCGCTCCCGGCCGTGAAGGAACAAAGACTTGCGCCGGGAAGTGGTTGTTCATCCGCATATAAGCGGTTACGCCGTCTAAGCCCGACGCCTTGGCGATGTGATTAAGAACGATCACAATTCATCAACATTTACGTTAAGTCTCTTTTTGACATAATACCAACTAAGCCCACCAAGCCCAAATGTCAGCGTATCGATGATGTGGATATACATCGGCTGTATCTTGCCGCGGCGGTACTGCCAGTATTCCCTTGCCGCGCCCAGCATGAGCAATATAGTGACGATCCAATACCAGTCAAGATAAGGGATAAGCGTATGAGCAATCACAGCGCCGGCGCCGATGTGCAGGGATCCGTTTCGTATCTCGCGGCCGAGTCTTATTTCGTATTCCATTGATGCAGATCCTTTATCATCCGATAAACATCACTCGGGATCTTCCCTTTTTTCCACCAGTAATCGATTTCTTCCGGGTAGATCTTTTTCTGATCCAGTATGACCAAGAATATAAACAATATCGGAACGATCAGGTGCCACCAATGGAATTCATACAGTTTCAGGTAGACAGCGCTCACCATGGCAAATTGCATCAGGTAAAGCCATTGCCGCGCCCGGAGTTGAATATTGTTCCATTTACCTAAGTTTATTCTCATCGTAATAATCCAGCATTCTTTGAAAAGATGTATGCAGTACGCCGTCCGGAGCAAAATCAAACACATTACAATCAGCCTCGGGATCACACCAGCCCTTGACTTTATAACCGAGTTGACTCGATCCCAGTTCCGAGTGCGTGATGTTGTAACCGGAATAAAAGTCCGCGTGATAGACCTTTGATTTATGATACGTCGCGTACAGGTGAAGTTTGTAACTGTTCTTAAAATTATGTTTCCGGGTAAGGTTAGTCAGGATAGTCACCAAATAGCCGCGATCCATCAGGCCGTTAGCGAGTTCGACGATATCCGGGTAAATGAACGGTTCGCCGCCGATGAGCGATACTTTATTTATCCTGATCGGAAACGTCTCGATAATCCGGATCCAGTCTTTCGCGGAGATTTCATCGCAGTTGAGTTTACGGCCGGCCAAGACAGTGCAGTACGGACAGCGCAGATTGCATCTGAATGTAACGAATACTCGGACACTTACGCCGCGCAGTTTCTTATAGCCGCGAATGAGTTTATGTACTGGGTTCATAGCGTAGCCTGTAAAATTGTTGGCGTGTCATGGCGATCGGAGTTAAGCGGAGCAATGGCCGGATCCCCTTCGGGAAGTAAAGCGGATGATACCACCACCAGTCATATTCCCTGATCGTGTAGCGGAGATCAGAGAGCATATAGCGGAATCGTTTCTTTGAATACTCATGAAAATGGTGATGCGTCCAAAACATTTCCATGCGCCGCGGATATGTGAGATAGATATCGGTTTCGGGTGAGATAAAGAATTTCAGGCGCTCGAGCATCAGCCATGGCGACATAAGGTGTTCGATTACCTCAAAGCAGAACACAGTGCCGAACGGTTCCCAGCGGCCGTAACCATCGTCGTCATTGTCCGGCCGCCACAGACAGTAATTCAGATCGCCCGATGTATTCGTCAGTGATCGTATGCCAAGCCGCGTTTTGAGATCCTGCGAGAATTTGTTTTCACAGCCGATATCGAGTACCGGTTCTTTAATCTTGCCCAGCCGCTTTAGCGTCGCCCTGAACCTTTGATCTGAGAACGACTGGTAGAGATCCCCATGCAGATTCATAGGCGGCCATAAACGTTGAGAGAATTTGCTGATATCCAAGATCGAGTCCTTTCTCGATGGTTTGTATGTTATTTACCGGCTGAGATTTCTTCCAAGTATCGCCCCACAGGACAATCCCCGGCATACCAAGAATATCGCACAGGTGCATCAGTCCGCAATCAACGCCGAAATAGAACGTGCCACTCTGAACGGCCTCGAACATTTCGCGGTAATGGTTGTACCATATTCCATGCTCGCCGATCATCAGTACATCAAAGCCGAGATTCTCGAGATTGTTCCATAACGTGTTCAGATATTTGAACTGCTTGTTTGCCTTGCCCGACGTGCCAAGAATTATTAGGTGATCGCGTGGGATCCAGCCCAAATATTTGAAATTGAAAGAATGCCCGAATATTTGCTGGTACTGCTCCGGCTCAGGTTTGTTGAGATCCACCGGATAAGATCGTGTTAATAACGTTGGCCAGTGCCGGCCTTTCGCTCTCATCTGCGGCATGAGTATAGGCGTTTTGGGATATTTCCTGCGGAGCCGGATCTGCGCTCGCCAGTTTGCCGGCCAGTGCGGAACAATCACTTCGTCGATATCGTCTTTCTTGAACGGCCGGTGTGTCAATCCCATATCAAGATAAAACTGGCTGTTGGATGAAACATTGCAATAAGTCTTTAAAAAAAGTAGCGTCGGAATGAACTGTACCAAGTTGCCGAATCCGACGCCGTAAGTTTGCTCGATGTGAACGTTTATCATTTCTCATGCCTCGCGATGGCCGCGTTCGCCCAAAACATCGCTTCCTCGATCTTCTCGATCGCTTTCAGCGTTTCCGATGATATCGGACAGGTCAGGTTGAACGTGT
>Ga0209536_100007969_pt1 | contig 15988 bp, 14 predicted proteins | sample DeeMarSeWOR28_12_FD_187461 | JGI IMG/M metagenome (GOLD analysis project Ga0209536, IMG submission 187461) | Marine sediment microbial communities from White Oak River estuary, North Carolina - WOR-2-8_12 (SPAdes) (version 2) | ecosystem: Environmental > Aquatic > Marine > Intertidal zone >...
AGAGTACAGAACGATCAGTAAGCCGGCTAAACGTAAAAAGCCGGTGATCTACCGGCCGGAAGAGTTCCCCGTCCGTGATGCCGCGGACTTAAAGCCGGTAAGTATCGCAGCCGGAACGAATCGCCAATTTTGGGTGACGGTCTATATTCCGCCGGGTGCGCCGCCCGGTCGCTATAAGTCGGCGATATCCGTTCTTAAGGGTGATGAGGTGATTGCTTCTTTGCCGTTGGATATCGAAGTCTTGCCTTTCATGCTGGCTGAGTCGCAGGTTACCTACAGCATGTATTACCGGGGCTACCTGGATAGTGAGCGCCCGGATGGCTCAGTTTCATCGGAAGTAAAAAGCAAGGCGCAAATGCTGGCGGATTTTCAAAATATGCGGGCGCATGGGGTCACCAACCCGAATATCTACCAGAAAATTGGCACAGGGCAGTTGAGTGACGTCCTCGCTCTGCGGGAGGAGGCCGGGCTCGACAATTCGGAAATTTATTACCTGGGTGTCACGGTCGTGGCCAACGACAATGGTGTCGTTGCGCGGCGTCTCGCGGATGAGGTGGCTACCTCCATTGAAACCGCGAAACAGTTCGGGGCAGACCCTGTGTATTTCTTTGCCCGCGATGAGGCGCGTGAAGAAGAGCTTGAGTATCAGTTTCCCTATTGGGATGTGGTTACAGCTCAGGGCGGCAAAATATTTGCAGCGGGTTGGCAGACAGACGCCAGGCGTCCTGGCAATTTTGACGTCACGGGCGGCAGAGAGGACCTGTTTGTATCGTTAGGAATGGTGCGCAAAGAAGAAGCGGCTCGCTGGCATGGCAAAGGCAAGCGCATTTTTTCCTACCATAACCCTGTCGGCGGCACGGAGTTGCCTGAAACCTGGCGGCGAAACTACGGTCTGCTGCTATGGCAAAACGATTATGACGGTGCCATGCCCTACGTTTGGCAGCATTCTTTCGGCGACGGCTGGAACGACTTTGATCATCAGCGACATCACGATCTGAATATCACCTACGCTTCTCTCGATGGCCCCATAGATACGATTCAGTGGGAGGGCTTTCGTGAGGCGGTCGATGATATGCGTTACCTGAGCACCCTGATCGAATTGCTGGATTCCGCTGATCCTGCTGATCCCGATGTGGCTGCGAACAGGCGCTGGGTTGATAGCCTTAGATCGATAGCACTGAGTCCGCGAGACCTCGACGAACTTCGGGGTGAAATCGTTGCACGTATATTGTTGCTTAGAGGTTTCAAGGTGGCTGCAGAGCCGGAGGGCTATATCGCGAACCTCTCGCATGGCCCTATTGATTCCGATGGTCGCACCACCATTCGTTGGCAGACGCCGGCACGCATGACCACCCGTCTTGAGGTGCCGGCTGATGCGGCGCTAGCCATTGCCGAATCGCCGGGCTTTCGGCGACAGCATGTGGTCAGCATCGATGGGTTGCAACCCGGCAAACGCTACACCTACAAAGCCGAATCAGGGTCAGAGATTGAGCCCGCTGCCCTGAGCAGCGGTGGGGTTATCGATACTTCGCCCGGCATCGATATCAGGACGGTCAGCGAGCAGGATGCGGGGCAGCTAACGCTGGCGCTTGACGTCGATAGCAACTATCGGACAAGCGTAGCCGTTGACGTGAACGACTCCCTGTTGGGTTGGTGGCGGTTTTCTGCGGGCAATGTGGGGCACGATTCATCTGGAAACAAGGCAGAGGCAGAGCTAAAGGGCGATGCTGTTCCCGGTGCCGGTCGCTTTGGCGATGGCGTCACATTGGACGGGGATGGCTCTTTCATAAACATACCGGATATAGACATAGTCGAGAACGGCACCGCCACGGTGGAGGGTTGGTTTCGGTTCAAATCTTTCGCGATGGATAACCTCAGTAATATGGGTATTTTCTCCGGCGTCTACCAGCACGCTACGAACAACCATTTCTATTTTGCCCGCACGAATGAATTATTCGAAGTTGCCGGCGCCTTGCAGCGTGACACCTGGCATCATATTGCGCTGACTTGGGACGGCGACACGGCTACTGCCGTGCTCTATCTTGACGGGCAGCCGGTTCGCATCAATGTACAGAAAAAAATCGAACCGATACTCTCTGTCGATGGTTTGAACATCGGCAGGAGCGGGGGCTATTTTGGTGGCCTGGTCGGGCCTGCGAGTAACACCTTCGATGGTGATGTCGATGAGATTCGTGCCTGGAATCGCGTCCTGAGCGCCGAAGAAGTCATGGCTTCGTACGAAGCGAGCAAATCCCGATTGCAGTTCAGTTACCCCCTACCCAAGGACAGTAAGCCGCAATGGAAAGTGTTGGGAGCTAATGCGGCCGACAAGGTGTTCGTGCGTTAAGGGAGACGGCGGAGGGCGTTCAGTCCTTGCGGGCAATGAGCCAGAGGAAGGTCGTTTCCTTGCCATCCTCGATTGCAGACTCCTTGGACTGTTCGATAACCGTAAGGCCTGCATCGGTCACAAGCTGCAGCGTTTTTTCCTCATTGAAACTGCTCCAGTACATGGTGGCGCCATGCCAGTCGTCGGTCACCAGGTTCTCGTGATCATACGGGTACATGGCTGCCATGAAGAGCCCGCCGGGCCGTAACCATCGACTGATGTTTTTCAGTAAAGGCTCGTAGCGATTGCGCGGTACGTGATGAAAGGCGTAGTAGGCAACAACCGCATCGAAGCTTGCCGGATCGAAGTTCAATGAGGTCATGTCCGACAAAATGAACGTGGCACTCGGCGCATTTTGGCGCGCGAGGCTTAGGCAGCTTTCCGAAATATCATTGGCCGTGACGTTGTAGTGTTGGGAGAGTGTCTTGGTGGTCGGATCCCCGGGGCCGCAGCCGAGTTCCAGCAGGTCGGAACCGGAAGGCAGCAATTCGATGAGCCGCCTGGTGTATTTTTCACGGTCGGGCCTTTCGTGACTCAGCGTCCAGTTACCGTAGTCAGAAGCCATCTCGTCGTAGCCGAGCGCCACGATTTTTTCGGGCTGATTCCGATAGCGTATGGCTCTGATCGTGGTTGCCAGTTGGCGGGCCAGCCGTTTACCGTAGGCGCCCAGTTTTCTTGCTTGCATAAATTATCCGATCCGCGTGCGAGCAGCGCTCGAAAGGCGCACCCTAATAAAGCGCGGAAGTCTAGCATATGGAAAACCGACCGGAGTATTCACTCGACATAGTCCATTCCAGCTCCTTCACAGTGTTCGTTCGGATTAGGCACAATTGCTATTAAGCTCCCGTAAGCCAATAATCACGCGGAATTTCGCCCAGACCGAATCTTATGTTTGCAAGAACCTTAAGCGTGATAATCCCTGTGCGTAATCAGCCAGAGACGCTCGATGAGTTGCTGACCTGCCTCGATTCGCTGCCGCCTCCGCGAAACTGGGAGGTTGAAGTTATTTGCGTGGATAACAATTCCACTGACCATACCCCGGATGTAATCAAGCGGCATAACACCCGGTATTTGCTGGAAAACAAATTAGGGCCATCGGTCGCCCGCAACGCAGGCGCCCGCGCGGCGCAGGGCGAACTCCTCTGGTTCATGGATGCTGATGCGGTCCCGCTCGGCGCCGATTTTCTGCAGAAAATTGTGGATACGGCAGAGGAGCTGGGTGACTTCGGAGGCTTTGGCGGGCCCATACTGTTGCCCGATGCGCAGCGGAACAATCCAATTGCCTTTGCCGATCACATGGCATGCTGGTCGGCCTGGAACCCGTGGCGGCCGACCGAAGACTCCGGTTTTCAGCCCACCAGTTTCATCGTGCGCCGTTCGGTCTTCGAAGAGGTCGGCGGGTACGATACGGAGATCCGCGTGCTTGAAGACTGGGATCTGCAATTGCGGCTGGAGAAATCCAGGCAGCTCAAAGAGGGCGAGGGCGCACCGCCGAGACCGGTCTGGTTTGTCAGTACGTTGCCGGTCGCGCACACGGCCCGCAGTTCGCTGACACGTACGCTCAAGCATAGTTGGTACTGGGGTTTGCCCAGTCGGGCAGGCTGGCTGGAACGCTCCGGTTTTCGGGTTCGCAAGTACGAGCGACCGTTTCGCCGCTGGCTGAGTTTGCCCGGCCTGTTCTGGTTGCGGGCCCGCCATCCTTTCCATGTCGCGTGGCGGACATCCCGAGTGCGGACAATCGTCAGTGCGCCGTTCCTGGTGCTGACGCTACTCGTTTGGTCGGTCGCGGTCATCGTCGGGACTGGCCAGCCGGACGATGACATGCTGGCGCCCGTTTGAGCGGTTTGGATTATTGTTAAAAAAAAGCCCTGAAGAAGGCTCTATAACTAACTGATTTTTATAAACTAAGAACTGCGCCTAAGTATTCGTCTCCGCGGAGCGTTAAAGTCCGTCCACTGTGGGAAAGGACGAAACCATTGGATCCTGTCATCATCTTAGTATCGTGTTTGTTCGTTGCCGCTCTTGTTAGCTGGCGGCTTTTAATAGGCTCGTTTCATGAACAAAGACACGAGCGCAGCGCTTCGGCCAGTTCGACGCCGATGCTCGGCGGACAGTCTGCCGCCGATGACGGCGCGGGTTATGAGGCGGTCAGCATCAGTATTTCCGTCGCACCATGTAACGCTGCACGCGCCATGCGCGGTCAGACCTTCCTCGTCGATGAAGCGCCCACGCTGCCGCTGGAGAAGTGTGATCGCGCCTGTAACTGCAAGTTTAAATCGCATTCCGACAGGCGCGTGAGCAGCGACCGCCGCTACCCGGACGAGCAATACGTCAAAGTGGCCGCACATGCGGCCCATACCGAGCGGCGCGCCGGTCGTGATCGCCGCCGCAAGGGGCGGTTTCAGTACAACGGCATCTACTAGCGTAACCCGTCCGATTTAATCCTTGCTCGTTTCGTCGATGTTCTTGCCGAAGGTTTTCAGGCCGGAAGTTAGCAAACCCAGCAACTCTGCCTGAGTCCTGACGCCGGTCTTGGCATAGATCTGCCTCAGGTGGGTGCGCACCGTGTTAATGCTGACATTGAGCGAATCGGCCGTTTCACTGATGGAGTTGCCGCTGTAAAGTGTTCGCGCAATTCTGGCTTGGGCTTTTGTCATTCCGTAAAAGTCTTGCAGCTGTTCAATCGATGGAGCGGTCGTGTCGACAGGGTCGTGCAGGTAAACGATAGCCACGCGATCAGATGCACGGCTTTCAATATTCCATTCGCGCAATTTAATCGAGCCTAGGATGAGCTGATAGTCAGGCCCGCCTCCACGTTTCCTGACCGCCATATTCCAGTCCATGTCGGGCAGGCCGTCGCCGGTCACATTTGCCAGGCTCGCCAAGTGTTGTTTGAGAATTTCGGCCGGGCGTCGGTCATCTATTGCCAGCTTGCCGTGAAGTCGTCCGATACCGTTATTCCGGGCAAGAATTTCTTCCGCGCGGGAGTTTGCCATTTCGATCACGCCGTATTCGCTAAGCGCAATAATTCCGTACGGCGAACTGTTCAGGATGTCGTTTGCAAGCCCGTTTATGTAGCGCTGCTGGTCAAGCTTTTTGTGAACCAGCGCCGACTCACGCAGGAGCGAACATAAATAGCGTATGTACTCACGATCGGCAGTTGTCCAGGCGGGTCGGCCCGTCTCACGCCACATCAGGATGACTATGACTGCGGGTTCCCAGTCCAAAATTGCTTCGATCGTATGGGATGCCGCAAACGCAGGCTTATAGGCGGAAGGCTCGGCTGTTTGCTCGATAAAGTCCTCTATAAATCCCGCTTCGCGCCGTGAAGACGCGCTGACCACCAGGTCCGTGTTGCTTTTCCAGTCGGCAGGTTCTTCGGTAAAATCTCCGTAGGCTGAACTGACATGGTAGTGGGAGTTGCCCCGAGTCCAGCGCGCGCAGACCGCCGCGTCACAGTTAAGCGCCCTCGTTAGTATTTCCAGCCAAGCTTCGTAACTGAGTTTTCGCTGCTGTAGCAGGAAGCAGCCGCCTAGCAGGTCGATAATATCTTGCGTGTTAGCGCCCAGAGTGCCGTGTTCCGATTCCGGAAACAGCGGTCGAACATTGGTAACTTCATCGTGCGGCATTGCTATCCTCGCGCCTTGCAGCGGGGGCAGTCAGCCGGAAACCAGCTAGTTCCAGCCAAAGGACACTGTAGCAAAAGTATGGCGGCCATGCAGCGGCGGTTGGCTGCCATTTGGCGAGTACCTTGCTCATCCGTTTGAGCGAAGTAAAAAGTCGCGCATTGATTTGCGTGACCCAAAAATGCGCTCACCCGTTTGAGCGAAGCAAAAAGTCGCTCATACATTTGAGCGAGGCAAAAAAAAGGACGGTCGCTAGACAGTCCTCTTTTACTAAAGCCTTTTTGATCAGGCTTTATACCGGGTTTACGTTTTCCGCCTGCGGGCCTTTTTGGCCTTCGGTGACAGTCATCGTGACCTTCTGGCCTTCGTACAGCGATTTGCGGCCTGAGCCGTTAATTGCACTGTAATGTACGAAAACATCTTTACCGCCTTCGCGTTCAATAAAACCGAATCCTTTCTCGTCATTGAACCACTTGACTGTACCTTCTACTTGATCTGACATAGCTATCTCTCTACTTACCGGTATACCGGCTAACACACCGGTCTTACCGGCTTCTAAAATACCGCCCTGACGGACGTCTCCCTGTCGCGTGGCAAGACCGGTATGACCCGACTTGCAACGCTGCAGCGACAGTATCCTAACCTAAAGTAAAGCTTTTGTCTTTTTCCGTTTTGCGATCCGCTTGCTGCTCACGAGGGTACCCACGGCGTATTAAACGACACCCTGTGCATAAGTCGGTGATTCCTGCCGAAGTCGAAGATGCCTCGGTGCAGGGTAGAAAAGTTGTCCCACAGTGCCAGGGAACCGGGCTCCCAGCGGAATCGGCACTGGAATTCGGGCCGCGTCTGGTGCGCAAACAGGAAATCAAGCACGGCGCGGCTTTCGGCCCGTTTCATGCCCGTGATCTCGCGCGTCATCAGCTCGGATACGAACAGGAACCGGCGCCCTGTCTCCGGATGGTTACAAACCACCGGGTGTTCGTTGGGCGGCAAATACTGGCGCATTGTAGCGAACTGCTCAGCCGACATGGTTTCCAGCACGTGGAGCAGGTTTCGCTGCATGTTGTCATGCACGGCTGTTAGCTGGCTAACAAAATCTTGCCAGGCCGGCGCGAGAGCCTCGTAGGCTGCGCATTGATCGGCCCAGACTGTGTCGCCGCCGACGGGCACGTCGAGGGCGTATAGCAGTGAGCCGCGCGTGGGGCAGGGACGGAATGTGCTGTCGGCATGCCAGTCGATGTCGGCTACCAATCCATCGTACAAGGCCGGGTATTCCTGCACCCAGACCCCCTCATGGCCCTCGAGACTGGGCGCGTAGCCCAGTTTTTGTATCTCGCCGAATTTGGCGCCCAGGGCCAGCTGCTCGTCAGGCGTCAAGGTCTGGTCGCGGAAAAATAAGACCTGGTAGTGGAGCCATGCCTGCCGCAGGTCGGCGAACAGCTGCTGGTCGCTAAGCGCCTCTGCGATTTGGATGCCTTTCACCAGCCCGCCGAACGACGCGGTGAGCGGTTCTACTTGGAAACCTGCGTATTCGCGTTGCGCACTTGCACTCGTTTCGGTAGCCAGTTGTGATCTGCTCATTGTTCAACCTCCAGCGTTCAATCTCTAGCGTTTAACCTTGCGAGGCCTGTTGGGCAGCCTAAGCTTTTATATTATTTACGTATAACCGCGGTTCAACGCGCGAGTGCTCGCCGTCGAAATGCGAGACCTGCCTGCTCCGATCAGTCCTGGGCCGCCTGCCACGCCGCTAAAATGTCGCCGGCGCTTGCCGACCACGTGGTTTCGTTCGCGCTAACGTATTGCAGCACTCGCTCGAGTTGCGCGATGCGATGCGGCTGGCCGAGCATCCACGGGTGGATTGACAGCGCCAGCAAACGGCCGCCTTGCTCGTCGGCTTCGGCGTCGAGAAAGTCGAACGCATCTTCAATCTGATCGGCGTACTCGTATTCAGAGTGGAGGTTCGCGTGCATGATGAACCTGTCTTCGAGTTCCAGTGACAGCGGCATTGCCGTGATCTCGCCCGCCTTGGTGCGAAACGGGTAGGGCATGTCATCGTTTATCCAGTCGCACATATAACGGACGCCGTTTTTCAAAAGTAATTCCGGCGTATTGGCGCTCTGCGAGCGCGACGGGCTTAACCAGCCCTGCACCGGCTGCCCGGTGGCCTTGCGCAGCGTGTCCAGTGACCGGACGATGATTTCTGCTTCCTCGCTTCTGTCCATGCCGCCGTAGTGAGGCGTGTCCATGTTCCAGCCATGGCCGATGATTTCATCTTCGCGCTCGACGATCTTGTTAACGAGGTAGGGGTAGCGTTCCGCTATTTGGGCGTTGATCGCAAAGGTCGGCTTGATATCGTACCTGTCGAATGCCTGCAACAAGCGAAAGATACCGACGCGGTTGCCGTATTCGCGCAACGTGTAATGGCGCAGATCCGGGTAGCTCGTGGTCATGCCGCCGGTCGGCGGAAAGGGCTGCCCCTTTTGGTTGAGCGGGAAATACTGCACAGAGACGTTGACCCACAGCGCAACCCGCGCCTTGTTTGGCCATTCGACAGGCTTACGTGACACGAGCATCGACCAGTCGTAAAGGTCATGGTCCATGCCGTAGCTGCGGTGCGGATATTCCAGGTAGCTTGGATCTAGTGGCATTGTCTTGTTCCTGTTCTGCTTAGCCGGCTTTGCTGGCGATGTCGGCGACGGCTGCGTCGTAATAGTTTTCCAGGTAGTACTCGGCGATTTCCCGGCCGGTCGTAACCCACACGTCGGAATGACCCGTGATGTATTCCAGGGCCTCCTCGAAGGCGGCGAGCCTGTGAGGATGGCTGACCTGGTAGGCATGCAGCGGCACGCACATAACGACCCCCGATTCCTTGCCTTCCTCATACAATCTGTCGAAGTTAGCCTTGATCATTTCGCCGTAGCGGCGGGGTTCAATCTTGTTAACGGCATAGACGATCGTGTCGTTCATCTCCAGCGAATAGGGAACCGAGATAAACTTTTGTCCGCTGCGCACATGCACCGGGGTCGGCTGATCATCATGGAACAGGTCGCACGTATAGATGCCGCCCGCCTCCGCGAACAGATCCATCGTGATATCGGTATGGGTCAGTGCCGGCGCGAGGTAGCCCGAGCACTTCTGGCCGGTATGTTTTTCGATAGTCTCCATGGCGTCTTCGATCATGGCGCGCTCCTGCGCCTCGTCCATGCCGTAGGTGTAGCGGGTGTTATAAATGCCGTGACTGAAGAATTCCCAGCCGCGTTCTTTACACAGTTCGATGATCTCGGGATGGTGATCGCACAGTGCCGTCGAAAGTGAGATAGAGCCGCGCACCCCGTAGCGGTCGAGTACCCGCATCATGCGCATGTGGCCGACGCGATTGCCGTAGTCACGTGTGCCGTAACCGCTGATGTCGGGGACGGGGCGCGGCCAGGCCTTGCGATGCGGATTGACGGCAGGGTCGAGTTCGTAGAACTCAATATTGGGCGCCACCCAGAACGCGACCCGCGCGCCGTCCGGCCATTCGATTTTGGGACGGTTGTCGTAAGGCCAGTAGTCGAAAAGACCCGGATCTTCCTTCATCGTGTTACTCCGGTGATGTTTCCAGATGAATTAATCATTAAAAGTTGCAGCCGCGTGCTTGCCTGATCGGTTGGCAGCCCGGATGATTTTCGAACCAGCTTTTGACGGCGCTCACCGGTTCGACATCGGCGTATTTAAGCATGATGTCGCACAGGTTCGCGAAATGCGGAATCTCGTGTTTGTCTGCCACGCATTCTTCGGGCACGATCGTGCGGTATCCCGATGACAACGAGGCTACAACGCTCGCCCGAATACACCCGGATGTGCTGCCGCCGGTCAGTATCACCGTGTCGACCTTGTGCCACGTGAGCAACGAAGGAATCAGGGTCTCGTGAAATACGCTGGCCATGCGCTTGTTGATGATTGCGTCCCGGGCGTGATCGATTTCGAGGCGCGGATCGAGTTCAGCGCGTTCGTCACCCACCTTGATGTTCTGCAATGAATCAGGCGTATTGGTGCGCGTGCCCCAGACGCCTGCGTCATCCGCGTTATCCATATACGCCACGTAGGTCCAGATGACCGGCATATTTTTTGCCCGGGCCAGCGCCGATAATTCATTTATATACTGCAGTTGCTTTGGATCGGTTTGATAAGCCGTTTTAAAGTTATCGATATCGGTGTAGGCGCGCTGGCAATCGATATTGATTATCGCGGCTTTTTCGCCAAAGCCGAACTTGGCACGATTGGGGTTGGCTTTAACTTCCTCCCAATACTGGCGCGGGGTAAGATCAGAGGTCTGCATGACGGGCATCAGTGAATCCTTGTGGCTCAAAGAATGTAACAGGGTGCCGAATTCTAGCGAAGAACGCTGTTGCATGCGATAAGGAGCTTCCGCGAGGCCCGGGTCGGGCCGAGTTGCAGCATTAGCCGAAAATTTCTCCAGAGGTACAAGCAATGAATAACCCGCGCATCAGAAGAGTTTTCAGCTTGGGGGCAGTCTTGTTGCTGGGGGCCCTCACCGCGTGTACTGTGGCTCCCGTGAAACCGCCGCCACAACCTGTGAGTCCGACCGTCCTGATTACCGGCGCAAACCGCGGCATCGGTTTTGAGCTGGCCCGTCAATACGCTGACCGGGGCTGGGGCGTTATCGCGACATGCCGGACGCCGTCGGAGGCTGATGCCCTGCAGGGCTTGGCGCAGGACTATTCAAATCTGATTATCGAGCAGCTGGATGTAACCGATTTCGACGAGATGGATGCGCTGGCGGAACGCTACTCGGGGGTGCCCATCGACGTGCTTATCAATAACGCGGGCATACTGGGCGGCAATGATCGCCAGAAGTTTGGCAGTTTCGACTATGCGGCTTTCAATGAAGTCATGGCCGTCAACGTGATTGGCCCGATCCGGATGGTTGAACTGTTCGTTGACAACGTAGCTGCCAGTGAGCAGAAAAAAATAATGAATATCTCGAGTGCCGTGGGTTCGGTGTCGATGACCTTTGGCGGGCAGAATTTTTACCGCGCCAGCAAGTCGGCGCTGAACATGAGTATGCGAACCATTGCCAAGGAGCTGCGCCGCTCGGAGGTGCCCGGCCGCAACGAAATCATTGTAGGGCTTATCCATCCGGGCGTGGTTGCAACCGATTTTGCCAAAAATGTCCCCATTCCGATGATCTCTCCGGAGGAGTCTGCGAAGGGCGTGATTGGCGTGATAGACGGCTTTGCGGATCGCCGCCAGTCAGGCGACTTCATGAGTTACACCGGGAAGGAACTGCCGTGGTAAGGCCCTTGGCTTAGCCCCCGCTGCCTGTGAACGGAAGTAGGAGCATGCGGCCGATACGCTGTTCCTCGACACCCTGGTACTCGGACAGCCCGATGGTCATACCGGCGTGCCCTAGCATTGGCTGAGCACGGTAGGTGCGGAACACGCGGTCCCAGATAGAGAGGTTGAAGCCAAAGTTACTGTTGGTCTCGATGCGGTCGACGGAGTGATGCACTCGGTGCATGTCCGGCGTGACGATCAGCGTTCGAAGCAGGCTATCCAGACGCCGCGGCAATTTGAGGTTGGCGTGATTGAACATCGCGCCCGCATTGAGCAGTACTTCAAACAGGAGTACCGCGACAGCCGGTGCGCCGGTTACCCCGATAACCGCCAGCTTGATCAGCATGGAAAGGATCATTTCGACCGGGTGAAAACGCGTGCCGCTCGTTACATCGAGGTCCAGGTCGGTGTGGTGCATGCGGTGCAGGCGCCACAGCCAGTCGACCCGATGAAACACCACATGCTGAGTGTAAATAGCCAGATCCAGCAACAGCATGCCCGTCGCAACCGCCAACGGAGCCGGCAAATCGAGCAGGTTCAGCATTCCGACATTGCGTTCCGCGCAGAGTGCGGCGAAGCCAACGGCCGCCAAGGGGAACAGTAGCCGGACGGCCAGGGTGTTGAGTAACAGGATCAGAAAATTCGCGGGCCAGCGGACGAGCCGGCCGACGCGGCGTTCGCGCCGCGGGAACAGGCTTTCGAGGCTGCCCATCAGCACCAGCATGCCTGCAAACGCACCGAGGCGGATCATGGGTTCGTATTCGAGCACCGTCTGACCTCTGGTAATTAGCGACCCGTGGCTAACAAGGGCCAAGATGCTGACGCTGCCTCCCGGCTGCCTTAATACCACTCATGGTTCGAATTCATGGTTCGAATTGCACTTTTTTATTTCACTGCCATTGTGCCAGATTCGCGGGTTGGAGAGTGAACTGGTGCAGCCTATAAAGTATATTGTTCGAATACGGTTACGCAGAGCTTTTCGTATGGCATTGCAAATAATCCGGTGTTCGCTTGCGGCGAACGGAGCACTATGTATCGATCAATGAAGTTAGCTTCCGCATTCCGGGCCTTAAATGGCCTGATCTTTCTGCTGGCTTTGCTGTCTGTGCCGGCCGCGAGCGCGGTCGATTCCGGCGCGAGTGATTCAGGCGCTATTGATCCGCGCGAACTCGTTAAAAAAGCGATCGACCACTGGCGGGGTGTCTCATCGACCGGCGAGATGACCATGATCATTCACCGGCCCGACTGGGAGCGAAGCATGTCCATGCAGTCGTGGACGCAGGGCAGTAAGCGCTCGCTCGTGCGGGTGACGGCACCCCAGAAAGACCGCGGCAACGGCACGCTCATGGTCGACAACAGTATGTGGAACTACTCGCCCAAGGTTAATCGGGTTATCAAGGTCCCGTCATCGATGATGGGGCAAAGCTGGATGGGCTCGGATTTTTCGAACAAGGATGTATCGCGATCGGATGACATCGTTGATCAGTACACGCACCGGCTGCTGGAAACGTCCGAAATGGACGGTAAACAAGTCTATCTGATTGAGTCGATCCCGCTTGAAGAGGCCGCCGTCGTGTGGGGGCGGGAAGTATTGCGCATCCGCGAAGACCTGATCCTGCTGGAGCAAAGTTATTTCGATCAGGACGGCGAGCTCGTGAAGAAGCTCGAGGCGCTTGAGATCGGTCAGATGGGCGGCCGTGTCATTGTCACGCGCCAGCGCATGACCAAGATCGATGAGCCGCAGGAATGGACCGAAATGCAGGTTAAATCGATGAATTATGATGTTGCCGTAGATGACAACATGTTCACCCTCGCAAACCTGCGTAACCCGCGCAACTAGTTTTGTCAGCGGCTTTAATTTCCTGACTTGAGTCTATGAATATTGCACTTCGGCTGGCGTGGCGAAATCTGTGGCGACAGCCACGGCGTACCTGGCTCACCACCGGCGCAATGGTTTTCTCGAACATCATATTGGCCTTCATGGTGTCTTTACAGTTCGGTATGTACGACATGATGATCGATAACACTTTGGCAGTGTTCACGAGCCATGTGCAGATTCAGGCGCCAGGCTACAAGGACGAGAAAAAAATTCGCCAGAGTATTCCGGCTGCGCAGTCGCTCGCGGAGACGGTTCGCGATAACCTGGATGAGCTGAGGGTGGCCACCCGCGGCATCGCGTTTGCGCTGGCTTCCAGCGAGGAGCGGAGTTTCGGCATACAGGTCGTCGGTATCGAGCCCGACCACGAACCGGAGGTATCGTCTTTGCCAGGCCTGATCAAGGAAGGCTTTTATCTTGCAGAACTCGAGTCGAACGAGGTGATCATCGGTCAGGTGCTGGCCCGCAACCTGAAAGTAGGCCTTGGCGATGAACTGACCCTGCTGGGCAGCGGGCGGGACGGTTCATTTGCCGCAGGCATCGTTACCGTTCGCGGCATTTTTGACAGCGGTATGCCCGATATAGACCGAAGTTACGTGCAGATGCCGTTAAAAACCTTTCAGGACATCTTCGCTATGGGCGATCAGGCTCATGAGATCGTAATCAGAACACCCGATTTGGAAAAGGCGGCCGATATCAAGGCTAAGGTTCGCGCCTTGCTGCCAGCTGGCAGCGAACTCGTGGTTTACGACTGGGATGAGTTGCAGCCAAGCCTGAAGCAGGCGATCCAGGCCGACATGGCCAGTGCCTGGTTCATGTACGGAGTGCTGATCATCCTCGTTGCCTTCAGCGTGCTGAATACCGTATTAATGTCCGTGCTGGAGCGAACCCGGGAATTTGGCATCGTCATGTCGCTGGGGCTTACGCCAGGGCGGCTCGGGCGTCTCGTTTTCCTCGAGACGGCATTGATGGGCGCGCTGGGTTTTCTGATCGGCACCGCGCTCGGGGCGGCGCTCATAGTGTGGGTCGGTGAGAACGGTTTTAGCTACCCGGGAATGGACGAGATGGCCGAGCGCTTCAACATGCCGGCACGGATCTATCCGCAACTGGAGCTGATGCCGCTGGTGCTCGGGCCGCTGATTGTTTTTGCATCGACCCTGGTTGCCGCGCTGTATCCAGCGTTGCGCCTGCACTGGCTGCAGCCGGTGCAGGCGATGAGGGCCGCCTGATGCGAGTCATTGGCATCGTCTCCAGGCTGGCCTGGCGTAACCTGTGGCGCAACCATCGGCGCACGGTGATTATGATCGCGGCGGTGTCTGTCGGCATCTGGGCCATGATGTTCATGACGGCGCTGATGCGCGGCATGGTCAATGAAATGGTGCGTGACTCCGTGAAGAGTCTGCCCGGCCATGTACAGATCCATCATCTCGATTATCGCGATGACCCCAATGTGATTAACTCGATACCCGAGCCCTCGGGCGAGTTGCTCGATGTCCTGAACAGTGACGCCGTGGTCGGGTGGACGAGTCGTGTGCGCGTTCCGGCGGTAGTTTCCAGTGAACGGGAATCGCGCAGCCTCACCTTTATTGGGGTGGACCCGGACAGCGAGCGAAACATTTCCTTCGTCGCAGCAGACATCGTTGAGGGGCGTTTCCTGGAAGACCGGGCCGACAGCGGAATTATTATCGGCCGAAAACTCGCCGACACGCTCGACACCGGGCTCGGCAAGCGGATCGTCATCATGACCCAGGACCCCGAAAACGAAATTGCCGACCGGGGTTTCAGGGTGGTCGGCATCTTCGATTCAAGCCTCCAGTCGCTGGAGGAAAGTTTCGCATTCACGGGTATAGCGACGGCGCAGGAGTTGCTGAAGATCGGCGATGAGGTGCACGAGATCGCCGTCACAGGAACCGATTTCCGTAAAGCGGAGGCGCTTTACGATTTGATCGCAGCGGCTGCCGGCCCGTCAGTCAGCACCTTGCCCTGGTATGAGCTGGACAGCTATCTCGGGACTATGCTCACCGTCATGGATGGTTTCGTGCTCGTTTGGATACTGGTGATTTTCCTGGCGTTATCGTTCGGCCTCGTCAACACACTGGTCATGGCTGTTTTCGAGCGCGTCCGCGAGATCGGATTGATGCTCGCGCTCGGCATGAAACCCGGTGTGATTCTAGGCCAGGTCATCGCAGAGTCGCTGATGCTGCTGCTGATTGGCCTGCTGATCGGCAATCTGCTCGCGTGGGCGACGGTGGAGCCGTTGTCCGGCGGTATCGATGTATCGATTGTTGCCCAGGGCATGGAAATGTTTGGCGCGTCGGCGATCCTGTATCCCGAGCTTGAAAGGAATGACGTCATCATGGCCAACCTTATAGTGATTGTCCTGGGTGTCTTCGCGAGCCTTTCGCCGGCCTGGCGCGCCTCCCGTTATCAACCGATTGAAGCTATTACCAAGGTGTAACTATGTCTGCCGTGCGTTGTGTCGACGTGAGTCGAATTTTTAGACAAGGCGACCTGGAAGTAACCGGGCTGGATCATGTCAGCATCGATATCGAGCAAGGTGAGTTCGTTTGTCTTGTTGCGCCATCCGGCGGCGGCAAAACAACTCTGCTGAATGCGATCGGCGGGCTCGATAAACCGGACGCGGGCGAAGTCTGGGTCGGAGGGCAGCGGATCGACAACCTCGGCAAAGGAAAGCTCGCCGAAATGCGGCTGCATAACATTGGTTTCGTCTTTCAGGCCTACAATCTGATACCGGTGCTC
>Ga0209536_100007970_pt1 | contig 15988 bp, 15 predicted proteins | sample DeeMarSeWOR28_12_FD_187461 | JGI IMG/M metagenome (GOLD analysis project Ga0209536, IMG submission 187461) | Marine sediment microbial communities from White Oak River estuary, North Carolina - WOR-2-8_12 (SPAdes) (version 2) | ecosystem: Environmental > Aquatic > Marine > Intertidal zone >...
CACCCCGGAAAATGGCGCCGAACTGGTGGCCGCCGGCGCTGACGCTCTGGCAGTCATCAGCGGTGTGTTTGCTGCGAACAACATCCGCGAAGCGGCGAAACGTTACACCCGCCTATTCGATTAAAAGTTTCAAAGGAAAAATCACATGAGTCAGTCTTCAGACCTGTTTAAACAAGCCAGCCAGCATATTCCTGGTGGCGTTAACTCACCCGTACGCGCCTTCAAGGGCGTGGGTGGCGACCCGGTGTTCTTTGCCCGCGGCCAAGGCGCCTGTCTGTGGGACGAAGACGGCAACAAGTATATCGACTACGTCGGCTCCTGGGGGCCGATGATACTGGGCCACGCCCATCCTGATGTGATTGCGGCTGTGAAATCGGCGGCAGACAACGGACTTGGCTTCGGTGCACCGACGCGCATTGAAACCGAAATGGCCGACCTGGTGTGCAGGCTGGTGCCGTCGGTAGAAAAGGTGCGTATGGTCAGCTCTGGTACCGAAGCGACCATGAGCGCAATCCGGCTCGCCCGTGGCTTTACCGGCCGTGACAAGATCGTGAAGTTTGAGGGCTGTTATCACGGCCACTCCGACTCGTTGCTGGTAAAGGCCGGCTCCGGGGCCCTGACACTCGGTGTGCCAACTTCACCCGGCGTACCGGCAGACCTGGCAGCGCTAACGCTGACCCTGGAATACAACAACCTCGACCAGGTGGAACAGGTCTTCGGCGAAATGGGCGACCAGGTCGCCTGCATTATCGTCGAGCCGGTCGCCGGCAACATGAACTGCGTTCCGCCCGCACCGGGCTTTCTCCAGGGTTTGCGCAAGGTCTGCGATGCCCATGGCACGGTTCTGATTTTTGATGAAGTGATGACCGGATTTCGCGTTGCCCTGGGAGGCGCGCAAGCGCTTTACGAGGTAACACCGGACCTGACCACGCTCGGCAAGGTCATTGGCGGCGGTCTGCCAGTGGGGGCCTTTGGTGGGCGCGCCGATATCATGAACCACATCGCGCCCGACGGCCCGGTCTATCAGGCCGGCACTTTGTCCGGTAACCCGGTGGCCATGGCCGCAGGACTGGCAACGCTTACGGCGATCCAGAAGGAAGGTTTTCACCATGACCTGGCTACGCGAACCTCGGCACTGATGCAGGGATTTGAAAGCATAGCGAAAGAGACCGGTATTCCGCTGACGACCCAGTCCATAGGCGCCATGTTCGGCGTCTTCTTCACCGAAGAAGAGTCGATCACCAGCTTCTCCCAGGTCATGGCCTGCGATGTCGATCGCTTCCGGAAGTTTTACCACGGCATGCTTGATGCCGGTGTGTACATGGCACCGTCTGCTTTCGAGGCCGGGTTCATGTCGGCGGCCCATACCGACGACGATATCAGCGCCACCCTCGATGCTGCTCGCTCGGTGATGAAGACCCTGTAGGAAACCAAAAAAAACGGCCGAATCGATAACGATTCGGCCGCGCTACTGCACCCCCCACATACGTCTGGCGCAGAAACCTTTTTTAACTTACCAGGATGTTTTCATCCCCGAAGCGGACGGTCGCTACCGTCGGCTGAATAATTTCGTCACTCAGGGCGATATCAACACCCAGGATCGACACCAGGTCATGGTGATCCCGGATGCCAGGCATTTCTTCGCGCAGGTAGCCGTAATGGGTCTCGTTCATATAGACCAGATTCGGTTTGGCGCCGAAATCTGTCTCGTAATGACTCACCAGGTTTACAATATGGCTTAACATTTGTACTGCCCTCCGAAATCGCTTCCTTGTTCGTGACTGTCGGGCCCATGCCCTTTTCCGTTACCTATGTCATATAGCAATAGGCGTGCCAGCTAGGTGACCCACCCTAACTTGTTGAAAAACATGGGTATTAAAGTCCTGGATAGCGATATTTAGGGCGCGAATTTTGGTACTAGGGACGCGCAGGGGCAGCCCGGATGGTCCGGGAGCGGCAATAGCGGCTCAAGATGCCGAAAAACGACACCAGCAGGGGAAATAAGGGAAAACGGAGGAACTTGACCCCCGGGCGTCTGCCCAGGGGTCAAATCTGGCTTAGCGCGCGGTCAGGCCTTCCATATAGGCCGCGACGGCGTCGATCTCTTCGTGGGACATGCGGAACGCGATCTGGGACATAACAGCATTGTCATTGGCCCGGCTGCCGCGCTTGAATGCCCGCAGCTGGGTCGCTGAGTACTTGGCGTGCTGCCCGGAAACACTCGGATACAGGGGCGGGATACCCTCTCCGGCCGGGCCGTGACAGGCCATACAGGCCGCAACGCCGGTCTTGGAATTGCCTCCGCGATAGAGGTTCTGCCCTTTTTTGGCCAGCGCTTCGTTCTTGGCACCGACGGTAGTCTTCTGGGCCGCATAATAGGCACCCAGATCAGTCATCTGTTTCGTGGTCAGGCCGGCTGCCTGTCCTCCCATGAGAGCGTTCTTGCGGGCGCCGGACTTGAAGTCAGCCAGTTGCTTGGCGATATACCCGGCGTTCTGGCCAGCCAGCTTGGGCCACTCGGGATTGGTGCTATTCCCGGCAACGCCATGGCAACCCACGCATCGGCCGGCAATTTTCTCGCCGTTCGCCACACTGCCAGCGGCCATAACAGACCCGGCGGAGGCGATTAGCCCTGCGCCAACCAAAATAATCATCGCTTTTTTCATCGGGTTACCTCTCGATGGCTTCTTCTTGCGTAAATAGGGGGTACCCTGCACCAGCGGGAGACGGTTACACTGCGTGCCGGCCCACCACTTGACCACCCAACAATAAGGGGGGCCTTATATACCAAGAGCAAGTTTTCAGGTCAATTTTCGCCATGGATATCAACGAAATACTGCGACAAATCGAGTTTAGCCGTGGTGCCCCGTCGCTGTCGTCGCTGCCTGCCGATGACGGCCTCGAGGTCGCATTCGCCGGACGCTCCAATTCGGGCAAATCCAGCGCGATCAACACCATCACCGGTCGCAGGGGTCTGGCACGCACCAGTGGCACACCCGGGCGTACACAGCACATCAATTTCTTCGACCTGCCTGTAGACGGCACGGCCCGGAGGCTGGTCGACCTGCCCGGTTACGGGTATGCGAAGGTTGCCAAATCGGTACGGGAGCAGTGGGAGCGCACCCTGCACCGCTACCTGGAGATTCGCGAGAGCCTGCGCGGGCTGGTCCTGCTGATGGACAGCCGCCACCCGCTCACCGCCGGCGACCGGCAAATGCTCGACTGGTGTCAGGCCGTCGATATGCCGGTGCATGTCCTGCTAACCAAAATCGACAAGCTGAAGCGCGGCGAGGCGGCGTCCACCCTGGCCAAGGTCAGCCGGGAGCTGTCGGAAAAATGGCCGATCGCCAGCGTGCAAAAATTTTCCGCGACCAAACGCGAGGGCGTGGATGCGGCGCAGGCGCAGATCGCCGAATGGCTGGAAATTCCGCAGGACGAACAGGAACGATAGACAAAAAAAGGCCCCGGTCCTTATCGATTACGATGAGCCCGGGGCAAACAATATCCTGGTGTATGTGGACCAGGACTCACCCGCTCAGGGAGGAGGAGCGGGGTAGAGACGGTCGGGCGACCGTCCCACACATATAGATGGTATCGACCGCCAAAAGTTCAACAGACCCCACCGCGAACAGGGGATATACTGCGCCACCGAAACACCACCGAATTCCGAGTATGGCCACGACATTACCCATCCTGCGACTGCTGAAACACAAGGACCGCCGCCTGCGCGCCGGTCACATGTGGATATTCAGCAATGAAGTCGATAACCGTAATACACCACTAACCGACTACGAACCCGGCGAGGCCGTGCTGATACAGGATGCCAGCGGTCATAATCTTGGCACTGGTTATGTGAACCCGCATGCGCTGATCTGTGCTCGCCTGGTCTCGCGCAACCCGAAATACCCGCTGGACAAGTCTCTCATTGTCCATCGACTGAACGTTGCATTGTCGCTGCGCTCACGCCTGTTTGAGCACCCTTTTTACCGCCTCGTATACGGCGACAGTGATGGCCTGCCAGGGCTGGTGGTCGATCGCTTTGGCGACGTCCTGGTAGCTCAAATCACCACCGCGGGCATGGAGCGCCTGAAGAACGAAGTCGTTACGGCACTGGAGAAGGTCATCCGGCCAAGTGCAATCCTGCTACGCAACGACACCAGCAGTCGCGAGCTCGAGGGGTTGGACAGCTACGTTGAAACCGCGATGGGTGAAATGCCAGACCAGCTGGACATCATCGAGAATGACATACGCTTCACTGCCTCGGCCAGCCAGGGCCAGAAGACCGGCTGGTTCTTCGACCAGCGGAGCAATCGCGCCAGTATGCAGAAATACGTGAAAGACATGCGCGTGCTCGACGTCTTCAGTTATGTCGGCGGCTGGGGCATCCAGGCCGCCAAGGCGGGAGCCGACTCGGTTACCTGCGTCGACAGCTCTGCCCTGGCGATTGAGTCAGTGAATGTGAACGCCGAACTGAATCAAGTCGGCGACAGGGTAGTCGCGGTCAAGGAAGAGGCGTTCGAGGCGCTAAGGCAGATTCGCGCCGAACGGGAAAAGTTCGACGTCGTCATTATCGATCCGCCGGCATTTATCAAGCGCAAGAAGGATGTGAACGAGGGGTTGAAGGCTTACCACCGACTCAACCGAATGGCGATGCAGGTACTGAGCAAGGACGGGATACTGATTTCCTGTTCGTGCTCCTATCATCTGCAGCAGGACAAGCTGCGGGAGATCATACTGGGTGCCTCGCGCCACATCGACCGGTTCGCGCAGATTGTTGAACACGGTCAGCAGGGTCCGGATCACCCGGTGCATCCAGGCATTCCCGAGACCGAATACCTGAAGGCCTTTTTTACTCGCGTACTACCGAACTGAACTGGTTCTGCCTTTCCGCGTTCGATCAAAGATAGTCAAATGAACTGATGCGCCGAACCCTGATAGTTATTTCTTGATATTTTTACTAATTCCCTTGCCAATGGGACTATTGTTGAATTGCTCGCTTAGCTGTTTTACTTTTTCAATAAAGGGCTTGTTTTCATGTGTCGGCAGGTCTGGCCTATAAAGTGAAGCCATTTCAATCATTGCGTCACGATCTATCTGGTTGAATTCATCGACCATAACCTGAGCATCATCGAGCGAATAACCCAATGCCTCGAATACGCTCCGCCCCATACGCAAAGAGCTGTCGTATGTCTCGCGAATTATATCGCGGCAACCGGCCGCCCATAAGTCGTAGACGTGAAAACGGTCAATAGCCCGCGCCACGATATATACCTGTGGATGGTGCTGACGAACGTGGCGAGTTAGCTCGGTAATGCTCTCTTTGTCGTCGATTGCTATTACGAGCACTTTCGCTTTTTCGATGCCAGCGGCATGCAGAAGTTCAGGGTTACGACCGTCCCCGAAATAAGCCTTAACACCAAATTTTCGCAACCTTTCCAGTTGTGATGCGCTGTAATCGATAACCGTTGCATCGTAACCGGCGGCATACAAGATACGACGTACAAGACCTCCTACGCGGCCGTTGCCGACGATAATGATGTCGTTACTCTCTTCAATTTCATCGGCATCTCTCGAATCTCTTGACGATCTGGCAGCAGACACCTTCTCCAGCAAGATAAAACATATCGGCGTTAGCAACATCGAAAGCGCAACCACCAGCATTAGCTGCGATGCCAGCCCGGCCGGAATAACATGACTCGCGACCGTAAAGGAAAGGAGCACGAAACCAAACTCTCCCGCCTGCGCCAGGCCGATCGCGATGAGCCAACGATCGAATCCCTGGAGTCCAAATGCGCGTCCCAGCACATAGAGCACGAGCGCTTTCACCATCATCAACCCAATTGTCAGGGCGAGTATGGATCCGAGGTTCGAAAACAACAGATCGAAATTGATGCTTGCCCCGACCGTAATAAAAAACAGGCCAAGCAGTAGCCCCTTGAACGGATTGATATCCGCTTCCAATTCATGTCGGTATTCACTATTTGCCAGTACCACGCCCGCGAGGAAGGTACCCAGTGCAGGCGACAAACCAACCAGCGACATCAGCAGCGCGATACCAATCACCATCATCAATGCCGCGGCGGTAAACATTTCTCGCAAGCCTGCGAGTGCGATGAACCGGAACAACGGGCGTGTCAGGTGAGTGCCAACGAACAGGACAAATGCCACGGAAATAACCGTAACAATCGCGACCTGCCAGCCTGCCAGGTTTTCTACCAGGTTGATCCCATGGGAACCCTGTTGAGCAGCGCCCGCAGCGCCCGCCTGGGCAGCCAGTTCTGGCAGCGCCAGCAAGGGGATGAAAGCGAGCATCGGGATCACGGCGATATCCTGAAACAGTAATACCGAAAAGCTTGACTGCCCACCGTCGGAATTCAATAAACGCTTTTCGTTCAGTGTCTGGAGAACGATCGCCGTTGACGACAGCGCGAACACCAGGCCAATCGCCAGGGCGACCGACCAGGGCTGTCCTAGCGCCATCGCGATCATCATTACGATCGAGGCAGTGCCGACTACCTGTAGCCCACCCAGCCCTAGTAGCTTGTCTCGCATCGCCCAGAGCTTCTTTGGCTCAAGCTCCAGTCCGACAAGAAATAACATCATCACAACGCCGAATTCTGCAAAGTGCTGCAACGAAACGACATCGACGTGAAGAATGGCGAGGACGGGGCTAATCAAAATACCCGCGATAAGGTAGCCGAGCACTGAACCCAGGCCGAGTTTTGTCGCAAGCGGTACCGCGATGACACCGGAAACGAGCAAGACGGTTGCGATTAATAAAAAGTCTGTCATGCGATTGGTATCTCCCCCTAGTGTGCCTCGTCCCAGTTTTTGCCGGTACCAACATCAACCACCAGTGGCACATCCAGCGTGGCGACGCCGGTCATCAGCTCACGCACCTTCTCTTCGGCCTGCTTCACCAGACCATTGGGAATCTCGAACACCAGTTCATCATGCACCTGCATGATCATCTTGATCTCGGGCGCGTCTTTTTGAATCCACTCGTCCACAGCGAGCATGGCCAGCTTGATCAGGTCGGCGGCAGTGCCCTGCATCGGCGCGTTAATCGCCGTGCGCTCGGCGTACTGGCGCCGGTTGTGATTGCTGGCATTGATGTCCGGCAGGTATAGCCGGCGGCCGAATAGTGTCTCGACATAGCCCTGGTCATGCGCATTGGCACGGGTGCTATCCATGTACTCTTTCACGCCCGGGTAGCGCGAGAAATACAAATCGATGTATTCCTGCGCGGCACTACGATCGATCTTCAGTTGACGCGCCAGGCCGAATGCCGACATACCATATATAAGTCCGAAGTTGATGGCCTTGGCATTGCGGCGCTGCTCACTGGTGACGTCAGCCAGTGCGGCACCGAAGACCTCGGCCGCGGTCGCGCTGTGAATATCGGCGCCCTCGGAAAATGCCTTCTGTAGGCCCTTGTCCTTGGACAGGTGCGCCATGATCCGTAGTTCGATCTGCGAATAATCCGCTGACATCATGACGTTACCCTTGTCCGGCACGAACGCCTGGCGAATGCGCCGACCCTCGGCACTGCGCACCGGGATATTCTGCAGGTTCGGGTCGGACGAAGAGAACCGGCCGGTCGCGGCAACGGCCTGGTGATAGGACGTATGCACTCTGCCGGTACGCGGATTGATCATATCCGGCAATTTGTCGGTATAGGTCGACCGAAGCTTGGACAGTCCGCGCCACTCGAGAATCAGTTCCGGCAACTCATAGTCGAGCGCAAGTTCCTGCAAAACCTCTTCTGCCGTAGACGGCGCGCCCTTCGGCGTCTTTTTCAATACCGGCAATTCCAGTTTGTCGTACAGCACTTCCTGTATCTGTTTTGGTGAGCCAAGGTTGAACGGCTGGCCCGCAGACTTGTGTGCCAGCGCCTCGATTTCCAGGATGCGCTTGGCCAGCTGCTGGCTTTGCTTGCGCAGCATCGCGGCGTCGATCTTTACACCGGTACGCTCCATGCGCACCAGCACCTTGACCAATGGCATCTCGATTTCGTTGAACAGTTTTTCCAGCGACGGGATTTTTTTAAGGCGCGGCCACAATTCCTCGTGCAGGCGCAGGGTAATGTCGGCGTCCTCGGCGGCGTAGGGCACCGCTTCTTCCAGCGCGACATCATTGAAGGTGATCTGGCCCTTTCCCTTGCCGGCCACTTCTTCGTACTTAATGGTCTTGTGGCCCAGATACTTAAGCGCCAGGCTGTCCATATCATGCCGCGATGCAGTGGATTCGATGACATAGGACTCGAGCATGGTGTCGAACCGTATGCCCTGCAGATCGATGTCATAATTTGCCAGCACTTCAGCGTCGTACTTCAGGTTCTGCCCGACCTTTTCCTGTTTCGGGTCTTCCAGTAACGGCTTCAGTTTCTTAAGTACTTCGTCGCGATCAAGCTGGTCCGGGGCGCCGGGATAATTGTGCGCCAGCGGCACATAGGCGCCCTGGCCGGTCTTGTCAGTGAAACAGACGCCAACGATCTCGGCGTCCATGACGTTGAGGCTGGTGGTCTCCGTATCAAAGGCGAAAAGCTTCGCTTTTTTCAAGCGCTTGATCCAGGCGTCGAGCGCCTTCATGGTCAGCACCGCTTCATACTTGCCTTCGATTTCCGCCGGCGTCTCGCCGACATTGGTCCCGCCCAGCTCGGCAAGCCAGGTGCGGAATTCAAGACGTGCGAACAGATCGCGTAATCCTGGCTCGTCTAGCTCCTGACGCGCCAGGTCTTTCGGTTTTTGTTCCAGCTTGACGTCGCGCTTGATAGTGACCAGCTCCCTGGAAAGCGGAATTTGTCCAAGCGCCTCGCGCAGGCTCTCCCCCACCTTGCCCTTGACCTCATCGGCACGGGCAATCAGGTCATCGAGCGTGCCGTAGTCTTCCAGCCACTTTGCTGCGGTCTTTGGGCCAACCTTGGGAACGCCAGGTATATTGTCCGAGGTATCACCAACCAGTGTCAGGTAATCGATGATGCGTTCGGGCGGAACACCAAACTTCTCGATAACGCCGTCATGATCGTAAACAACGCCCTTCATGGTATCGACCATGTTGACGTGCTCATTGACCAGCTGCGCCAGATCCTTGTCACCGGATGAAATGATCGCGTCCCGACCCTCTTTCGCGGCCTGGGTGGCCAGGGTGCCGATCACGTCGTCAGCCTCGACCCCCTCGACGATGAGCAGATTCAGGCCCATTGCCTCGACAATTTTGTGCACCAATGAAACTTGCGGGCGCAGTTCTTCCGGCATGGGCGGGCGGTTGGCCTTGTATTCGGGGTATAAATCGTTGCGGAAGGTCTTTCCTTTTGCGTCGAAAACCACCGCGATATACTGCGGGTCATAATCAGCCAGCAGCTTGCGCAACATATTGGTCACGCCATACACCGCGCCGGTGGGTTCGCCGCTGGAATTGCTAAGCCCGGGCATGGCGTGAAACGCCCGGTACAGATAAGAAGATCCGTCGACCAGAACCAGTGGCTGTTTTTCGCTGTCTTTTTTACTCATTGGCGGGTTAGTTACGATTTATTCGGTTCTTTCGGCTAGTATTGCGTTATGTCAGATAAAAAAGGCACTCACAAAAAGGTACCGACGACGCTGCCCTCGGGCGTTATGTCGCGGGAGTCATGGAAGATTTTCCAGATCATGGCAGAGTTTGTCGACGGTTTTGAGCACCTGTCGCAGATTCAGCCATCGGTCAGCATCTTTGGCTCTGCCCGTACCGCGCCCGACCACCCATACTACCTGCTCACCGAGGAAATCGCGCGCAAATTGTCCGACTCCGGTTTTTCCGTGATCAGCGGCGGCGGCCCCGGGATTATGGAAGCCGCGAACAAAGGCGCCTACCAGGGGAAATCGCCCAGTGTCGGTGTCAACATCAAACTGCCGTTTGAACAGGCCGCCAATGAATACCAGAACCTGTCACTGAGCTTCGAGCACTTTTTCGCGCGCAAGGTGATGTTTATCAAGTACGCCAAGGCCTATGTGGTCATGCCCGGTGGGTTCGGCACGCTCGATGAAGTCATCGAAGCGCTGACCCTGATTCAGACCGGCAAGAGCGTACGCATGCCAATTGTTCTTGTGCACCGCCCATTCTGGGAAGGGCTGCTGGACTGGTTTAAAACTACGCTCATCGAAGAGGGCACCATCAGCCCCGAAGACCTGGATCTGTTTACCATCGCAGACAACGCCGACGATGTGGTCGATGCAATCTTCAGTTTCTACGAAGAGAGCGGCTTCGAGCCCACCGAAGAAGAAAAAGAAATCAAGCTCAGCCTGTAAACCGGCCGACCACAACCACCAATCAGAACCGATTTATGTCTGTCTATACCAGCATTACAGCGGATGAGCTGAAAAACTTCCTCACCGAATACAACGCCGGCGAGCTGGTGCGCTTTACCGGCATCGAGTCCGGCATCGAGAACACCAATTATTTTGTCACCACAACCGGTGGTGAATACGTGCTCACTATATTCGAACAGCACTCCAAGGAAGAGTTGCCATTCTTTCTCGACCTGACGGCCTACCTGGCCGAACATGACATCCCCTGCGCCCATCCGCTAGCCAACAAAGACAAACACTATCTCGGCACACTGAAAAACAAGCCAGCCGCGCTGGTAAATAGACTAAGTGGCTCGCAGGCGGGATTACCCACGCTAAAACAGTGCAGTGCCATTGGTCAGGTAATGGCGCGCATGCATCAGGCCAGTGCCGGGTTTGACCAGCCTCGTGCCAATCCCCGTGGCTATACTTGGCGCAGAGAAACCGGGGAAGCCCTGCATCAGAAGCTGTCGGGCGACGATCTGGTGTTGCTGGATCAGGAACTGGAAAATGAGGCCAGTTTCATCGACCTCGACATGCCCAGCGGCATAATTCACGCCGACCTGTTTCGCGACAACGCCTTGTTCGATGGTGATGAGCTCCGCGGCGTTATAGATTTCTACTACGCCTGCACGGATCGTTTTGTTTATGACGTGGCCATCGCCGTCAACGACTGGTGTAGCAATGGCGATGGCACGCTCGACAGTGAACGGTCAGGCCACCTGCTCTCTGCCTACCAGCAAGTGCGGGCGGTAACTGACACGGAGCGGGAGGCCTGGCCAGCAATGTTGCGGTCTGCCGCACTACGGTTCTGGTTGTCCCGGCTGTACGACATGCATTTTCCGCGGCCCGGAGAGATGACGCATATCAAGGACCCGGATGCCTTTCGTCGCATTCTGACGCATCGGGCAAGTGCTAAAAAAGAATCTCTGGCAATCTGGCCAGAATAATAATCAACAGCGTGAGGTAGATCGCGTATGAAAATCCGTCGTTTTACCCCCAAGCAGACTTTTCAATGGATCGGTTGCGGGCTGCGGTTCTGGAAACGCAAGCCACTACCCTGGTTGCTGGCAGGATTACTGCTTTCGGTCTTTGGGCTGGCGCTCATATTGATCCCCTTTGTCGGCCCCTTCTTTTTTGCATTCTTCATGCCGGTGATCTACGCCAGCATGTACGACACACTACTAACGCAGCTGGACCCGTCGAAAGCAGAATCCGGCAAAAAAACCGGCACGTCACTCTTTCCGTTTGCGGCTTTGTTCAGAACTGTTATGACCGAGCAGGGCGCATTGGTCATACTGATACCGGGCACCATCGCTTTTATTACAGCGCTCGCAGTTTTTGTTGTTTTTTCGGCCGTTGGTGGCCCCTACACCACCATTCGCGCCGACGTACTCGACATTGGTGCCGTCAACCTGCTTCGGCTGGTCGGTGCGTACCTGATCTCTTACCTTATCTATATCCTTCTGATGGCAAATTATTTCTACATCGTACCGCTGTGCCTGCGGGACGATGTCACGGTCAAGGCTGCGCTGGTTGGTGGCGCGGGTATCGCGCGCAAGAACGTGTTATCAGTTTCGATGTTCCTGTCCGTGCTGTTTTTGCCAATCCTGGTAAGCGTCGTACTGCTAAATGCCTTGCCTTGGATGGGTGTGGGCGTCTGGATACTTTTCGGTACCCTGATATTCCCGCTTGCCGCGCACTGCGCTTACTGCGGGAACCGGTTGACCTTCGTCAACCAGGCCAAATGAGGCCGAACGTCTACTACGGCGAGGATCTTGCGCGATACGGCTTCGGCGAGGGCCACCCGTTTGGGCCGGATCGTCTCGATGCATTCTGGAGCGAGGCGAAGAAACGTGGCCTCGACAAGCAGGTAGCTGTCGCCAAACCAGTCAGCTGTAATGAGTCGGATCTTGTCCGGTTTCACACACAGGACTACATCGATCAGGTCAAGGCGCAGTCGATCACCGGCGAAGGTACGCTCGACTACGGCGATACGCCGGCATTTAAAGGCGTCTATGAGGCGAGTTGTTTTGTTGTCGGGTCAGTGCTCGACGCAGCGGAACAAATATTAAGTAAAAAAGCGAGCCGGTGTTTTGTCCCCATCGCCGGTCTACATCATGCACAACGCCACACGGCGGCCGGATTCTGTGTATTTAACGATATCGGCGTATTGATCGAAACATTACGTGCCGTCCATGGCATCAAGCGCATTGCCTACGTTGATATCGATGCGCACCACGGCGATGGAGTGTTCTATTCCTTCGTTGACGATCCGGACCTGGTCTTCGCCGACATGCACGAAGACGGGCGCTATCTCTATCCGGGCACGGGCGCTGACTCGGAAACTGGCACGGGCAATGCCAGGGGCACCAAGCTCAATATTCCGATGGAGCCGGGCGCCGACGACCAGGCCTTCCTTCGTGAGTGGCCGTGGGTGGAGGAGTTTGTCCGGGAAGGACAACCCGAATTCATTTTGTTGCAAGCAGGGGCCGATAGCATCAAGGGCGATCCCATCACCCATATGGCCTATAGCCCTGAGTCGCATCGGCATGCAACCTCACGGCTATGCCAGATCGCGGACGAGGCCTGTCATGGGCGGTTTATTGCCATGGGTGGTGGTGGCTACAACCGCCAAAACCTGGCAATGGCGTGGACCGCAGTAGTTGAGGCGATGGTAGCGGCCTAATCTAATCCCGCGATTGGCCGTCATTACCCATTGGTTCGTTCTTTGCCTAGAACGTTTTAAAAATATCGAAAGACACGATATTTTGATTGTAGGTAAATTCGCTATAGTTTGAATTGTTGACGGTGCCTAGGTAGCTGGTGCGGAACAACCAGTTTGTGGTCGACGCCTTGAACAGACTCAAACGAACCTCGAGCAGTGTGTCGTCACGGGTTTTCACCACGCCGCTGCGCACGTCGGGATCCATGAAACGACTCTGCTCCAGAAACAGCGACCCTGAAAACAGTCTGCGGGAAGACAGATTCTTCTTGTAGATTGCCCCAAGACCCACACGTAAAGGTGAATAGCTAAAGAAATCGCCTGCGCTTGTTTCGTCCTCGCGGTCATTGTATTCACCCCGAACGTAGGTCTCGAAGGAACCCTTGCCCAGCTTCTTTTCTTTTTCCAGTTGAAGTCGATGCCGCATTCCACCCAGAAACGCAAAATTGCTGTCCAGTATGGAGTAATGGTTAAAACTGTATTTCAATCCAAGCGGATTGTTTCCACTAACTGCCAGGGGTTGCTTGTATTCAAGCGATGTAATGAGCTCATAGCCTTTGCCGCCAAGAAACACCTGCTCCAGGAACGCTCCCACGCTCCTGTTTGGACGGCCCAGCTCGTTCTCGACGCCGGCCCGCAGACTCATTTGATCGTACGCATTCAAATTGGTGTAGTCGCGTACCTGGGCCAGTAGAAGATAATTCAGCTTGTTAGGGTTTTCTGGTCTAACGCTTCCCTTCAGTTGGCCGGTAAAGTCGACGAACGTGTCGCCTTCACCACTGATAGCGGAAGCACCGGCCTCGGTAACTAATACATTGTCATTGTATCCGAGACCAAGATGGATCAATTTTGACCAGGCTGATTTTTCCCTGCTGCCGTTTTCCAGTCGATCGAGTAGGCGAGAATTCAGAGCAGCCAGATTAGTAGTATTCGCCAGGCTAATCGATTGCTTCGCATATTGTTTAGCGAGATCAGGCTGGTTCCGGCGATAGGCGATCAGCGCCCGGTTGTATAGCGCCAACGCCTCCCAGGCGGGAGATTGCGCTACTTTCTCAAACGCCTCGTCTGCCTGATCGTATTGTTTCAACCGGTAGTGTGTAACCCCGATGTCATAGTAAAGACCGGCCTGGGTCGCACCGAGCCTGATGGCCTCTGCGAAGTATTCCAGCGCTTTTTGGTATTCACCCGCTTCGTACGCCTCAATTCCCTGCTTGATACTGGCATCCGATGCCTCCGACGCCGACGCAACATGCGGGATCAGGAGTGAAACAACGACAATAAGGACGGCGACCAATTGACGAAGACCACGGTATTTGAGCGACAAAAATGGCCTCCAGGGCTATGACGAACTTCCCAATGCAGCTTCAACATCGAAGATCGAGCGTGAATGGAGGAAAAATTATAGGGTATTCAGCGTAGGACAAAAACCAAAAAAAACGCCAGCCGGTTGGCTGGCGCCGAGATCTGCAATGCGCGCTTCAAACGAATTACTGTGGTGGTCTAATACCTATTTTCGACCACGACCCCTGGCCTGCTCAGGCAGCTCTATCCGGGGCACTTCTACCCGCGGAACCTCTATCTGAGGCAGCTCCACGCCTCCACGGGCTTCATTGGCCCTGTCCAGCCCGTCCTGCGCATTGGTTGTTGCGCCGCCGGGTGTGTGGGCTGGCAGAGTTATGACCTTCGTCACTGCATCGGGCAGTTCTACACCGGGCGGAACCATGCGCATGGTGACATCCAGGTCATCCTCTGCGTACACCGTGCTGCTGTTGCCGACCAGCAAACCAGCTAATAATAGAATCTGAATGTACGGTTTAATATGCATCATGCATTACCTTCCTTGCCAAAATTTCGACCGATGGAGAGTGCGTCACCGGCGTTTGAAACGGTAAATGTTCCTTTGCGGTCGAGCCGACTCTTCACATCCTGTTTTCGTACGTTTAGCTCAACCTTGTATTCCTTACTCTTGTTTCCATGCTCCAGGCGGGCGATGAGAAACCCGTTCTTTGCAGCAATCCCCTTAACAGGTAGTGCCAGTAAGTTTGTGCCCCGATCAATATTGGTTGTCCAGCTGATCATGCGCTGTCCCGGGAAACCATTGAGCTCCACATTATCGGGCAGTCGCAGCGTAATCGTCGCGCCCTTTAACTCTTCGCGTGATTCCAGCGCCAGGGCGACTTGCGTGACCTGATGTAACGCGAGTGTCTGATGCGCCAGTTCCGGTCCCTGATGTCGCACAATCGGCAAGACAAAGGAGGTAACCGCGATAACAAGGCTGGCGGCAATGGCACCGCCGATAAACGACCAGTGATGCCGAGTCTTGTTGTGACTCTGCTCGACCGCACGCTGCAACACACGATCGGCAAATCCTTCCTTCGGCTGACCGACCAATTGGGCCTTCAGTCGCTGGCGAAGCGCCTGGTCCTGGGCAAAGCGCTCCTGACAAGCAGCGCATTGTCCAAGATGATCCTCTAGCGCCAGTCGGGTATCCCGGTCCAGGTATCCGCCGAGGTAGTCATCGACCATGTTTAAGCTGATTTTACAGTTCATCATCTTGCTCATTTCATCGCATCCTTATGACTACTTACACAACTCTCGGCGTCAAAAGGTTCCGTTATTAGCAGGTCTTTTAGCCTCTCTCGTGCGCGATGAAGTCGCGATTTGATCGTGCCCACGGGGCAATCCAGCATTTCCCCGAGCTCCTGCGCCGTGTATTCCTCAACATCGTGCAGCGCCAGTACCGCGCGGTGATCCGGGCTGAGCTGATCCCAGGCAATAAGCAACTCTGCCCGACTCTGCTCAAACTCCATATTTTCTTCCGGGCCGGGCGCCGTATCCGCCCGGTCGTCAAGCAGGCCGCCATCTAATCCACTAGCCGTATCTAGATCCGCTGCCAGTTTTACCCGAGAGCGAATGTATTTCTTGGTATCGTTTATAA